>Ga0187894_10006920_pt1 | contig 10896 bp, 9 predicted proteins | sample GBC1701081metaG_FD_136650 | JGI IMG/M metagenome (GOLD analysis project Ga0187894, IMG submission 136650) | White microbial mat communities from a lava cave in the Kipuka Kanohina Cave System on the Island of Hawaii, USA - GBC170108-1 metaG ...
AGTTGCGACCGCGTCGGTTCCGGAAGATGTTGTCCTCAGTAGTTCCAGGTATTCGTCCATAGCCTTGCGCAAATGCTGTCCTTCGCCCAAATCATACTTGGCGAACAGGGTGGCTACATAATACTGATGCGCCTCGGTCTGCGTCGGATCGAGCCGGACGGCCTCTCCCAACAGTTTCACTACCTCGTCATAATTCCCTTGCTGGTAGGCCGTCTTCCCCTGACTCAACTTGTATTTCGCTCGGACTGTGTCGAGAAACCAATAGCCACTCACTCCCAGTAAGAGAATGATGATGAGGCTCAGCATCAAATTACGGCGTTTCTTCATTTGATTCTTCCTTTGTTGAAGAAATAGCTCAATCACTGTCAGAGCGATCCGTTAGCAAATGGTGACAATATTCAGCAGTTTCGTTATGCGACGCGCTGAGGGTGAACTCCCTCTGATTCGAGTGTCAATAGCCACCGTCATTCTGCCAGCCAGTATCCACAAGCGCGTCAATTACTGTAAGGCGGTTACAGGACAGTAAGTTCAGGAGGCGGTATATTGTCGCCGCCTCCTGCACAGTTAACCCGATTTTCAGGTAAACTGTGCGCCGCGGTTTTCCTGGATAAAGAAATCGTAGAAGTCTCTGCTGTCGCCCACTTCGCGAACATTCAAGTACACAGCGCCGACCAACGAGAGGATCCCTCCCATGGCAAAGACCATTAACCAACGCCCCCAAGCGCGCCAGGCGCCATCGTCCCAGCAACAAACCACAGGCCGACCGGATAGTGAAAAGAAAGAACTCCCCATCGGTGAGGACGGCGAAATCAGCCTGGTTTGTTATCTGCTCTGTGAGAAGCGCCTGAAACCCGCAGAGATCGCCGAAGAGATCAGGGAAAGATTCCAAATGACTGAGCGGGAATACAGCCGCGAAAGACCCTATAAAATGATCAACAAGGCGGCGGAGCGAGGCTGGCTCCGCTTCCGCGGTCAGCAGGCGATTGAAACCGAGTTTGCGTTTAAGACCCGCTTCGACTTTCTGCATGGAGTGCGAGTGATCCGTTCGGCTGTGCATCAAGACATCGCTCAGCATACGGCCCGCGTGTTGTTTGATTTAGCACGGGATTACACTGATCGGGGAATTGTCAGAGTCGGCGTGGCGGGCGGTCATCTTTTACGTTACGTGTTCAGGCGTTTCGCCGATTTGATTCAGGAAGCGCCCCATGGCCTCCCCCAGCAAATCGTCCTACATTCGCTCGTGGCCGGATTCTCAGACGATCCAACGGCGGACCCGAACTCTTACTTCCAATTCTTTCGCACCGATAAGCTGCCTTCAACGGTGCAGGTGCGGTCAGTTCCCTTACACGCGCCTGGATTCGTCCCGGCCGAAAAGTTCGCTGAGTTGCGTGCGCTGCCAATCATCAAAGACGCTTTCGCCGAAGCGGCGAAGATCGATATCTTCATCTCCTCTGCTGGCGGCTGCTTCAATGAGGGTCATTCGATGCTCTGCAAAATGTTTGAGAAGATGCAAGACCAGTCGCTGGTCCTGTGTCAAAAAGCACAGGTCATTGGAGATTTGATGTGGCGCCCCTTCAGCAAGGAAGAACTGGACATCTACACCGATTCGCGGGCCATGACCTTGTTCGATCTGAGCCATATGCCCAAGCTCGTTGGGCAAGGGAAGAAATTTATACTCGCTATCGCCCCGTGTGGCTTCAGGAATTGCGCCAAGCACAAAGGCGAAGTCCTGCGCGCGATCCTCGCCCACAGCCAACGCAAGGGTTTGATTACCCACCTCGTGGCTGATTACCGATCAGCAAAAGCTGCACTTGAAACCTAGGCGGGCGGCGCGCTTGGTCTTCTCGCAGGAGATCGAGGACACGGACATCTGGCGTCTCGACTTGAAGTCGCCGCGGCGTCGCCAGCCACCCATCCAAGGCGGAAGCGGCTGGCCGAGGTGAAGAAAGATCTGGATTGGTCCGGCCCCGGTTTCAACGTGTCGCCGGATCAACGATGGATTCTCTATCTTCAAACCGACCTTCTCAGCAGCGACCTGACGTTGGCGGATAATTTCCAATAAAGCTACTCATTGTCAGAGCCGCGCGCGTTCGCGGCGCCTATGCGCCAGCATTACGGTCGGATGTAGCCGGTTCGCAAAAACAGATATGTTGTGTAGGCGTTGATGGCGATTGACGCGACGAGCAAGACGACTTCGAGCGGAATTACTTTTTTCGGGCTGTTTTCGAGCAGGATCAGAAACATCCACGGCAGTAATTCCATCGCGTAGCGATAGGAAATCTGCCATCCACCGGGGTTGCCGTGGAGCCACAGCACAAACGTCAAGATCGCAATTGCAATCCAGGCCAGCGTCTTCAACGTGGCGTCGCGCGCGCCGATTCTGAACAGGTAGATCAGAAAAGGACAGCTCAGAAAAATTGATCCGCCAAAGCCCGTCGGCGTGAAGTAAGGAAAATAGTCAACGCGATGCCAAGTCTCTATCAGCATCGCCTTGGCGTTCAGCGGAATCGCGTGAATCGAGAAGATGCCGTGCTGATACCAAGGCTCATCCAGCACTCCCGGAATCCTCGCGTAGCCGAAATCGAAGATGGAAGAGAATCGCGCATAGTTGTATCCGAGCGTCAGAAGGCCAAGGGCGATTGGGATCGCGATGAACCGGTCAATCATCCGCCATCGGCTCGCGCCGCCTGCCGGCGACGCCGATGGCGCATGTCTGTAGATCAGGTATATGAAAACAGGCGCAAGCAGAAGGATCTCCGTGCGGTTGCCAAAAGCCAGCGCAAAGCAGAACCCCGCGAGCATCGGACGGTAATTGATTAAAGTGAAATAGAGCGCGCCGAGTTGGCCGACGACCGCGAACCCCAGCGCGATTTGCCATGCGCCCGCAAAAGCCAGATTCGCCCACATCCAGGTTCCGAAAACCGGCAGCAGCGTCAACATCAGCCTTCGCCGGACGCCCGCGCCGTGTCTTGCCGAAAGCAGGTAGAAAAGCAGGGAAGCCACGCCAGCGAGTAGCGCGGCCATAAATGTCCCTGGGAATAATTCGATTTTGCCCAACTGGTTGAGCGCGGCCAGTGGCAGCATCGTCAAGACACTGCCCAGCGGAAAGACTGAGTAATACTTCCCGTCGAGCGGAACCATCTCGTTCAGCCAATCGGGAGGTTGCTCTACCAGCCCCAGCCTGCCGCGCAACAACGCGCCAGCGATTCGGAACGTGTAATCGTAATAGGAGCCTGAGCTTGAATTGGAATAGTAGTAAACGATGAATGTAGTGATGAATAGGATATAAGGGATATAAGGAATGAGGTTTGAGTTTCTCTGCTCAGCTTTATTCATGGCGACACTTAAACTCAGGCGGAGAGCTAGAAGATCGTGTCGGTGACTGGGACTCTTGTTTCGTTTTCAGCCGGAGTTGATTCGATCGAAGGGGTTTCGTCCGCGGGTTCCTCATCGGAGGTGTGAGTCTCTTTGAGCTTCTCGATTTCGGATTCAAAAATATCGATAGCGGCGCGGGCGGCCGCCTGATGCGCCCCTTTGATGGTGGCTCCTTCGCCGGTGGCGAAGCATTGCCCGTTGACGCGCAGTTCGACCCGAAAGATGCGGCGGTGGTCGGGGCCAAGGCTTTCGACGATTGCGTACTGAGGCGTCGGCAGCCCGACAGATTGCAGACGCTCTTGCAGCGCGGTTTTGTAATCAGTGGCGGTCAGGTTCTGCGGATCAATTTCGGCGAGCGTTTCAGCGAACTCCCGACGCACGAAATCTTTGGCGGCCTCGATGCCGCGGTCGAGGTAGATGGCCGCGATCAATGCCTCGTATGAATCAACCCGGAGCGCCATTTTGTTGCGCCCGCCCGTCTTCTCTTCGCCGCGATTGAGCAGTAGATAATTGCCGAGCTGCAACCGCGCGGCCTGTTTTTGCAGATTGACTGCGCTGACGGTGTAGGCGCGCATCTTTGAAAGCGTACCTTCGGTCTGAGTCGGATAAAGTTCCAGCAGCCAGGCGCTGATCAGAAATTCGAGCACGGCGTCGCCCAGAAATTCCAGAGCCTCGTTATGAGGTGGGCGAGGGTCGGCCTGTTCGTTGGCGTACGAACGGTGAGTCATTGCCCGGCGCAGCAGGTTTCGATCACGGAAAAAGTATCCAATCTCGTATTCGAGTTGCGACAGCATCTCTTCGAAAGCGGACGTGGTCTCCGCCGGGTCGGAAGCCTGATTTTCAATCGTTATCTCATTCACGACGATTATTGATTATACGCTTCGGTCACATTTTTTTACGGCTCTTTGTGCGGCGAAAGCCAGCGTTCATCACTGAAGCGCTGGCTTTCGTTAATCACCGCCGAATTGTTGACACCGCCGAATCCGAAAGACGGGGGTTGTGATCAACCATTGTTCGCTAGGCCCGAAATGTCACTCAGCCTCTTTTCTTCTTGCCTTTCGAACCGCTCTTGGCGCCCTTGCCTTTGGTTGACGTGGATTTGCCGCCATTACTGCTTGCGGCGCCTTTGCCACTGCCGTTTGCGGCGTTCTTGGCGCTCGGGGCCATGGCAGACCCGCTGGTTGACAGTTTGACATTGGCGGCGCCGGTTGTCGGTGTGGGAGCCACCAAAACGCTCGTATCCTCAGGCTTGGCCGGGATCGGCACGGAGGCTATGGTCGGATCGGCCACGTAGTTCTTGACGTAATCGGACGCTTTGTCTTTGGCTCCGGTACGAAACTCCCAGAGCTTGTCAAACTCGGGTTTGGCGAAGTCGTATAGACCTTTGGTCTCAGGCTTGGTCGCCGTCGCGAGAATACGGGCATATTCGGGGATCAGCTTGGTGTCGAGCAGTTCATTGATCTTCTTGAGGATTTCTTTGCCTGCGTCTCCAGTCTTCTGGTCATCCGGCATCGCGTCGTATGACTTCCTAAATTCGGCGTATTGATTGCTGTAAACGGCTGAGCGCAGGTAGTAATTGTTCGGATCCTTCCACCCGTCGCCGTCTTTACCCCTCACCTGAATTGCTTTGGTCAGATAGTTGAGTCCTTGATTCTGGTCGCCTTTCGTTCCCATGATCAAATGCCAGCCCAAGTATTGATTCATTTGGGCCAGCACGATCTCTCGCAGTGGCTCCCACTCTTCCTTCTTCCAGCCTTCCGGCGGGGTAATAGAGTCAAACGCTTTCAGCGCAGTCTCGACGTAGCCTTTGACCTTGTCGAGGTTCTTGTAAACCTCTCCCATTGCGCCCTTAGCTCCAGCCACAGCCATATGTCCGACGACAGTTTGCTGGTTGGGATCAATCTTGAGATATTCCTCGCTGGCGGCGAAGAGTTGGTCGAGCTTGGCGGCGTCCTGAGGAGGCGTGTAGTAAGTTTTCAACGCGGTCTGGAATTTATCCCAAGCTTTGCCTTGCTCGTATTGCTTAACTTTCCCCTCCGCATTTTTACGGTAGTTGTTATTGGGGTACTTCTCTATCAACTCTTTCGATAGCTGGTAGCACTTCTCAGTGTCTTTCTTGCCGTAACAGGTGTCATACCAAATGCGCACAAATTCGTCTTGCTTCTCATCCTGCGCATAGGCGGTTGAGGGGGAGAGCGCAATGCAACCGGCCATCAGCGTTAGCGCGATCAATAGGCTAAACTTCTTCATATGAATTTTATCCTCCACAGTCTTCTTCTCGGAATCTTCCCGGGTCTTGAATCAGAACTCAGGGGTTGGGTGAGTCGCGGCAACCACACGACTCGGAAATCTGACCACTTTCTCAGTTGCCTTTGGAAAAGCACCATCTGATTGACACTATTGACGCCGCGAGTACGTTGTTAGTTTCACCACGCCGCTTTTTTTACAATTCGCAACAAACACCGTTTAAACGACCGCCGCCTGAGAGGCCGCCGGTTTTTGAAAGCGGCTCTAGTGATTCACTATCAACGAAGCCAGCAACGAAGACTGACGGGATATGGAATCTTGACGGAGCTTGATTTGATGATGCTGTGCTAACGGTCTACCAAGAACTTGTCAGATAAACCGGTATTGTGCATGATTCGGATGCTTTGTCAAACCACAGTTGATTGCGGATTGCAGATTGCGGATTGCGGATTTTTTTTCGTCCGTAGCCCGCGAAAAAATCGGGCGAAGCGAGCGAAATACATTACAGTGGCGCCTTTTCAGTCCGCAATCCGCAATCCGCAATCCGCAATCGAAATTATGTTTAATTTGCTCAATCACTACACCGCGCGCCGGGAATCAATCCTCAAATCAATTCGAGAACTGGTTGAACGTGAGACCAAGACTCGCGAAGAGCCTCAGCTCAACGAGATCGCAGGCTTTGTCGCCGGGCAGTTGCGTGAAATCGGCGCCCAAGTCGAACTGATCCCGCAACTGGGTTACGGCGCTCACTTACGCGCCAGATTCAATTTCGATCACGATCCGGCCGAGCGGTGTGTTTTGGTAGTGGGCCATCTGGACACCGTCTGGCCGGTCGGCACGCTCGATCGTCTGCCCTTTCGCATTACGCCTGAAGGCCACGCCCACGGTCCCGGAATCTTCGATATGAAATCCGGCGTCGCGATTGCCGTCGAATCGTTGCGGACAATTGTCTCGCAGCGGATGGCTACGAAAAGGCCGGTCACGCTGCTACTCACCTGCGACGAAGAGATTGGCAGCAAGACTTCGCGCCTGCTGGTTGAGGGTGAGGCGAAAAATGCGGCCACGGCTCTGGTTCTCGAACCACCAATTACTGGTGGTGTTGTCAAAACCGGACGCAAGGGCGTCGGGACTTTCACCGTTCGCGCTCTGGGGCGCGCGGCGCATGCTGGGCTCGACCCAGGCAAAGGCGTCAACGCGATTGTCGAGTTGGCGAATCAAACCTTGCGTCTGGCGGCGCTCAACGATTACGAGCGGGGAATTACGGTCAGCGTTGGTCTGATCGAAGGCGGCAGCGCGTTGAACGTCGTCCCGGCCGAGGCTTCAGCGAAAGTGGACGTGAGATTCTGGACACTGGATGACGGCGAAAGGGTTGTTGGCGCGATTCGCGGACTCAGGCCCGCTACGCCCGGCGCGCGGCTTGAGGTGACGGGCGGAATAAATCGTCCGCCGATGCCGCGCTCGGAAGAGAACGTCGCGCTCTACAAACACGCGCGAACGTTGGCGGCTGAGCTTGGATTTGACCTCAAAGACGAAGTTGTCGGTGGAGGCTCAGACGGGAACTTCATCGCGGCGTTGGGAGTCCCCACGCTTGACGGACTCGGCGTTGACGGAGCGGGCGCGCACGCCGAACACGAACACATCATCATTGACGACATTCCCCGTCGCGCGGCTCTGTTGACGAGGCTGATGCAGACGGCGTGATTGTGATGAGATTAGAACTACAGGGAAACGCGGCAGAGGATCGCGGATCGCGGATCGCGTCATCCTACACAAGGCGATCCTCGATCCTCGATCCTCGATCCTCGATCTTCTTCCGCATGTTCCGCGTTCCGCTTTTTGCCTTTTGCCTTTTGATTTCTTGTTACGATGTTTCGGCGCAAACGCCGATCCGTCTGGCCGTTCTCGATATTGCCGGGGACGGGCAGGGAAGGTTTACGGGATTGTTGCGATCATTATCGCGGGCGCCTGACTCTCAGCAATTTGAATCGCTTGACGAAAATCTGATGCGATTGGCCGCGCGCGGCGCGGGTTACGACGGGAGGTTGAATTTAAGCCGTGAGGAGGCTCGCGGATTGGGACAGAGTTTAGGCTGCGAATTTTACATTCTGGGCAAGATCCTGATTACGCGGCGCGCCGTTTCAGCGGACGATTTTTACTATGAGGCCCTTGCCGGATTGTTCGTGGTCGAAGCGCGGACAGGCGCTCTGGCTCTATTCGTTTTTGAACGCGCGCAGGCGGGGGGGGAACGAGAGGCTGGCGACCGGCTCGAAGAGAAAATCGGACGGGAATGGCCGCGTTGTGTGAGCGCGATGGTTTCGGCGCGAAAGAGACAGGCCGCGGAGATTGAAGGTGTGGCGCAGCCTCACAAACCGCTGATTGAAGTTTTTCCGGATGACCCCGGCGACCACGGGATGGAGCGACCGGTCTTTTATCAGCGACTCAAACCCGCCTACACGGAACAGGCCGATCTGGTGGGAGTCACGGCCACGGTCGAGCTTGAGGTCGTGTTTGGCGCGGACGGCAAGGTCGGAGACGTCGAGGTCACGCGTTGGGCGGGGTTCGGGCTGGATGAGTCGGCGATAGCCACGGTTCGTCAGTTGGGTTTTAAACCCGCGCGTCGTGACGGAAAGAATGTAACAATTCGCGCGCTTGTGAGATATAATTTCCATCGCCCCCCGGCGCAAGTTGTCGCTCCCCGGGCTGCAAGCCCAGACGAGATAGAACGCATCCGGGGCAACTTGCGTGACATACTGATCCCAAAACAGTCGCCGGTAAAACGCCCGAATTTCTAAAATCCGAATTACGGATTGAGCGTTAATCCTGCGTTCAACCATCGGAGTTCCGTACTCAATAACCCGTAATGTCCATGGCGCGTAGATCGTTACACGCATTACTTCCACTCCTTCTACTTTTTTGCTCGCTGCTCTGTCTGCGGGCGCCAGAGGTTCGCTCACAGGCCGATGCTCGCGCGCAGGGCGCCGGTACGGCCAACACCCGTGAAGACCGAGTCAGAGTCTTCGACCAGGTCTGGCGCGCGATATACGACAATTATTATGACAAGCGTTACCGCGGGGTCGACTGGCGGTTGCAGCGCGAGACATTCCGCCCGCAGGCCGAAGCGTCGCGTAACAACGCGGAGCTTTATCGCGTGTTGCGGCAAATGATCGGCAAACTGGGGGACGCTCACACGCGGATCTATGCGCCTGAAGACGGCTTCGACCGCAACCGCCCGTCGGGCACCACGGTTGGTGTTGCCGTGCGCCGCATCGATGGGAAACCCGTCGTGACCTGGGTTGACCCCGGCTCCGAGGCCGCGCGCCAGGGCATCCGCCCCGGCTTCACCGTCACACGAGTTGATGGAATGCCCGTGGAGAAAGCGCTTGAGCGCATCCGTGACGAGATCATCGAAAGCTCGACTCAGACGGCGCTCGAACTGCAGACCTACGATAAACTTTTCCATGGGCCACGCGACGCGCCGGTATCGGTGACTTTCCTTGATAACGAAGAGAGGCTGCGCCCGGTGACGCTGATCCGCCGTTTCGTCGAATTCCAGCGTCGCGTGATTGTCAGGAGGCTGCCTCATAAAATCGGCTATATCGAGGTCACTGGATTCGGGCCTGAGATCGAAAAGGATTTCGAGGCCGCGATGCAGGAGGCGCAAGGGACGCGCGGGCTTATTTTGGATTTGCGGAACAACGGCGGCGGTTTCGTCACCACTGTCGCGCAGGTTGCGAGTTACTTCCTTCCTGAAGACACCAACCTGGGAGAATTCATCACCCGGCAGGGGCGCTCAACGCCTCGTCACACCCAGAAGTCACGGATAAATTATCGTGAGCCGTTGGTCGTGCTGGTCAGCGCGCGTTCCGCCAGCGGCTCGGAAATCTTCGCCGCCGCGATGCAGGAACGGAAGCGGGCTGTAATTGTCGGCGCAAGCCCCACGACCTGTGGTTGCCTGCTCGGTGTTAGCCGGACGTTAAAGCTGTTGGACGGGGGCAAACTGAACGTGAGCGACACCGACTATCGCACGGCGGGGGGGCGTCGTATAGAAGGCTCCGGAGTTAAACCTGATTTGCAGTTTGACGCGCGCATAGCTGATCTGCTGGTCAGCCGCGACCGCACACTCGAATTAGCCGTTGGTCAACTGGAGCGCGCAATCGCCTTTGGATCGCGCAGGGCCGATATCGAATTCAAGCTGAACGTCCCGAATATCAGCTTGCGTTCGTCAACTCGTAACTCAGGCGCCTCACAGCTAAGGCCCTAGACTTACGGGCGTGAAGCGGGAGAAATCGGATCGGAGAAAGCCATGAATCGTTTGCTACAAACTCTTTTGGCCGCGGCCGTGCTGTGTGCTGTAACGGCCGTGGCTCAGGCGCAATGGGTCGTGGCCTTTCAGGACAAATCCAGGCGCGATTTAAACGGTGTATTTTTCATGGACGGGCGGTATGGATGGGTGATCGGAGACCGCGGAATTGTCCACTCGACGCAGGACAACGGGAATGAGTGGTTACCGCAAGACCCCAGGCTCAATGACAACCTCAACGATGTCTTTTTCCGCACCCGCGATGATGGGTGGCTTGTCACAAGCAGCGCGACCGGGTCGCGAATATTGAGGACGGTGGACGGCGGCAATAATTGGGAACTGGTTTTCCAATTGGGGGTGGCGCCCGGAGCGCGCGGAAACGACGTGCCGGTGCTCTACAGTGTGGCTTTCCCGAACAAGAAGCAGGGCTGGGTCGTTGGCGCCGATGGCAGGGTTCTGCATTCTGAAGACGGCGGCGTTAGCTGGCGGCGTCAGGAGAGCGGCACACGGGACGAACTGGTCCACGTAAAATTCATCAACGACAAACGTGGCTGGGTTGTCGGGGCGAAGGGAACAATTCTTTACACCGATGACGGAGGCCGTACCTGGGAGCGGCAGACCAGCGGGACATCCAACCACCTCTACCACATCGAGACGCGAGGTAAAGAAAACGCCTGGGTCGTCGGCGACAAGGGAACGGTTCTCCGAACGACGAACGCAGGTGTTAGTTGGGAAAGAGTAGCGATTGATACGACACAGAATCTCCTCAACATCGCCTTTGCGAATGATAAACATGGATGGATCATCGGCTGGAACGGAACGATTTTAAGGTCAAGTGATGGCGGGAAGAACTGGATCGAGCAGGAGAGCGGCACGAGAACGCATCTCTACGGAATTTCCGCCTCGAAGAAAGAGGTCTGGGTGGTCGGAGCCGAAGGGCTGGTTCTGAAATATACCGACCAGTGAGATTTCGG
>Ga0187894_10006921_pt1 | contig 10895 bp, 11 predicted proteins | sample GBC1701081metaG_FD_136650 | JGI IMG/M metagenome (GOLD analysis project Ga0187894, IMG submission 136650) | White microbial mat communities from a lava cave in the Kipuka Kanohina Cave System on the Island of Hawaii, USA - GBC170108-1 metaG ...
CGCTCGCGTAATTGGTGCCCTGGCCGGTGCCGGGCCCGCCGCTGCCGTTCTGCGTGGCGTCGTAAGACGCCGCGAGGCCGGCGGTGAGGTCGCTCGAGCTCGAGGCGCCCGCCACCACGAGCGTGTCGTCGGACCGAATCGCGAGGTTGTGCGTCTCGACGCCCTCGTTCGCGTCTCCGCCGAGGAACGTCCCCCACACGATCGGCCCGTTGACCTCGTACTTCGCGAGGTACCAGTCGGTCGTGCCGCTCAGCAGCGCGTCGTGCACCTGCGCGGTGGTGGGCGCATTCGAAGAACGGGTGTTGGTGAGCACGATCGGACGGCCCTGCGAGTCGACGCGGACCGAGGGCACCGTGCTCTCGTTGTCGCTGCCGCCGACGTAAGTGGCCCAATCCAGCGACGCACCGTCCCCGGAGAGCTTCGCGAGCACGCCATCGTCGCCCCCGCGCTTGTTCTGCTGGTGGCCATTCTGGAATGCGTTGAGGATCACCGCGGGATAGACGCCGGTCGCAGCCGTCGAGGCGGCGACGTAGATCGAGCCCGTCCCGGCGTCCACAGCGACGTCGCGCACGATGTGCTCGGCGCCGTCGTTCGCCGCGCCGAAGAACGTCGACCAGACGAGCGTGCCATTCGAGGTCCGCAGCTTCGCGACGAAGCCGTCCTGCGGATCGGGGTAGGTGCCGGAGGTGCTGCTGCCCTGGTGCTGGCGCAACAGCGCGCCCGCCGTCGTCGGAAAGCTCGCGCCGGCGCGCCCGCCGATGATCACGTCCGAGCCGACGACCTCGACCGCGTAGGCGCGGTCGACCTCCGCTCCGCCGAGGAAGGTCGACCAGACGATCTGCCCCTGCGAGTTGAACTTCACGATGAACGCGTCCTCGGCGCCCGCGAAGTTTTGTTGCTCGACGCCCGCCGTCGTCGGCAAATCACTCGATTCGGCGCCGCCGACCGCGTAGACGTTGCCGCTGGCGTCCACCGCGACGTCCCGGACGAAATCGTGGTCCTGATTCCCGAGGTACGTCGAGAAGTTGATCGTCGTGCCGGTGCCGGGAGGAGGAGGGGGTGGGTTCCCGCCGCCGCCGTTCGAGTTGGAGCTCCCTCCGCACGCAAGCAGGGTCGAGCCTAGGGCGACAGCAATGAATCGACGCAGCATGTTGGGCTTCCCGAGGATCGCCGAGGCTAGAGGACGGGGCGGAGAGGGTCTTGGGGCATTCGTCACATCGGCGCCGGCGCGAGCGAGATGCGAATGAAACGTCGGTCCCTACGCGGCGGTTGCGCAGCTAGGGGAGCTGGAGCGTCACATCGCTGAGGACGCCGTGCGCGGGGGGGGCGGTGACCGTTCCGCGCGCAGGCGTGCCGGGCGAGGGCGTCAGCGGATAGGCGGCCTCGGATTCGCCGGCGAACACGATGCGCCCAGAGGTTGCTGTCGAAGAGCGCACGGCCAACGCGTTCGAATTGCCGAGGCCCGACCCACCGAAGTAGCCGCCATTCAGCAGCGCTGTCAGGTCGGGCGTGAACACCGCGAGAAATGCCGAGCGCGGCCCGGGTCGTTCCGACTGGTGCGGGCCCGAAGCGATCGGGAGGTCTGGGGAGTGCGTGCCGCCGGTGACGTAGATGCGGTCCTGCGCGTCCAGCGCGATTCCGCTGCATGCGTCTCCGGTACCGCCGCCATAGAACGTCGTCGCGAGCAGCGTGGTCGCGTCCGGCGCCAGCTTCGCGATCCCGCAGTCGGCGGAGAAGTAGCCGCTGTTCCCGCTGCCGTTGTACGTCGGATCGAACGGGTCGCTGCCGATCGGATTGAAGTTTGGGGACGTCGTGCTCGCGGCGAGCACGATCGAGTCGCCTTGCTGCAGAACTAGATTCGAACCGTCGGCCGACTCGAAGCCGCCGCCGCCCACGAACGTCGCCCACACGAGCGGACCGTTGAGCGCGAACTTCGCGATGTAGAAGTCCGTCGCTCCGTTGAACGTCGTGTCGTGGACCGTGCCTTCGGCGATCGGCTCGAACGTGGGAGTCGCGACCGGAAGAGTTCGCTGGGTGCTCTCGGTAACCCACAAGACGATCGGGTTGCCCTGGCTGTCGACGCGGACCGTGGCGGCGAGAGCCTCGTTGCCGCTTCCGCCGACATAGGTCGCCCACGGCAACGAGGCGCCGTCAGGCGTGAGCTTCGCGAGCAGGCCATCGAAGACGAGCGAGTTTTGGTAGCCCGGTCGCGTCGCGAAATCGCCGCTCTGGAGCGCGGTGAGGATGACCGTCGGAAGGTTGTCAGGGAGTGGCGGCGCCGTGGTTTGGCCGCTCGGAATCGGCGGCGTCGCGGGCGAGAGGATCGGTGCGACCAGATAGATGTTCTGGCTCACCGGGTCGACGGCGACGTCGCGGACGACGCTGGAAGAAGGATCGTCCCATTTGTCCGAGGTCTCGCCGACTTCGGCTCCTCCGCCGAAATAGGTCGCCCAGAGCAGCGCGCCATTTGCGTCGAGCCTGGCGACGAAGCCGTCGCGCGCAGGATCCGAGGCCGAATCCTTGCCGCTCTGAAACTGAGTGAGCACGGCCCCCGCAGTGACCGGGAAGTTGTTCGCAGCCCCCCCGCCGATCACGACCTCGTCGTTCGCGGCGAGGTCGATCGCATACCCGCGATCCGGACCTGGCCCGCCGAGGAAGGTCCACCACACCACCTGCCCGTTCACGTCGAACTTCGCGACGAACGCATCCTCTCCACCGCCATGGGCTCTCACCGGTGTGCCGGGCAGCAGATTCACGGAGTTGGCGCCGCCGACGACGTAGCTGTTTCCGGCTGCGTCGAGCACGAGGTCGCGCACGACGTCCGCTAGGTCGTTACCGAGGTAGGTCGAGAAGTTGATGACGGTGTTGTTCACCGGCGGCGGAGTAGTCGGGCGCTTGATCGGATCCGAATTGCTGCAGGCCGCGAGCAGCAGCACGGCCAGGAGAGCGCGTCGTCGCAAGGGGGTCCCCCAGAAAGGCGCCCAGGCTAAGGAAAGGGCCCCGCGCCCGGTAGGAGCGCCGCGCGATCGCGAGCGCCCAGTCGGAAGCGAAGGCAGCATGTTTCGCATGGACAGCCTGAAGCTGAGGATGGAGTTCAAGGCGCCGGAGCCCGTGGAGTTCGAGACACCGACCGGGCTCGTATGGGTCGAGCGGCCGCCGCAGCGGGCCGCCCTCTACACGCCGGACGAGATCGATCCTGCGAAGCGCTACCCGCTGCTGACGGTGCTGCACGGCGCGGGGCGCCAGGACGAAGCGCTGATGCGCGCGTATCGCCTCGAGGCGGAGCAGCGCCAGGCGTTCGTGTTGGTCGCGCGCTCGTTCCACTTCACCTGGGATCTGATTGCTTTCGCTTCGGGCGCCGCCCGCCCGGACGGCGAGGCCGCGCCGATGCGCCCGGACCTCGACTTTCTCGAATACGCCTACGACCTGATCTACCGGCGCTACCCGATCGATCGTGAGCGCCAGGGGCTGATCGGATATTCCGACGGCGCGAGCTACGCGCTGTCGGTCGGGCTGTCCAATCCGGAGCACTTCTGCGCTGTAGCCGCATGGGCGGCGGGATTTCTCGCGCTCGAGGCCGGACTCGATTCACCGGGTACGAAGCGGCCCGCGGTGTTCCTCGAATACGGCACGCACGACGAGATCTTCCCGTTCGAGCGCGTCGCGAAGCCGATGCAGCGCCAGCTCGAGGAGCTCGGTTGCCACGTGACGTTTCGCGTCGACGAGGGCGGCCGGCACTGGCCATCGGGTGAGTTCCAGCCCGAGGCGCTCGACTGGTTCTTCAGCGAGCCATGGCAGCCGCGCAGCTGAGGCCCAGTTGGGGGGCCGAACTTGGGGTCAGGCACGAATCGTCGGTCGGTTCACCAGATTCCGCGCGGGTGGAGCCAGCGCGCGAACAGCGCGACGGCGATGCCGATCGCCCAGACGAGAAGTGGGATCTCGCGCAGGCCGCGCAGCGCTCCCGCGCGCGTGAACGGGAGGAACGACGTCGCGGCGTGGAACTGCGCGAAGCCGGGCGGCGGTGCGCGCAGCTTGCGCGCGTCCTGATGCCACGCGCCCGCCAGCGAGAACGCGACGAAGCCGCCGAAGAACGCGAGATCGGCGCTGCTCGCGTTCGGTATCACGTGCAGCGCCCAAACGAGCGCGAGCCCGAGCACCAATGGATGGCGCGTCACGCGGTAGATGCCGCTGACCTCGGCGTTTCCGGGCGCTACCGAAGCGGGGCTCGGCTTGCGCAGCGCGCCAACCGTCAGCACCAGGCCGACAGTCATTAGGACATAGAGCAGCGCGCGCAGCGCGGGGCCGAGCTCGATCGTCCAAAGCCACGGGCCTGCATGGCGATTCGCGAGGTAAAGCCAAATCAACGGGATGAAGATCGCCAGCGCGACCAGCGAGTAGAGGCCGAGGAAAGCGCCGTCGCCGAGCTTCGCGCGCAGCCGCGGCTCGACGCGCACGCTCGCGAGGCCCAAATGCGTCGCGGTGAAGGCAGCCCAGAGCAGCAGGATCTCGGTAGCGATGCTCACGTGCGAGCTCCACGGCGCGCGAGGCGGAGTCTCTCATGCGCTCCGAGGAGCCGGCAAGCGGGCCGAGTAAGCGGGGTCTGACCCCAAAAACTTCACGAAAGGCCGCTCCGCGGCCGCGGAGCTGACCCTGCAATCGTGCGCACTCGGAAAACGCAGGGATCGGTCTGACCCCAACCTCGCGAAGTCGGGGCGACGCTGCGGGTTCGCCGTTCTAGCGTGGCGCGCATGCCGGACCTGCTGTTCGAACGACGCGACGGTGTCGCTTGGATCACCTTCGATCGCCCCGCGCAGAAGAATGCGCTCAGCCCCGAGGCGGTCTGTCGCCTCGCAGATGCGCTGCGCGAGCTGCGTGACGACGACGCGCTGCGCCTCGGCGTCCTAACCGGCGCTGGTAGCGAGATGTTCACTTCTGGCGGCGATCTGAAGCTGCTGTTGCCGCTCTGGACCGGCGGCCGGCAGCCCGCTGACGAATGGGACCGCCGCGTGCTCGGCGACCCGAGCGTGATGCAGACCGCGCTGATGAAGGAGTTCACGCTCGAGAAACCGCTGCTCGCGGCGATCAACGGCGATGCGCTCGCGGGCGGTTTCGAGCTGATGCTCGCCTGCGATCTGCGGATCGCGGTAAAGCACGCGCGCTTCGGCCTCACCGAGGTGCAACGTGCGCTCGTTCCCGGCGGCGGCTCGATGGTGCGGCTCGCCCGCCAAATCCCTTGGGCGCGCGCGATGGAGATCCTGCTGACCGGCGACCCGATCCCCGCGGAGCTGGCGCTCCAGCTCGGGCTCGTCAACCAGCTCGTCGAGCCGGGCGAGCTGCTACCGGCGGTCGAGCGGCTCGCCTCGCGCCTCGCGCGCAACGGTCCGCTCGCGCTGCGTGCGATCAAGCGCACCGCGCTCGAGACGAGCGGAGTGCCGCTCGCGGAAGCCTTCACGATCGAGGCGCGCAACTCCGCAGTGGTGATGCGCAGCGCCGACGCGCTCGAAGGACCGCGCGCATTCGCCGAAAAACGAGCGCCGATTTACCGCGGGCGTTGAATCGGCACCCGCGACGCGAACCCCGCGCATCGCCGGACTTATGCGAGGCCGAAGGCCGAGCGCAAGCAGCGCGCGCCGGTTTGCGCGGGGGCTGACTGCGAGCGGCGCCAGCCAGCGCGCTGCGCGCAGGCGCGCGCGCTTGGTGTACGGTTTTTCGCCTCAGCGAAGGAGATCCGCATGGCCAAGATCGAGATCACGCCTGCGATGCGCGCGGTGATCGGCGTCGAATCGCCGCCGTGGACGCATGAAGTCACGACGACCAGCGTGCGCGCATTCGCGCGCGGCGTCGGTTACACGGACACCGTCTACTTCGACGAAGCCGAGGCGAAGAAGCGCGGCTACCGCAGCCTGCCGGCGCCCGCGACCTACTTCGGGACGCCGGTCTTCATCCCGGGCAAGAGCAACGACACGTTCAGCAATCCGATGCTGCCCGGACCGCGCCTCGAGCACGGGCTCAAGAACGTGCTCGACGGCGGCGCCGAGACCGAATACCTCGAGGACATCTGCGCTGGCGACACACTGACGGTGACTTCTCAGGTCGCCGATCTGACGACGCGCGAGACGAAGGCGATGGGCGAGATGCTGATCGTCACGAACCTGACGACCGTGAAGAATCAGCACGGCCGCGTCGTCGCGCGCCAGCGCTCGCAGGGACTTTTCTACTAGAAACGGCGAACGCGGCGGTGGATCTCGGATCCCGCCGCCGAGGAGAAAACGGATGCCGGTGACCTGGGACGCGTTCAAGGAAGGCGATGAGATTCCGGTGCTGAAGAAGAAGCCTGGCGTGACGCAGCTCGTGAAGTACGCCGCGGGCGGCGGCGACTTCAATCCGCTGCATCACGACTACAACTTCCCGCAATCGAAAGCGCTCGGCTCGATCATCGTGCACGGACGCTTCAAGTACGCCGCGCTCGGCGAGCTCGTCTCGAACTGGCTCGACCACGGCGGGCGCATCCAGAAGCTCAGCTGCCAATACCGCGGCATGGACAAGCCCGACCAACAGATGACGCTCGGCGGCAAGGTCGTCCGCAAATACGAAGAAGCCGGCAAAAAACTCGCCGACCTCGAGCTCTGGTCAAAAAATGAACAAGGCCAAAACACAACGCCCGGCTCCGCCACGGTCCGCATCGACCGCTGACGAGCAATTACTGCGGACACCGGCGCACCGACTCGAGCGCGCCAGTTCCGCTCCTGCTCGCGCCAGCTCCACGCCGGAACATCTCAGATGCTTCTCCCGCGCCCCGGCTCCGCCAGCGCACCACCTCGTGGTGGCTAGGCGCGGGCAGTCGGAATAAGACGGGAGCGCCGCCTCGCGGCGACGCTCCCGTTCCCTAGCCAGACCTAGAGCTAGACCTGCGCCGGAACCCAGCTGCCGGTGTTCCCGTCGCACTCCATCGCCTTGCCCGAGATCGAGATCTTGTCGCCGTCCTTGTAGGACTTGCCCTCGTGCGTGCAGGACTTCGCGGCTGCCGCCTGCGCGAGCACGGGGCCGGCGCCGAACGCGAGGCCCGCGCTGACCAGGCACGCGAGCACGAGAGTCAGGTCGAGTCGATCGAACTGGAGTCGCATTCTGATTTCTCCTTCGCGCAGTTCATGCGCGTGGAGCGGTGCTAGCGAGCGCCGAATTTTTCCGTCCGTGACGCCCGTCCCAAAATGCAGGCTCGCATTTCGCTCGGCGCGATCTGCCACGCTCGGACGCGGCCGATCTCCCCAATAACTGAGCCCGAAAGCCCCAGCCTGCGTCAGCGATTCTCCCGGCGCGAGAGCTCGCCCGCTCGCGTGCTCAGGGCCAGGTCGGCAGGCCGCCGAGGCCCGCGTTCTCCGGCTGTCCAGTCATTAGGTTTGCGTTCTGGATCGCCTGCCCCGCCGCGCCCTTGCCGAGGTTGTCGATCGCGCCGGTCGCGACGACGAGGCCGGTGCGCGCGTTCAGCGCGTAGCTGACGAAGCACAGGTTCGTGCCCGTCGCCCAGCCAGTGTGCGCGCTCCGCCCGTTCTCCACCTCGTGCACGTGCACGAACGGCTCGCCCGCATACAGCTCCCGCGCCGCAGCGAGCGCGCGCGCGGCGCTCGCGTCGCCGCGCGGCCGCGCATAACAAGTCGCCAGAATGCCTCGGCTCATCGGCACGAGGTGCGGCGTGAAGGCGACCGTCGCGGGCTGGCCGGCGACCTGCGCGAGCGCGGCCTCGATCTCGGGCACGTGCGGGTGCGAGCCGAGCCCGTACGCGAAGACGTCTTCGTTGGTCTCCGCGTACCCGTAGTCGCTCGCGCCGCCGCGGCCAGTGCCGGTGACGCCGCTCTTCGCGTCGATCACGATGCCTGCGCTCTCGACCAGCCCGGCGCGCAAGAGCGGCGCGAGCGCGAGCAGCGCGGCCGCCGGATAACAACCCGGGTTCGCGACGCGAGCGCAGCCGCGGATTTTCGCGCGCTGTCCGGGCAGCTCGGTGAGCCCGTAGACCCAGCCGGGGGCGTTGCGGTGATCGCCGCCCACGTCGACGACGCGCACGCGTGGCGAGACTCGCGCGAGCGGCTCGCGCGATTTGCCCGTTGGCAGCGAGGCGAACAGCACGTCGAGCTCGCCGGTCGCCTCGGGCTCGAACGCATCGATCACGAGCGCGCCCGCCGGATGCCCGGCCAACGCCGGGAAGCGCTGTGCGAGCCGCTGCCCGGCGCTGCTCTCGCCCGCGGCGTAGGCCAGCTGAAACGCGGGGTGGCCGATGCACAGCCGCAACAGCTCCCCGCCGCCGTAACCGCTGATCCCGACGATGCCGACGCGCAGCTCGCCGCTCATCGCTTGCGCTCGCGGTAATCGCCGAACTGCGCGTCGCGCTTACTGAGCGCCTGCGTCACGCCTTTTGCGAACTCTTTCAGATACTCGCGCGACGATTTCTGGTGGAACGCAAGCGCCTGGATCTCAGTGCCCGCTTTGATCGCGGCGCGCATGCCCATGATCTCCATCGCCCGGTGAATCGAGCGCTTGTTCAGCTGCTGCAGGTCGGGCGGGATCTTCGCGATGCGTTCCGCGATCTCGAGCACGCGCGGCTCGAGCTCGCCGTCCGGAAAGCAGCGGTTCGCGAGGCCCATGCGCACGGCCTCGGCGCCGCTCACCGAATCGCCGGTCAGCATCAGCTCCATCGCGTTGCGCATGCCCGCGAGCCAGGCGTGGAACTGGTTGTCGGGCGGGCTCATCAGGCGAACGGGCGGGTATCCGATCTGCGCGTCCTCGCCGACATAACAGAGGTCGCACGCGCTCATCAATTCCGAGCCGCCCGCGAGGCAGTAGCCGTGCACCTGCGCGATCACCGGCTTCGCGAGGTCCCAGATTCGAAACGCGCCGTCGACGACGTGGCGCGGCCAATTGCCGTCGCCGCCGGCGGTGAAGTACGGCTGGCTCGCGGCGGTGTTGCTGCCGAGGTCGTAACCGGCGGAGAAGCAGGAGCCCGCGCCGCGCAAGATCGAGACGTGCACGTCGGGGTCGCGATCCGCGCGCTCGAGCGCGTCGAACAGCTCGCCGCGCAGCGCATTGCTCAGCGCGTTGCGCTTCTCGGGCCGGTTCAGCGTGACGCGGCGAACCTTCGGCCGCGGGTCGTCGACCAGGATGAGCTGATACGCGCTCACTGCGCCGCTCCGGAGAAGGCCTCGGCGAGGAACGATTCGCTGCGCCGCAGCGCGGCTTCAGCGAGCGCTCCCGGGAACAAGTTGAAGCCGTGGATTCCGCCCGGATAGACGGCTAGCTCTGCACGATTTCCCGCAGCGAGCCAGCGCTGCGCCATGAACAGCGAATCGTCGAGCAGCGGGTCGAGGGTGCCGATCGTGAACAGCGCGTGCGGCAGCCCACGCAGATCGGCGTTCAGCGGCGAGGCATCCGGATCTGCGCGGCGCGCGCGATCCGGAACGAAGTGATTCGTGAACCACTCGACGATCGGCGTCGAAAGCACGAGGTTGCGTTCGCCCCAGTTGCGCACGCTCGGCGTGAAGCCGAGGTCGTAACAACCGTAGACCAAGTTCGCCGCGCGGAACGCGCCGACGGCGCCGCGCGCGCGCAGCCGTAACAACGTCACCGCCGAGAGATGCGCGCCGGCCGACTCGCCGCCGATCGCCAGCACGGCGCTTCCGAATTCGCGCTGCGCGTTCTCGATCAGCCAGAGCGCAGCGGCCTCGCAGTCGTCCGGGCCTGCCGGGTGCGGATGCTCCGGCGCGAGCCGATATTCGACGCTCACGACGCTGACGCGCGCCGCCTGCGCGATCGCGTCGAGCATCACGTCCTGCTGATCCGCGGCGCCGATGCTCCAGCCCCCGCCGTGGATGTGCAGATAGACACCCCGCGCATTCGGCGTGCGAAAGATGCGCAGCGGGATCTCGCCCGCAGCGCCGCGGATCGCGCGCGTCTCCGCGTGCGGCAACAACACGGGCGGCGGCAGCGTGCCGCGGCCTTCCCTCCGTGCCGCGCGAATCTCCGCCGGCGTCTGCGCCATGAGCGCCGGCGCCTGCGCGATCATCTTCTCGATCATCTCATTCGCCGCGCGCGTCGCAGCGTCGATCGCATCCGGCGAAAACAAGCGCGAGTCGATGTGCATCTGCCCCTCCGAGAAGACGCACGCTAGCCAGGAAGCGCCTGGCCGTGCTCGATGCCCCCAGCCTCGAGGCTGCGCGTACGACTATGCAAGCGAAGCGCGCAGCGAAGCCGGAGTCCTCGACGGCGAAGCGAAGCAAATAAGGAAGAAAGCTGCCGCCAGCTAGATGGTCGACACTCCTACCGGAGCGCGCGCTGAATATCCCGCTTGATGGCGAGCCCTTCGGGCGGCAGCTTCGCGTCATCGGCGCCCAGCAGGAACGCGTCGAGGCCGCCGACCTTCGTGACGGTGCGCAGCGCGCGCGTCGACACGCGCACCGCGACTTGGCGGCCGAGCGCGTCGCTCATCAGGTGCACGCGCTGCAGGTTCGGATCGAAGGTGCGCTTCGACTTGCGGTTCGAGTGAGAGACGTTCTGCCCCGAGCGGACCTTCGCTCCCGTGAGATGACAGCGGCGCGGCATCGCTCAGGCCTTCTTCTTCGCGTAGCGCTTCTTGAAGCGGTCGACGCGGCCCTCGGTGTCGAGGCTGCGCTGCTGGCCGGTCCAGTAGGGATGGCTCTCCGCGGAGATGTCGAGATGCACGACCGGGACGTCTTTGCCGTCGATCTTGCGCATCTCGCTCGACTTCATCGTCGAGCGCGACGTCCACTCTCGGCCGGTCGCGCTGTCGACGAACACCACCGTGTGGTAGTCGGGGTGAATCCCTTCCTTCATCGCGGCTACCAGCTCGCCTTGCGCACGCCGGGCAGCTCGCCCTTCAGCGCCATCTC
>Ga0187894_10006922_pt1 | contig 10895 bp, 14 predicted proteins | sample GBC1701081metaG_FD_136650 | JGI IMG/M metagenome (GOLD analysis project Ga0187894, IMG submission 136650) | White microbial mat communities from a lava cave in the Kipuka Kanohina Cave System on the Island of Hawaii, USA - GBC170108-1 metaG ...
ACCGGCCAGGAGTGGCTTGCGTACGTGATCGTCGAACAGCTCTACCGCTCGTTCGGCCACTTCCGATGTGACGGTGTGATGCCGGTGGGCGAGGGCGAGTAGCTCGTCGAGCGGCAAGCCGGCCTCCACAAGAGCCAGGCCGCTGCGCAGGGTGGACAGATGGTTTGCGGTAAATCGTGGTTGACCATCAACAATTTGGGGAGCCAGAAGACCATCGTCGACCAGATACGACACGATCTCGACCGTCACGCCGACCTCGTCGGCCAGTTCCTCAAGGCTGAGCTCGCCGGCCCCGGGATCGGACACGGCATTCGCCTCGGCCACCGCTGCGGCCAGGCTCTGGTCGGCAGGTTCGAGTTCCCCACTGACGAATCGGCGGATGATGGCCAGGGACAGCCCCCGGCGCTGCAGGTCGCGGATACGAGCCAGCGCCTCCAGGTGTTCGGCGTCGTACCAGGCCACTCGGCCGTCGCGAGCCGGCGCGCGCAGGAGACCCTGCTTTTGGTAATAGCGGATGGTGTCAACGCTCACGTCGCCTTGGAGCGCCAACTCCTCCACTCTCATGCGCACTGGTCAAGTCTAAGAGCACTTGCTCCCACGGTCGCGTCGGGGTCGCGCGCCTTAGGCTCCCGCCGGTGGGCAACGCCGTGGCCTTTGTCAGGATGATTGAAGCGGCAGGCGCCGGTTATCTGCTCGGCACAGTGCCCTGCGCCGACACGGTGGCACGCCTCGCCTCGGGGGGATCCACCGATCTGCGCCAGGAGGGCTCGCGAAACCCCGGTGCGGTTAACGCAATGGCGGTCCTGTGCCGAGGTTGGGGCTGGTCCATTCTGTTCGCCGACATCGCCAAGGGGGCCCTTGCCTGTCAGGCCGGTGCCCGGCTGGGGGGCCAGCTCGGGGCTCACGTGGCCGGTACGGCTGGTGTCGCCGGTCATTGCTGGCCGGTGTGGAAACACTTTCGGGGCGGCAAGGGTGTGGCGGTGAGCCTGGGCCAGTGCCTGGCGACCTTTCCCGCCTATGTCCCGGTGGATCTGGGGGTGTCCTGGGCCGTCGGGCGGTGGAAGGGGCGAGCCCTACCCGGCACCGTGGCCGGTTCGATGACGTGGGTAGCCGCTTGCGCCCTGTGGTGGCGCAAGGGCTGGGCCAACCCTTGGGGGCCGGGTAAAGGGGGGTCGGGGGTTGGCCTGCCGATCGCCGCCGCAGCCAGTAGCGCAGTGATCATCTCGCGGTTTATATCCGCCGCTCACGACGGCAGGCAGCCACTTGATCGCCATCAGAGTCCGGACGTGGTTGAGCAATGATCGGCCTGGTCACCGATTCGAACTCTCAGATTCCGGCCGAGTTGGTGGAGCGCTACGGCGTGGAGGTGGTGCCGCTCACGGTGACGGTGGACGGAGTGATCTACACCGAGGGCGTCGACCTGGACGCCGACGGCTTCTACGAGTTGTTCCGCCACGGTCGTGCCTCGGTGTCCACCTCGCAGCCAAGCCCCGGTCGCTTTGCCTCCGCCTATGAGGCCCTGGCTCGCCGGGGGGCCGACCAGATCCTTTCGGTCCATATCGGTTCGGCCTTGTCCGGTACGGTCAACTCCGCCCGCCTGGCAGCGGCGACCTCCCCGGTGCCGGTCCGGGTGGTCGACACAGCAACAGCGTCGTTCGCTGTGACGTGCTGTCTGTGGGAAGCGGCCGAGGCCGTGACCCGGGGCGCGGATCTGGATGAAGCCGAAGCCACGGCGATGGGAGTCGCGGCCACCATCGGAAACGTGTTCGTGGTGGGCGGTTTGGACCTGGCTCGCGCCGGCGGCCGGCTGCAGGCGCCCGAAGCCCTGACACATCCCAGGAGCCTTGGAGATGCCGCCCGGCCGGCGGGGAGCGCGACCGGGCTCATTCCGGTGCTCAGCCTCATCGACGGGGTTATGCGCACCATCGGCGAGGCGGCAAGTTCGCAAGAGGCGGCGGCCATCATGGCCGGCCACATGAGCGAATGGGCCGAGGGTCTCGGAGTTCTAGGTGCGGGGCCGGGGGCGCGACGTCGGCTTCGAGTGGGACTGGCGGTGGCCGACGCGGCCACAGTGGGCGTCGCCGACGCTCTGGCTGAGCGCCTGAAGGCCACCGGCCTGGTGGCTGAGTTGGTGCGCTACCGGGTGGGTCCGAGCGTCGGGGCCCACACCGGGCCGGGCGCAGTGGGCGCGATGTACTACCCAGCGTCGGTTTCCTCGGATCCCGCCGGGTCCAACTCGGGCTCCAAAGCTTCGACCATCTCTGCGGTCAACCAACTTAAGAAGTCGTAAATCACCCTCATGTCGCCGCCTTCGGGCGGCCCTGTCTCATCTGGGATGTCGTCGTCGGTAATGTCCAGCCGGGTGCCCAGCACGAGTCGTATGCCGTTGACAGCCCGCATCCAACTACCGAGCTCAACGGCATCTATGACGGTGGCTTCGGCTCCCGCAATCAGCGTTTCGAGCGCCGCGAGGTGCGACGCCCGCAGTTCGTCGTGGACCAAGAGGCGATATTCGGTTTGGCGATCCGCGTCTTGGGCCTCGGGGTAGGCAACAGGAAACATCCGGGAGACCGCAGGATTGGATTCCACGGACTGTTCGTCGGCGACCATCTCGGCCACCCGGGGAGCGAGGGTCCGGAGTAGGTCTCGGCCGTCGGCGGCCAGCCGCACATCGAAGCGGCCGTCGCGGCGGCGCTTGAAGACCCTGCGCAGCATTGGTTCAGTCCTTGGCCATCGTGGCCCAGAGCCCGTGTTCGTGCAGGCGGAACACGTCCAACTCGGCTTGTGGCCGAGGCCCGGACGAGACCACTGCTCTGCCCTTGTGGTGCACGTCGAGCATCAGCTTGGTGGCCTTGGCCTTGCTGTAGCCGAACAGCTTCTGCAGGACGAAGGTCACGTAGGACATGAGGTTGATGGGGTCGTTCCACACGATGACCACCCAGGGAGTATCAGGCTCGATGTCCTGAGTGGCGTCGGGTTCTTTGACCTCGACGGGCGCCAGCGTCACGCAGAAGACGTTAGCTGCGGTGTTGGAAGCGCCAGCGACCCCGCCCGGGCCGTCAACTGCAGCTTGACGATGGTGATCCACACCGCGGTGGCCCCTGCGATGTGGGCCCCGACCAGCAGGACCGGCACTCCGGTGAAGTACTGCAGATAGCCGATGGCCCCTTGTGCCAGGCCCACGGCCAGGACCCAAACGGCTTGGCGGCGGAGCCGGTATCGGCGGGCGCCCGATGCCTGGACGACTATGACAACTACCACGGCCAGGAAGCCAACCACGGCCAGGCCGTGGAGGCGGGCCACGGCGGCGAGGGAGAACGCGAAGCGCTCGGCGTCGGGATCGCCGCCGTGGGGACCCGACGAGGTGACCACGGTGCCCAGTGCCAATACGGCCACCGCAAGCGTGGTGGCTGCCGTCACCAGAGCCGGCTGTGGTTGACCTGCTCGCGCCTTATCGGAGCCCCGCGGCGGCGAATCGTCGGCGAGCCCGGCCCGGTGGTGAAGGACGACGGCGTTGGCTATCAAGACCATGGAGAGTAGGAAGTGGGCCATTACGAACTGCGGCTTCAGTTCAAAGATGACGGTCAACCCGCCCAGAACGATCTGGGCGATCACGCCGGCCACCAAGCCCAGCGAGAGCAGGGTTAGGTCGCGTCGACGAGGACTGCGCACGAGCGATCCCAGCACGGCCAGGATCACCGCCACCGAGACCAGGCCGGTAATTGCCCGGTTCACGAACTCCACCATGGCGTGGTAGCCGGCTTCGGGTACAGGCACCAGCCGGTTGTCGGCACAGGTCGGCCAGTCGGGGCACCCCAAACCGGAGCCGGTGAGGCGCACGGCCCCGCCGGTGATCACGATGAAGACCAGGGCGGTCAGGGCGGCCAGCGTCACCCGGCGGTAGGTCGCCGGCGCCAGCCTCACGACAGAAGAATTTCCCGGGCGGCCAGGCCGGTGCCGGACACCCGCTGACCTCGGACCTCGATGGCAACTCCGGTCCCCAGATCGGCGAACGTCCCGGGGGTCCGGTTGGCACGCAGAATCCGGGTCTGGTCTGAAACCGTTACTTCGGTCACTCCCGATACCGGCGCGGCCAGCAGCACCACCTGCGCGCTGGCGAAGGTGGCTCCCACACTGCCCCGAATACTGACTTCGCCGACCGGGGTGGTGGGAGGCGATTCCTTGGGCCTTGGCGCGGCACTCGACGAAGACGGCGCCGGCTCGGGTGCGGCTGTGATCGTCGGACGGGATTCGACGGCGATCGAGGTCGTAGCGGCGGTCCCCTCCAGGGTGCTCGAAGGGGACACCTCAGGCCCGGCGCCGCTGGAACAGCCGGTGAGAAGGCCCACCGTCAGTATGGACAGCACGGCCAGTACGGTCGGCACCGCCAGGCGGCGGCCGATCACGGCACCTGCCCGGAGCTGCTCATCAATCCTTGGCTTCGGTGACGGTGACCGACTCGATCACGACGGACTCCTTGGGCGTCCCCGATGCCGAGCCGGCCGCCTCGATGGCGCTGACGACGTCGAGACCGGCCACCACCTTGCCGAACAGGGAGTACTGCGGGGGCAGCCCAACCCCGGCCCGCCCGCTCACGATGAAAAATTGACTGCCGTTGGTGTTGGGTCCGGCGTTCGCCATGGCCAGCGAGCCGATCTCGTAGCGACCGGGCTTGGGCAGTTCGTCGTCGAAGCGGTAGCCGGGGCCGCCGCGACCACTGCCCTCGGGGTCTCCGCCCTGGACCATGAAGCCGGGAATGATGCGGTGGAAGGCAATTCCGTCGTAGTAGTGGTAGCGAGCCAGAACCACGAAGTTGTTGACCGTCTTTGGGGCGGCGACGGCATCGAGTGCGATGGTCATGGTGCCCTTGGACGTCACCATTTCGGCGCTGTAGCGGGCGGCGGGGTCGATACACATGGGTGGCGGGCCGGAGAAGCGGCGGGTCTGGGGGCTTGAACCATCGGCGGCGGGGCAGTTAGTTGGCATAGCAGTCCTTTCGAGGCGGCGCAGGCGCACGGGCGACGATACGCCGCGGAGGTGTTGGGCGGGGGCGACGGCGCCCTATTCACCACTACTTTGGTGGACATGTCGGAACTGGTGATCGTCTTTTTGGCCGGATTCGCGGCATCCCTGGTCGATGGCGCTCTGGGCATGGGATTCGGGCCTACCTCTTCGAGCGTCCTGCTGGGAACCGGACTGTCGCCGGCAGCGATTTCCACCACCGTGAATCTGGCCAAGGTCGCGGTGGGGTTGACGGCTGCGGTGGCCCACCATCAGTTCGACAACATCGACCGCCGATTGGTGCGGAGCCTGGCCCTGCCAGGTTGTGCAGGCGCCCTTATCGGCGTGACCGTGCTGGCTTCGGTGGACGGCGACCGGTTGAAGCCGATCCTGGCCGGCCTGCTGATCCTGGTTGCGGCCCGGATCCTCTGGCGATTCAGCCGTTCACCGTCGGTGCCGGTGGTCGAAGAGGGGTCCGAGGCGACCGACGGGCGTGAATACCGCAGACGGGGAACGGTGGTGGCGGCGGCCGTGGGTGGCGTAACCAACGGACTTGTGGGTGCCTGGGGCCCCGTCGTGACGCCGTTTCTGCTGCATCGGGGGCTGGCGCCGCGTTACGCCATCGGATCGGTGAACACCGCGGAGGTGGCCGTTGCGGTAGTGGCCTCGGGGTCGCTGCTGGCCTCGATCGGCGGCGGTGGCATCGACGTGGCTGTGGTGGTGGCCATGCTGGCCGGCGGCATGCTGGCCGCGCCACTGGCCGCCTGGGTCATTCGCTTCCTGCCGGCCCGTGGCATGGGCGTGGCCGTGGGCGGCCTCCTCCTGGCGATAAATGTCCGGGAACTCACCTCCTCCATGGAGCTCGGAGCGCTTCGTTGGGCCCTGTACGGCGCCATCGCCTTGGTCTGCGCCCTGGCCGCCTTTCGTCCGCGAATGACCGCCGGCACCACTGCGGCCTGAGCGCCTAGGGTCCGGCATATGGCGTTATCGACGGCGGCCGCCAGTTGGGCCGGCCAACTCGCGCAATGGGCGATTCCTGATGAGATCCTGGCCCAAGCACCCGAATCGCCTTGGCACTTCTCGCCCGACCTCTTCGCCGCCATCGCCCGAGAGGCTCTCGCGGCCACCGACGAGTCCCCGTCGCGGCGCCGGGCCCGGGAGGCTCTGCCCGATGGGGGATCGGTACTCGACGTCGGCACCGGAGGCGGGGCCGGATGCCTACCGCTGGCGCCGCCAGCAGGGTTGGTGATCGGGCTTGATCCCAGCGAAGAAATGCTGGCCGCGTTCGCCTCGGCGGCCGCCGAGCGGAGCGTGGACCACGAGGAGATCCTGGGCCAATGGCCCGAGGTGGAGGCGCAGGCTCCGGTGGCCGACGTAGTCGTGTGTCACAACGTCCTCTACAACGTGGCCGAACTCCCCGCCTTCGTGGAGGCGCTGAGCGCTCACGCGCGGCATCGGGTGGTAGTGGAACTAACCACCGAGCACCCCACCGCCACCATGAGACCGATGTGGCGGGCTATCCACGGCATCGAACGGCCGAGTGGTCCGACCCACACCGATGCTTTGGCGGTGCTGACCGAAATGGGAATCGAGGCGGGATGTGAGACGTGGATGCGGTCGTGGTCGCACCACCACGACCGGACTAGGGCAGTGGCCATGGCACGTCGTCGGCTGTGCGTGGGTCCCGAACGCGACGCCGAGATCGATGAGCTTCTTTCTCCTGACTGGGATACCCCAACCCGGGAAGTGGCCGCTATCTGGTGGGACCCGGCACCGCGGCGGCCCCCTGTCGGCTGATGTGCCGCAATATCACCCCACTGCGAGGGCTGGAACCCACCGCCACCCCCGAGGAGATCAACGCGGCGGCCCGCCAGTACGTGCGCAAGGTGGGCGCCCTGGGTCCACCAACGTCGCGAACCTCCGAGGCGGTGGAGGCGGCAGTGAGTGAGATTGCCGCTGCGACCACGGTGTTGTTGGCCGCGCTACCGCCTCGGCGCCAACCCCCGGCCGTTCAGCCCCCGCTGCGGCGCCGATCGGGGGCCCCGCCGCACGCTTCCAGCACCTGATCGGCGGCTCGCTGACCCGAACGCACAGCGCCCTCCATATGGCCCCCGCCGATCGCCTCGGTTTCGGATCCGGCCCACATGAGGCGCCCGCCCATTGCGGGTTCGCTCAACCGGGGATGCCCATAGGCCTGGCCGTTGTCAGACCAGGTCAGGGCGTCGGCGGTGTATGCGTCACGCGACCAGTCCCGCTCGAAGTAGCCGACGGGTTGGCCCGCTGCGGAGCCGAAGAGGCGGACTAGTTGATCCGTCACCAGTGCGGCGCGAGTTGCGCCGTCGACGTCTCGGAATCGGTGATGCGGCGACACGAAGCCCCAGAGGGCGGCCATCGAGGCGTCGGATGTACATCCATCATGCACCTCGGTTAGTGGACCTATGGTGCTGAACGCCAGCCCCGAGCAGCCGGTATGGCGCCAGAACGGCTGGTCGTAGACCACGACGGCCTTCAGGGCTCGGGCCATAGCGGTGGGAGTAGCTGCCATGGCCGATAGCCGGGCCGCCGAAAGGTCGGGGTGGAAGACGATGCGCTCGGAGGCGAGGCGGGGGGGAACGGCGATCACCACGAAGTCGGCTTCATAGGTCACAGATCCGTCGACCGCATCTTCATCGGCCACCGTCACCGCCAGGCGTGCCCGAGATCCGACCACGCTGGTCACCGGAGAGTCGAAGATGATGGCCGCCGGGCCCAGTTGCTCGGCCAGTCGAAGACAGAGATCCTGGGCTCCGCCGGCGAGCCGTAGTTCACCCGGGACCGCCGGAGGAACGACCACGACCGAGGGCCTCCGGCCCAAGGCGGTTTCGCTGAGCGCGAGTCCGTCGCGATACTGGGAGAACGGCACGAGACCCAGTTCTCGAGCCAGGAGGCGGACGGCGTTCTGATCGGTCCAGTGCCAGGTGGCTCCCAGATCGAATCGAGATCCGATCGCCAGGTCGTCGGGGGCCACCGTCCAGGTCCGGCCGCCCACGCGCCTGCGCGCCTCGAGAACGCGAACATCAAGGCCTTCGCAACGAATTCGATGGGCAGCCGTAAGTCCTGCCAATCCCGCGCCCACGACGATTACGCTCACCGTCGCGATCCTTGTCGGTCAGAGGGACTGGCGTACGACCTCAGTGGCGAACTCCTGGGCGCGTTGGCGAAAGGGGCGCCGTCGCCACTCCTCCAAGTCGAACTCGTGCGAGGACTGTAGGTCCTCCAGGAAGTGGTCGCTCAATTCGTCGACAATTACAGTGTCCATTACGGCGACATTTATCTCCAGATCAAGATCCAGCGAGCGACTATCGAGGTTGCTGGATCCAACATTCGCCCAGTTCTTGTCGACTAAGAGAACCTTTGCATGGAGCATGGTCGGTTCGTACTCGAAGATTCGAACACCGGCAGCCAGCAATAGGCCGTAGGATCGTTGGCCTGCCTTACGAGCGATCTCTTTATCGACCTTGACGCCATTTACCAGAATGCGCACGTCCACGCCTCGCTTGGCCGCCTCGCAAATGACGGTCTCGAACGTGCGGTCGGGCGCAAAGTAGGCGGTAGTGAGCCAGATACGCTCCTGCGCCCCCGCAATAGCGGCGTAAAAGACTTCGCTGGCCGCGGTGGCTCCGGCATTGGGCGTGCTCTTCGTTACCTGAAGAGCAATACCGTCGTGGCAGCCGTCGGATGTCGCCAGATGGGGACCGACCAGAATCCTGGAGGTAGCTTCGGTCCACGTGTCGGTAAAGGCACTGAAGAGATCCAGTACCGCCGGCCCCTCGATGCACAAATGAGTTTCCCGCCAATGGTCAGGATCTTCGGCATTGCCGGTCCAAACGTCGGCTATTCCTACTCCTCCTGAAAAGGCAATATTGCTATCCACAACCAGAATACGGCGGTGCAGTCGGTTGTTGATCTTGCTCCTGCTATTCCAACGTATCGGACGGAAAATGTAGACATTCACCCCGCCGTCTTGCAGCCGGGCGCGATGATCGCGGTCCAATTTGGCGGATCCGTATCCGTCGAGTAAGAGATTGACCTCGACGCCGGCCCGCGCCCGCTCGATGAATGCAGCGGTGAACCGTTCGGATGTCTCTCCCGGCCAGTAAATGTAAGACGAGCAGTTCACGGTTTGCTGCGCCGAACCGATCACTTCGACCATGGCCTCGAGAGTGGCGCCGTTACGCATGACCTGCACCCGATTGCCATCGCTGCGAGCGGTGCCCGTCATCGCGGTGACCAGCTGGGAAAACTCATCGGTCCCCGGCCGCGGGCCGCGTTCAATGGCGAAGCGCTGCCGGGTTCTCCGTTTGTACTTGGCCACTTGGGCAGCCATGAGCCCCGACGCCGACAAGCCGGTCGCGACTGTCAAAGCGAATGTTCTCTTCACGGTGCGCGCCGAGAACGACGCGGCCTTGTTCGCTTCTTGATGACTCCGATGATCCAGCGTGTGCCCCTCGACCAGCGGATCGAAACCCGGCTCCTAGCGAGGAGTAGGCGGTGTTTCGTTTGCGAGTTGGGAGGGTGGGTAGAGCGACGAAGCGCAAACGACGCAGTTTCGCCCACCTACAAGGGAGGCCATCGATGGCCGGAGAATTCGACACGACCAAGGGCCACATCAAGGAAGGCGCCGGAGAGTTGATCGACGACGACGACCTCAAGGCCGAGGGCAAGATCGACCAGACCAAAGGCAAGGCCAAGGGTCTGGTGGAGAAGGTCGGAGATAAGCTCGGAGGAGTTCTTAAAAAGCACTGAGCCTGCTGCTGGCTGATCAAAGGTCGATGGTGAGGCCCTCGAAGGCAGCCATCACCTCCAGGTCTGGACCAGCCTGGCTACGAGCCTGTTCCAGCATCTGATCAACCTCGTCGTCTCGGCGGCGAGGATCATGGTGGAACAGGCAGAGGGTCCGGGCCCGGCTCTGGCGGGCAACCTCGACTGAATATTCAACTGTGCAGTGGCCCCAGCGCTCCTTACCCTCGAACTCAGCTTGCGTGAATTGGGCTTCATGGATCAAGAGGTCCGCCCCCTGGGCCAGAGCCAGAACCGAGGCTGCTACCTCCGAAAGAACTCGGGGTTGCTGGTGATCGCTCACGTAGGCTACCGAGAAGCCGGGACCCTCTATTCGGTATCCGACCGTCGGTCCCCGATGGGGCACTGGACGCACCGTTATCCGAAGGTCGCCCACTTGGAACCGCTGGTCTTCAACCTCATGGAATGTCAGCTTGGCCGCAAAGGCATGAAGCGGCAGGGGAAAGAGCGGCGGTCCGACGAGCGTTGCGACTGCCGCCTGCAGAGATCCCGAACTCTGACGGGGACCGAACACGTCGACGCGAAACCCGTCTTGGTGCGCAGGCTCGAAAAACGGAAGCCCGTGAATGTGGCCGTCCATCCGGTCGTTGCCACCTCGGGTTTCAGCCCCGCAATCAGATTGCCGTTGCCGGCCAGTACGCCCGACGACCAACCCATGTCGTCGCCGAAGTCCCCCCTGACCACGGCCGTGACCGGCTCATCGGTGGGGTAGGCGGTCGCCTGGTACTCATCGACGGTGACACCGGGCGCATACCCGGGGGGCAACCACGCCACGCTCCACATGAGGGGCCACCACGAACCACCGAACCACAAGAAGAACCCACTGGATGCGACACCGAGGGCGCCGGCGACAGCCAGGATGGGCCGGACGCGGTAACGCAGCAGCACCCACAGCACGCCGGTCCCGAGGAGGATGACGGCGAAGGCCCCGTAGCCGCGGGAGATGCCGATGAAGTTGTCGAACCTGCTAATGGCGTACTGGAACACCCAGTGCAATGGATCCAGGGTTTCCGTACTGGAGGTCGGCCACAAGGTTGCCTCCCATGCCCAGATCG
>Ga0187894_10006923_pt1 | contig 10894 bp, 6 predicted proteins | sample GBC1701081metaG_FD_136650 | JGI IMG/M metagenome (GOLD analysis project Ga0187894, IMG submission 136650) | White microbial mat communities from a lava cave in the Kipuka Kanohina Cave System on the Island of Hawaii, USA - GBC170108-1 metaG ...
CTCGCGTCGTGGCGCGGCGCCGCGCTCGACGTGTCCTGCATCGCCGCGGCGTTCGCGCTCGCGCTGGGCCTGTTCCTGAGCGCCGAGCTCCGGATCGCCGGCGAGATCGGCCTCGCAGCGTTCCCCCTGGACGACTCGTGGATCCATCTCCACTTCGCGCGGAACCTCGCCGAGGGCCGGGGCTTCTCGTACAACCCGGGCGTGCCCGTCGCGGGCTCGACGGCGCCGCTCTGGACGCTGCTGCTCGCCGGCGTGTTCCGGCTCGCCGGCAGCGCGCCCGCGTGGGCCAAGGCGCTCGGCGTCGCCGCGACGTTCGGCGCCGCGCTCGTGACCCGACGGCTCGTGTGGACGTGGACGGACAGCCGGCTGCTCGCGTTGGCCGGCGGCCTCGCCGTCGTCGTGTCGGGACCACTCGTCTGGGCCGCGCTGTCAGGAATGGAGGTCGCGCTCGCGGCGCTGCTCGTGACGGGCGCGCTGCTAGCGCACGTCACTCACCGCGACGTCACGGCAGCGCTGCTCCTCGGCCTCGCCGTCGTGACGCGGCCGGAAGCCGTCTTGATGGCCCCGCTCCTCTGGATCGCTGGGCCGCTGACGCTCCGGCGCAGCGCCGTCCTCGGCGGCATCATCGCCCTCCTGGTGGCCCCGTGGCTGGTCTTCAACCTCAGGACAGCCGGCACGCCGCTGCCCGCCACCGCATCGGCCAAGATCGAGGGCGGCCTGATCGGCTTCTTGTCGGGCGTACGGGAGTCGGCCCGGACCGCGCTCGTCTCGCGCCCGTGGGAGTTCGAGGTCGAGTGGGCCCGCTGGCTCTTCTCCGTGGACGCGCTGCTCCCGATCCTGGCGCTCCTGGGGCTCTGGGGGCTCTGGCGCCGGAATGGGCGGAGGGCGGTGTGGCCCGCGGCCGCGCTCGTGCTGCACCCGCTCGGCATGGCGCTGCTCGCGCCCTATCGAGGTCCCGCATTCCAGGAAGGACGCTACTCGATCCACCTCCTGCCACTGGCCATCGCGGTCGCCCTGGCCGGCGTCGCGGCGGTGTCAGTCGCCGACGGGAAGCGGGGACTGCTGCCCGTCGTCCTCGCCGGCCTGTTCCTCGTTGGCGCCCTCTGGAATCTTCCCGCCGCGGCGACCCGCTACGCCTGGGCCGTGCAGAACATCGAGGCCATGCAGGTCCGTCTGGGGCAGTGGATCGCCGCGAACACGCCGGCCAGGGCACGTCTCGCCCTGAACGACGTGGGGGCCATCGCGTATCTCTCGCGCCGCGAGGTGGTCGACGTGATGGGACTCGTCACGCCCGCGATCATTCCCTACCGCCGGCACGGAGAGCAGGGCGTCCTCGCCTACCTCGAGCGCACGTGTCCCGATTACCTCGTGATCTTTCCCGACTGGTTCCCGGCGCTCTCGGCCATGGCGGACCGCTTCACGCCGATCCACCAGATCCGTCTCGACCACAACACCGTGGCAGGGGCCGATCTGATGGTGGTGTACGAGACGCCCTGGAACCGGTGGAAGCGTGCCGCGCCCTGTGCGGGGCCCGTGTCCGAGGATCGCCCGCGATCGCCCGTATTCCAGGAGCGGCCCGTATAATGTGACCACGCGAATGCGACACAGAGCCGGACGCCTGCGGATCCGGGAAGGTGCCTGTCGGATGAGGCGCGTCGTCGCCGCCCTGGCCGTCGCGGGGGCCGTCGCGTCCGGCCCGCACGCGGCCTGCGCCCAGGTGTTCCGCTGGCTGGATGCCGATGGCAGCATCCACTACTCCCAGGGGATCGAGAGCGTCCCGCCACGGTATCGGTCGTCCGCGGTCATCATCGGCTACGATCGGCCGGCGGAGCCGGTACCCGTGGAGCGGGCGCGGACGGGCGTCGGCCGCGTCAAGTTCACCCCGGGACAGCCCATCATGGTCGCGGCGCGCATCAACAACGGCACGTCGGCCATGCTGATGCTCGACACGGGCGCCACGCGCACCGTGATCAACCCGAAGGTGCTCGAGGCTGGCGGCGTGAGCTACCGCGACGCCCAGCGCGGCTCGCTACGCGGCGTCACCGGAGAGACGCAGGTGCTGGCCGTGCGGGTCGAGAGCATCGAGGTGAGCGGCGTCCGGTATGGTCCCCTCGTGGTGGTCTCCCACGACACCGGCTTCAATCAAGGCGACGGGCTGCTCGGGCGGGATTTCCTCGACAACTTCACGGTGAACATCGACAACAGGGCAGGCGTGGTCACGCTGACACCGCGCTGACCAGGGCCCGAGCTGCCGGGCCTGGGCCGAGCAACGAAGTATGACGAAGCAAATCGGCCCAGGCCCCGCCTTGCTGGAAATGGCCGTGGGTGTTAGCGTTTAGCCTCTATGGACTACAAGGACACGCTGAACCTGCCGAAGACCGCCTTCCCGATGAAGGCCAATCTGCCCAAGCTCGAGCCCGAGATGCTCGAGCGGTGGGAGGCGATGGACATCTACGGCAGGATTCGCGACGCGGCCGCCAAGCGGCCGCTGTGGATCCTTCACGACGGGCCGCCCTATGCCAACGGCCACATCCACCTGGGGCATCTGCTGAACAAGGTGTTGAAGGACGTCATCGTCAAGTCGCGCTCGATGCTGGGCCACAACGCGGTCTACGTGCCCGGCTGGGATTGCCACGGCCTGCCGATCGAGCACCAGGTCGACAAGGAGCTGGGCCTCGATACCGCGTCGAACGACGTGCGCCGCGCGATGGATCCGCTCGAGAAGATCGGCCGATGCCGCGAGTACGCCGCGCGCTACATCCAGATCCAGCGGGAGGAGTTCAAGCGCCTCGGCGTCTTCGGTGACTGGAAGCACCCGTACGTGACGATGGAGCCCGCGTACCAGGCGACGATCGTCCGCGAGTTCGGGCGGTTCGTCGGGCGCGGCATCGTCTACAAGGGGCTGAAGCCCGTCCACTGGTGCATGCACTGCAAGACGGCGCTGGCGCAGGCCGAGGTCGAATACGAGGAGCAGCGCGCCCCGAGCGTCTACGTGAAGTTCCCGGTCAAGACGGCGCCCGAGGGCCTCGCCCGCGCGCTCCGTGGCCGGCGCGCCTCGCTGATCATCTGGACGACCACGCCGTGGACGCTGCCCGCCAACCTCGCGATCGCCGTGCATCCCGGCGAGACGTACACGGCCATCGAGATGAACGGCGAGCTGCTCGTGGTCGCGGGCGCGCTCGCGACGTCGGTGCTCGAGCTGCCCGGCGTGAAGGGCCGCGCGGCCGTCGCGGAGGTCGAGGTGTCCGGCGAGGCGCTCGCGGGCACGGTCGCCCGCCACCCGTGGATCGATCGCGACGTGGCGGTCGTGGCGGCGGACTGGGTCGCCATGGACACCGGCACCGGCCTCGTGCACATCGCCCCCGGCCACGGTGAGGAGGACTACGATCTCGGCAAGAAGGTCGGCCTGCCGATCTACAACCCCGTGGACGACGACGGCCGCTTCGTGCCAGAGGTCCAGCACTTCGCGGGCCTCACGGTGTGGGAGGCGAATCCGAAGATCATCGAGCACCTGAAGCAGATCGGCGCTCTCGTCGCGTCCGTGACGCTCGATCACACGTATCCGCACTGCTGGCGCTGCAAGAACCCGACGCTGTTCCGCGCGACCGAGCAATGGTTCATCGCGCTCGACAAGGACGGGCTGCGCCAGCGTGCGCTCGACGCCATCCGCAACGACGTCCGGTGGATCCCGGGCTGGGGCGAGGAGCGCATCTTCAACATGGTTGCCCACCGGCCGGAATGGGTGATCTCGCGCCAGCGCGTGTGGGGCGTGCCGATCGTGGCGTTCTACTGCACGGCGTGCAACGCGCTCCTGCTCGAGGAGCGCCTGGTCCAGCACGTGGCCGAGATCATGCGCACCGGCCACGGCATGGACGAGTGGCACGCCCGCGAGGCGAAAGACCTCCTGCCCGCGGGCACGACGTGTCCGAAGTGCGGCGGCGCGAGCTTCCGCAAGGAGACGGACATCCTCGACGTGTGGTTCGACTCGGGGTGCAGCCACGCCGCCGTCCTCGAGACGCGGCCTGATCTCCGGTGGCCGGCCGACATGTACCTCGAGGGCTCCGACCAGCACCGCGGCTGGTTCCACTCCTCGCTGCTCGAGGCGGTCGGCACGCGCGACAGGCCGCCCTACCGTTCGGTGCTGACGCACGGCTTCTTCGTGGACGGCGACGGGCGCAAGATGTCGAAGTCGCGGGGCAACTCGATGGCGCCCGAGGAGCTGATCCCGAAGTACGGCGTCGAGGTGCTGCGTCTGTGGGTGGCAGCGGAGGACTACACCGAGGACATCCGCGTCTCCGAGGAGATCCTCGACCGCCTGGCCGACGCGTACCGGCGCATCAGGAACACGTGCCGATTCCTCCTGGGCGCGCTCGCCGACTTCGATCCCGAGCGCGATCGCGTGTCCTACGATCAGCTCGACGAGCTGGACCGATGGGCGCTGCTGCGCTTGGGCGAGCTGATCGCGCGCGTCCGCAAGGCCTACGAGGCCTATCAGTTCCACGTGGTGTTCCACTCGGCGCACAACTTCTGCGCCGTCGATCTCTCGGCGCTGTACCTCGACATCATCAAGGACCGGCTCTACGTGTCGGCGGCGCGCGATCCACGGCGCCGCGCGGCCCAGACGGTGTGCTTCGAGGTGCTCACCGCGCTGACCCGACTCCTGGCGCCCGTGCTCACGTTCACCGCCGACGAGGTGTGGTCCCACATCCCGGGTCGCGGCAAGCCGGAGAGCGTGCACCTGGTGACGTTCCCCGAGGAGCGCGGCGAGTGGGTGGACGCGCGTCTCGGCGCCGAGTGGGAGCGCCTGCTCGAGGTGCGCGGCGAGGTCTCGCGAGCGCTCGAAGCCGCGCGCCAGCAGGGCCGCATCGGCAAGAGCGTCGACGCCGTGCTCTACGTGCCGAGCGCGCCCGAGGAGGAATGGGGGCCGCTGCTCGCGGCCAAGGGCCCCGGCCTGCTCGCGACGCTCTGGAACGTGTCGGCCGTGCGCTTGAACGAGCGGGCGCCCGCCGGCGCCGTCGCCTACGAGAGCCAGGACATCCCGGGCCTCGCGCTCGAAGTCTTGCCCGCGCAGGCGCTCGGCTGGAAGAAGTGTCTGCGCTGCTGGAACTGGAGCTCGCGCGTCGGCGAGGACCCGGCCCACCCGGATCTCTGCGAGCGCTGCACGCCGGTCGTCCGCGCGCTCCGGTCATGACCCTGGCCGCCGTCACGGCGGTCACGGTCCTGGTCCTCGACCAGATCACGAAGTATCTGGCCCTGACGCGGCTGCCGCCGGCCAGGCCCATCGGAGTGATCGATGGGTTCTTCTCGTTGACGCTCGTCATGAATCCCGGGCTGGCGTTCGGCCTGCTCTCCTCGACGCCCACCGCCTGGCGCTGGATCGTCGCGCTCCTGTCCATCGGCGCCCTCGCGGTGCTCGCGGTCGTCGGGCTCCGCATGCTCTCGAGCGGCGGCTGGCTCTCGAGCCTGTCGCTCGGGCTCATCTTCGGCGGGGCCATCGGCAACCTCATCGACCGCGCGCGGTTCGGCGCCGTGGTCGATTTTCTCGACTTCTACTGGCGGGAGTATCACTGGCCCGCCTTCAACGTGGCGGACTCCGCCATCAGCGTCGGGGTGACGCTCCTCGCGCTGAAGCTGCTCGTGGCGCCACCGGCCGACCCGGCCCCCTCCCGGAAAGAGGGAGCGGAAGCCTGGGGCCGCGGCCGAGGTGACTGAGGCGGACCCTCGACAGCTTCGCTCCACCGTGGGCGCGGCCGAGGCGGGAATGCGGCTCGACCAGTGGCTCTGCGCCCGGCTTCCCGAGCTGTCGCGGACACGTATCAAGACGCTGATCGACCAGGGGCGCGTGCGTCTCGACGATCGCCCCACGAAGGCGGCGCGCCGGTTGCGCGCGGGCGAGCGCGTCGAGGCCGAGATTCCGCCGCCGCCGTCCGAGGACCTCGAGCCCGAGCCCATCGCGCTTGCCGTGGTGTTCGAGGACACCGACGTGCTCGTCGTGGACAAGCCCGCCGGCATGGTCACCCACCCCGGCGCCGGGCATCGCACGGGCACGCTGGCGGCCGCGGCGCTTGCCCACGCGCCCGAGATGGCCGGGGTGGGCGGTCCCCGCCGGCCGGGCATCGTCCACCGGCTCGACAAGGGCACCTCCGGGCTGATCGTCCTGGCCAAGACGCAGCGAGCCTACGATGCGCTCACGGCCCAGCTCGCCCGACGCCGCGTGACGCGCCGCTATCTCTGTCTCGTCCACGGGACGCCGCGCGCCGCGGAGGGCGTCATCGACCGGCCGATGATCCGCGATCCACGCTCGCGCGTGCGCATGGCCGTGGCGCCCGCCGGGAAGGGCAGGCGCGCCGTGACCCGGTTCCGGGTCCTCGAGCGGTTCACCGGACTGGCCTTCGTCGAATGCCACCTCGAGACCGGCCGCACTCACCAGATCCGCGTGCACATGGCCTCGATCGGCCACCCGCTGCTCGGGGACGAGACCTACGGCGGTCGCAATCGGCGGCAATCCGATCCGGAGCTGGAACGCCTCCTGGATCGACTCGAGGGCGTCGCACTCCACGCGACGGGCCTCGCCTTTGCCCATCCCGTGACCGGGGCTGCCTGCGAATTCGTGTCTCCTCTTCCCTACAGAATTCAGGGAGTCCTGTCTCATCTCCGCAGCAGGCTCTCCTGAACGCGAGGGCGAGCGCTCGGTAACCCTGCGCAGATGCAGTCGCGAGGGGGCTCGCGCGCGCTGGCACGGGGCGTGCTATCGTTTGACCCTGCCATGGACAAGCTCACGGCGATCATCCTCGCGGCGGGAGAGGCGACCCGGATGAAGTCCCGGCGCCCCAAGGTCCTCCACCAGATCTGCGGCCGGGCGCTGATCCACTATCCGGTCGCCGCCAGCCGCGCGCTCGGCGCCCGCGTCATCGTCGTGGTTGGACGGGGCGCGGACGAGGTTCGCGCGGCGGTCGCCCGAGAGGCCGAGGCGAGCTTCGTCGAGCAGCGCGAGCGCCGGGGCACGGGCCACGCGACGCTCCAGGCCCGGGAGGTGTGTGGGGAGGACACCGACGCTGTCCTCGTGCTTCCCGGCGACATGCCACTGCTCTCGGAGACCACGCTGCGCCGTCTGGTCGAGCGCCATCGCGAGAGCGGCGCTGCGGCGACGCTGCTCACGGCGGAGCTCGACGAGCCCACGGGCTATGGCCGCGTCGTCCGGGAGAACGGGCGGCCCGTCGCCATCGTCGAGCACCGAGACGCGACGCCGGCCCAGCGGGCGATTCGCGAGGTGGGCACGAGCGCGTATTGTTTCGACGCGCGTCGACTCTGGCCCGCGCTCGCCGCCGTGACGCCCCAGAACACGCAAGGGGAGTACTACCTCACCGACGTCATCTCCATCCTGCGGCGTGAGGGCCATCCGATCGAAGCCGTGATCGTCGAGGATCAGCGCGAGGGCCTGGGCGTCAACGACCGACGGCAGCTCGCCGAGATGGCGACGGTCATGCGCCACCGGATCCTCGACCGCCTGATGACCGACGGCGTCACCGTGCTGGATCCAGCGAGCACCCACGTCGACGACACGGTCGAGATCGGCGCGGACACGGTCCTCCACCCGGGCGTGGTGCTCGAGGGCCGCACCACGATCGGCTCGGACTGTGTGGTGGGACCGGGCTCGGTCGTGAGCGCAAGCCGCCTCGGCGACCGCGTCACGCTGCGCGCCTACTGCGTGCTGAGCGAGGCCGTCGTGGAGGAGGGCGCCACCCTCGGACCGTTCTGCCACCTGCGCCCGGCGGCCCACGTGGGCGCCGGGGCCAAGATCGGCAACTTCGTCGAGCTGAAGAAGGCGAAGATCGGTGCGGGCGCCAAGGTCCCGCATCTCTCCTACGTCGGCGACGCGACGCTGGGCCCGGACGTGAACTTCGGCGCCGGCGCCATCACGTGCAACTACGACGGCGTCGACAAGCACGAGACCATCGTCGGCGCGGGCGCGTTCATCGGCACCAACGCGAGCCTGGTCGCGCCGCTCACTGTCGGCGACAACGCGTACGTCGGCGCCGGATCCGTGATCACCAAGGACGTGCCGGCGGGAGCGCTCGCCGTCACCCGCGCCCAGCAGGCCGTGAAGGAAGGCTGGGTCGAGCGAAAGCAGAAGACGAGGAAGCCGAAGCACGGGGAGTAGGCGTTCAATGTGCGGGATCGTCGGCTACATCGGCGACAAGGCCGCGGTCGACGTCATCCTCGACGGCTTGCGGCGCCTCGAGTACCGCGGGTACGACTCGGCGGGCGTCGCAGTGCTGGGCGCCGAGGGCTTGCAGATCCGGCGCGCCGCCGGCCGCATCAAGGTGCTGGACGGGCTCCTGCGCGAGCGGCCCGTCCGCGGCGCGATCGGCATCGGCCACACGCGCTGGGCCACGCACGGACGGCCGACCGACGAGAACGCCCATCCGCATACCGACGGCTCCGGCACCCTCGTCGTCGTGCACAACGGGATCATCGAGAACTACCTGCCGATCAAGGTGCGCCTGCACGCCGAGGGGCATCGCTTCACGTCGGACACCGACACCGAGGTCATCGCTCACCTCATCGAGCGCCACCTCGCGGACACGCCGCGGCTCGACGAGGCGGTGCGGCGCGCGCTCCGCGAGCTGCGCGGGTCCTACGCGATCGTGGTCCTCTCGAAGAAGGCGCCCGATCGACTCGTCGCCGCCAAGCAGGGCGCGGGAAGCGTCGTCATCGGCCTCGGCCAGGACGAGATCGTGCTCGCCTCGGACATTCCCGCGATTCTGCCCTACACGCGTGACGTCGTGATCCTGGAGGACGAGGACGTGGCGATCGTCACGCGCCACGGCGTCGAGATCACGCATCTCGACGGCACGCCGGCGGAGCGTCTGCCCGTGCGCATCCACTGGGATCCGATCCTCGCCGAGAAGGGCGGATACCGCCATTTCATGCTGAAGGAAATCTACGAGCAGCCGCGGGCCGCGGCCGACACGATACGGGGACGCGTGCAGCCCGAGGGCGGCACCGTGGTGCTGCCCGACATCGCGCTCGACCGGGAGACGACCCAGGCGATCGCGCGCATCGTGCTGGTGGCGTGCGGCACGTCGTATCACGCCGCGATCGCGGGCCGCTTCATGATCGAGCGGCTCGCGGGCATCCCGGCCGAGGTGGATCTCGGCTCGGAGTTCCGGTACCGCGAGTCGCCGCTGGGCCCCGAGACGCTGGTCGTCGCGCTGTCGCAATCGGGCGAGACGGCGGACACGCTCGGCGCCGTCAAGGCGGCGCGCGCCCAGGGCGCGCCCATCGTCGGCATCACCAACGTCGTGGGCTCGGCGCTCGCCCGCGAGGCCACGGGCCTGCTCTACACGCATGCGGGCCCCGAGATCGGCGTCGCGTCCTCGAAGACGTTCACGTCCACGCTCGTCGCGTGCTATCTGCTCGCGCTGTGGCTGGGACGGCGCCGGGGGCATCTCGTGGCCGAGGACGCCAAGAAGCACATCCAGGCGCTGCTCGAGCTGCCGCGCCTGATGGAACGAGCGCTCGAGCTCGAGCCGAAAGTGGCGGAGCTGGCGCGCGAGCTCGCCCCCTACAAGAACTTCCTGTTCCTGGGGCGCGGCATCCACTATCCGATCGCGCTCGAGGGCGCGCTCAAGCTGAAGGAGCTGTCCTACGCCCACGCCGAGGGCTACCCGGCGGGCGAGATGAAGCACGGGCCGATCGCGCTCATCGACGCCCAGATGCCGGTGATCGCGATCGTGCCGCGCGATGGCTCCTACGACCGCATGATGGGCAACCTCGAGGAGGTGCGCGCGCGCGACGGCCGCGTCTACGCCTTCGGCCACGATGGCGACCGCGAGCTGGCGGCCCGAGCCCATGTCGTGATCGGCGTGCCCGCGGCGTCCGACCTGCTGTCGCCCATGCTCATGGCGATCCCGCTGCAGCTCCTCGCGTACCACGTCGCCGTGCGCCTGGGCCGCGACGTTGACCAGCCGAGGAACCTCGCGAAGTCAGTCACGGTGGAGTAGCGGACCCCGGCGCCGCCGTCGAGTGCTCCGTCTCACGCTCCTCGGCGCGTTCAGCGCCCAGCTCAACGGGGGGGGCGGTTGGCGAGGAGCGCCTGCGTCTGCTTCCGCGGGGAAGACGACCGGGTCGTACTCGCTCCTCCTGACGCATCGGATGTATCATACCGGCCGCGGTCGGCGCTGGAACCCGTGTGTGCCGACGGCGTCCGAGTACGAGACAGGAGGATCCCTATGCCGCCACGGTCACTGTCGTTCTCGTCGAACGTCTTTCACGTCGAAACCCTCGATTTCGGTGGTCATCGTGAACAGATCGTGAAGGGGGGACGACATCTCTTTCCGCTGTTGCCGGAGGCCTTCGCCGGCCTGAAGCAGATCGGCGTCATCGGATGGGGCTCCCAGGGGCCGGCCCAGGCCCAGAATCTCCGGGAATCGCTGGAGGGAACCGGGATCCGCGTGAAGGTCGGGTTGCGCGAGGGCTCGAGTTCGTTCGCGGAGGCTCGCGCAGCCGGATTCAACGAGCCCGACGGTACGCTGGGTGAGCTCTTTGCGGTGGTCGCGGAATCCGATCTGGTGCTCTTGCTCATCTCCGACGCTGCCCAGGCCGAGCTCTTCGGCCGGATCTTCGAGACGATCCGGCCGGGCGCCACCCTCGGGCTCTCGCACGGGTTCCTGCTCGGGCACATGAAGAACGTCGGGGCGAGGTTTCCGGCCCACATCAACGTGATCGGCGTGTGTCCCAAGGGTATGGGGCCGTCGGTTCGCCGCCTGTATCTCCAGGGCCGCACCGTCAATGGCGCCGGCATCAACTCGAGCTTCGCCGTCGAGCAAGACATCGACGGGCGCGCCACGGACCTCGCCCTCGGCTGGTCGGTCGCCTTGGGGTCTCCCTA
>Ga0187894_10006924_pt1 | contig 10894 bp, 8 predicted proteins | sample GBC1701081metaG_FD_136650 | JGI IMG/M metagenome (GOLD analysis project Ga0187894, IMG submission 136650) | White microbial mat communities from a lava cave in the Kipuka Kanohina Cave System on the Island of Hawaii, USA - GBC170108-1 metaG ...
GCCCCTCCCCAAACATTAAATCCGACGATAACACCTGAAGCAGCTATCTATGCCGAAACTATGAAAACACGACATTTCTATCGAGTTAACAAACATGACATTTCTAATGAGTTATGACAGCGGTAGTCTTGCCCAATGCAGAATGATAGTGAAGGGAGATGATGATTCTAGCGTAAAGTGATATCCGCAAAAACCGATCGAGAGCAACGTTACTCCAAGTCACGATGCTCCTCGAACGGCAACTTTTTCGAATGGCTCGATGTCTTCTTCGTTTTGCCCGCGGTAGCCTCGAGGAGCTTCAACTAAACGAAGATGCGGAGCAACGTGTCCTTTGCGGAGGGCCACACCTTTCGACTCGTTATCGTCAACATCTTCATTTCCCCAAGCCGTCCAGCCGATGCGAGGAAAGCGCGCAAACAATTCCAGGAAAGGACCTCGCGAGCACGACTCAATGACGTCAAAAATTTCGTCCGGCTTTCTCGAATGCTCACGTTTGCGAGTAGCAATGAAGTTAGCCGTCGAACGACCTGCTTTTAATGTTCGACGATTGCCATTGCCTCGAACACCGAAAAGCACCATCTCCGTGACGTTCCTAAAGTAAAATCCGACACCACGTTTGTCAGGCTTACCGTCCTTACGAATCTTGTGCCAAACAACGTTTGTCTTATATTCGAAACCCCAGGCGCGCATCACTTCGAGACCGCATTCGAGCATGGCGTTCGGACACCAAAGATAGAGATGGGCAGGGTCAGCGGCTAACGCGCTCACGGGCAACTCCTTAATCTCTTGTAGTTTCAACGTGGGATAGCGCAGCAGCCGCTTGTGTTCGGGGGCCATCTTGCCAGTGCGATTATTAAATTGCCACGGAGGATCGGCCAATATGGTGGCAAATCTCCCTTGCACGCTTTCGAGCAGATCACGCGCCGGTTCGCTCAAAAACAGTTCACTCTGTTTCGACATAGCACTCCTTCCTGATACCAAAAACCAAAAGTGGGCAACCCCCACCGCTTCCGCCTTCAATGCGTGGAAGCAATCGACTCATATGAGTCGTTGAAGCGCCGTATGAAGCTCCTCGTCCCAATGACGCGAAAATAGTTTGGAGCTCATCGCAGCGTGTAATTATGATCCCTACCGACACAACCCTCAGATCGAATAGAAGGCGGAAGTTGTTGAGATCGCGATCGAAGAATGGGTCTTTGTTATTCCATTCTATTTCTAGCGCAACACCGTTTTTGAAGCAGTCGACTGAATGGGTTGGCGACTCCATATCTCTTTCGTCAACTGATATTTTCGTATCGAATTTCTTTTCGATCCACCCTCGCTTATAAAATTCGCCGTCGATCCATTCGGATACCTTCGATTTACGGCCGCCGCCTACCTCTATATAACTTTTTAGCAATCGAAAATGCGTTAGAACGCTGCAAACATCATTATATTCATTCGGGAAATCGTGTTTAAGAATCGCCGACGCATGGCGCCATTGGTGTATTTCAAACTTGTCGGTGATATGCCGGACGAACGCGTTGGGATTCATTGAAATCGATTATATACATTTTCTCTGAGATTTTAGATCTGAGACATGCGTTCCGCGACGACATAGCCGTGGAAGGCTCGATTATTCAACCGACCTTGGTCGGGGTTTGTTTTTGTCGCTTCCCTTTGCCAGCCGTGCTGTTAGTTTGTATCATAATTTTCACCGCATGAACGCCGAAATGATTCGAGAGACCCGCGAACGTATCACTCTCCACGTCGTTGCCCTAAACCCGTTTCAGTATCATTTCTGGATTAGAAAATACTGCAGTTCCCGCGATTTCCAGCGTGGCGGTTTTCATCGTGCGGGAAGCCCGGACGCGAGTAAGGGCGGATCAACGTGAAAAAGTGGAAAAGGGTAAAAGTGAAAAGCGGCCTGTAATCCGGACACTTTTTCACCTTTTCACTTTTCGGCTTTTAACCTTTTAGTTTCGCTTACGTTCGGGCTTCCGATGCGTTGGCCGTGTGAAAAAATCACTTGACAATCTGTGCAATATTGTGTAATGTATGCAACGCAGGTCTGTGATTCTTTTGGAACGGCTACGGGCGTGATCTTTGAAAATGATTTTGTTTCATTTCACTCTGTTTGTGAAACACGCGGTGTTTCACAATGGCTGCTTAAGTGTTGTCTGCCAAGAAGTTATGAGAAGTGTTTCGATGAAACACAGGTGCCCCCAAGTGAAACGAAACACCCGTATTTATCGAAGTTGCCCGCTCCTCACTTTTTGAAAACGGGTGCCGCGTCGGTAGCCCGGAAGGGCTGGCGCAGCCATGGGATGCCCTTCGCTTCCGACACGCGGAACACGCTAAAAGAAAAAGCCGCGACGCAGGCCGCGGCATGGTACATGCATTGAAGAGCGAAATTACCGTATCTGCGTTTCGTAGGATGAACGGATGCGAAGCTGTTGATTTTTGTTCAGGCGAATATGTTTTCCGCGATCGACAAACGCTGCACCGATGCCAAATGCGGCACCGATGCCTGCTCCGACGGCTGCGCCGACCGGGCCGCCGGTAATCGCCCCGATGCCTGCGCCGGCTCCCGTCGAGGCTCCGATCTTGATAACGTCGCCTTTGATCGAGCTTTGCCCTACGGCCGTGCCTTCGTCGGTGATGCGGCGGACGTTGTCGCCCTTAACGGGCACGACTTCGACCAACACGCCGTTGAAATTACTCCAACGAGCATCGTTCAGAACGATGCGGTCGAAAGAAAGCTGCAGCTCAGACCGACGTTTGATGCGTCCGGGCGCCAGCACTTTTTCGATACGGCCTTCCACAACGGCGCCGTCAAGCTCCATCGGTGAAATAACCCTGGCGGTAAACCGTTCGCCCGGGCGTGTATTTTCAGTGCTTATATCTTCGTTAAGTTGCAGCACAATTTCGGTGTCTTTGGGAATGATAATTGTGTCGCTGCTAAAGCTGACCTTTTGCATCAAGGCCGGTTGAGTTGTGTTCTGCGGCGAAGCTGCGGTGACGGATGTTTGATTGTCGATCGCGATGTCCGACTGTGCGACCGGCGGCGGCGCCGAATCGACAACTGGCGGATCTTGAACCGGAGCAGACACGACCGGTTCTGCAACCGTCTGCGTCTGCACGGTGCTTACTCCTTTTCGCCCGAGATCAGATGGTGCGGTAGATTCGAAGGTTCGCTTTGCAAAACCGGTGTCGTAACCGTTCTGAAAACCCTGACGATAGCCGTCGCGATAATCTTCGATCGTGCCGTAATCTTTACTGTACGCACGGTCGGCCGATTCGTATTCGCGATGCCTAGTCATCGAGCGGGCGAGGCTGTCGATCGAGTCTCGATAGCCTGCCATGTAGCCATCCGAATAACCTGTCCGGTAACCGCGCTGCAGTGCGGGTTTGGCGTTTTGGGAGTTTACAGTGCGGGATTGTGTAACAATGATTGCGGGAAGAACGATGGAAAAATTGATGGCAATAGCCAATAAACTGCGTGTTAGCCTCATTTCGGCCTCCTATGTGATTTTACGACGGGAAAGTGTAGAAACGATTTGTCCGCATAGAGTTATACACCAAACCCTAAGAGATTACAAGAACTTTTTTTCCGCAGGATATAAAAAATGGCAGCGAACCATCGAGGCCGCTGCCTAAGTGCTATCAGGAGGAAGAATTTCAGTCGAAACTCTTACGGAATAGATACGACGCGCGTATGAAGAATGTTCTTTGATTTCTTCCGACGCCCGGTTCAAATTGTCCTGTGTTCGGATTGAATCCGTTGTAATTGAAGTTATCATTGTAACCGGCGTAGAAAGCAGTTCCGGGACTCGGATTCCAGCCGAAAAGAGCCTGACCGGCGTAGCTTTTCTCATCCGAGAGGTAGTCCAGCCGAAATCTTAAAAAGATGAAACGCGTGAACTGGTATGTTGAACGCAGGCTGACGATGTCCGAGTCGAACGAACGTATCCGATTATCGTTGCGCACGAGCCGGCTCTTTCGATAACTGATCGAACTGCGAAGCGGGTCGATCGGCTTCCACTCAAGAAAGATCTGACCATCCATCGATCTACCGGGGCCAGGGTCTATTTGACCCGGTGTCGGAGCCGGAAAGAAGAAATCGTATGAATTATTGCCGAGATTTATCCAGGCAGAATAGAAAAAATGCTTGTTAAAGTTCTGATTAATCTCTGCATACATGAACTGCTGCCACGTCGAGCGGGTCGGTTCGCCAAAGAATCTTCCCGGTCTCGTTGGCATTCGCTTAAGGCCAAATTCTTCTTCATAGAGTTTGTTCTTTGAGGTGCCGCCCTCGAAAAACAGAAACATCGAGCGCTGCAGCGAAAGCCCGATATTGGAGCCAACCCTGAACGCCTGCAGCCTTCCCGACCAATCGTAATCGACACCGGTCCACTGGCCCCAGTTGGCCCTGATGATTGGAGCCTTTGGCCTCGACTTGGAACTGATGCGATTGAAAAAGAAAGCAAAGTTGGTATCCGTGCGTCTCGTAAAACCGACATCTGCACGAAAGTCTTCTGTTCTACCACCGAATTCAGCGAACCATCCGCGAGTGTCGGTCAAGTAATCGAAGTTTGCATAATATCCGACGGCATTACCAGTACGATAGCGATTGTAAACGCCCGGAGCATCTTCAGGATCGAGTGGATCAAATGTTCCGCGACCTGTCGCACAAATTTCGCTGTTGCGCTGCGCCTGCCCGACGTTAAGCTTCGGTTCAAAATCGTTTTCGAAGAAGCATCGTTTAGCTGTGGTGCCAACCACTTGAAAATTTGCTTTGAGCTTCGGTGAAAATTTGAAAGCCGAATCGAAGCTGGCAAGAAAATTCTTTTGCTCCGCGAAGCTGCGGTACGTCGCGAAAAAGCCTATGTGATTTTCCTTTCCGACATCTCTTTTGAGCCGAAAAACTCCGAATGTCGCATTCCTGTCCAGAAACTCGCTGATGGCCGGCTGCAGCAACGGATTGCTACGCTCATCGATGGAATAATTTCCGGGCGCCTTGTCTGACGCGATCATCAGACCAAACGAATTTTTGTCGATCTTTCCGGTAAGCTTCGCGGCAAAATCCGGGTCGATTATCGTTCGCGAGTGATATATGGCCAGCGGAGTCTGAAAGATCTCCGCCCCTTCAAGAAAGAACGGACGCTTCTCCTGAAAGAATATCGGAAATCTCTGATTTGCAGTGACCACAGGTGCGTCCGCCTCGATCTCGGCGAAATCCGGATTGTAGGCCGCATCAAGTGTTATGTTGGGCGAGAGCGTGTATTTGACCGTCAGACCAATGTCTTGTTTTATAGGGTTATTGACCCACCGATCACCCACCAGCGAGCCAAAACCTGGGCCCGGTATCATATGGAATACCTGCGTTCTTCGACCGGTCTGACTTAGCGTGATGCTCGGAACCAATTCCAGTGTGCGTTCGAATTTTATATCGTCGAGCCCGGTAATCTTGCCGTGCTTGATCAAAAAACCGGAGACGTTTCGGTCGTCAGGAAGCCATTGATCGAACTCGTCATTGAATCGGTCGATGTTGCGCGCGGCGTTAAATCCCCACTTCTTTCCTTTTCCGGCTGCATAACGAAGCGATTTGAATGGTATCTTGACTTCGACCGACCAGCCCCAATCTTCAATAACGCCCTTCGATTCCATAACGATATCGACGGAGAAATCTGCTCCCTGACCTTCGGTGAAAATGCCGTCCTGTTGAATGCCGTACGGATTAAAGCCTAACACGTAGGCTCGACGCTGATCGTCATAGGTGTCCAACCAGACACGTACATTGTCCTCGCCGAACACGTTGTCGCGCTTTGCCACGGTTGCGCGGATCTTGTCCTTCTCGTCCCAGCATTTGAATGCTATGTATAAGTGATACGCGTCGTACAACATATACACTTCGGTCGGCCTTGACGGGGCAATATTTTCTCCTGGCTGGGTTTGATAAAAATCCTTGAAGACAGCAGCGTTTTTCCACGCCTCCTCGTCCGGTTTTCCGTCGATGTTTATATTGATGCCGACCTTTGGAATGTTGATCGGCACGGCCTTTTCCGGCGGGATCACAACGCCCGGTTTTTTTACTTCCTTTTTCGGATCGTCTTTTTCAGCCGCGGCAGTGTTGCCCGCCGCAGCCGGCGCGCCGTTGCCCGCTACCTGCGCAGCGGCCGTACCGGCAGCCGCAAGCAGCAAAATCAAAGTGCAAAGCTTTTTCATGATGACACCTGGCATATCGTATAAATTATGCAAATGCAGGAGCCAAAGCTTTCCGGATGAACACCTGACTAAAACGTTAAATCGGTCAAAAAGTTTCTAAAGTTTGGCGTTTTCGGCGATTTCGAACACTTTTTAATTAGTATCGATCGACGAAAGATTGCGCACCGTAAGCGTTCCGTCGGCAAATTCGAAATTGTATCTCGGCCCGCCCTTACCGAGCCGCCATGTGCGGCCGTCTTCGCGGACGACATTCAGCCCCTCAGATTCGATCGCTGCGTTGGTCGAGATGCTGGCGTCCTTATTCGCCGGCAATGTAAGCGTGATACAGGCGTCTTCGGCGACAGAAGAAATTTTTGCAAAATCGCCTTCGAGGTAAACTTCGGCGTCAGTTGTTTTCAAATCAAGATCGCCGCGAAACCCGACCACGCGGACCAGGCCGTCAGCGGAAGATAGCTTCAGAGTGCCTTCGGAATCGCGAACATTCACGGGCTCGTCGTTCCCGACAAGCTCGATGTTGCCCGTCACGCCCTCGACCCTGATCTCTTCGTTTGTGTTCACGCGAATGTCGGTTGTTCGAGGCACAAACACCTCGAGCCGGACAACGACCCTATGACCGAAAAAACCTGGGGAAAGCGGCTTTTCATTACCGGAAATTCTCAAAAAGATGGTCTTATCGGTCGCATTTTCGGTTACAGTCATCGGCGTGTCGCGGTTGGTGCGTCCTTCGGTAAGAACATATTTCACGACCGGTTGATCCCAACCGTGCACGCGAACCTTACATTGCGGAGCATCGATCGAGACCTTCGGCGTGCTTTTAACATCGAATGTCTTAAAACGGCGCTCGACCGACGTCGGCTGCCGGTTCCAGAAAGCGTCGTTCAACTGCGCAACGGCCGCGGTCTGCCGCCGCATTCCGTCGGCGACGGCCGTTTTCATCTCTTTGCTGTTGAGCATTGCGCTAACTTCTGCGAGATTGCCGGCCGCTAACTTTTCCTGCTCCACGATCTTCTGCTTTTCCTTCAGGCCTTTTTCCTTTTCTTTCAGGCCTTTGTCCGTCGCCTTCGCAGATTTATTAACCGATACTTCGATGTTGCGATCAACACGTTCATTTCTTGAAAAGTTTTCATCCGAATCGTCGTCATCCGAATCGGTCATCTGTAGAAGATTGACGACCGGCGCCGGATTGCGGCCATCCTTCTTTCTTATGATCGACATTCCGCCATTCACCGATTCGAGCGAGATCCGCACGTCACCGGTGCCCAGGCGGCCGTGAAGATTGCGGCCGACGTATTTGCCCTTCTTGACTGGAAGCCCAAAATCGTTCGAGATCGAGCCATTCAACGACTCAGCTCTGATCGTCGCGTTCACGTCTGACGGCACTTCGAGATTTAATTTGCCGTTGACGGTTTCGAGCGAAACGGCCGCACCCGGATCAAGCCTGTCGAAGTTCGCACGAACCTCGCCGTTCACGGTTGATAGCTTTGCAGTGCCGCGAAGATTAGTCGCATTCACGCTGCCATTCACCGCAGAAACTTTGGTTATGTTCGTAAAATTAGATACAGTGACCGAGCCGTTCACGGCCTCTATCTCACTTAGAACCGCACGGCGTGGAACCTGCAGACGAAAATGCACTTCCATCTTGCGATATTTGTTGCGCTCCGAATCGCCAAAATTCCACTGTTTGTGCTCGGTCTCGACGCGCAGATATTCAGGCCGTGCATCGATCTCGATTTCGAACTGCGCAAGAGTTTCGCGGCTGTGGGCAATCTTAATAAACTCAAGGCGAACTTCATTGCGATCCCACGCTTCAACCACGATCGGGCCGTTGACATTTGAAACGCTTACGCGGCCATTCGCGTTTAGCGGATAAGTCTGCTCGAATTTTTCGACAACGTCGTCCGTCTGGCTCTGAACAACGTGCGGCGTGCCCTGTAAATCGACTACAGGTTGCTGCGATGTTTCGGCGTCCGACGAAAAAAGCACGCCGGCAAAAATAATGGTATAAAGCCAACTCATATAAGGTCTCCTTGCAAATCTGAGCGCGGATATTTCTGCTTTCCACTTAACAAGACACCGATACTTTGACGTTTGTGACACATTTTTTGATGCAAAAATGCGGAAGCCGAAGCCCGACCGTAAGGGAGCGCTAATGCCACAATGAAGAAAGCGCTCCCATACGGCTTTTGCAAAATTAGCCGATTTCACGCGAACCACTCGTCCGATCGAAATCGGCGTAAATCGAGACCCAACGGGGATTTACTTATTGGAAGGATTCTGTTAATTTTATCTGGCACAATCTCTCCAAATCGGATATTACGATGACATTGAAGCGAACACGACTGCATCTTATGCACGAGTCCGGCAATCTGCGGCAAACCGCAACGGCGGGCGTCTCGCTTCATTGTCACACGCAATATTCGAAGGAGAACCTCGATTTTCTGCCGCATTACGCCAAACGAATTCCGGTCATCGCGGGATTTTTCAACCGCGAATGCAAGCTTTATCGGAAACGCGAAGGCCGGTGCATCGATTGGACGACCGCCTACTGGACTCCGCCGATGACGCCCAAACTGGTTTACGAAACCGAGGCGAAACAGATCAACGACGCCGGGCTCGACGCGATAGTTTCAATCACCGACCATGACTGCATCGAAGCCAACCTCGCGGTGAGTTCTTCAAAAGCGCCGATCTCGATGGAGTGGACGGTGCCGTTCGATTGCGGTTTTTTTCACCTTGGCATTCACAATATGCCTGCGGAACGCGCGACCGAAATAACCGACACTCTTCTTACGTTCACCTTCGATCCTTCACGACATTCCACTAAAAATCTCGACGAGCTGTTCGCTATGCTGGAAGAGATCCCCGGCATCCTTATCGTCTTCAATCATCCACTGTGGGACATCGAAAGGGTCGGGAAGCAGATGCACGGAAAATTGCTCGCGGATTTTTTAAGACTTCACGGCCGTTGGATGCATGCATTGGAAATAAATGGATTTCGGTCGTGGTCGGAAAACAAGGCCGTGATCGAGATCGCAGAATCGCTCGATCTGCCGATAGTTGCGGGCGGCGATCGTCACGGCTGCCAGCCGAATACGATCATCAACATCTCAGACTGCGGATCGTTCGACGAGTACGCTGAAACCATTCGCACGACCAAACGCAGTGATGTTGTTTTGATGCCCGCGTACGAACGCCCGATCCTTTCACGGCAGCTTCGATCCTTCGCCGAAATTGTCGGCCATTATCCGCAGTTTGCCGACGGCAGGCAGCTTTGGATGGACAGGATTTTCTTCGATCTGGGCGACGGTTTTGGACTTCGATCCCTCTCAGAGCATGGAATGATACGAGGGCCGCTTTGGCTTCGCCTGGCAGTTCGGACGCTCGGCATTTTGGGTAATCCGAAATTGGCGGTATTATTCAGGCTTGCCCGCGGCAAGGCCGATCGGGTCCCGGCGGCGTTCGACAACGAGGATTTCGTGATTCACGAAATCGACGACCTTGCCGGAAACCTTTCGTCGGAACCTGTGTTGTAAAAAAGATCTTCCTATAGGACCCAAAAAACGCTCGCACGCATTTGGAAAATTCATCGAGTAGTTTATTAGTGATCAACGGCATCATTACAACTGAAAATTCGCGCACCATTCGCGGCGCGACATGGGAAGTTTTGCGGCACCCGTTCCGAACGTTGATCCTGAACTGGAACTGGAAGTCGGCGATCATAAGTTCCGTTTTGCGTGCACCGATCTTTTTCGGCGCTTATCTAGCGCAAAAACAGGGATTGAAAATGGCGTTCGCGGCGATGTCTGTGCAGTTCATTTTTCGCGCCGTCACGGGCGGGACGAACGGTTCCATCATTCAGTCCTTCAGCAAGATAGAGCCTGCCTGGCACGCCGTGGTTACGATCCCGATCGTCCTCACGATCTTCATGCACATCGGCGAATGGCTGCTTCAGGCCGCGTTCGACGCCTACACAGGCACCACGGGGAAAACGACAGCCGTTACTATTTCAGTTTTCGCGTCGGTTGTGTCCGCCGGCTTCAATCTTTTGGCGATGCGTCGCGGCCTGCTGCTTGTGAAAGATGAAAGCCAGCAGTCCTTTTGGCGCGACATCAAACAGATGCCGTGGATCGTTTTCGAGCTTGTCTCATTCCCGCTCGTCTGGACTATGAAGCGCTCGAAACGACGAAACGAATTTAAAGAAACCGGCATCTCACAAACAGTCTGACAGATGCTCGAATTAATACTGGCAAATTTGTCCGTTCGTCCTCTCCGGACGCTTATCAGCGTTCTTGGCGTGTCGATCGGCGTCGTTCTCGTGGTGCTTTTTACCGGTCTAACCGAGGGCATGACGAATGACATGGCGAAACGGGCGGCAAACTGGAAGGCCGAGATTGTCTTCACGCGGCCGGGCGCGATGACCTACGACAGCTCGAATGCGCCGCTTCCAACGGCGTATGCCGACCGCCTGCTCCAGATCGAAGGCGTCGCATCGGTCGTGCCGGTGATCCGTTACATTACCTCAAATTCGAAAAGCACATTCGGCCTACAGCAGCTTGACGGCCTCGACTGGGAAACGTTCGCCGCGATGAACGACATGCAGCTCGTATCTGGGCGCGCGCCGCGCGCCAATAACGAGATCGTGGTTGACGAGCGGCAGATCATTCAGGATAATCTCCAACTCGGCTCC
>Ga0187894_10006926_pt1 | contig 10893 bp, 9 predicted proteins | sample GBC1701081metaG_FD_136650 | JGI IMG/M metagenome (GOLD analysis project Ga0187894, IMG submission 136650) | White microbial mat communities from a lava cave in the Kipuka Kanohina Cave System on the Island of Hawaii, USA - GBC170108-1 metaG ...
AAATGGCAGACACGTAAAGTGAAGAGATAGTCCAGACCACAAACTCTGATTTGAGCGCGGCGAAAGCCGTAGTGGTAAGCATAATCTGTTGGTTGTAGGTTCGAATCCTACAGGGGCCATCAACCCGAAGCGACTGGATCCACCCCCTGCTTCTTCCTTCCTGTTCCCATTTAAAACTTTCTCTGAGGCAAACTGGCATGCAGATTTAAATCTGTGTAGAATGACGGCTTGCTTAGGGGCGCGTATCGGCCAATCGTCGCCAAACGCTGTACTCAATATTTCGGCGCCACCACGATGTGGAGACGCGCAGCAAGCGCGGTTGAAACGCGTCAACCCTCACGGGAAGCCCTTGTTTGAAGCTTTTCGGGCAATTTGAAATTTGATGATCTCAGAGTTTTCGCTCGAGCGGAGGCCATTGCAGCTATGATCCGATGTAATCACTGCGGCACTAATAATCTCGATGGCTCGGAGTATTGCGACGAATGCGGGACGAAACTGGAAGTCTCCGCGCAGTCGCCGCGCCAGACGTATGCCCCGCCGTCGCAGTTCATTACGCAGGTAGCGCCGCCTCCACCGCCCTCATTTACAAAAGACACCATTACGCCCAAACCCGCGACGCCTTATACGCCGCCGCCACCACCCGTACATCCTCTGCCCGGGCGTCCTCTGCCCGGACATCATCTGGATCGCGCCCCGGAACAGGCGGTGGATCGCGCCCCGGATCATGCGGCGGATCAAGCCCCGGACAAGGTCGTGGACAAGATTGTGGACCGGACTGTGGACCGGGTTGTGGATCGGTCAGTAAAGAAGGCTTCGGGTTTTCCTTCACCACCCGGCGTTTCAGAGGCGGCTGCAAATAAAGCTCAGAGCAGCGTTCAATCGCCGAATCAGACCACGGCGTTCAACGGGCAAACCACTTCGTTGCGTGGCGGCGCGTCCGACGCTGAAAGTGGAAGACAGCAAGTTATGAATGACGAAAACAGTGGCGAGGCCCCGTCGGTAGGCGCCAAGCTGATCATTCAACGTGGCGGCAAAGTCGGCAAGGAGTTTCCGATCACCGGAACCGAGTCAATGATCGGCCGCTGGGACGCTGATGGCGGCATCTTTCCGGACATTGATCTGGATCAGGATGATCCCGAAGCCAAGGTCTCGCGCCGTCATGCCAGGATACAGTTTTTGAACAATCAGTATCTGATCGAGGATCTGGGCAGTACGAACGGGACTTTCATCAATCGTGGGCCGCGTCTGTTGCCCGGCGCCAAGCAACCGCTTAACAACGGTGACGAAATAATCGTAGGCAAGACGTTTCTCAAATTTGTCCTGAACTGAAACCAGAGTGATGAGTGATTTATGCCATTCTGTCCCGAATGCGGAGCGCCAACTACAGTCGGTGATCCATTTTGTGGTGAGTGTGGCGCCTGGCAGGACACACAAGTCAATCATACGGCCGCGCCGGGATTGTCCGCGCGGACCGGAGTTATAAGTATGACCGTTTCCGGCAATACGCCAATAGGAATTCAACTTGCTCCAGGAACATTGCTGGTTGACCGTTACAAGATCACCAAACGCATTGGTGGTGGTGGTATGGGATCGGTCTATCTGGCTGAAGATCTCAATCTCGCCAATCGTCCGGTGGCCGTCAAAGAGATGATTGAGATGTTCGCGGACGATAGCGCGCGCGCCAAAGCCATAGAGGATTTCAGGCGCGAGGCTGAGTTGCTCGCCAAACTCGATCACCCCTCGATCCCGACGATCTACCAATACTTCTTTGACGCCAACAGGGGCCGCTACTATTTAGTGATGAAATACATTGACGGCGGCGACCTGGCCACCCGCCAGCGCGCGTCCGGGGGCAAAGTTGATGAACCGACCGTCGCCAAGTGGGCTATCGACACCTGTGATGTGCTCGATTACATACACTCACAAGAGCCGCCGATCATTTACCGTGACCTGAAACCCGCGAACCTGATGATTGACGCGCGGACCAACCGCGTCATGCTGGTTGATTTCGGAATCGCGCGCTTCGTCGCTCCGACACAGAAAGGGGTGACCGCGATCGGCACGATGGGATACGCGCCGCCGGAGTTGTTCGCCGGCAATGTCGAAAAACGTTCCGACATCTATAGCCTGGGCGCGACCATGTTCCATCTGCTCACGGGGAACGACCCGCAGGACAATCCGCTGCTGATCTTCGACTTCACGAAGAATCCGAAACCGCGCCAGATCAATCCCGCCATCACCGTCGAGATGGAGGAACTGATCTGCCGCGCCGTCGAGCACAAACCCGAGAACCGGTTCGCGTCGGCGGCCGCGTTCGGCGAGGGGCTGAAGGATCACCTGCAGCATTTGCAGGCGGGCAAACGTTTGGAGCGGTCGGAAATAGCCCCGCCAAACCAGTTCGATACGCTGCAGAGCTCCATTTTCGCTTGCGTTAACTGCCAGCGCGAACTGGCCAGAGACGACGTCTTCTGCGCCTACTGCGGGACGCGCCAGCCCTCCAAGCGGACCACGGCCAGGCTGGTCGTGATGGGCACCAGCGAGATGAGCGCGCAATTCTCACTCAACACCGACAGTGAAAACCTGATCGGACGAATGGACCCTAATCGTGGGATTCGCCCCGAAGTGGATCTGTCGAGATACGATCCCGCGGCGCGCGTCTCGCGCCGCCACGCGAAGATCATGTCGCAGGGCAATCAGTTTTTCATTGAGGACCTGGGCAGCGCCAACGGCACTTTCATCAACGGCGCCATTCGTCTGGCGCAGGGGAAACCACACATCCTGGTCAGCGGCGACGAACTCAAACTCGGTGAAACCACGCTCAAATTCGTTGTTTCGTAATGAAGAAAATGGAATCGAGTGAGTATTTCATCCCCTCGCCCCGAACCCAATGGAATCGGGGATATGATGGGTCATTACTGGCCGGCTTGAGTTTACGTTGCAGCGCGTTTCTACTCGATTACATACTGACGCTGCTCGTTCCCGCCGTGACTCTGGTGCTGGCTGTTTATGTCAAACGGCGCTGGATGGCTCCGACGGCCGCAAACGCGATTGTGATTATCGGTTATCTGGCGACGGCCGTCGTGATCTTTTTCAACTTCATCCATTTCTACATGCGGCGCGGTCAGAGTTTCGGAAAAAGTTTTATCGGCATCCGTGTGGTGAGGACCGATGGCGCCCCGATAGATTATCAGACCGCTGTGTTGCGCCACGTCGTTGGTTACCCTCTCTCTGTTCTGTTCTTCGGACTGGGAATCGTCTGGATGCTGTGGGACCGTAAACAACAGGGGTGGCATGACAAACTGGCGAGGACCGTCGTCGTCAAAGACTGAATCATATGCGATATGCCATCCGTCATATTTCATATGGAATATGACGGATGGCATATCGCATATGGCAGATCGCGGTCAGAGAAAATAGCGCAACGCCCCGGCGCGGCGATTATGATCCTGTCTGAACGACAATGATCGGACAAAGATCACAGTTGCATTATCCAGCGGATTTTCCAGGGGGAGAAACCATGACGATGAATTATTGTGGGAGATGCGGATCGGCCAACGGAACGACCGCGCGTTTTTGCCGTCAATGTGGAGCGGAACTGGGTAGCCAGGCGGCTATCTCGTCTTCATCATCTCCGCTCAACGTTGAGTTTTCCACCAAATCAGTGATGAAAAATCCAGGAAGAGACACCAAGCCCTCACCCCCCGCGACGGCGCCAAATTCCGAAACCAAGCCGGCTCCCGAAACCAAATTGGCTCCCAAACCCAAATCAGATAGGGATACTCCGGTCAATCAACCGCCCGATACTTCCCAAAATTCCGAAGGCGGCGAGCAGGACCCAAAAGCGATCAGCGAATCGCTGCGCCGCATACGCACTTCCGGGCCTTTGATCATCGAAGCCATCAAGCAAAACAGTGATCGGGTCAACGAGATCATCGCACAATCGGTTCAGGGGTTGAATGAAAACAAAGCGGATGTTAAGGGCGAGACGCGCCTCGGGCCTCCGCCTCCGCCTCCGGCGCCACCAGTTCAAAAAGGCAAAAAGCGGGAAAAGTTGGCGTCCCGGGAAACAAAGACTCAACCGTCGCGTCCAACAAACGCCGGCCTGGCAAACGCCGGCCTGGCAAACGCCGGCCTGGCAAACGCCGGCCTGGCAAACGCCGGCCTGGCAAACGCCGGCCTGGCAAACGCCGGCCCTGCGAACACCGGCCTGGCAAACGCCGGCCCGGCAAACACTGGCTCTGCGAACACCGGCCTAACGAGCGCTGGCCCGACGAACGCCAAGCCGGCGCCTGCCCGGCAAAATAACCGGGCAGGCGCTCAGGCGGCGCAATCCATTGCGCAACCGCCCGCGCGAACGATCTCTCAGAAAGTCGCCGCCGCTGTTGCGGGGGCGCAATCCGTTACGCGGAAAACCACGGGTTTTTTGTCCCGCTCGACTGTAAATCGTTCGAGCTCGTATGCGGCCAACGGGGGGCACAATGGACCTTCGACAGTCCTGATGCAGGCTTCCGGATTTAAGCCTCAATCCGGATTCGCGTCGAAGGTTCGCATCGGCCTGATTGCGCTGGTCGTTTTGCTCGCCGCCCCAACCTATTTCATGTTCCGCGATAAATTGCTGATCCAGGCTCAGCCGGTTGACGGCGATCGCAATCTGGTAAGCCCCGAAGATCAGAGCGCGCAACTGGTCAAGCTCGGCGAATCGGAGCGCGCTCAGGGAAAATACGACACCGCGATGGAGCATTTTATTCGGGCGCTCGAACTCGCGCCAAACAACCCGGAGATCCGGTTCCTCCTTGCGCAAACCTATCTGGTCGCCGGGCAGCCTGATGACGCCATGAGAAGTTATCAGGAGATTCTGCGAATCGCGCCGGAACACCTCGACGCCAGACTGCGGCTGGCCGAGGTTTATCGCACGCGTGGAAATTGGAACGCCGCCTACAGGGAATACCGGAACATCATCGAGCTTAATCAGAGCAGCCCTCAGGCCGCCGCCGCGCTCGAGGCCATCGAAAAGCAACAGGGCGCCGAGCAGACCGCCGAGCAAATGGCCAAAAACTCACTGAACCGCCGCCGCCAGCCGCGCCCAAACGCTCCGTCGCTCCCGGGCGCCGCTGTCCGCGCGCAGGTTCCGCTGTTGTCGCAGAGGATGTCCGCGGCCCCAGGGATAAACCCTCCGGCGGCGCTCAGTGGCGCCAGGCCTGAAGAGAAGCCTGATCCGCGCGCCGTGGCCGACACACACAAAAAGCTCGGCGTGCGGTATCTCAACATCCGCGAGTTCCGCGCGGCCATCAACGAATTTTTGCGGGCGTTGAGCCTGACGCCTGACGACAAAGACCTCTATTATTTCATCGGTTCGTCCTATCACGGATTGGGTCTATACGCCGAAGCGTATGATTATTACAGGCGTGTGGATACAGGCCCTTATCTCGGTCCCGCGCAATCCGGCACGAAACAGACCGAGAAGGCGGCGCGTGACGCGTACAAACGCCGCGACGCTCAGAAATTTCAGTCGCTGAAGGAGGAGCCGAGAACCGAGCCCGAAAATAACAATTCGAACGGGCCGAACAAATCTAACAAATCACTTATGGGCAAAATTTTGGATAGTCTCAGGTAGTGAAACCTGAGAGCGAGAGAGCGGGAGAGCGAGAGAGCGGGAGAGTGGGGAAAGAGATTTCTTGTTTACCCTCCCCTCTCCCGCCCTCCCGCTCTCCCACTCTCCCGCTCTCTCTCTTGCTCTCTATGCCACGTTTGATTGTCAGAGCCACTCCGGCGCACGGCGATTCTGTTGTTGATCTGAACCGACCTCGAATAACGATAGGTCGTTCCGCCCGCAACGACCTGTGCGTTGAAGACCCTTTTGCTTCACGGCTGCACGCCGAGGTGCGCAAACGCGGCGACGTGTTCTGGATAGCCGATCTCGGCAGCGCCAACGGGACGTTGGTCAACGCGGCGAGGTTGACCGCCCCTCTGCAACTGCGCGATCGAGACATCGTCCGAATTGGCGAGACCGAGATCGAATATTCCGAGCGCGCCGACACCGCGCCCGCGCGAGGCCGCACGAGCATTCTCTTTTCCGATTCCAGCTTTGCGCCTTTGCCTGAGGCGACGATTGTTCCGGGCGCGCGCAATTCTGCGGCCAACCTGATCTCATCGCTGGAGGTATCGCACAAGACTCAGATCAGCGCTCCCGTCGGGCAGGCGACGATTGTGTCGCAATCCGTTGAAGATGACGCCCTGGCCGTCATCAGCCGCGTCAGCCTGACGCTGCTCTCGCCGCTCTCGCTGGACGAAACTTTGCTCCAGGTCCTTGAATGCGTCTTCGAGGTTGTCTCCGCCGACCGCGGGTACGTGATGTTGTTCGAGGCGCCGGAGGAAGTCACGAACGGGGCGCCGGAGTTGGTGTGCAAGGCGATGAAAACGCGGACGCCGAGCGTCGCCAACGATTCGGCCAACGTCGAGATCAGCCGGGCGATTTCCGAGCAGGTGTTGAGACAGGGCAAGTCGGTGCTGACTTCGGACGCGCAACAGGACCCGCGGTTTCAGGAACGCCGTTCGATCGTGCTCGGCGGGCTTCGTTCGGTGATGGCCGTGCCATTGGCCGTCGAGGGGCGCATTTCCGGAATGATATACGTGGACAATCCGTTCCACACCAACCGGTTCACCGAACGCGACCTGCAACTGCTGACGCTGATCGCCGGCGTCGCCGCAATCCGCATCGAAAACGTCCGCCTGCTCGAGGTTCAGCAGGAACAGAAACGGCTGGCCAACGAACTTGCCCTCGCCAGCGAGATTCAATTCAGACTGCATCCTGAAACGCCGCCGGCGATTCCCAACTATGACGTGGTCGGCGTCAGCTTCCCTTGCTACGAAGTCGGGGGCGACTACTACGATTTCATCGAGAAGCCCGACGGGCGTTGTGTGATCGCGCTCGGCGACGTTTCGGGCAAGGGAACCGGCGCGGCCCTGTTGATGTCATCCATTCACGCGGCGGTGCGCGCGCATACGCGGACGCGCCTTTCGGCCAGCGAGATCGTCAGCGAAATCAACCAATACATTTACGACAACACCCCGGCGAACCGTTATGTCACACTTTTTTACAGCGAGCTCGATCCACGCTCGAGCCAGTTGACATACATCAATGGTGGGCATAATTCGCCGCTGCTGGTGCGGGCTTCGGGTGAGGTGACCCCGCTGGATATTGGCGGCTTTCCGGTCGGCATCACGCCGTTCGGCGATTACCGCGAAGGTTGGGTCGAAATCGAGCCGGGCGACGTGATGGTCGTCTATTCCGACGGCGTGACCGAAAGCCTGAACGAAGAGGGCGAGGAATTCGGCGAAGCGCGTCTGATCGAAATCGTTCAGAAGAACCGTGGGCGCACCGCCGCGGGCCTGCGCGACCGCATTGACGAAGCCCTCACAAGATTCGTCGGCAAAGCAGACTCGGTTGACGATATCACGATCGTGATTTTGAAACGTAAGACCGGGGAAGACTGAGCGAGGGAGCGGGGGAGCGGGAGACGAGGAGATGGACTTTATCTTCTCTCACTCTCCCATTCTCTCGCTCTCTCGCTCTCCCGCTCCCTCGCTCTCTCGCTCTCTCGCTCTCTCGCTCTAACTAATGACTGCGCTCTCACAGATCATATTCGTGCCCCTCCTGTCGCTGCTGCCGTGTGTGCTGTGGCTCTGGTATTTTTCCAGCCGCACGCTTTACAAACGTCCGGCGGTGCGCGTGCTGGGCGCGACTTTCATGCTCGGGGCGCTGGCGACGATACCCGCTCTCGCGTTGAACCTGATCGGCCAATCGCTGTTCATAGACTTTTTCGGGGACACACAGCTTTCGAACATCCTGGTGCTCTTCTTCGTGGTCGGGCCGGTTGAAGAACTGCTCAAATTGCTGGTTGTCTATTTCTACGCTTACCGCCGCAAGGAATTTGACGAGCCGTTGGACGGGGTGATCTTCAGCGCGACGGCGGCGTTGGGGTTCGCGGCGATTGAAAACGTGGTCTATCTGGCGCGGACCGACATGATACTGGTGCTGTTGCGCGGGCCGCTGTCGAATCCGGGACACGCCCTGTTTTCGGCGATGTGGGGTTTAAGCCTGAGCAAGGCGAAGGTCGCCCCGAACCTTCTCCGCCAGCGGTTACCGATTGTCGCGCGCGGATGGATCGTGGCCTCGCTGCTGCATTCGGTCTTCGACGTGCTGCTGGTGGCCGCCAAGGAACTCAACATAATCTTTTTCGTGATCCTCATCGCGGTCATGGTCGGACTGTTTTTCTGGGTGCGTTCGCGCATCAAATTTCACAGCGACACGTCGCCGCACCGCGAAGGAACTTTGTACATGCCGCTGCGCCGTTACTGTCAGGAGTGCGGCTTTAAAGGCACCGCCGGGTCGCGCTGCGTGAAATGCGGCGCCTTCATCCCGGAACCTGAAGAATTGGAACTCTGCTCCGTCTGCTCGACCGCTCAGCGTCCTGGCGCCAAGTTCTGTTCGCGCTGCGGCGCCAACATCAAACTCCCCGCGAAAGAGAACCTCGATACTCGTCCGCACTTCGTTTCGATCTCGTCTCTTGGGGAAGAGCGCATCGCCTATATCCTCAACGAAACCGAAGTCTCGGTCGGCCGTACGCTCAACAACGCCTTCGTCATCGAACACCCTTCAGTCTCGAAGCATCACGCCAAACTGGTGGCCGAAGAGGATGAATACGCGCTCTACGACCTGGACAGCAGCAACGGCACGTTCGTCAACGGCAAACGCGTCAAGGAGACCAAGCTGGCGGACGGATGCGAAGTGCGTTTCGGGCGCGCCCACTTCGTTTACCGGGCGCAAATAGCCACTAAGGCCAAGAGCCCGGAGAATTGGCGGAAGTTGAAAGAGCGGGTTGAGGATTTATGAATTCACGAAACAACTTCAAAATCCTCGTTCTCGGTCAATGCATCGCCAGCGGCGTCGGGGTTGATGAAAGGACTTCCTACCCCGAACTGACCAGGCGATTTCTAAGTCTGCGATTCCCGAGCCTGTCGTTTCAGGTTTCCGTATTACCGCTGTTGCATCCGACGGGATTGCAGGCGCTGATCAACAGTTGCCTTTCGTCGCAACCCGATGTGATCCTCATCAGCCTGCCCGCCATCTTCGCTTCCATTCCGTATCACGCCAACCACATCTACCTGCAGGCGCCTGAGATTATGCGGGTGGCCCGCCGGTTCGTTCGCTTGATCGAGAGCAAAGTCCGCGGCGATTCGGCCCTGGCGAAAATCTTCAGCAAACGCAGCGCCCTGATGCCGACATCGGTCATCGCGCCGTTGAGCGTCAGCGAATACGAACGTCTGATCGCCGAAGCCATCGTCTCCTGTCAAAGCGCGAGCGATTGCCGCCTGATTTTGTTAGGCCCGGGCGGGTTCAACGAGGACACGGAGATTCCCGATCTGAAATCGCCGGAGCTTTGTTCGGAGGTCAACCGGATGATCTTGCGCGTCGGAGAGAAGTTCGGAATTCCGGTCATCAACGCTCACGACTGGGCGACCGGCCAGGGCGGCAAGGTCTTTCAACGAGGCAACCACCGTTGGAACGCGACGGCGCACGAAGTGATGGCGCGGGAGATCGAATCAGTAGTTGCGGCGCAATTGCGCGCGCTGCAGCCGAACAGACCGGCCGTCGCGATCTGACGATTCGGCGGGCGGCGGACCTCGTCGAATCCGTCGTAACTGTCCTTCCAAACCAAACTCGAGCTTGACTCGCATCGGCGAAATGCGGATGATCGCCCTTCCCTGAAAAACATTTATTGAAGAATCGGCCACCGCAGCCGTCAGCATCGAAAACTCTCCCCATCGAAAGCCCAACCCTGCGTTCGCAGCAGTGTCTTCAACCGACCCATCCACTGCTCCGATCGCGGTCGTCGTCACCGTTCTTTCCACCAACTCTCAACCAAAGTTACTAACTCAAACCGGAGGTATGTATGCCGCAGTCTACAACTTTTTCGGGATGGGAAAAGGCGCCAAACAGTTCATCAAGGGTGTTGGCATTGGATTGCAGAGGACTGGATCCCGAAGGCTACGGTGAACAACAAGGAAGGTTTTTCGTAACTTTGAACGCTCACGCCGTTGAGTTTGATCAGGAGGCGGAGGCAAAGACCTCTGCTTCTGATGGCTGCTGAGACCAATTGAGTGACCATATGGAATTCAATAAGTTTGCTCGCCCAGTCAAGTGGGGCGTGTTGATTTTCGGGTCTATCCTCTTGTTGCCGATCTGGTATGGAATTCAAATGAGTCTGAGTTACAGAGAGGGAGTGCGCAGATGGGAGGCGCGTGACCGCACGCTTGAGAGAGCCTTTGCGAGTCTGCGCGCTTCAGCAAAAGACGGCAAGTGTGACGAAGGGATATGGAAGAAAGCAATATGGGCAGGCTCAGCCAAGGCGGAAAGCTTTGGGGTTATCCAGCCGGTCGGCATAGAGGTGAAACCAATGCTGTGCGCCGCTCTTGCTGATGAAAAATGGAGTCGTGACCAACTGAGTAACCATGATGAAAACGGGATGGTGGGGGTTTGGCAAAGGGAATATCCATACGCCAGTTTTAGCGGAGCAATTGTGATGTACGCCAAACGACCAGCGTCTGACCAACCCTATGAAGTCGTAGGTTGGAGCGCCTATACCCGCCTTGACGGGGTGCTCCGCCCCCTGCGGAAAGATGAATGACCTGCCGAAGGAGGCTTTATGGTCACACTGATGCGCCGCATTATCCAATGGGTGAAGGAGTCTCCCGGGCATGTGGTCTTGCTTATTTTTTTACTCTGGTTCTTGGGAATGTATGGTTATTCGGCCTACATGGAGTATCAAATATACAAGAATTCACTGCTTCGCACGCGGGAGCTGAAGCGTCCGCCCCCGTCTTGATGGAGCG
>Ga0187894_10006927_pt1 | contig 10893 bp, 6 predicted proteins | sample GBC1701081metaG_FD_136650 | JGI IMG/M metagenome (GOLD analysis project Ga0187894, IMG submission 136650) | White microbial mat communities from a lava cave in the Kipuka Kanohina Cave System on the Island of Hawaii, USA - GBC170108-1 metaG ...
GATGTCCGCCTGCAGGTCGCTGAAACCGATCACGAGGTCGGGTTGGAGCGCGACGATCTCCTCGTACTGCGCGTCGAGGAACGTGCTGATCTTCGGCTTCGTCGCGCGCGCCTCCGGAGGGCGCACGGTGAAGCCGCTGATGCCGACGACGAGGTCGCCCGCGCCGATCCGGTAGAGCGTCTCCGTCGGCTCCTCGGTGAGGCAGACGATGCGATTCGGGTAGGGGCGCGGGGAGCCGAGGTCGATCACTTGGCGGGCTTCCGGAACACGCCGTCGTAGCGGTAGTAGGTCTCGAGCGTGAGCGCGACGATCGCGGTCGCGTAGACGCGGCCGCCCTCGGCGCCCCAGGGGTCGACCGGGTCCCAGGAACCGGCCTCGGCGCCGCTCGTGCGCTGCAGCTTCACGATCGCCCGGCGCATCGCGGGCTCCCACTTCGGCCACGCGGGACTGCCGACCTCGTGGATCGCGAGGGATCCCCAGAGCCAGTAGTACATGTCGATCGCCCCGGCCGGGTCCGTGCGCGGGAGCTTCGCGAGCAGGCGCTGGGAGCCGCTCGGGATTCCCGGGCCCGTGAGCGGGTCGTCGCCGAGCGCGATCTTGGCGAAGACCGCCACGCCCGTCATCGCCTCGGAGTGCGACGCAGGGAACCGCTTCGCGAGGCTCTCCGGCCGAAACGCCTCGCTGCCGCGCTCCCGGTACCCGCAGCGACCCGTCTGGAGATCGGTGAGCATGTCCAGCTGCCTGCGCGCTCCCGTCAGGCTCTCGGGGGGCGGTTCGAGCCCCGCGAGCTGCGCGGTTCTGAGCGCGATGGCGCACCAGCCCGTGACCGACGCGTCGCCGACTTCCGTCTCGCGACTGTAGGACCAGCCCCCATCCGGGTGTCGGGCCGCCAAGATGCTCCTCATCGCCTTGGCCGCGGCGTCGCGGTGTCGCGCGCCCGCCGAGAGCCAGCAGCCCTCGGCGAGCGCCAGCGCCGCGATGGCATGGCCGTAGACGGACTCGCTCTGGGTCCAGAGTCCGACGTACCCATCCTCCTGCTGGATGGAGGCCAGGTAGGCGAGGCCCTTCGCTACGGTGGCGGCGTACATGCCCGCCTCCCCGCCCGCCGCATCCGTGTGGCCCGCGCCGAGGAAGGCGAGGACGGCGAGCGCCGTCACCCCCGTCGTGTGGGCCGGTCGGCCCCGTCCATCGCATCGGTCGTCCGCGGGGTCGTGCTCGTCGAACGCATCGCACATCCACGAGCCGTCGCTGTCCTGGTGCTTCGCCAGCCACTCGAGCGCGGAGGTCAGCGCCTTCTCCGAATCGGGGGTATTGCCCCGGAGCTTCAACTTGCGCAGGCGGAACCGGTCCGGGGGAGGCGTCCCGTCCGCCGTCGCCGCGGTCGCGAGGAGGAGCCCGAGGAGGGCGGCTGAGACGTACCTCATCCCTTCCCCTTCTTGGGGGGCGGCTTGGGGAAGACGCCCTCGTAGCGGTACGCGCTCTCGAGCGCCAGCGTCATCATCGTCGTCGCGTAGACGCGACCGCCGTCGGCTCCCCACGGATCGTACGGACGCCACGATCCCGCCTCCGCCCCGTTCTTGCACTGGCCGGCCAAGGCCGCGTTCGTGAGCGACGATTCCCACCTGGTCCACGGCTTCCCGCCCACCTCCTTCATCGCGAGCGACCCCCAATACCAGTAGTACATGTCGATCGCCCCGTCCCGGGTCCACTGGGGGAGCCTCTCCTGGATGGCGGTGATTCCCGCCGGGAGGAACACGCAGTTGTCGGATCGCCCCCCGAGCGCGAGCTCCACGAAGACGGCGATGGAGGTCATCGCTCGCGTCCGATCGGCGGGGAACGCGTCCTGAAGACCCGCTGGGCGGGCTGACTGCCCTCCTTGCATGGAGTATCCGACCCAACCCGACTCCCGGTGCGTCATGAGGTCGATCCAGCGAAGGGCGCCGGCGAACGATTCGTCGTCGACTTCGACGCCGGCGAAGGCGCACACGCGGAGCGCGAGGGCGGACCAACCGGTCAGGGACGTATCGTTTTCGCCCCCGCGGATACGGTAGCGCCAGGCGAGCTTGGGGTTGCGCGCCGCCTCCAGGAATTTGGCGGCGGCCTTCGCGTTCGCCCGGAGCTCCTCGCGTCCCGTGAGCCAGCACGCCTCCGCGATCGCCCACGTCGCGATCGCGTGGTTGTACAGGAAATGCTGGGTCTCGCGCGTTCCGAAGCAGCCCTCGTTGTCCTGCGACGAGCGCAGGAATCCGATCGCGCGCGCTACGGTCGTCGCGTAGGGCTCGTTCGCGCCCGTGTACCCCGCCCCGAGGAAAGTCAGCAACGCCAGTCCCGTGCAGCCGACACCGAACTGCGTCTTTCCCGCGCCGTCGCACTTCCCCCCCGGGGGGTCGTGCTTCATGAACTCGCGGGAGTCCCACTTCCCGTCGTCGTCCTGGTGCTTCGCGAGCCACGCCAGCGCGGCGTCGACCGCGGCCTCGCTCTTCCGGTTCGGGTACGCCGCGCGCAGCTTCGCGCGATCCGGCGGCGGGACCCCCTCCCCCGAGGCCCCCACCCCCGTCGCACAGAAGAGGAGGGCCGCGACCATCGCCGCGCGCGTCATGCGCGCTATCGTACCGTCTTGATCTCCGCCGGGAATTCGCCGTCCGCGGCCGCGGGAGCCTCGGGGGGGAGCGGGGGCCGCTCGTCGTCCTCCGACTCCTCGTCCCTCACCGGCTCCTCGATCGGCGGCGGAGGCTCCTCGCCTCCGATCGGCTGGTTCGTGAACGTGAGGAAGTCGAGCTTCTCGAGTCCGTTGTGGAGGAGCGTGTACCCGAGGAGCAGCGTGAAGAACGACGCGACCGCGTACCCGACGCCGTAGGTCGCGACGCCCGCGCCCACGCTCCAGTGCGCGAGGATCGCGTTGAGCGCGAAGAACGTCGCCGCCGTCGCCAGCGCCTGCTTGCGGAAGTCGAAGTACATCTGCATGAGGATCGTGATCAGGAGGAGCACGTGGAAGAACGCGCCGAGCGAGGTGAGGCGGAAGATGCGCACGGCGACGTCCGGCATCTCGAGCATGCGCATGATCGGCCCCGCGAACAGGATGCAGGCCACGCTGATCGCGCCCTGCACGCGGATGAGGCGCACGCCTCCCTCCTGCAGGTCCTCGAACATCCGGCTGCGCTTCGACTCGATGACCTTGAGCGGCATGCCGCCCAGGATGGATCCGTAGTAGGCGCGGTAGTGCTCGTAGAACGAGGTCTCGAGGCGCACGAGGTTGACGGCGAGCGCCGGGACGACCGTCAGGTAGGAGAGGAAGCAGCAGGTGTCGTAGAGGGGGTGGTAGCGGACGAACGGGTGGGGGCCCGTGCCGTCGAGGAACCAGAAGATCATCTTGTCCACCCAGATCGCGCCGTTGTAGAGGAGGCCGATCCCGACGAGCGCGGGGAACGCCTTGATGCTCGAGAGCACGCTCCAGTCGCGCGCGCCGCCGGATTCCATGCCGCGCAGGATGACGCGGACGAGCAGCGCCAGCGTCAGCGCTTGGCCGGCGGCGTAGGCGGAGAGCAGGCCGACCGTCCCGATCGCGAGGCCCGGCACGAACAGGGAGCCGAGCGACACGAGCGTGCCGTAGATGTAGGCGCGGAGCACCTCGTCGTACTCGCGGGTGACGGAGAGCCACACCAGCGCGAGCCACGTGAGGCTGACGATGACGTAGAGCACGACGGCGACGAAGCAGAGCGCGGCGGGGAACCCCGCGACGACGCAGAAGACCGTCCCGAGGACCGCTTGGATGGCGCCGACCGCCGCGATCGAGGCGTTGAACGCGGGGAGCACGCGATTGTAGGCGTGCGAGTAGAGGAGGTCGGCGATGCGGCGCGTGACCGCGAGCTGGCCGACGCCGACGACGACGAGGCTGAACGCGTACGCGTAGGTGACCAGCGCGCGGAACATGCTGTAGCCCTCGTTCCCGCCGAGGTAGGGCCCCGCCGCCGAGAGGATCGTGAGCGTGAGGATCGTCATGATCCACGGGCCCGCGGAGATGAGCCCGGCGCAGACGTAGGCGCGCACCTTGGCGGCGAAGCCCTCGCGCTGGTCGATCATCTTGCGCAGCTCGAACCCGATGCCGGCCATGTCAGACCGCCTCCCGGGCGCGCTTCAGGTGGCGCGCGTAGATCTCGTCGTACGCGGAGAGCATGTCGCGCTGGTCGTAGAAGCGCCGCACGCGCTCCCGCAGCGCGTGGCCCATGTAGTTGCGCATCTTCCCGTCGTCGCGCAGCTGGAGGATGGCGCGCGCCGTCTCGCCCGGCGACGCCATCGGCGTGATGATCCCGCCGACGCCGACCGCGCGGTCCTGGGGCGTGCGGCCGAAGAGCAGCTCGCTGCACGACCCGACGTCGGTCGCCACGACGGGGATGCCGACCGCGCCCGCCTCGAGGATGACGAGCGGCTGCGCCTCGGAGATGCTCGTGAGCACGAGCACGTCGAGCGACGGCAGCTCCTGGAGCACGTCGACGCGGCCCTCGAACGCGATGTTCTTCTCGAGGTTCAGGAGCCGCGTGTGCGCCTTGCACTGCTCGGCGTAATCGGGGTCCTCCTCCATCGGGCCCAGGACGCGCACGCGCAGGTTGGGCACCTTGTCCGCGACCAGCCGCATCGCGCTCACGAACGTGATCACGTCCTTGATGGGGCACACCCGGCCGACGAACCCGACGGTGAAGCGCTCGTTCGGGCCGCGCGCGTCGAACTTCGTCGCGGCCTGGCCGAACCGGTCGAGGTCGATGCCGTTGGGGATGACACGGATGCGCTCGGGCGCCGCGCCGTCGCGGATCTGGTCGCGGGTGTTCCCGTTGTAGAGCGTGAAGATCTCGTCGGCGTTCTCGTAGCAGATGCGGCTCATCATCTGGAACTGGCGGATCCAGTACCGCTTGAAGAAGCCCGCGTTCCGCTCCGCGACGATCTCCCCGGAATCCCAATCGCGGATCCAGTCGGAGCGGTTGATCTCGATGCGCCGCTCCTTCGTGTAGATCCCGTGCTCCGTGAGGAGCATCGGGCGGTGGCGCTTGATCTTGGCGCCCGCGGCGAGAAGCCCCGCGTAGCCCGTGGAGATCGTGTGGTAGAGGCCGCACTCGGGGATGCGCGCGCCGAGCAGGTTGAAGAGCGGGAGATAGGCGTAGCGCCACGTCCAGAAGAAGTTGAGGAAGCTCTCGTCCTGCGCCTCCGTGCGGTAGGTCTCGACGAGCACCTGCCAGCTCTCCGGCGTCTGCAGCAGGTCGAACGCGGAGATGACGTCGCGCCCCTCGCGCTGGAGCGCGTGCAGGAACGCCGGGAACGCGCCCGACTTGCCGTCGCGCATGTCGTCGACGAGCGCCCGGAACCGGTCGACCTTGCCGCGCAGGTCGTCCGGGCGCTTCGCCGAGAGGAGCGAGTAGTCGTGCAGGTAGAGCTCGCGCAGCCCGACCACGTTTCGCGGCATCTGGTAGACGGGGCCCTTCGTGTAGAAGCCCCGCTTCGGGCTGATGTGCAGAATCGCGAAGCGGTACTGCGGGAGCTGGCTCATCAGATGGTGCACCCACGACGAGACGCCGCCGGACACGAACGGGTAGGTCCCCTCGAGCACGAGGCAGATGTCCGCCTTCACTTGTCGCCTCCCGTCTCCCACGCCTCGCTCTTCGTCTCCGTCTCGGCCGGGCCGATCGCGGGTATGGAGCCAGGGCGAGACCCGGCGTCCATCGGGCCGGGCTCCGGCGCTCCGGGCTCGGTCGCGGTCGTGTCGTCGGGGGACGCCGGCGGCGCCATGGCGGCGCTTGCGGCGTCGCTCGAATCGGGGAGGGTCTCGGGAACCCCGCCTTCCGGTTCGGGCGGAACGGCGGCGGGCGCCTCCTCGATCGACGGCGGCGCCGGCGTCGGGGGGACCTCCGTGCCCAACGCGGCTTCTTGCCCCGGCTCCGTCCCGGCATTGATGCGGGGGAGGAGGGACTTCAGCCAGTCGGGCATGGCGTCTCCGGCGGTCGAGAGCGCCACCGCCTCGTCGCGCGCGGCGGTGAAGTCGCGCCGGCGGAAGGCGAGGCGCGCGCGCACGATCCGCGCCTTCGGGAGCGACCGGTGCGCCTCGTGGACCTGGTCGAGCGCGGCCATCGCCTCGGCGTGGCGGCCCAGCTCCCCGTGCGCGAGCGCGGCGATGAGGGGCGCGTCGGGCTCGGCGTCGCCCAGTTCGATCGCCGCCTGCGCGTTCCGGATCGCCGCCTGGTAGTGGTACGCGGCCATCCCCTCGTCGAGGACGCCGCTCTGCGCGTAGGCGAGGTGCGCGTCGGCGAGCGCGGTGGGGGCCGCCGGGATCTGGGGCTGCGCCGCGCGGTCCCGTCCCGCCTTCGCGATCCTGGAGTCGTGCAGCTGGCCGAGCCGCTCCAGCTCGGCGTACGCGTAGAGGCGCACCTCATGCTCCGGGTCGCGGAGGCAGCGGCGGATCAGCTCGAGGTGCTTCCGCTCGCCGAGGTCCGCCAGGCGGCGCAGGGCGTTGCGCTTCTGATCGGTCTTCCCGTGCCGGAGCACTTCGTAGTAGCTCTCCGCGTCCAGCTCGCGCGCGAGGTCGCGGTCGTGGTCCCCGGTGAAGAGCGTCCGCTCGTACTCCGGGATGCGCGGCCGCACGTGCCCCTCGTACCGCTCGAACATCTCGTGCGCGTTCGTCGCCGCCTCCTCCTTGGGGACCCGCGGGTAGGCCCACGCGAGGACGGGCCCGAACACCGGAACGAAGATCGCGGTGAGGACGACCGTGTCGCGCTCTACCTGCGACGCCGCCGGGTGCCGGCGGCGCGCGGCCGAGAGGCAGAGCGGCGCCGCGAGGAAGTGGAGGGCGAGCGAGGCGAACACGCGGTCCGCCCGGCCCGACGCCGCGAGCACGGCCACCGACATGCCCTCGGCGACGCACGCCGCGAGCGCGAACGCGCAGAGCGCGGCGCGCCTCCGGAGTCGCGAGCGGGGCTTCACGCCTTGCCCTCCTCCGGCGGGGCGGCCGCCGGATCCGGCGCGGGCTCCGGCGCCGCGGGGGGTTCCGCGACCTCCCCCGGCTTCGCGCGCACCAGCGCCGCGAGGAAGGAACCGGGGTCAGGATGCGAAGGCCCGAGGCCGAGCACCTTCGTGCGGACGTCGCCGTAGACCGCGTCGGGGTCGCGCTCGCGCACGCCGTGGACGAGGCGGTGCGAAATCTCCGCCGCGTGCTCCGCCGCGGTGCACGGGAGGATGACGGCGGCCTGGTACGGGCCGATCCCGAACACGCCGTCGGTCTGCCGGAGGATCTGCGAGCCCGCGTCCCGCACGTGCCGCGCGAGGATGTTGGCGGCCGCCGGGTCCTGCACCTCCGCGGTGATGCCGATGACGTGCAGGTCGAATCCGTTGCGGACGGCGAGGCTGATCTCCATCTTCACGCGGCGGAGGAACGCGTCGATGGACCCCACCTGGCTCGACTCCGGCACCTTCACCGGGCACATGCCCTCGAGCGGCAGCGGCGAGGCGCTGCGGAAGCGGTCGGCCACGCGCGCGGCGAGGCTCGCGAGGTCGGGCGCCTCGACGTCGGGTCCCGTCGCGAAGATCTCGACGGCGCCGACGCCGCGGATCGGGCTGTACTCGACCCGGCGCAGCAGCCTCGTCCGGACCACTTCCGCGCCCTCGATCGCCGTTCCCGCGAGCACGAGGAGGTAGCAGCCCGGGTAGCCGAAGCGGTAGATGCCGTCGGAGGGCCGCAGGCCGTCCGTGAAGTGCATGAGGACGTAGCGGTCGAGCATCATGACGCCCTCCCGCGACGCGTCGCGCCACTCCGTCATCTGGATCGCGAGGAAGCTCGTCGGCACGCCGTAGCGCGAGCAGCGCTCGATCTCGAGGCGCAGGCGGTCGCCGAGCTCCTCCATCGTCCCGAGCCACGCCTCCGGGCCGGGCGCCACCTGGAAGCCCTCGCGCGGGTTCGGCGGCTCGGCGCCGCGCGCCATGCGCGCGAGCGAGGCCGAGATCCACTCCGCGATCCCCTGGAAGGTCGCCACCGTCGACTCGTTGAGCCGCGACGCCGGGATGTCGTCCAGGCAGAGGAGCGCCTTCACGACGCCGCTCGCGTCGAACAGCGGCGCCACCACGAGCGGCCCGCTCGCGGGCGCGGTCTCGCCCTCCGCGAACCCGTTCACCGTCGTGCCCTCCGCGACCGCGCGCGCGACGAAGTCGCTCTTCCGCGATTCGTTGAGGCGTTCGGAGGCCGTCGCGTCGGGCCAGCCGCGCGAGCAGAGCAGGTCCACCCGCTGGTCGTCGAGGACCAGGAGCACCGACGCGGAGGCGCCGCAGTGCTCCTCCACGAGGTCGAGCGCCACCTCGAACACCTCGGTGCGCCCGGACTCCTCGATCCGGCGCGCGGCGGCGATGAGGTTCCCGAACTGCGCGCTGTGGTCCACGATGCGCCGCTCGAGGATCTTGTTCGCGTCGGCGAGCACGTCGCGTTCCTTGCGCCAGCGCTCCGCCTTGTCCTCCGTCTCCTTGAGCTTGCGCTCGACGTGCCTGTGGCGCGTGGCGAGGTCGTCGTGGAACTCTCCGACGAGGAAGCCCGCCGCGAAGAAGAGGATCGGCTCGGTCATGTTCTTGAGCGTGAACAGCGCGCTGATCTCCGACGCGTGGAGCGCCTGCAGCGCCCCGACCGCGTAGAGGAGGCTCGCGAACGCCGCCCCGAGCAGTCCGGCGACGACGCCGCGCGCCGCCGCCATCGGGAGGACGATGATCCAGTAGGGGTGGGGGTGCACGCCGAACCCGCCGACGCGGCCGCCCGTCACCGCCATCTCGATCGGGACGATGATCGCGAAGAGCATCGCGATCTCCGTGACCGTGCGGCGCCACCATTGCGCCGTGTGCCGCAGCCTCTCGAGGGGCTCGCCCGCCGGGTTGGGCGGGTAGAGCTTCGTCGCGAGGCCCTTCGCGGCGCGCGCGAGCTTCTGCCGGAGCGCGACGCGCGCCGTCGTGCGCGCCGGGCGCGCGCGCGCGTGCGAGGAAGAAGAGGCCGCGGCTTCCGCCGGGGAGGGGGCAGGGTCTCCCGCGGTTTCCGCCGCGGCCTCGTGAATCGTGGGTACCTCCGCCAGCCCCTTCAGGAACGAGCTGTCGGTCTGGAGCTCCTCGGGGCGCGACGAGGTCGTCGCGCCGTCCTCGGCGATCTCGCTCTCGAACGCGCGCCAGTCGCGCTGCTGCCACGGCGCGGCGCGCTTCCGGAAGAGCGAGCCGAGGCTCCGGAGCACGCCGGAAAGGAGCGTGCGCTTGGGCCTCGCTGCGCGAAGCTGGCGCGACCGCCGGACCGGCGCCGCGCGACGCGACGCCGGGGGCGCGTCGCCGCGCACCTCGTTCGGCGCCTCGAAGTGGACGGGCGGGGTCGCCGTCGCGGCGGGGGGGAGCTCCGTGGCGGTCTCGGCCTCGCCGTCGATATTCGGCTCCGGCGCCGTGCGCGTGACCGGTTCCGCGGCGGGCTCCGGGGGGGCGGCGGGGGCCGCACGGCCGGCGCGCGGCGCCTCGTAGGTGTGCGTGAGGTCCGCGTCGCCGGTCGCGCCCGCATCGGCTACGGTCTTCGTGGGCGCCGCGAGGTCCCCGGCGACCCCGGCCGCCGCGTCGGCGACGGTCTTCGTCGGGGCGGCCAAGTCCGCGTCGGGCGCGGCGCGGGCGCCTGCGGCGGCGTCCGGCCGCAGCTCCGTCTTCGTCGGCGCCGCCGCCTCGGTCCGGGGCTGCGCGCGAGAGCGCGCCTCGCCCTCCGGGAGGTGCTCCGTCTTCGTGGGCGTCGAGCCCTCGGGCACGGTCCCGCTGTGCGTCGGGGGCGCGAGGTCGCTCTCCACCGGCGCGATCGACGGCGCCCGCGCGCGCTCGCTGCTCCGCGGGGCGCCCTCGGGCGCGTACTCGGTCTTCGTCGACGCCGCAGCCTCTTGTCCGGCCCCGGTCCGCGTCGTCGGCTCGAGGTCCGGGCGCAGTTCGGTGCGGGTCGAAGGCGCGGGCGGGTCGCCCGCCGTCGGCGTCGCCGTGGGGGGCTCGGGGGCGGCGCGGCGCTCCGGCGGGGGAGGCGTCGCCGGCTCCGGAGCGGCGGCGGCCGGCGGGACGGGCTCCGGCCCCGCGGGCGCCGACGGCGTGTCGAACGCGCCGTCCATCTCCGTGCGCGTCGTGTCGGTGTCCGGTACGGGGGGCGTTCCGGGCGCGGCGGGGACGGCGGCGGGACCCGCGACGACGGGGCCGGGGGAGGGCGGTCCCGCCGGCTCTTCCGTGAGGCTGCCGGAGAAGTTGAAGAACGCCGCCTCGTGCACCTCGGTCCGCGTGACGTCGTTCTCGTGGCCGAGCTGGCCGGGACGCGTCGGCTCGGGAGGCGGCGGAGGCTTCGGCGGCGGTTTCGGCGGCGGCTGAGCCGGCGTCTCGTCGGGGGGGCGCTTCTTCCTCGGGTCGGTCATCTCACCACCGCCACGTGAGGTAGAGGCGCAGGCTCGCGGAGCTCGCCCCGGGCTCGTTGCGCCCGAGCGCCTCCCCGTAGCTGCCGCCGAGGAAGGCGTCGAGCTTGGGTCCCGCGCGATAGGCGAGGCCGGCGTCGACGCCCCAGAGGAACCCGCCGCGCGAGAGGTCGGTGCCGGCGAACGCCTCGAGGCGCGCGCCGAAGCCGCGCGCGATCGGCGCGTCGATGCGACCCGCGGCGAAGAGGTAGTCGAACGAGCCGCCCACGGGCACGAGCGCGGAGAGGCGGTCGTCGTCGGCGAGACGGATCCCCTGGTAGGACGCCCAGACCGCGACCGTCGGGCCGCGCGTCTCGGAGGGCGCGCCCTCGAGGTAGGGGCCGACGATGTGCGGGGGCGCGCGGCCCACCTCGAGCCGCTCTCCGGCGGTGAGCTCCCCCTTGCGCACCAGCCACCCGAAGTCGACCTGCGCGGC
>Ga0187894_10006928_pt1 | contig 10893 bp, 9 predicted proteins | sample GBC1701081metaG_FD_136650 | JGI IMG/M metagenome (GOLD analysis project Ga0187894, IMG submission 136650) | White microbial mat communities from a lava cave in the Kipuka Kanohina Cave System on the Island of Hawaii, USA - GBC170108-1 metaG ...
AATAATCGTGTACTCGTCGGTAAAGACGGCACGATCACGTTGGCCTACACGGAAAACAATCTGGAGGCTCATCAGCGCCTTGCGGCCAAGCTCAAGAGCATGCTCAACCACATCGGTTGCGAAGACCATTTGTTACCGACGCACCTCTACTTCGGCAAGAAAATCCCGATTGCCGGGACGGCGCACCAGTGCGGGACGGTACGATTCGGGCGCGATCCAAAGACTTCCGTGCTCGACGTGAACTGCAAAGCGCACGATCTGGATAATCTCTATGTCGTTGATGCGAGTTTCTTTGTGTCGAGTTCAGCGGTGAACCCCTCGCTCACGATCATCGCCAATGCTCTACGCGTGGGAGACCATCTCCTGGAAAGGTTGCACGTATGATTCCTCGAATGGATGAAGGGGATCATGTAGGATCCTGCCAGGTAGTTCCTGGGCGGAAACATGTCGTGATTCTGGGCGGAGGTTTCGCCGGAGTGTATGCCGCGATCGAGTTTGAAAAGACATTGGCTCGGGATTCGAATGTGTGCGTGACGCTTGTGAATCGCGAGAATTTCTTCCTCTTCACCCCGATGCTGCACGAAGTCGCTTCCGGTGACCTCGACATGACCAACATCGTCAACCCGATCCGTAAGCTCTTGCGTCGCGTGGAGTTCTTCCACGGCGAAGTGGAGTCGATCGATTTGGAACAGCGGCAGATCAGTCTGGTCCATGGGGAAACACACCATGGACACATTATGCCGTACGATCATCTGGTGCTGGCTCTCGGGTCGGTGACGAACTTCTATGGGCTGCCAGGCCTGGCTGAACGAGCCCTCACGATGAAGACGCTCGGCGACGCCATTTATCTCCGCAATCGCATGATCGCCCATTTGGAAGAAGCCAACTTTGAATGTGCGGCTCCGGAGCGGAAATTACTCCTGACCTTCGTGGTAGCGGGCGGTGGATTTGCCGGGGTGGAAACGATCGCCGGGATGAATGACTTTCTCCGGGAGGCGCTCCCCTTCTATCCACATCTACGGTCCGACATGTTGCGTCTTGTGCTCGTGCATTCCGGCCCGGTGATTCTTCCAGAACTCGGCGAACAATTAGGCCGGTACGCACACGAGAAATTGTCAGAGCGCGGAGTCGAGATCAGGACCAACGTCAAAGTCGTCGAGATGTCTGATGCAAACGTCTGCTTGAGCGAGGGAACCGACATTACGACCAACACGCTGGTCTGGACGGCCGGGACCGCACCCAACCCGTTACTTGCCACGCTGCCTTGCAAGTTGAAAGGGGGGCGCCTGGTTGTGAATGACTCTCTTGAAGTGCCGGACTGGCCAGGCGTCTGGGCGTTGGGCGATTGTGCGTTGATTCCGGATCAAGTGACAGGCGGGTTCCATCCACCGACGGGACAGCATGCGATGCGCGAAGCGGCTGTGGCGGCCCGCAATGTCACGGCGGCCTTTCACGGAGGGGCGAAGCAATCCTTCCGGTTCAAGACCATCGGTCTCCTTGCGGCCATTGGGCGGCGCACAGGTGTGGCGAGAATATTGGGCTTCAATTTCTCGGGGGTAATTGCCTGGTCCTTGTGGCGGGCAGTCTATCTCAGCAAGCTGCCGCGCATTGAAAAAAAAGTCCGCGTCGTGCTCGACTGGCTGCTCGATGTGATTTTTACCAAGGATCTCGTTCAATTCCAGACCGTCCGCGGGCATGCCCCAGCCTCGATTCCTGTTGCGAAACCGGCAGTCGGGCTTACCGCAGAGCCGGCAGTCTCGAATCAGGGTTAAGTCATGCTGTGTAGGTATTGGCTCATTCGAATCTTTCCGATCCTTGCGGTGCTGATGCATTTGACCGTGATGCAGGCCCTTGCAGGAGAGAGCCGCTCTACGTCTGCGACAGCCGTGGCCTCGATCGGCTTCACCGTTTCGGATACGGACCGGTCAGTCGCGTTCTATTCCGATGTGTTGTCCTTCAAGCCTATCAGCGATGTGGAAGTCGATGGGCCGGAATACGACCGGCTCTGGGGCGTCTTCGGCGTGCGGGCGCGCGTGGTTCGGATGCAACTCGGCGAGCAACAACTTGAATTGATCCAGTTTCTGGCACCGCCGGATGTGCGGCCGATTCCCGTGCCGTCCTTCAGCAACGATCTGTGGTTCCAACACATTGCCATCGTCGTGCGGGACATGGAGGCGGCCTGGGCACAACTGCGGAAGTATCACGTCCGGCAGATTTCGCCGAGACCACAAACGATTCCGATTTCCAATCCAGCTGCAGCAGGCATCAAGGCCATCAAATTCCGTGATCCTGATGGTCATAACTTGGAATTGCTGTGGTTTCCGGAGGGCAAGGGCAATCCAATCTGGCATCAGCCCGGCTCAAAAAATTTTCTCGGCATCGACCATACAGCCATGACGGTGCGGAGTACGGAAAACAGTACCAAGTTCTACCGGGATCTCCTTGGCCTCACTGTCGCCGGTGGCACGTTGAACATGGGGACAGAGCAAGAGCATCTCGACAGTCTGCCTGGCGCGAGGGCCCGTGTGACCGGCATGACTCCAAAGATGGGGCCACCAGGCGTAGAGTTCCTGGAGTATGAACTGCCGACTGCGGGAAGGCCGTCCCCGATCGATTCGCACCCAACCGATCTCTGGCATTGGCAGACGACATTGGTTGTTTCCGATGTGGAGACCGCCGCTTCGACTCTGCGGGGGATGGCGCGGTTTGTCTCGTCCGCAGTCGTCACGTTACCGGACAAGGCGTTAGGATTCACCAGGGGATTTCAGGTGCGCGATCCAGACGGGCACGCCATACAAATCGTATCGCCATGAGCACTGTCACGTTTGCTGCACGGTGGTCAGACATTCGTAGCTTTCCTCTGAGGTGAAATATGACGTCTCGTCTCCTCTTGATGATCTTGTTGCTGATCGGTGGCATGGGCACCGGGCGGGCGGCGGACGAATCTCTGTCGCCCCACTGGGGCTATGACGGCGAGGAGGGCGCAGCTCACTGGGGCATGCGGGGTTCGGCCTACATGGCCTGCGAGGCCGGCTCACACCAATCGCCGATCAACATCTCGATGCCGCGCCATGCGCAGCAGCAGGAACAGCTGGTCTTCCACTATCAATCCACCGGCGTCCGCGCGTTGGACAACGGCCATACGATCCAGGTCAACGTGCCTCCAGGCAATGAATTGCACCTCAATGGTCGAACCTATTTCCTGAGCCAGTTTCATTTCCATGATCCGAGCGAGCACCACGTCGATGGGCGGACTTACCCGATGGAGATCCACTTGGTGCATCAAGATAGGAAGGGACATGTGGTCGTGATCGGGGTGCTTGTTGAAGCAGGCACCCCGAATCAGTCACTCGCAGGCCTCTGGACCATGCTCCCCATGAGAGCGGGGGAACTAGGTTCAGAATACCCATTGAACCCCCAAGAGCTCATCCCACCCAACAGCCGTCATTTCTCCTACCATGGTTCGCTGACCACGCCACCCTGTACCGAAGGGGTCCAGTGGATTGTCTTACGTGATACGATCTCGATGTCCCCTGAGCAAATCGCGCAGTTCATTTCGGTGGTCGGCCACAATGCGCGACCGATCCAACCTATACACGATCGAAAGGTTTACGAAGAGTAGCCTCTCGCCACATACTTCCCCGCTAACATATTGTTCCATTCATTCAAGAGCCGCGTTGCAGGATTCTAGATAAGAGTGCTAGACTTGCTTCCCTCGACCCTACTACTCCCCAGTACGGAACAGAGCGTAGGCCGGTATTGATGGGAAAAGTCGGCATGGCTGAAGACGTGACCACGCTGGACGATCCGAAACGGTTGGACGCGCTCCACGCATACGAGATTCTTGATACCCCCCCCGAGCAGGTTTTCGATCGGTTGGCCAAGCTTGCCGCACAAATCTGTGGGGCTCCCTACGCGGCGATCACATTCATCGACCGTGAGCGGCCATTCTATAAATCGAAAGTCGGATTCACGGATGACGATGTGTCCGGTTCCCAGGGATTTTGTCATCAAGCGATCCGGCACACCGATCTCCTCATCGTGCCGGATGCGACGCAGGACGAACGATTCGCCTCGAACCGCATGGTCAGTGGGACCGACCAGATTCGGTTCTACGCCGGCATGCCTTTAATGACGACGGAGGGGTACGCGCTCGGCACGCTCTGCGTGCTCGACCGCATCCCGCGCCAACTCACCAAAGAACAGGGCGACGCACTGCGGATGCTGGGTCGCGAGGTCGTGACTGAGCTGGAATTGCGTCGGACTCGCAAGCGACTGGAAAACGGTACGTTCCTACAAGATCCGGTCCTCGGTGCACGATACAAAGCGGACGAGTTCCTCCGCTCGCTCGTCGAAGGGACGGTGGCCTCGACCGGCGGAGATTTTCTCCGTGAACTCGTCAAGCATGTGGCTGCGGCCCTGGGTATTCGTTACGCCTTCGTCGGCTATCTGCTCCCTGAATCGCGCATCCGCACGCTCGCTTTCTGGAAGGGCGACGGCTACTTCGATCAAGTTGAATACAGCCTCGACGGCACGCCTTGTACCAAGGTGATCCATGGCGAAACCTGCCACTATGCGCAAGATGTCCAAAAGCTCTTCCCGCGCGACCAGGATCTGGTGACGCTAGGTGTCACGAGTTATTTGGCTGTGCCATTGAAAGATCCAAAAGGCCATGTCCTCGGCCATCTGGTCGCGATGGATGTGAAGCCGATGACCCTGACCTCCGATGAAATCGAGGTGTTTAAACTCTTCGGCGAACGGGCCGGTGTTGAGATCTACCGTCAAGTAATTGAGACGTCTCTCAAAGAACGTGAGGCGACCCTCCGTACCATTGCGGAAGGAACGGCGAGAGAAGTGGGGGGCGAGTTTTTCCGCGCTCTCGTGAAAAATCTCGCGACGGCGCTGGGCGTCGACTACGCCTATATTTCAGAGCTCGGTGAAGACCGCCAGACCTTTCGCTCGCGCGCGGGCTGGGGCAAGGGCGAGCCGCTGCCGCAGTTCAACGTCCCGGCGCGGGGCCCCTGCGAGACCGTCCTCATGCGCAATTGCGTGCACCATCCGAGCAAACTTCGGGAGCTGTATCCGCACGTGCAACTGATTCAGGACATCGGGGTGGAGAGTTACTGCGGCGTACCGGTGGTGAGCGTATCGGGCTTGGTCCTGGGGCACCTCGCTGTCATGGATTCCAAACCGATGCCCGATGAACAATTGGTGTCGTGGGTTCTCGACATCTTTGCTTCACGAGCGGCGGGAGAAATCGAACGATTGCGTATGGAGGCACAGATTAAAGAGAACGAAGACCGGCTCCAGGATTTGTTCGATGAAGCGCCGATCGCCTATGTTCACGAAGGACTTGACTCCAAGTTCATCCGCGCCAACCGCACAGCCATGAAGAGTCTGGGCATCACAGCCGATCAGGTTGAGGGTCTCTACGGCAGAGACTTCGTTCCCAATACGCCCGATGCACAGCGGCGCCTGAAGGAGGCGTTTGCCTCCGTCGGCAAGGGCATCGACACGAGCGGCGTCGTCCTCGAACTGCGGCGCAAAGACAATGGCAAACAGCTCTGGATGAAGTGGTGGTCGCGGCCTGATCCCGGCGGCACCTACACCCGCACCATGTTCGTCGACATTACCGAGCAGGTGTTGATGGAGCAAGAAAAGACCAGGTTGGAAGCGCAGAATGTCTATTTGCAAGAAGAAATCAAAGGGGCCCACAACTTCGAAGAGCTGATCGGCGGCTCGACCTCGCTAAAAAAAGTGCTCAAGAACGTCGAGCGGGTGGCATCGACCGATTCAACCGTACTCATTACCGGAGAGACCGGGACCGGTAAGGAATTGATCGCTCGCGCGATCCATAACCTGAGTCCACGGAAGGGTCGCCCTCTCGTCAAAGTCAATTGCGCGGCGATTCCAGCAGGCTTGATCGAAAGCGAGCTGTTCGGCCATGAGAAGGGCGCCTTCACCGGTGCGCTCACGAAGAAAATCGGTCGCTTTGAGCTGGCCGACAAGGGAACCATCTTCCTCGACGAGATCGGAGAACTACCGCTCGATCTGCAATCCAAGTTGCTGCGCGTGTTGCAGGAAGGCGAGTTCGAGCGGGTAGGCGGCATGCAGACCTTCAAAGTCAGCGTGCGGGTGATTGCGGCGACGAATCGGGATCTTGAACAGCAGTCGAAGACCGGCCATTATCGGCCTGATCTCTACTATCGCCTGAATGTCTTTCCGATTCACTTGCCGGCCTTGCGCGAGCGTGAAGGCGACATCCCGTTATTAGTACAGTACTTCGTACGGAAGTTTGCAGCGAATCTCGGCAAGAACATCGACCGGATTCCTGAACGGATGATTGCAGCGCTTCAGCGCTACCCTTGGCCGGGAAATATCCGGGAGCTGGAACATGTGATCGAGCGCGCGGTGATTCTGAGCGAAGGGCCTGAGCTGGAGCCGATCGACTGGCTCGCTCAACCCGGCAGCAAGGCTGGTTCAGGGAAGACCCTGACGTTAGAAGAAATGGAACGGCAGCATATCGTCGATGTGTTGGAGCAGACCAACTGGCGCGTCAGCGGCGAGAAGGGCACAGCCAAAATCCTCGGGCTCAACCCTACCACCCTCGAAGCGCGTATGAAGAAGCTCGGGATCATACGCGCGAAGCATGAAACATGATGCGTCGTTCGTGAAGCGCGCGCCAGAGTAGAAACACCACTCGCTATGTAATCGTTCTCTACCGTTTTCCATCACCCACTCGTTCTTTTCCCATCCAAAGTTCCCAACTAATTGGGACGGTCCCAATATTTTAGGAATTCACCTCCGCTATTCTTTTGGCTCTCCCTCTTGAAAACGACGAGTACTGCCTTTTCACATCAAGCACTTACGCGGTTCTGTCTGCCACGCAATCAGTTTGGCATCGCTGTTGCTGAATACCTGGTCATCAGATGAACACAAAGGAGTGAAGAGGATGATGCTCAAGATTACAAAGATTCAAGAAAGCAGGGGCGATGTGCTCATCAAGCTTGAAGGAAAGATCACGGATCAATGGGCCACTCTCCTGGACGGAGAATGCCGCTCGTATCTCCGGCAGGAGAAAGCCGTGCATCTGGATTGTTCCCATGTCGATTTCATCGATGCCAGGGGGATTGAGGTCTTGAAGAATCTTCCCCACACACAAGTCAATCTCATGAGCGCACCCGGTTTTATCACGGAGTTGCTGCGGATTGGAGGCCAGTCATGAACGCAGATGCCATCAGCTACACGGAGTCCATTGGTTACAACCCTCCGATGACCCGGAAGTCGTCGGCGGTCAAGTCACCCAGCCTGACGAAGGCAGAGGATAACGTCATCGCGAGATTAAAGCGTGGCGACGAGGGGGCTTTCGACGCACTGGTCAGCCAGCACCACAGCGCACTTATCCGGATGGCCATGAGCTATGTCGCAGACCGGGAAGTGGCTGAAGAGGTTGTGCAGGACACCTGGATGGCCGTGATCGAAAGTCTGGATCGGTTCGAGGGCCGATCGTCACTCCGTACCTGGATCTGCGGGATTCTGATCCACAAGGCTAAGGATCGCGGAGTCCGCGAGAAGCGCCATACAACCTTCTCTGCCTTCGAATCCTACGATGAGGACAGCGATCAGGCCGTCGATCCGTCCCGCTTCCAGCAGAGCGGTGAATGGGCTGGCCACTGGGCCTTTCCCCCTCAGCCCTGGGACGATCAGACGCCGGAGAAGCTGCTTGCCAGCCAGCAAGCTGTCAATGCGATGCAACGGGCGATCGAGGCGCTCCCTGCGACCCTGAAACAGGTCTTGATTCTCCGCGACGTCGAAGGCGTGGATGCCAAGGAAGTCTGCGAGATGTTGAATATCACTGAAACCAATCTGTATGTGCGGTTGCACCGGGCTCGGGAACGAGTGAGAGTAGCAGTCGAGGCCTACCTGGAAGGTCGGAAGCAGAGGGAGTAAGAAATTTCGAAATAGGGAGACTCAGGGGTGACCGTTCATCAGGAGGGCCTCTGTATGAAAGACGGTCCTTCGCAATGGAATGAGAGTGGATTGACCTGCCGTGATGTGGCGAAACAGGCCTCGGAATATCTGGACGATCGGCTCTCGATGCTGACCAAATCCCTTGTCAGGTCGCACGTGGCATCCTGCATCCATTGCCATACTTATGTAGGGCAACTCCGGCTCGTACGCGATGTGGCGGGATGCTTCCCCAAACCCTATCCATCGGTGATCAATCGCCTGCGCTTGCGACAACACTTCGTCCGTTGCCATTCCTCCCGCGCCGAATGAATTAGCCCGTAACAGGAGCCCAAGCAGGTTGCTGAGGGCATGCCGTAAGACCTTCTTTCGATATTCGACTTACTCATATGGGGCATGAGCCATCTCTGTAATTTCCCGACAACCTGGGAGCGTTATGCCGAGTGCGCTGCTGTATGACCGCCTGCAATTTGCCTTCACCTCCACCTTTCACTATCTCTTCCCTCAATTGACGATGGGGCTAGCTCTGCTGTTGCTCTATCTGAGAAGCCGGGCTCTCATGACCGGCGATGAGCATTATCGTCAGGTCGCTCGATTCTGGACCAAAATCTTTGCCTTGAGCTTTGCCTTTGGCGTCGTCACCGGTATCCCATTGGAATTTCAGTTCGGCACCAATTGGGCGAAGTTCTCCAACTTCGCCGGTGGGGTCATCGGGCAAGTGCTGGCCATGGAAGGGATATTCGCCTTCTTTCTGGAATCATCATTTCTCGGAATCCTGCTGTTCGGCGAAACACGATTCAGCCAGCGCGTGCAGTGGTTCGCCGCGCTGATGCTCTTTCTCGGCTCCTGGCTCTCCGGCTACTTTATTCTGGCCACCAACGCCTGGATGCAGCACCCCGTTGCCTATACGGTTGCTCCTGATGGCCGCCTGTTTGTGGACAGTCTCTCGGGCCTGCTCACCAACCCTTGGCTCTTCTGGCAGTACTCTCACAATATGACGGCGGCAGTCGTCACGGCCTCGTTCGTCATGGCGGGGCTGGGAGCCTATTATCTTCTCTCGGATCGGCACGTTTTGTATGCCAAGACCTTCCTCCGCACCGGTGTCGTGGCCGGGGCGATCGCTGCCGTGCTGATGGGGTTCCCAACAGGCCATGGGAATGCGCGACAGGTCTTCGAGCATCAGCCGATCAAGGGCGCTGCATTTGAAGGATTGTTCAAGACCGAACGCGGCGCCGGCTTACTCCTGATCGGTCAGCCGAATATCGAAACGATGACGATCGATAATCCCCTGATCGTGCCGGACGCGCTCAGCGTCGTGGTCTATGATGAACTCTATGCCGAGGTGAAAGGGCTCGACGCCTTCCCACGCGAGGACTGGCCGGACAACTTGCCGCTGCTCTACTACTCATACCATGTCATGGTCGGTCTGGGGAGCATTCTCGTGACCGTCATGGGACTGGCGCTGCTTTGGCTCCGGCGTGGACGGTTATTTACGGCACAGTGGCTGCTCTGGCTGCTGATGCTGTCCGCACCGTTTCCCTATATCGCGACGACCGCCGGCTGGATGACCGCTGAAATAGGCCGTCAACCCTGGCTCGTCTACGGTTTGTTGCGCACGGCAGACGGGGCTTCACCGCTTGTCCATTCAGGCAATGCGCTGTTCACGTTGCTCGGTTTTCTGGGGATCTATCTCATGCTGGGACTGCTCTTTCTGTTCCTGATCGCGCAAACCATCCGTCATGGACCATCCGGACATTCGGTGCCATCGGAGTCTGCATGATGGAAACGTTTTGGTATTGCGCGGTCACCTTGATGCTGGCCATCTATGCCGTCCTCGATGGATTCGATTTCGGCCTGGGCATCGTCTATCGCTTCGTGGCGAAGACTGAGGAGGATCGGCTGACAGCCCTCGCTGCGATCGGACCGGTTTGGAATGGCAACGAAGTGTGGCTGGTTGCCGCGGGTGCCCTGCTCTTTTTTGCCTTTCCGAAAGCCTATGCGGCCGGGTTTAGCGGCTTCTACCTGGCGCTGATCCTTGTCCTCTGGCTCTTGATGGCCCGTGGCCTCGCGCTCGAACTGCGCTCGCATTTGAATCACATCCTCTGGCGACAGTTTTGGGACGCGACATTCGCCGGCGCCAGCACCTTGCTGGCCGTTGTGCTCGGCGCAGCCTTGGGTAATCTGATTCGCGGCATGCCGCTGACCCAGGACGGCTATTTCTTCGTGGCGCTCTGGACGAATTTTATGACGGGACCTGACCCTGGAATTCTCGATTGGTTCACAATACTCATGGGGATCACGAGCGGGGCAATCCTGGCGTTCCACGGCGCAAATTATCTGGCCATGAAAACAGAGGGCCCGTTGCGCGGTCAGGCCCGCCGCGCGGCCTGGCTGACAGGATCGGCGGTGGCTATGTTGGTCGGACTGGCGGCGGCCGCTGTTCCCTTCGTGCAACCCTCTTTCCGTCTCAACTATGATGCCCATCCGATTGGGTATGTCTTTCCTGTAATCGCTGTGGTTGCACTCGTGGCAGCACTTGGATTGCGGAGACGCAATGGGGATGCGGGGGCGTTCTACGCGACGAGCCTCTTGATCCTGGCGATGCTGGTCAGCACGGCTTGGGGATCTTACCCGAATATCCTGATCGCGACGAATGATCCGGCCAACAGTTTGACTGTCGCCAACGCGACCGCCGGCGCCTACGGGATGCAGGTAGGGCTCTGGTGGTTTCTGATCGGCTTCGGTCTGGTCATCGTCTATCAAGTCTGCGCGCATCGGGCTTTCTGGGGGAATGTTCAACTTTAGCAGGATGCTGAAAATGGCCGCCAGCTTCGTTCTCAGCTCATCGAAATCCTCAACGGAGACCCGGCCGCCTCACCACTCGGCGGCGCGCACAGACGTGGTGCTCCTTATTCGTCGCACCGT
>Ga0187894_10006929_pt1 | contig 10891 bp, 11 predicted proteins | sample GBC1701081metaG_FD_136650 | JGI IMG/M metagenome (GOLD analysis project Ga0187894, IMG submission 136650) | White microbial mat communities from a lava cave in the Kipuka Kanohina Cave System on the Island of Hawaii, USA - GBC170108-1 metaG ...
CAATGGCAAATTTGTTTTCAGCGCGACCGAGGCCTACCTGATCGAAGACGGCAAAGTCACCGCCCCGGTCAAAGGCGCGACGCTTATCGGCAACGGCCCTGACGCCTTGACGAAGGTCACGGCAGTCGCCAACGACCTCGCGCTCGACGAAGGCGTGGGCACTTGCGGCAAGGACGGGCAATCCGTCCCTGTCTGCGTGGGCTTGCCAACAATCAAAATTTCAGAGATGACCGTCGGAGGCACCAAGTGATCACAAAGGAATTGCTCTCCGACATCGTCACCCAGGCGGTCAAACGCGGCGCAACAGACGCCGAAGCCGTCGGCATTGAGACGACCGAGTTCCACGTCGAGGTCAGGCTCGGCGAAGTTGAAAAGCTGCAGGAAGCGGCCTCGCGCGGCGTAGGATTGCGAGTGCTCTACCAGAGTCGCCAGGCGTCAAGCTCCACCTCCGACGTCAGCCCCCAGGCGATTGATGAATTGATTTCCTGCGCCGTCGAGATGGCGAAGCTGACTTCGGTTGACGAGGCCACGACACTGCCTGCGCGCGATGAACTGGCGAGGGAAAGCGCTGATCTCGGTCTGTACGACGCGGCGATCAGCGAATTGCCGACCGAGCGCAAAATCGAAATGGCTCGTTCCGCCGAGGAAGCCGCGCGCAGCGCCGACTCGCGCATCACGAATTCCGAAGGCTCGGCCTGTTCGACAACCGTCGGCAAAACAATCCTGGTCACGAGCGCCGGATTCGCTGGCGAATACCAGAGCACCACCTGCGCCTTGATGGTTGCGCCAATCGCGAAAGAGGGCGACCAGATGCAGGTCGCAGGGTGGGGAGATCGCCAATGCGCGCTCGCGTCGCTCGATTCGCCTGAATCATTGGGCCGGGAAGCTGCGCGGCGGGCATTGCGAAAGCTCAACGCGCGCAAAGTCACGACTCAGGAAGCCCCGATTGTTTTTGAATCCAGCGTGGCGGAAGAATTGCTGGGCGACTTTTTCGGAGCGGTTGACGGATATTCGATCTTTCGACGCGCCTCTTTCCTGGTGGGCCGCCTTGGCGAGCCGATCGCCGCGCCCGAGCTGACGGTTATTGACGACGGGCAGATGCGCTGCCGCGTAGGATCGCGCCCCTTCGACGGCGAAGGTTTGGCGACGCGGCGCACGGTGGTTGTCGAGAACGGAGTTTTGAAAAGCTATCTGCTCAATACCTACACTGCGCGTAAACTGGGCCTGCGCTCGACGGCAAACGCCGCGCGCGGTTTGACGGGCGCGCCAGTGGTCGGGTTCAGCAACTTTTTCATCGCTCCCGGAGTCTATCAGGCGGATGAGATTATCGCTTCAGTCAAAAACGGTTTTTACGTGACCGAGATGATCGGCTTCGGCTTCAACGCGGTCACCGGCGATTTCTCACGAGGCGCTTCCGGCTGGTGGATCGAAGACGGCAAGCTGGCCTTCCCGGTCGAAGAGGTCACCATCGCCGGCAATTTCCGCGACATGCTGCGCGGAATCGTGATGATCGGCAATGACCTGCGGTTCCGTGGCCGGATCGCCTCGCCGACGATCAAGATTGATCGAATGATGGTCAGTGGAGAGTGATCGCAACTGACAATCAAAAATGTGGTAATGGAAAACCGGAAGAGATGACGGAATAAACGGAAATAACGGAACAAAACATATGGATAACGATACTCAACTGGCAGTTTTCGAGAATGGAGCCGACAACGGCGCCGAACAGGATCGTTCGCGCGCGCTTCTGATCGTCGGGGCAATCGCGGTCTTGGTTCTGGCGGCGTTGATCACGATGCTGGCGCTGACCAAACCGGCCAGCGAGAAAGAAGTCGAAAACATGGTTCGCGCCGGCTCGCCCGAATTCGACGCTTACAAAGATAAAGTCGTGTTGGAAGTTGATCCTGACGATAAGATAGTCCATCCCAATATGATTGGGATGTGGCAACTCGAAGTGAGAGCGAAGCTGCACAACCGGGGCGACCGGGAGCTGACTGGCGTTGAGGTGCTCGGAAAGATGCTCGATATGGAAGACAAGGTCATCGCGCAAACCCTCAGCAGGCCGATCCCGCGCATCCGAAAAGAACCTCTCAAGCCCGGCGAGTCAATGAATGTCAAAGTGAAAGTTGACGCCCCCGCAAAAGTTACTGAAGCTGAGGTAAAGGACATCTCGATAGAGCTGCACGGATTGCGTTTTCAGTAACTCGTTCCTGTTCGATCATCCGTCCGTACACGTGGTTGGCGTTCTCGTTCCCGTCTTCAATCGGTTTGTACCCGGATCAATTACTCCTTGAAATCGCTTTCATGCCAAAGACGTTGCGGGTCAACGATGATCAGGTCTTCGCCCGGCGTCCCCTTGCGGTTGTTGGGATCGAGTAGCGCCATGGCCAGGTCGTTTTCGGCTTGCGGCATAAGTCCGGGCGCAGCCGCTGGCGCGGTTTTCAAGTTGGCGGTATTCCAGTTATGACGATGAGAACGTCCGACCGGAGAATCCAACACCGCGCGATCGGGTCTGTCGAGCAGCGCATCCACTGCGAGAATGCTGAAGTCGCGACCAGTGGTTGGTTGATCGCTGTCTCTCCCTTCGCCTTTTACATGCTTTATCGCGGCGGCGGCACTTTGTGGCAGGGACCGGATTGGGCGCCTTGGGCGCCTGGTCGCAGGTGTTAGTTCATCAGCAAAGGCCTCAACTGACTTTGCAAAAGCCCTGCGTTGTTTGGGCCACTCCAATCGAAGGTTCGCGCGCGGGCTGCGCCAAGGCGGCGCAGCCGAGCAACACCAGCGCAATCCAGACAAAATCCGACAGCAGCAGATGCGCAAGCTGCAACCAGACCGGCGCGTGCAACAGCAGATTGACCGCGCCCGCGCCGAGTTGGATCAGCACAAGCGCGATCAGCGCGGTTGACCATCTCTTGACCCTTTGACCGGGGCGCCAGGCGCGCGCAAGAGACGCGGTCAAGATCAAAAGCCCGCTCACTCCGACTGCGATGAGCGGGTGAAAGAATCGCAGTCGAATCAGAATATGCGCCGTCGGCGACAGATCCTGCTTCAATCCTTCGGCCAGTGACGTGACGGGAAAGAGCGTCCCGCCCAGCGCGGTCACAGCGCCGCTGACGCCCAAAATCAAAGTTGCGGCGATTGCGGCGGCGAACACCCAGTTGATCGAGCCTTGCCCGCGAACTTTGAAACGCTCGCCTGTCGTCGCCGCCCATGCCATAAGCGTCAGCGCTCCCACCAACAGGAAGGTGTTGATCAAATGCGCTGACATCCACAAAGCTCGCGCAATGGATTTGTTTTCGGCGACCAATTCAAAAAGCACCAGGCCCGCGCCAATCGCGGCCTCCATCAGCATAAAAAACATCGCAGCCGCGGAGATGTGTCTCAATTGATGTTTGGGAGTATGGGCGCGGAAAGCCCAGGTGAGCGCGACTACCACCAGCAGCAATGCCAATCCGCTCGACAGGCGATGCGAATATTCGACGATGGTTTTTATAGTTGGAGAACTGGGAATGACTTCGCCGTTGCAGAGCGGCCAATGACTGCCGCATCCGGCGCCGGAGTTGCTCGCGCGGACATAAGCGCCCCAGACGATGACCAGCAAGTTAAAAGTCAGCGCGAACCAGGCATACTTCGCGAAACGATTGAGTTTCATTGATTAGAGATCACGAGGGCTTAAGTACTGATCGTAACGGCGGAATGGCTCCCACTCGGACGAGTATTCCAACCTGGTTTCAGGGCATCGCTCTTCGAGCTTGACGATTTCAACAGCTTCGATGAACAGACGGTCGAGATTTTCAATAGGGCTGCCGGTTTTTCTGCAAGCGGCGACATGAGTGCGTATGACCTGATCAACTTTGACGCGTGTGGCCTGCGGCAACTGGTTGATCATTTTCAATGTTTGATCGGATATTTTCATAATCCCTCCCCTTACCATTATTCTATTTGTCGAAAATTTTTAGTTCAAAATGACTGGGCAAGATACTCGATGTTCTTGTCAGTTTCAAGAAATTATTAGGGTAAAATTCGGACGGAACGCCAAAATCCGGATTAAGCCCTCTTTCTTCGGTTACAACAGCGTTTTAGTTTTCAATATGCTGATTTTGCGAGTCCATATGAGTCTTTAGCCCTTATGCGGTTGGTGTTAGGATAGGCGCCTGCAATGCAAGAAGGGGCTCTCCCCACAAATTTGAGGCGTAGGGTGTAATTCGATCAGGATCCTGCGCGGCGGCGAATCCGTTGGCGCGAGTCAGGACAAGGACACAATGGCGGAAGCAACTGCGACTTTACAAAGAAAACCGATCGGCTCTTTCAAAAAATGGTTCCTCGAAGGACAGGTCAAAGAGGTCGAAGGCCCCCACGAAAGAGAGGGCCAGCATCATGCGCACTCATGGTGGCGGGTAATGTGTCTGACTGGCGTGGATTATTTTTCAACTCTCGGTTATCAACCGGGCATTGCGTTTATTGCCGCTGGCGCTCTTTCACCTATTGCCACTTTTATTCTGGTTTTGCTGACGTTGTTCGGCGCGCTGCCGATTTACAGCCGCGTGGCGCGGGAAAGCCCACATGGTGAAGGCTCGATCTCGATGCTGGAAGACCTGCTTCCGCGCTGGCGCGGCAAATTATTCGTGCTTGTGCTGCTTGGTTTCGTCGCCACCGACTTTATAATCACGATCACGCTCTCCGCAGCCGACGCCACCGCCCACGTTGTGGAAAACCCATTCGCGCCACACTTCCTGCACAATCACCGCGTCGCGGTTACGATTGCTCTGGTCACCATTCTCGGCGCGATCTTCCTCAAAGGTTTCAAAGAGGCGATCGGCCTGGCCGTGTTCCTGGTGGCCTCCTACCTGCTGCTCAATCTGGTGGTCTTAGGGGTAGGGATATATGAAGTGATTACTCATCCGCAAACGCTGTCGGGATGGAAAGACGCGATGTTCGCAATGCCACAAGTCCGAGGAAACCTGCTTCTGATGATAGTGTTCTCGTTGCGGCTGTTTCCCAAGCTCGCGCTCGGCTTGTCCGGCTTTGAAACCGGTGTCGCTGTGATGCCTTTGGTGAAAGGCGATCCAGGCGACGATCCTAAAAGACCAGCCGGTCGCATTCGCAACACGCGCCGTCTTCTGCTCAGCGCGGCTTTGATCATGAGCTTCATGCTTATCGCCAGCAGCTTGGTGACAACCATGCTCATCCCGGCTGAGGAGTTCCGTCCGGCGACGGCGACGCAAAAAGGCGGCGAGGCGGACGGGCGCGCGTTGTCATATCTCGCTCATCATTACCTGGGCGATTATTTCGGCACAGCCTATGACTTGAGTACGATTTTGATTTTGTGGTTTGCAGGCGCGTCGGCGATGGCCGGCTTGATCAACATAGTGCCTCGCTATTTGCCGCGTTATGGAATGGCGCCCAATTGGACGCGTGCGACCAGGCCTTTGGTGCTGGTTTATACGGCCATTGCTTTTGCCGTGACGATCATCTTCGACGCCGACCACAACGCGCAAGGCGGCGCTTATGCGACCGGCGTGCTGGTATTGATGACCTCGGCGGCGGTGGCGGTGACCTTGGCCACCTGGCGCGAGGGCGCAATCAGATACGCCTTTCTCGCGATTGCGCTGGTCTTCGGTTACACCACGATTACCAACATCATCGAACGGCCCGAAGGAATCAAGATCGCCTCTTTCTTTATCCTCTCGATCATTGTCGTCTCGTTCATTTCGCGCGCATTGCGTTCGACGGAGCTGCGTGTCGAAGGGGTCGAATTGAACGACGCGGCGCGTCAGTTTATCGAAGAGGCTAAGAAGGGCACGATTCGTATCATCGCTAACCGTCCTGATCGAGGCGACGTTGACGAATATCGCTTGAAAGAGAAAGAGGAGCGTTGGAACAATCACATCCCAGCCAATGATCCTGTGCTGTTTTTCGAGGTAAGGCCCGGCGACGTTTCGGACTTTTCGGGCGTGTTGCGGGTGCGAGGCGTGCAGATTGGACAGTATCGGGTTTTGCGAACACGGAGCCCCGCCGTGCCAAACGCGATCGGCGCATTCCTGCTGCACGTGCGTGATACAACAGGACAAATCCCGCACGTCTATTTCGGATGGACTGAGGGCAACCCGCTCTGGTACGTGTTGAAATTCATATTTTTCGGCGAGGGAGACACCGCGCCGGTGACGCATGAAATCCTGCGCCAGGCCGAACACGATCCGTCGCGGCGTCCGGCGGTGCACGTCGGTGGGTAAATCAACCAACCAGGGTGAACAGGATTGAAGTAGTCTCTTTTATCAACCCTGTTCATCCTGCAAATTCCGTCCACCTCTGTTTTTCAGGAGGCGATTATGATAGGCAAGTGTTTGATAAACATTGATGATTTCATAAACAAGCTGCGCTCTTTCGAGCAAAGCCTGATCACGCGAGACCGCGTGCTGGATTTCTGTTCGAGCGTGCAGATCACGGATTCGTCGCTCGATCCATACGTCTTTTTCGATGGCAAATTTTATACGCGCAATCTGATCTACCGCGACGATCTTTTCGAAGTGATGACGATCTGCTGGCAACCCGGTCAGAAAACCGCTGTTCACACGCACAACGGACAGCTCTGCTGGATGATCACACAGCGAGGCAATCTGGCCGTCGTGGATTACAAATGGCTCGGCTGCGACCATCCTGAATACCAGAACGTGGTTGGGATTGATTGTGTCGCGGGATCGGAACATACGAAGCTTGAGGCGATTCGCGAGGTCGAGGCCTGCGCAGGCGGCCTGGTGGTGACCGCGGATAAACTCCAGACGATTCATCGGCTCTATAACCTCAGTGATGACACTGAGCGCGCCATCAGCATTCATATCTATTCGCGCCCGATTGATTCCTGCGTCGCTTTCGACATGGAGAGTCAGCGGTGTTACCGGCGGCAGCTTGGCTATTTCAGCAAGTATGGCGCCGTCGCGCCGAAAGACGCCGCCGTAACCGGCCCCCCTTTTGCGCAAATCACCCGGTAAAGGCGCCGGGCATTTTTCGGCGTATCTGGACAGACTCAGAGACGCCAGTTTAGAATTCGCGTTTCGCAGATGAGCCAAATTGACGACAGTAGGGTCGAGCGGCGATTTCAGCGTAATACCTATGTTGTAATTGGCGCCACGCTGATCGCCGGATGGTTTCTGTCGGGATGGCGAATGGCCTTGGGCGCGCTGCTCGGAGGCGCGTTGTGCCTGTTCAACATCCGCTGGCTCGGCGGCAGCGTACGAGCGATATTGAGCAAAGCTGTCGCGCTACAGAGCAGGCGCGTCCCGCCATTCACTGCGTCGAAACTTATCCTGCGATACTTCGTAATCGCTTTTGTAATCGCAGTGGCGCTCTCGACTGGTTATTTTCATCCGCTGGGAATTGGGATTGGGTTCGCGGCCTTCGTCGGCGGAGTGATGATCGAAGCGATTTATCAGCTTTACTTGTTCTTCAAATTCTTCAAGGCCGACGAAAACGCTCAGGAAAATTCATCGAAAGAGTAGATCGCATTTATGTTTTTACTGAACATTCTGCAGGAGCACGGACAACAGGCGGCGCATCCGGCTGAAGCCGCCGGACAAGCGGCGGCTGCTCACGCCGAGCACATCCCGATCATTGTCGAAAAGTTGAATCATTGGATCGGCCCGGCGGTTTTCGATATTCAAAAGGTGATTATGCCGCCGATTTACAAGGCGCTGAAAATCTTCGGCTCGCAGTGGCCGGGCGAAGGAAAGACCTTCGACCAGTACGTCGCCGGCGGTTATCTGCCCATCCCGACACACGTCGTGATGTTCCTCTTCGTGGTGTTAATCGCTGTTGTCGTCTTGACGATTCTGCGCGGGAAGCTTTCGGTCGAATCGCCGAACAAACGGCAGCAGACGTTTGAAGTCGGCGTTGAAGCGCTTCGCGGGCTACTCAACGACCTGGTCGGAACTGGAGGGATGAAACATTTCCCGGTCGTTGCGACTTTCGGCATCTTGATTCTGCTGTCGAACCTGACCGGAATGCTGCCAGATATGGTCGCGCCGACAGCCAATTTCAATGTGACACTGGCGCTGGCAATCACCTCATTCCTTTACTACAACTACGTCGGCATTCGCGAAAACGGCCTGCTGGGACACTTGAAACATTTCGGAGGGCCGGTGCCGAGCCTTTTCATTATGATCTTCCTGTTCCCGATTGAGATCGTCAGCAACCTGGCGCGAATTATGAGCCTGAGCGTTCGTCTTTTCGGAAACATTTTCGGCGAAGAGCAACTGAGCGGCGCGATCTCATCTATGATGCAATGGGTTCTGCCCACTCTGCTGATGCCGCTGGGATTGCTGACCTCTGTATTGCAAACATTCATTTTCATGGTGCTCTCGATGGTCTATTTGGGCGAAGTCTCGCATCATTCGGATGATCATCATGGCGAGACCGCTCGCGGCCATGCGGTGGCGACAGCTCATTGAAGCTTAGCGTTGATGTCTCAACGCTATTTGTTCGGATGCGAAGTTGGCCCTTTGAATTCAGCTTCATTATTTCGTGAGGCGGCAAACGCAGTGTGGAGCTTGCAATCCCCCAGGATATGCAATGTAAACCTGGCGTCGCATTGATCTCGAAGCTGATGACGACAGGGCTGTAAGCATCCTTTGAATCGCGGCAGCGCGACAATGGGGAGAATTTTTCATATCAGTTTTATGCGCCTTCCCCGCATCGCGTTGTGAGTCAACCAATCAACTCGATTAATCTCAAAGGAGAAAACAATGAAATGTAACTTGATTCGTCTCAGCCTCGGACTGATGACCGTGCTCTTTTCGGCGATGACCGCCCTTGCGCAAACGCCGGGGGCAGCCTCTGATAGCGCCAGTATCGGCAAAGGGCTTGGCTACATTGGGGCGGGCGTCGGCTTCGGGATAGCGGCGGGACTATGCGGTATCGGCCAGGGGCGCGTCGCGGCTGCGGCTTGCGAAGGTATGGCTCGCAATCCGGGCGCGTACAACCGCATTCAATTGGCCCTGATCCTTGGTCTCGCGTTTATCGAAACGCTGGTGCTCTTCAGCTTCGTGATCGTCTATATGCATTTCGGAGCCTTGAGGCCATAGTAAGCCAAAAATATGAGGCGCGCCCGATGGCGCGCCTCATATTTTTGGACAAAGCTATTTGACTGACTTAAATCCCTCACTTGTAACTCGTCACATTGCGCGATTTCTCGCGATGGCGTTCAAACGCCAACTCAATTAAACGGTCAATCAACCGGTTGTAGCTGATCCCGCTCACTTCCCACAACTTCGGATACATACTGATCGAAGTGAAACCAGGCAGTGTGTTGATCTCGTTGACGATCAATCTGTTCGTCGCTCGTTCGAGAAAGAAATCAACTCGCGCCAGGCCAGATCCATCAATGGTCTGAAATGCGCGAATGGCGAGACGCTGGATTTCAGCAGTCATCTCCGCGCCAAGCTCAGCCGGGACGACCAGACGCGCGCCATTATCGTCAATGTATTTCGCCCTGTAATCATAAAACTCAGCGGTTTGTGGAATGATCTCTCCGGGCAGGCTCGCTATCGGCTCGTCATTGCCAAGCACGCTGACCTCGATCTCGCGCGCGTCAACGCCCTCTTCAACGACGATCTTTCGGTCGTATTTCGCGGCCAGCGCAATGGCTTCGTTCAAACTTTTTGTGTCAGTAGCTTTTGAAATCCCGACTGACGATCCCAGGTTGGCGGGTTTGACGAAACAAGGGAATCCGATCTCGTCAACAACTCGTCCTTCGACCTTTTGCGGATCAGCTTCCCACTGCGCGCGCAGGAAGCTCATGAAATCAACGATCGGCAGACCAGCTTCGCGGAACAATCGCTTCATCATGACCTTATCCATCCCGGCGGACGAAGCCAACACGCCGCAGCCGACATATGGCACGTCGGCCATTTCCAGCAACCCCTGGATCGTACCATCTTCGCCGTAAGTGCCGTGCAACACTGGAAAAACCACATCAATCTGATCGCGTTTTCCGTCCGCGCGATCTTCGGTGAATCGGGCAAGCCCGCGCTCCGTCGGATCGCCGAAGATGGCGACATGCTGATCGGCGTTTTCGATTACGGCGCTCGGCAGCAAGTTCGTGACTTCACTCGAAGCGAGCCATTTGCCTTGATTGGTGATTGCAATCGGGACAATTTCATATTTGCTCTGATCCAGAGCATTGATGATTGATTCGGCGGAACGTAGCGAAACCTCATGTTCGCCGGAACGCCCGCCGAAGATTACTCCGACTTTGAGTTTCTTCGACAAAACTTCTCCTCAAAATCAACCACCCAGGGAGATCACATAATCTTCTTCCCAAACGCCGATAGGATCAGTTGCACGCCGAGTTCAGCCGTCCGGTTCGACACATCCAGAACCGGATTGACTTCGGTCAGCTCAAACGAAAGCATCTTGCCCGAATCGGCGATCTTCTCCATCGCCAGATGGCTCTCGCGATAAGTCGGCCCGCCGGGAACCGGGGTTCCCACGCCGGGCGCGAAATCGGGATCAACAAAATCCATATCCATCGTCACGTGGAACCCGGCGGCGCGCCGCGAAGCCAGCCATATCGCCTCGTCCATTACCGCGCTCATTCCGCGCTCGTCGAGTTCACGCATCGTGACCACACGAACCCCCGATGCCTTGAGCGCGACAGCCTCTTCGGGATCAACGCTGCGCGCGCCGATCAGGACGCAGTCTTCGGGATGGACTTTCGGGGTGAACCCACCGATGTGTGTCAGTTCCGGCGCGCCGTGTCCGAGGATGGCGGCGAAAGGCATTCCGTGAATGTTGCCGGAAGGGGAAGTTTCGGGCGTGTTCATATCACCGTGCGCGTCGAACCAGATCACGCCCACGCGCTGGTCGCGTTTATGGTGGTAGGTAGAAAGACCCGATA
>Ga0187894_10006931_pt1 | contig 10890 bp, 6 predicted proteins | sample GBC1701081metaG_FD_136650 | JGI IMG/M metagenome (GOLD analysis project Ga0187894, IMG submission 136650) | White microbial mat communities from a lava cave in the Kipuka Kanohina Cave System on the Island of Hawaii, USA - GBC170108-1 metaG ...
CCTCTACAGGTTTTCCTGTGGAACGCTTCGTCCACCAAGCGTCGAGACCCGCTGGCGTGGAGATAGCTTGAAATATCTCTTGATCCGAAAAAGCGCATGGAGTTCAAGCGTTAGCTTGCCGCATCCGATTGTTCGAAGATGGAAGCCACAAGCTAAAGCTTGAACTCCATGCGCTTTTTCATTGTTTCAGGGCGTCGTCACGAACGACATGAACGACTCCTTTTCATGCGCTTCGTTATCCGCTCTCTTCGTTGCTATTGCGTTCGCGTGCGCCTAAGCAGTCAGGCAAAGATTTTGAGGTTTTTCCATTTTCCATATTACGTTTGTCATTTGTCATTGCCGGAACCGCACGCGGCGCGCAATGGCAAATGACAAACGTGATATGGAAAATGGAAAATGGAAGACGATTACACCCCAAAATTTTTCCGTCAGCGCTTAATTGACAGTTCGCCGCGCATTCAATATCACGATGTTCGGGATGTTATGTTATGACTCCGTTTTAGCTGTCATTCTAAGCCTTGGATCTGAAGATAAAGGTGTTTACAGTTTTCGCAAAGAGATCGTAATTTTTCTCTTTCAAGTATCGGTACGCCTGATTCTTTTCGATCCCCTCCAGGCTATGACCAGCGCATTCCACCAAAATACAGTAGGGCCGATACTTGCCCCAGTCATTTGATTCAAGGACTTCCAGGTCCAACCCCTCAACATCTATTGATAGAAAGTCTATCTCTTGATTCGGAGCCAAATGCTCCTCCAGGACTTCAGCCAGGGTTCTTGTAAGGATTTCTTTCCTGCCAATTATGTGATAAGCGGTTTTATCCCGGCTCCGGGAGAGTTCTTCGTCGAATGAATTTAAAGCCGGATCATCGAACATAAAGTAGGTCATCTCTCTTCTCTCGCTCGCGATCGCGGCTTCTATATTTATATCGTTTGGTCTGATCGCGTTGAATAAATCCATGCCGCCGGGCATAGCGTCAATATTGACGCCTCTCCAGCCACGCGCGTAGAAGAAATAGGTGTTAGAGAATCGCTGCGGATGGTGCGCCCCGACGTCTACATAGAATCCCTTTTGCCTGCCGTCGAATATTCGCATGAGGATCATATCCTCGCCTTCCTGAGAGTATGACAACAAGGAGTGGGAATACGCCTTTTTCCGGTAGATTCGGAGACCGAAACGATCAAGTAGATCGTTGATCCAATGCATGGCTAGCCGGCCCTTGCGAAGACCTCTCGCTGCTCACCGAGTTCACGCGCCGCCGGCGTGATGATGGTTTTCGCATTGATGTAAATCTTCTCGCCCGCGGCGATGGCGCGTTTGACGTCTTCTTCGCACACGAAATCCACAGGGCGCGCCGGCGCGCGATGACCATTGCTTTCGCTCTGATCAGCAGGCGCCGGAGATGGCGGCGCAGCTTGCGTTTGACTATTTGTCGCGGCCCCGGATTCTAAGGGCGCCGGATTGGCAGTTTCCGCAGGCGCCTGTTGCTGTGGTTTGCGCGCAGCCAGGAACCTGTCAACCAGCTCGGCAATCGCCCCCATGGGGAGTGAGGAGTGGGGAATGGGGAGTGGGGAATGGGGAATGGGGAATTCCCTTTGCCACTCCCCACTCCCTACTCCCCACTCCCTACTCCCATGCCTCCCACTCCCCACTCCCCACTCCCCACCCCCCGCTCCCCGCTCAGATGTGGTTACCGGCCGTGTCTCGAACGCCACGCGTTTGATGTCCATCAGGTGCAGCGGCGAGATATTGTCGGAAGTCACGTTGCCTCCCCACGAGCCGCACCCCAGGGTCATCGAAGGCGCGAGCGCGGTTGAAAACCCTATTGCGCCATGCGTCGCGGGCGTGTTGACGACCACGCGCGCGGCGGGCATCAGGATTCCGTAACGCAATGCGGCGTCGCGGTTGCGCGTGTGGATCGAAGCCGTGTGGCCCATCCCGCCGTAATGCAGAATCTCGTCACACAGGCGGCTTCCCTCTTCCAGCCCATTCACAACGTAGTAGGTCAGGATTGGCGAGAGCTTTTCGATCGAGAGCGGGAAATCGCGTCCGACGCCGCCGACTTCGGCGATCAAGCATCGGGTGTTGGGTGGAACGCTGATGCCCGCCATTTCGGCGATCGTCGTCGCGGGCTTGCCTACTATCTGCGGGTTCAAGCCGCGCTGTGGGGTGACCACCAATTTGGCCAGTTGTTCCGCTTGAGATCGGTTGAGGAAATACGCGCCCTGAGCGGCAAGCTCGGCGCGAACCTCTTTGTCGAGCGGCGCGTCAACCACTATTGATTGTTCCGAAGCGCAGATGGTGCCGTTGTCGAAGCATGTGCCGGCCAGGATATCCCGCACGGCTTTCGGCGCGCCGGCTGTGCGTTCGATGAACGCCGGCACGTTGCCCGGACCTACGCCGAACGCGGGTTTGCCCGATGAATAAGCCGCGCGCACGAGCCCCAATCCACCCGTGGCCAGGATGACGGCTGTCAGCTTGTGCTTCATCAAATTTTCCGTGCCTTCGATTGTCGTCAGCTCAATGCAACCGATGGCCTCGGCCGGCAATCCTGCCTTGGCGCCGGCTTCGCGCATGACACAGACGGTCTCCACCACGCAGCGCGTGGCCGACGGGTGCGGGCTGAGCACGATGGCGTTACGTGATTTGATGGCGATCAGGATTTTGAAGATCGCGGTCGAAGTGGGATTGGTCGAAGGGATGATCGCAGCCACGACCCCGCGCGGCGTAGCTATTTCAACCACCGATCCCGTGTCGCGCACGACGCCGACCGTTCGCAGATTCTTGAAGTAATTATGAACGTTGACGGCGGAAAAGAGATTTTTGACGTTTTTGTCCGCGGGAACGCCGTAACCCGTCTCTTCGTGCGCGAGTGTGGCAAGACGCATTGAATGCGCCTGAGCGGCCGTCGCCATCGCTTCGCAGACCGCGTCAATCTTCGTTTGATCGAAGTTAGCGACCGCTGCCTGCGCGCGATGAGCCGCCTCGACCAGATCACGCGCGGCCTGGATTGATTGCAGGTCGTTGTCAGGCATGGCTTTCAAAGGGAGAGTGGGGAATGGGGAGTGGGGAAAAGACTCTTCCCCACTCCCCATTCCCCACTCCCCACCCTCAATTACTTCTTGCCTTCCTTACCGTCGCTCAAGGCGCGAGGCTCTTTGCCTTCGACTCTCGTGCCCGGGCGGTAACCGTTCTGCGGGATGACGCGTTCAACTTCGATGTGCGGACGTGGGATGACATGAACCGAGACCAGTTCTCCGACTCGCCGGGCAGCGGCGGCGCCAGCGTCCGTGGCCGCTTTGACCGCGCCGACATCTCCACGAACGAAGACGGTGACGTAGCCCGCGCCGATGTATTCTTTGCCGACCAGTTGAACATTGGCGGCTTTGACCATCGCGTCGGCAGCCTCGACCGCGCCGACGAAGCCTTTTGTCTCGATCATGCCGAGAGCTTCCATATTCATTATTTCTTCCTCCGAAAACCAACCACGAAGAAACGAAGATCACGAAGGTTTTTTCTGTTCCTTCTTCGTGATCTTCGTTTCTTCGTGGTTGATTTTCATTGTTTCTGGGCGTCGCTCATCGCGACGTGAACGACTCCTCCGGAAATCCAGGGCGTCGCATAGCAAGATGCGCGACTCCTCTGGGGATTTGGAAAGGGTTTGCTTTCTGAATTTATCGCCGATGAAGCCGCATCATAAACTGGCCATCGAATCAGCACAAGCTTGAGCGGCGGCGCGAACAACGAGACCGCCCCTGATAGCTCCGGGCCGGGCAATTCCCGCGCCTCAATCGGCAAATCATCTTCTCTAATGGATTTATGCGTGGACAATAATAATGAGTTAGGGTATCTTCTCGCGTGGCGACCTCACTGGACGCTGATTCCCTATCGGCGTATTGATCTCAAAAGCGAACCTCATCGTAACCGACCCTACAAAACAAGCCGAAAACAAAAACGTATGCCCAAATTCCTCTCTTTAGACTGAGAGACCTAATAAAAGTCTGGCGGCCTCACCACGCTGCCATAAGAGGATAAAGAAGTTATGAAGAGGAAAATATGAAGAAGACATCCTTACTCTACACCACACTCTACACAACACTTATACTCGCTACCCTTGCGCTCGACACCAATCTGATTCGTGGTTTGCCATCTGCTCTTATGGATTGGTTAAATACCCCCATCGGGGCGCTCGCCGAAATATCGGGGAAGGACGGCGCATTAACCGTGACTACCCCGAACACAATTATCAACAAATACTGTGTCCTGGCTGCAAACGCTCCTGCCGGGGCTTCGATGATAACCGTCACAAACCCCGGCGGGCCGAATGGGCTGGATCCCGGCGCGCTCACTGCTGGCGACCTGATCCTGATCATTCAAATGGCGGGCGCCACAATCAATACCGGCAACAGTCCGGACTACGGCGCGGTAACCAATCTGAACAGCGCGGGACGGCACGAATTCGTCACCGTCAGCTCGGTCGAAGGAAACCTGATCAAGATCAATCCGCCGTGTGGCGGCTTGAGGTTCAGCTACTCGGCGTCAGGCAAGACCCAGATCATCCGCGTGCCGCAATACACATCATTGACGATCAATAACGGCGCGTCACTCGCGGCGCCCGCCTGGGACGGGAGGATCGGAGGCGTCGTCGCCGCGCACGTTCAAAGCAACGCGATCATCAACGGCGTGATTGACACGAGCGCTTTGGGTTACAGAAGCGGCGCGCTTTCGTCAACTGGCGACGGCGGTTTCCGCACCGATTATGCGTCAACCGGGATGGATAACGGCGCGGAGAAAGGCGAAAGCCTCGCCGGTTATCAAACGGATTATGACCTGAACGGCGGGCGTTATGGACGCGGCGCTCCGGCCAATGGTGGCGGCGGCGGCACTGCGCACAACTCCGGTGGTGGCGGCGGCGGCAACGGAAACAACGGAAAAGCCTGGACGGGACAAGGCGTGATGGACGGAAGCGTAATCGGCGCGGAGGCCTGGCGCCTTGACCCTGGTTACGCCGCCAACGGAAACGCCCTGACCGATTCGTCGGGAGGTGGTCGCGGCGGCTATAGCTATGCGGATAACAATGGCAACGCGCTGACCGACCCGCCAGGCGATCCCATCTGGAAGGGTGACAACCGCCGTGAAGTGGGCGGGCTCGGCGGGCGGCCAGCTCCACAAGACACCTCGGGCCGCCTCTTCTTCGGCGGCGGCGGCGGCGCTGGCACGCAAAACGACAATACCGGCGGCGCGGGCGGCAATGGCGGCGGATTGATCTACATCATTGCGGATACGGTTAGCGGGACCGGCGCGTTGCGATCCAACGGCGCCAATGGCGACAGTACACGTGGCGACAGCCGCGATGGCGCGGGTGGCGGAGGCGCGGGCGGGACAATCATTATCAAAGCCAAAACGCTCAGCGGCGTCAGCGCGCAGGCCAATGGCGGCAATGGCGGCATTCACTTTCCGCCGGCGGCCCCCTTCACCATCCAGTCCGTAGGCTCCGGCGCCGGCGGCGGCGGCGGTTTTATCGCGTACGACGGCGGTTCGATTTCGACCCAGGTCAATCCGGGCGCGAACGGCGTTTCACAAGCTTCGTCGGTATCCGAATTCCCGGCCAATGGCGCGACGCGCGGCGCAAGCGGCGCCATTAGCGCGACCATTACCAATATCCCGTTCTGTTCGACAACCAGCGATATTTCAGTCACCAAAACAAACAACGCCACGACCATCGTCCCGGGCGCGCCGACGACCTACACCGTCGTCGTCAAAAATAACGGCCCGAACGATGTTTTTGGGATTCCGGTGACAGATCCACTGCCTCCGGTCTTCACTAACATTACCTGGACGTGCTCAAGTTCGCCCGGGTCGAGTTGTCTCACGGCGAACGGCTCGGGAAGCATCAACACACGGGTCAACCTGCTCAACAGCGGGACGGCCACGTTCCAAATCACGGCGACACCCGACCCATCGGCGCCCGCGGGATCGGTCACAAACACCGTGACCATCGCCCCTCCGGCAGGGGCCGTTGACACAAACCCCAATAACAACACAGCGAGCGACACCGATACGCTCGCGCCTCAGGCCGACCTTTCAATTGCGAAGACTGACGGTGTGAGCGAGGTTACGGCCGGAACCGGCCTGACCTATACAATCACGGTTCGCAACAACGGTCCGAGCGCGGTAACCGGCGCGACCGTAACCGACCCTCTCTCATCAAAGCTCGGAGCCGCTTCGTGGACGTGTACGGCGTCAGGTGGAGGAAGCTGCGCCGCGCCCAATGGAACCGGCAGCATCAACACGACGGTCAACCTGGGGCCGGGCGCGACAGCCACTTTCATAGTCACGACGTCGGTAGCGCCGGCCGCCACCGGATCGCTTGTCAACACCGCCACCGTGACTCCGCCAGCCGCTGTTCCTGACACGGCGCCAGGCAATAACAGCGCGACCGACACAAACACCATCAACCAGGCTCCGGGGCCCAAATTCAGGCCCGCAGACATAGCCATCCGCACAACCGGCCCTGACGTCTGCATCGGCGGCGGCAAACTGCTGAATGTCGAGGTCAAGCTGACAAACAGCGGCGCCGGCAATCAGAAGAACAATCCTGGGTCTGAGTTCACGGCGCTGCTGCCCGCGCAATTAAGCGCGATTGCCGGATCGTGTACGGCGTCGAAAGGGAACTGCTCGGCTGGGCTGAATCAGATTGACTGGAATGGCGAGATCAACGCAGGCGAAACGGTAACCATCAACTACCGTGTCCGCGTCCGCCAAATCGTGCAATCCGGCCAACGATTCTGCACCGATTTCAAGGTCAATTATGACACGGACAACAACGACGTAAACGACGCGACGACGACGGCGTCGTCGTGCCAGACGGCAAACTGTCAGCCCGCGCCCTGCTCCGGTCTTGATTGTCCCGATCTTGGCCCCGGCGACTCGTTACCCGACCTTCCGTCGCCAGTCAGCAGCGATACGAGGCCGGGTTCGATCCTAATCTTCCCGGCTTATACCTCCGACCCGTCAAACCCCAATTCGCAAAACACTCGCATCAACATAACAAACGTTGACGCGTCGCGCCCGGCGTATCTGCACCTCTTCTTCATTGACGGGAGCACATGTTCCATCGCAAACAGTTTCCTGTGCCTGACTCCGTCTCAGACCTCAAGCTTCCTGATGTCGGATATGGATCCGGGCGTGGCCGGCTATCTAATCGCCGTAGCGGTGGACAGCCAGGGGTGTCCGACCAACTTCAACTACCTGATCGGGGACGAGTACATCAAGTTCGCTTCGGGACATTCGGCCAACCTGGGAGCGGAAGCCGTCTCAGCGATCAAGATCCCGCCGTGTTCGCCGGACGAAAGCAGCGCGACCATCAGATTCGACGGAGCTCAGTTCAGCCAACTCGGGCGCGTTGTCGCCGCGGACGGATTGCCGAGCGTCGCCGATAACAACTCGACGATGCTCATCGTTGATCGCATCGGCGGCGATTTAACGCTGAGCGCGACAACCATTGGGTCGCTGTTCGGCATTCTGTACAACGACACCGAAACCGGATACAGCTTCAACGTCAATTTGAGGATCTGTCAGTTGCGCGCGCTGCTCAACCAGAACTTCCCCCGCACCGCGCCGCGGTATCCCGACATTGTGCCTCCGGGCCACAGCGGGTGGATGAAGTTATGGGTCGATACAACCAGCGATCAGGTCGCGTTGGTCGGCGCGACGATCAACGCCAATCCGGATGGATACAAGGGCGGACATAATCTGCACAAGCTGACGCTCGGCAGCGCCTCCCTCACTATCCCGATCTTCCCGCCAGGCTGTCAGTGATGACCCGTTTCCAAACATGACACGAGAATGTCGGACAGGAAAATTGAGACACTCAATTTTCCTGTCCCCCATTTTCCTGTTTTATAAGGCAGCTTCTCGCAAAGGCGCCAAGTAAAGAACGTCCAGGCCCCTCCTTTTGTTTTTATCGGCTCTCTTGAGGTAGACTCCTGCCATATTGAGGCGGTTTAGTCTCACCTCCCTAAACAACAACCTCCCTGAACAATTGAATGCCGGAGTAATCCTCATGAATATGAACTTTGTCAAAATTAGAGAAATGAACCTTGTCAAAATTAGAGAACACCTCTTGAACAGCTTGAAGACACATGGGTTATCAGACACAGTTTATGATTTTGGCTACCGCGGTTTTAATCACCTCACCCTGTTCATGGTATTAAAGTGCCTGATGATTGACACCGCCGATCGCAAATTTCTACAGAGCAAGAACGGGTACACATGCGAATTCCTCGATCCGGAAAATTTGATGGTCCTGTCGAAAAACCCTGAGTATCAACTGAAGAGAAATTTTCTGGAGGAGGCCATCGGCAAAGGCGATGAATGCTTCGCTATTTTGGACGGCGGCTCCCTTGCCAGTTACGGCTGGTATGCCAGCAGACCAACCAAGGTGAGCGATGAGTTGGAGCTTCATTTCAACGAAGGTTACGTCTACATGTACAACGGCTACACTCATCCGAATTACAGAGGGCAACGGCTCCACGCGATAGGCATGACGATGGCGTTGAATCACTATCTCAATCGGGGGTACAAAGGAATTGTCTCGTGGGTCGAAGCCAACAACTTCAGTTCGCTGCGGTCATGCTATCGGATGGGTTATAGAGACTTTGGAGAGGTCTATATCGTCAAGCTCTTTAGTAAATACCTTATTCTTTGCAACAAAGGATGCCGTGATTACGGCTTTAAAGTATCGGCGATCCGCTAAATCGGCTCAGCTCTTTTGTAGACGAATGGCTACAGTCGAACGTACTTGCCCAAAGCAAACATATGTTTATAATAGCCGGAGTTCTTTCGCGCGCACCTCATACGGATTTGGATGTAAGATTCTGGTTCGAGATTTTGGATTCGAGATTAGGATTCGATTTGACAGCCCCATCCCGATCCCCGTCCGTGGTCTTCGGCCCCGGAGACCCTGATTTGCCAGCTTCAATATCTAATAAAGGCTTCCCCCGATCTTTGTCCTGAATTCCAGACTGTGATCGCAATACATTCCTGATCCTCACGAAAAGAAACCGGCACAGGAGTAAACACCGTGTACAGGATAGGATTGATCATTTTCATAAGCTTGACCTCGCTTACCCTCCCCGGATCACAAGCGATAACACCCGCGCAGGATGCGATTCGCGCCGAAGCGATACGGCCTAACGACAGCGCCGATGGCCGGCCACTGCCACTGGTAGGGCATTGGAACACGGGCACGGAGGAGGATGGCTTCAGCCCTGATTACCAGATGCGGATGATTGAGCAGGGGCATTACCTGCTGCCCTGGTTTCAGATGCCGGCAGTTGACCTGCTTTCCAACGATCCGCGATGGATCAGTTATTACGAGGCGGCGATCAAGCGAGCGGCGCTGCTCAAGCTGCCGATCTCGTTTGTCGGAACGCAGTGGGAGTCGCTGCTGTCGGAGGACAACGCCTATTTCAATCTGCCGCCGGAGAGCAATCCCAACGTCATCGGCCTGGATGGATCGCCACGGCGCGAGGTATCGCCCTTTGGAGGCGACACCGCGTGGCATGAAGTTGGCACACGGTGGACCTCCAGCCCGATGATGAAGCGATTGCAAGAATGGTATCCCGACCCGCCGTTGGTGCTCTTTATCTCCAACAACGAACAGCCGAAGCTGGGCTGGATGAGGGTCGAAGAAGAGAAACGTTACCTGGCGTCTTACGGACGAGGCCGGAGTGATGATTTCAAGCGCAAGCTGGTAGGCGACGCCTGGATCGGGCGCTACCGCCTCTTGCAGCAGGGCATGCGCGAGGGGCTGAGCCATCCGAAATGGCGGACGAACGCGCGCTTCGTCGGCTACGACGCATTCGGCCCGCCCCACTTCGGGCGCTTTCCGGGGTGGTTGGGGTTTTCGTTGTATCGCACCGGACGGATTGATCCGAATCCGCTGGCCTGGGATGGCGGTTCGCCTTCGTTCTATCTCTACAATTGGATGGGCAATTACGACTTCACGGTCTTCAGCCCGCAGATCGACGCCATGAACTGGATCTTTATGATGAAGGAGGCTTACCGGCTCAATCCGCGCTTCTGGTTCGAGATTTCGGTCTGGGACGGACATGACCCCGGAGCGTTTAACGACAAACGCCTGGCCTTCGCTCAAGCGGGACAACTCTTCACCCCCTCGCGTTACGGCGGTATGGTTCAGTTCGGTATGTGGTTGACGCGTCCGCGCGTGGTGCGCGAATTCCGCGGTTATCTCCAGACGCTGACCGCCAATGAGCGTTACTTTCTCCCGATCGTCGAAGCGGTGGACAAGGTGTACGCCGACCCGACGCTGCAAGTGTTCTGGCGCAAAGGCGCCCTGGTCGCCAACAACAAGAGCCCCCATCCCTACGTGTTCGATATCCCCACCGAGTACCAAAACACCGAACGCTGGTTCATGCTCGACACATCGCTCGATCCGCCACAACCATGGGGTATGTCCACCCAACTCCAGGTCTACGCGCTCGCCCTGGTTAAAGGCGCCGCGCCGGAGCGGCAGTGGTTGCTCTACGCCCACGCGCCCACGGGCGCCCGCCGGTCTGTCTTCATCACCATTCCCGATTACAAACAAGTCCTGGTGGATGTGTCGGTGGGCGGATCGTTTTACGTGGTTGATGAACGGCTCAACCAGGTTCAGGCGCTACAACAGAGCGGGGCCGTTGTAACGCCTGTTATAAGAAGAATACGCAGGAGGTGAGCTGTAGATGATTTCCGGAGTCTTCCCCTACGGTTTCGCGACGCCGATCACGCCGCAGGCCAGGCGTCCTCCGGCGTTGCCTGTCGGCTGAGTCTTCAGGTCATCGGGGTTGGCGTGAGCGATCATGCCGCGACCGATGATCGAGCCGGGGCCG
>Ga0187894_10006932_pt1 | contig 10889 bp, 8 predicted proteins | sample GBC1701081metaG_FD_136650 | JGI IMG/M metagenome (GOLD analysis project Ga0187894, IMG submission 136650) | White microbial mat communities from a lava cave in the Kipuka Kanohina Cave System on the Island of Hawaii, USA - GBC170108-1 metaG ...
GAATGTCTTGTCGGCAACGAAACTGCGCAAGCCCGCCCACTTGTTCTTGATGCGACGGATGCGCAGTGTGGACGCGGCCTCGATGCGCTCGACGGCAATGGCGATGTCGAGTTCTTCCGGTTGCGCATCACAGGGCGGGCTCGGTGTTTCATCCGCCGGCGAACCCAGGAACTGGCCGACTTCCGGCTTGAAGTAGAAGGTTTCGCCGATATCGACCAGGCCCGGCAGGGCGTGGATATCGACACCCTGCGGGGCATCGAACGTGAAGGCCGTGCGTCGTTTCGGCACCAGGCCAATCGGTCTGACGCCGGCCAGCGCCGCGAGTTCGTCGCACCAGGCGCCGGCGGCGTTGATCACGCTGGTCGCGATCACCTGATTGCCGTCGCGCAGGTCGAGGTGCCACTTGCCGCCCTTGCGTGCCAGCCCGACGATTTCGGCCTTCAGGTGCAAGACGGCACCCTTGGCGCGGGCGCCTTTCAGGAAGCCGCCATGGATGGCGGCGACGTCCATGTCCTCGGCATCCGGCTCGTAGACACCGCTGCCCACCACCTCCGGATTGAGGAGGGGATGCAGCGCCAGGGTCTCGGCCTTGTCGATGCGGCGCACCGTCGAGACCAGGTTGTGGAACTCTCGATAGGACGCGTCCAGCGCGTCGTCCTGATCGGCCGTGCCGATGAACACGACGCCACGCGGGCCGAGCAGCGGCACCTCGGCGAAACCGGCAGGCGGCTGGCGATAGAAGCTGCCGCTAGCCACCGTGATGGCGCGGATCGCATCGTTGCCGTACGTCTCGCTGTACAAGGCCGCCGACCGGCCGGTCGTGTGGTAGGCAGCGACGTGCTCACGCTCCAGGATGGCAACCGAGCCTTCGTTGGCCAGGAAATAGGCACACGACACGCCGGCGATGCCGGCGCCGACGATGGCGAACTCGACTTCCGTGACGCTCATTCTGTCTCCCGATGCCTGGCACACGCGCACTATGGCAAGCGCCATGCCGGCGGCGCAACGGCGGATGGAGGCTGACGAGGGTTTTCTCCTGCCGCCCTCCGTGCCATCGTCGCGCCGGATGGAGCAAGGGCATGAATATCGCAAATCTGCTGATCAAGTCGGCGCAGGCCTTTCCGGAGCATGTGGCGCTGGCCAAGGGAGAGACGGCGCACCTCACGTACCGCAATCTGCTGCGCAAGGTGTCGGTGATGGCCACGCAGCTGCGGTACCGGCTGAAGCTGCAGCCCGGCGATCGCGTTGCCGTTGCCATGACCAACGGCGTCGAGGCGATCGAGGTCATGTACTCCATCTGGCACGCGGGGCTGGTTGTCGTACCGATGAACGCCAAGCTGCATCCGCGCGAGTTCGCGTTCATCCTTCAGAACGCAGGTGCGCGCCTGTGCGTCGTCACGTCCGATCTCGCCGACAGCATCGCCGGCATCAAGGACGACTGCCCGGCGCTGGAGCGGATCATCGACTGTTCGACACGGGATTATACATTCATGGCCGTGGGCGATCCGTTGTCGGCCGCCGCGACGGCACCGACCGATCCGGCCTGGCTGTTCTACACCTCCGGCACGACCGGCCGGCCCAAGGGCGCGACGCTCTCGCATCGCAACCTGCTGGCCATGACCCTGAACTACTATGCCGACGTCGACCGCCCGCAGCCGGGAGGATCGATCCTGCATGTCGCGCCGATCAGCCACGGCTCGGGCCTGTGGAACTTTCCCCTGCTGGCGCGCGGCGCCGTGCAGGTGTTCCCCGACAGCGGCCGCTACGAGGTGCCGGAGATGGTCGGGCTGTTGCGGCGCTGGCCCGATGCCACGATCTTCCTGGCGCCGACGATGGTGAAGCGGCTGATCGATCATCCCGTCGCGGCTGAAATCCGGCCGGGCGAGATCCGCACCATCTCCTATGGCGGCGCGCCGATGTACGTGAGCGATCTCAAGAAGTCGCTCGACCTGCTGGGCAACGTCATGGTGCAGCTCTACGGCCAGGGCGAGAGCCCGATGACGATCACCCACCTCAGCCGCGCCGAGCATGCCAATCGCACCCACCCGAAGTGGGAGCAGCGGCTGGCGTCGGCCGGCCTGCCCGACTCCTGTGTCGAGGTGCGCGTGGTCGACGAGGACGGCCAGGCCATGCCAATCGGCGAGGTCGGCGAGATCATCGTGCGCGGCGACACGGTGATGTCAGGCTATTGGGAGAATGCCGACGCGACGGCAAAGTCCCTGCGCGAGGGCTGGCTGTGGACCGGTGATGTCGGTTGTTTCGACGAGGACGGTTTCCTGACGCTCAAGGACCGCTCCAAGGACATGATCATATCCGGTGGGTCCAACATCTATCCACGCGAGATCGAGGATGTGCTGAATACCCATCCCGCCGTGCAGGAGTGCTCCGTCATCGGCCGCCCGCATCCCGAGTGGGGCGAGGAGGCCGTGGCCTTCGTGGTGCTGCGCGACGGCAGGCAGGTCGCACCGGCCGAGCTCGACGGGCTCTGCCTGGACAACATCGCGCGCTACAAGCGGCCCAAGGACTACAAATTCGTCGAGGCATTGCCCAAAAATAACTACGGGAAAATCTTGAAGACGGAACTTCGGAAGCTGGTATGACATCTGGAAGCGTCGGCGGCTGGTGATTGATCGGAGCCGGCTGTATCGGTGCCGCCATGGATAACCATGCCGCAATGATACCCTTGGTCGTTCGCCAGCGCATTGGCGTCTACCTCCGCTTGATGGAGGACGAAGGTGCCAGTTTCCTTCGTGGGCTATACCTCCTTGGATCAGTGGCGCTGGACGACTACCAAGAGGGACGTAGCGATATAGACTTCGTTGCGCTCGCGTGCGGTCCTCTCGATACTGCTGATATCAGGCGTCTCGCGCGCGTCCACGACGCGATGCATCGGTTGCAGGGCCCATCGTTCGATGGTTTCTATATCGAGCCGGGACATCTGCATCGCGCGCCGCAGGCAGATGACCGCGCATCGTTCAGCCTTGATGGCACGTTTCACGCCGATGCGGTTTGCTTCGAGACAAATCCCGTGACGTGGTTGCTGCTGTCGCGGCACGGGATTGTCGTTCGTGGTCCGGCTCCGGTAAGCCTGGGCATTGCTGTCGACCCGTCGACTCTTCGCCGATTCCAGATCGGCAACCTGCAGGGCTATTGGACCGGATGGATAACAAGCCGCGCAGCAGCGCTCGGCGGCGTACCGCCTGACGAAGGCGTCGACGCGTCCATCCTGGCGTGGGGCGTCCTGGGAGTCGCCCGCATCGCCTATACCGTGGCGACAGGTGGGGTCGCGTCCAAGACCAGGGCGGGCCTCTGGGCGCTTGAGGTGTATTCGTCGGATTGGCATCCCACTATCCGGGGCGCCTTGGCGGGGCGGCACGGCGAGATCGACGTGGTTCCCATGCGCCTCATGCGTCGCGCCCTCGATTTCATGCGCCACGTCATCGCGGACATCCTGGAAAGCGACGGCTTGTCTTCCGATCACACCTAGACGATGGTTATGGGAACACCGCGACCGTTCAGACAATCTGTGGACAAGGGAGATGCTCATGCCTTCACCCAAGATCGCTCTCATCACCGGGGCCGGGACCGGCGTCGGCAAGGCCGCGGCGCTGGCGTTGGCCAAGGAGGGCTATGCCCTGGTGTTGACCGGTCGGCGCAAGGAGCCGCTGGAGGAAGTCGCGGCGGCGGCGCAGGCGTTGGGCGCCAAGACGCTGGTGGTGCAGGCCGATGTCGGTGATCCGGCCCAGGTGAAGATGCTGTTCGCCAAGACCAAGGAAACTTTCGGGCGGCTCGACCTGCTGTTCAACAATGCCGGCATGGGCGCGCCGGCTGTGCCGATGGAGCAGCTCTCCTTCGAGCAATGGAAGGCCGTGGTCGACGTCAATCTCACGGGCTCGTTCCTGTGCGCGCAGGAAGCGATGCGCATGATGAAGGAGCAGGCGCCCCAGGGCGGCCGCATCATCAACAACGGCTCGATCTCGGCCCACACGCCGCGCCCCAATTCGGTCGCCTACACGTCGACCAAGCACGCCATCACCGGATTGACCAAGTGCATTGCCCTCGATGGCCGGGCGTTCGACATCGCCTGTGGCCAGATCGATATCGGCAATGCGCTGACGCCGCTGGCCGCACGCATGACGCAGGGCGTGCCGCAGGCCGATGGCTCGATCCGGGCGGAGCCGGTGATGGACGCCGAGTCCGTTGGTCGCACCATCGCCTACATGGCGACGTTGCCGGCCGATGCCAACGCGCTGTTCGTGACCGTGATGGCGACCAAGATGCCGTTCGTCGGGCGCGGCTGAACGGACAATCGCCTACGCCGCGACGAGCGCGCGGCCGTCCGCCACCTCGTGCCAGAGCCGTTCGATCAACTGACACGGGCGTTTGCCGAACAGGCGCATGATAGTGGCCCGTTCAAGCTCCGGCTGGATCCGCAAGGCATCACGCAATGCCGAGCGGGCCTGGTCGGCGCGACCCAGGTGCAATGCCGCCAGGGCTTCGACCACGCGTGCCAGGAAGAACGTGTCGTCGCGCTGGTTGGCGGCCTGCGCCTCATGAAGCGCTTCGGTCTCGCGCTGCGCGCGCAGCAGGAAGTAGGCGAGGATGGCGCCCCAGAACCCCAGCCGGCAGTCGCGTGGACTGAGACGCATGCCCAGCCGGAGATTGGCGATGCCGTCGTCGAAGGCGCCGGCCTCGGCCTGTAGAGCGCCCTGCACGATGCGGGCCTGGGCGTTGCTGGGGTCCATCCTCAGCGCCCGTCGGACAACCTCATCGGCGCGGCGCTTGTAGCCGAGATCGGAGAGGGCGCAGGCCACGTAGCCGAGCGCTTCGGAGTTCGTGTCGTCCAGCGCCAGCGCGCGCTCGGCGGCGGCCAGGGCGTCGGCGCGAACGGGTTCGTCGCTGGGCAGCGCGCCCAGCAGCTGTCCCATGGCTGACAACACTGCATAGTAAGCGTGCGCCAACCCGAAGGCAGGGTCGATCGTCACGGCGCGGCGCAGGTTGGCGCGCGCGCTCTCGACGGTCTGCGTGTTCCAGCCACCGAACGCCATGGCGCCGATGGCCTGGCGGTAGCAGTCCCACGCATCGGGATCGTCAGGCCGTTGCCGCCGGATGGCGGCGATTTCCGCCCGGGTCAGCTCGGGTTCCAACTCGGCGATGATGGCGCGCGCGATATCCTCATGGATGTCGAAGGCATCGCTGCGGGGACCGTCGAAACGGCCGCTCCAGAGTTGTTCGCCGGTGATCGCGTCGCTGAGTTCCGTGGTGATGCGGACCCGGTCACGGTTGGACCGGCAGGTGCCGGTGACGATGTAGCGGACGCCGAGCTCGCGGGCGACCGCCCCGATGTCCGCCGTGCGGCCGCGATAGGCGAAAGCTGACGCCCGGGCGATGACGAAGAAGCCGCCGACGCGCGCCACCAGCGCGGTCAGGTCTTCCACCAGGCCGTCGGCAAGGAACTCGAGCCGGCGATCCTTCGACAGGCGATCGAACGGTAACACGGCGACCGATGGGCGATCCGACACCGGCGTCGGATAGCTTGCCGCCGGCGTTTCGGGCATGACGACCTGATAGACATGCAGCGGTGCGGTGAAGTTCTTCACGTGCCGCTGGCCCAGGTCGCGGATCGCCACAGCGACCTTGTTGCGCGTCTGCCGGTAAGCCGCGTCGGAAAGGCGAATGCCGCCCGGTTCGGCGAGCGCCTGCAGCCGCGCGGCCACGTTGACGCTGTGGCCGAAGATGTCGCCGCCATCGCTGATCACGGCACCTACATGCACGCCGATCCGGTATGCGATCCTGAGATCCACGGGGACGGCGGAGTTGCGCTGAGCCATGCCGGCCTGCGTGGCCATGGCGCAGCCCAATGCCTGGGCACCGGTCGGGAACTCGACCAGCATCCCATCACCCGTGGTTTTCACGATACGGCCGCCGTGCGTTGCCACCAGAGGGGCGATCAGCTCGCGCTGGTGTGCCTGCAGTGCGGCCAGTGTCGCGTCTTCGGCCAACTGCATCAGGCGCGAATAGCCGGCGATATCGGCGGCGAGAATGGCCACGGTGCGGCGGCTTGGATTGGTCACGGTCGTTCCAGTCGGTGCGGACGAGCTGCGCGCGCCTGTGACGCCATTGCGCGATGCTGTCGGCTGCTTTGAGTGAAGGACGATAACCTGTCGGCGGAAAGAACCAGGTTACGGTTTGCGCGTCACATGCCCTGCCAGTGCCAGATGTGCGACGCCAGAACCCGTCTCGATGGATCCACGGTCCCCGATTACGGTCTGGCGCTTCTGCAATATGGACACTACGAACGCACTTTTATTCCCGGCCCGTCGGCGGCACCAAAAAGCGCGGCGTTTCCAACGTGATACATCGCGCGGCGGTCCATGCCATGATGCAGCCGAACCGCGAATAGGGAGGGGGATCCATTGGCCACGTACTGGGTCGCGCGCGCTGGGGGTGCGTTCGCGGCGCTCGAACCAGTCGATCGACCGTTGTCATGCCCGGGTTGAAGGCGCCGCGGTTCGGCCTGCTGGTTGTCGGTCTCGGCGTCGCCGGTGTGCCGCTGGACACGGCGGTCAATATCGCCTTTCCCGCCATCACGGCGGCGTTCGACCTGCAGGTTCGGACGATCCAATGGATCGTGATCTGCTACGTGCTCACCTACACCAGCCTCATGCTGGTGTTCGGCAAGTTGGGTGATCTGCTGGGCTATCGGCGCATCTTTCAGCTCGGCCTGCTGGTCAGTGTCGTGGCCTTCGTGCTGTGCGCCCTGGCGCCGGGATTTGGTTGGCTGCTGTTCTTCCGGGCCCTGCAGGGAGTGGGCGCCGCCCTGTCGCTCAGTTGTGCCCCGGCGCTGGCGACATCACTCTACGACGAGAAGGACCGCGCACACGCGCTCGGCCTTTACGCCGGCCTGTTCGCGGTCGCCTGGGCGTTGGGCCCGCTGCTGGGCGGCGCACTGGTCGACCGCTGGGGCTGGAGCGCTGTGTTCTGGTTTCGCGCGCCGGTGGCCGTGGTGGCCCTGGCGCTGTCGGCCATGCTGCCAGCATCGAGGCCGGATACGCAGCGGCGGTTCGACTGGCTGGGCTCGGGCCTGCTGGCCTTCTGGATCAGCGCGCTGCTGCTGGCGCTGGCACTGGCCCAGATGCCGGGCGGGGGTACGTGGCTGCCGCTGGGGCTCGCGCTCGCCGGCGTCAATGCCCTCGTCGTCTTTGTCATGCACCAGAGCAGTTTCGATGAGCCGATTCTGCGTCCATCGCTGTTTCGCGACCTGGACTTCACGGTGCTCAACCTGATGAGCCTGGCCGTGAACCTGGTCGGCTTCGCGGTCCTGCTGCTGGTGCCATACCACTTGACCGGCATCGCGAAGCTGTCGGCGACGGCAGGCGGCGCGGTGCTGGCGGTGAGTGCCATTGGCATGATGCTGGGCTCGGCGCTGGCCGGTCGTCTCGCGGGCGGCACACGGCAAAAGCGCAATGCGCTGGCTGGCGTGGTCCTGGTGATCGCCGGCACGGGTATCATCGGCGCCAGCAGCGATCCGTCGGCGCTGGGTGCCATGACCGCCGCGCTGCTGTGCCAGGGTATCGGTCTGGGCCTGTTCCAGGTCGCCTATACCGACATCGTGACGGCCGCCCTGCCGGTGCGCGACCGCGGCGTTGCCGGCAGCCTGGCGATGGTCACGCGCACGCTGGGCACTGTCGCCAGCGCGACGTTGCTGAGCGCCTTGTTCCAGACGGTGCGGCAAGCAGACCTGGACTCTGGTCTGGCGGCCGATGACGCGTTCCTGCATGCCTTCAAGGTGACCTTCTGGACGACGGCCGCCTTCCTGCTGGCCGCCCTGGTCATGACGTTCATGCGCCGGCGGTTGTGGTTCGGCTGAAGCGGGCCTTCAATGCGCGTGCTAGCGTCACCCTGGAGCAACGATCGGAGACGGTGGGCGATGGCGGACAGGTTGAAGGATCGCGTGGCGATTGTGGTCGGTGCCGGATCGAGCGGACCGGGCTGGGGCAACGGCAAGTGCACGGCGGTCACCTTCGCGCGCGAAGGGGCAAAGGTATTCTGCGTCGACCGCAACCTCGCTGCCGCCCGCGAGACGGCCGATATCATCGCCAAGGAAGGCTTTGTCGCGGCAGCGCACGAAGCCGACGTGACATCCGACCGCGCGGTCAAGGCAATGGTCGATGCCTGTCTTCAGCGCTGGGAGCGGGTCGATGTGCTCGACAACAATGTCGGCATCGGCTCAACCGGTGGTCCCGTGGAGCTGGAGGAGAAGGACTGGGACCTGACCTTCGATGTCAATGTGAAGAGCTTCTTCTTGACGTTGAAGCATGTGCTGCCCGTCATGGAACGGCAGGCAAAAGGCTCGATCGTCAACGTCTCGTCGATCGCCTCGATCCGCGTGCCCAAGGGCATCACCTATGTGGCCTACAACGCCAGCAAGGGCGCGGTGAACGCACTGACGCAGGCCGTGGCCTCGCAGTACGCCGACAAGGGCATCCGTTGCAACGCCATCCTGCCCGGCCTGATGCACACGCCGATGATCGATTTTCTCGCCGAGCAGTACGCCAAGAGCGAGAAAGATCACAACTCGGCATACGAGAAGATGATCGCCATCCGCAACAAGGCGTCGCCGACCGGCAAGATGGGAACCGGTTGGGATACCGCCAATGCCGCGCTGTTTCTCGCCAGCGACGAGTCGGCCTATGTCAACGGCCACCTGCTGATCGTCGACGGTGGCATTACGTTGCGGGCATAGCGTACCGCAAGACGGAGGCTGCGATCCATGGCCACCATCACGCTCACATTCGACAACGGCCCGGAGCCTGATGTCACGCCCGGGGTGCTCGACACGCTGGCGCGCCACGGCCTGAAATCGACCTTCTTCGTCATCGGCGAGAAGCTGGCGATGGCCGGCCGGCGCGCGCTCAGCGAACGCGCCGCCGGCGAAGGCCACTGGATCGGCAACCACACCTGGACGCACTCGGTGCCCCTGGGCCAGCGCGAGGACGGTGATGGCACCGAGGCGGAGATCGGCCGCACGCAGGTCGAGCTCGGGGCGCTTGCGCACCCCGATCGTCTCTTCCGGCCGTTCGGCGGCGGCGGCAATATCGGGCCGCTGCTGCTCAATCAGCGCGTCGTCGAGCATCTGACGCACGCTGCCTATAGCTGCGTGCTGTGGAACGCCATCCCGCGCGACTTCGCCGATCCCGACGGCTGGGTCGACACGGCGCTCGGCCAGTGTGCGGCCCGGGATTGGACGGTGCTGGTCGTGCATGATCTGCCCAACGGCGCCATGCGCCATCTCGATACTTTCCTGCAGCGGGCGAAGGATGCCGGCCACGGATTCCGCCAGGACTTCCCCGATGCCTGCGTGCCGATCCGGCGCGGCGAGGTGCGGGCGCCGTTGGAAGGTATCGTCGCCCAGCGAGGGACCTGAATCGCCATGACCGAGGCGGCCCGACTCTATGCCGAAGCGGAGGTCAGGGCGGAACGGACGGTGGCAGCGTTGCGCATCGGCATCGCGTTGCTCCTGGGCGCCAGTTTCCTGGCCACCGTGGCCGGCACGGCACCGGAAGGCGCCACCACGATCGCGCGCCAGTTCGACATCGCCATTGCCACGATGGTGGCGTACCTGGCGCTTGGCGTCATATCGCGCTGGCTGGCGGGGACCGATCGCTTTCGGCCCTGGATGTCATGGGTGTTCGTGACGCTGGACGTCGCCTTCATCATCAGCAGCCTTACCTTGGGCCTCATCAACACGGGGCTATCCGGCAATTATCTGGCGAGTCTGCCGTCGGCGTGGCTGACGCCCCTCGTGTTGGCCTTCGGTGCCCTGCGCTACAATCCGGCGTTGCAGATTTACGTCGCGGCGATTCTTGGTGCCGGTCTGGCGGCTGCGGCGGTGGCGACGTGGACGACAACGACAGAGCACACCGGGTCCGCGGTGCTCGCGTTCTTCTTCGGTCCGCCGCCCAATGCGATGCGGCTGGTAATGCTCGTCGCGGCCGGCCTCGTCCTGGTTGTCGCGGCGTTTCGCGCCCGTGCCCTGCTGGCCCGTGCCATCGACGAAGCGCGTCGGCGCATGAACCTGACGCGCTATCTGCCGCCGCAGATTGCCGCCACGCTGTCCGACGCCGGCGTCGAGGCCGCCCGCACCGGCCGGCGACAGATGGTGGCCGTACTGTTCGCCGACATTCGCGGCTTCACGACGATGGCCGAAACCATGGACCCGGCCGACCTCGGCAACTTTGTCAGCGACTTTCGCCGTCGCGTGGGGCGCGTGGTCGATGCGCAGGGTGGCGTGATCGACAAGTTCATCGGTGATTCGGCCCTCATCATTTTCGGCGTGCCGGCATCGACGCCCGACGATGCGCGCCGGGCGATCGCCTGCGCGCGCGCCATCCTGACCGACCTCGCGGCATGGAATGCCGAACGCGCCCAGGCGCGGCAAACGCCCGTGGCGATCGGCATCGGTGCCCATTGGGGCGAGGCTTTTTGCGGTGCCGTGGGTGATGATTCGCGACTGGAGTTCACCGTGCTGGGCGACACGGTGAATGTGGCCGCGCGGATCGAACAGGCAGCCAAGACCGCGGACTGCCAGCTACTGATCTCGGGGGACCTGCTGACGGCCGCCGGTGACGACGTCGGGGCATGGCAGCGCCAGGCGCCGCAGGCGCTGCGCGGTCGCAGCCAGCCGGTCACGCTGTTCGCGCTGAACGCCTAGGGCGCCAAAGCTGTCAGGGAGGGGGTCGTTCGCGACGGTCCTTCAGTCGCGGAGCGATCACCTTGCGGAAAAAGAAGCCGCCGCCCATCACCACGACGAAAATGCGAAACAGATGGTGGGTCGCCACCATGGCGATGTCGGCATGCAGTGCCAGCCCGACCAGGCTCATCTCGGC
>Ga0187894_10006933_pt1 | contig 10888 bp, 10 predicted proteins | sample GBC1701081metaG_FD_136650 | JGI IMG/M metagenome (GOLD analysis project Ga0187894, IMG submission 136650) | White microbial mat communities from a lava cave in the Kipuka Kanohina Cave System on the Island of Hawaii, USA - GBC170108-1 metaG ...
CATGATCCTGCCGGGACTGGCCTTCGGGCTGGCGGCGCTGATGTACTTCACGCTCATGGGGTTCCGGCCGTCGCTGAACCTGATCATGATCGGCCACGCCATTGTGATCGTGCCCTTCGTGTTGCGGACGGCGTCGGCCAGCCTGTCGCAGCTCGAGCCGGCGATGCTCGAAAGCTCGGCCAGCCTCGGCGCCAGCTGGTTCTACACGTTGCGCCGCGTCACCCTGCCGATCATCCTGCCGGGGATCGTCGCCGGCGCGTTCCTGGCCTTCATGGCCTCGATGGACAATGTGCCGATCTCGCTGTTCCTGTCCGGGCCGCGCGCCGACATGCTGCCGATCCGCATGTGGGGTATGATGGAATCGACCCTCGACGTGCGGGTCGCCGCCGTATCCGGCGTGCTGATCGCCACGGTATTGTGCCTGATGCTGCTGATGGAACGTCTGGTCGGCCTGACGCGACGCATGCGCGACTGACTGACGCCGGGAGGAAGCGATATGAGACTGACTGTCCAGGCGCTGACCGCCGAGGCGTTCGCGCCCTACGGCGACGTGCTGATCGCGCCCGATGCACCGGGACGCAGCTATTTCGAGGGCGGGCTGGGCAACGACCGTCCCGAGGCGCGTCCCAGCCTGTCGATGGTCAACCGCGTGCCCATCGATGGGTTGCCGCTCGACGTCAAGCTGCTGGAGCGGCACGAATTCTCCTCGCAGACCTTCGTGCCGATCGACGCCTCGCGCTGGGTCATCATCGTCTGCCCGCATGCCCCCGCCGGCGGCCCCGATACCGCCAGGGCGGTCGCGTTCGTCGCCACCGGCGGCCAGGGCGTGACCTATCGGCCGAACACGTGGCACCACGGGCTGACCGTGCTGGACCGCCCGGCGCGCTTTGCCGTCTTCATGTGGCGCGACGGCACCAAGGGCGACGAGGAGTTCGTGCCCGTGGCACCGTTCACGGTTGAGGCGCCGGGCTGAAGCACTGCCCAGCTTCAAGCGGCAACCGTCATCCCGAGCGCAGCGAGGGATCTTTTGATGCAGACGCATGGTGCGTCACCCCGGAAGATCCCTCGCTGCGCTCGGGATGACAGGTGTTCGTCATAGCAGCAACGCCGGAGACTCACCATGGCCTGGCAACCGAAACGCGACTTCATCGGCTACGGCGCCAATCCGCCTGATCCGAAATGGCCCAACGGCGCGCGGCTGGCGGTCAACTTCGTCATGAACTATGAAGAAGGCTCGGAGCCCTCGATGCAGGATGGCGAGGGCTTTACTGAAACGGGCCTGACCGAGTCCTGGGGGCGGCCGCCCGACATCAAGAGCGGCCGCGACCTCGCCGGCGAGGGCATGTTCGAGTACGGCAGCCGGGTCGGCTTCTGGCGGCTGATGCGGCTGTTCCAGGAACGTGGGCTGCCCCTGACGGTCTTCGGCTGCGCGCTGGCGCTGGAACGCAACCCGCCCGCGGCGCAGGCGATTCGCGATGCCGGCTTCGACGTCTGCTGCCACGGCTGGCGCTGGATCAAGCACTACGAGCTGACCGAGGCCGAAGAGCGCGAGCATATCCGGAAGGCCATCGCGTCTCTCAAGACGACGGTCGGCGAACGGCCGCTGGGCTGGTACTGCCGCTATGGACCCAGCGTGAACACCCGCCGTCTGGTGGTCGAGGAAGGCGGTTTCCTCTACGACTCGGACTCCTACGCCGACGAACTGCCGTTCTGGCAGACCGTCGACGGCAAGCCCCAGCTCGTCGTGCCCTATTCGCTCACCAACAACGACGGCAAGTATGCCGGCTGGATGGGCACGTCGGAGCAGTGGTTCTCGTTCGTCCGCGACGCCTTCGACATGCTCCATGCCGAGGGCGCCAGGCATCCGAAGATGATGTCGGTCGGCCTGCACATGCGCCTCATCGGCCACCCGGCGCGCGCGGTCGGGCTCCAGCGGCTGCTCGACCATGTCATGCGCCACGACGACGTCTGGGTCACCAGTCGCGTGAGCATCGCGCGTCACTGGATCGCCACCCATCCCTATCCGGGCAAGGGGCTGAACGAGTGAGGTAGCCGGGGTTTGTGGGCCCTTGCTGTCATCTCCAGCTACACCCGTCATCCCGAGCGTAGCGAGGGATCTTCCGCGGGTGGCGCACGGTGCGCCTGCATCAAAAGATCCCTCGCTTCGCTCGGGATGACAGATGTTGGGGCGGCGGGCAACTTTCGTCCGGTTCGCTGCGTTGCAGCAGCGAACCGCTGGTTCCGCGTCGCAGGGTCCGGAAATGGCCACATGGGCCCGATAGACAAAGACTCCCTGCGTCGCTAAGAAAACGCCGCTTTTTCAGCGTGCTGTCCACCCGACCCCCGGTGGGCTTTCGCCAGATCGATGCAAGGAGTGCCACCGTGAAGATCACCCGGACGGTCAAGAAGATCCTCGACAACTACGAGAGCGACAACCCCGGCACCAAGACCAACCTTGCCCGCATGCTCATGCACGGCAAGCTGGGTGGCAGCGGCAAGATGGTGATCCTGCCGGTCGACCAGGGCTTCGAGCACGGGCCGGCGCGCTCGTTCGCGCCTAACCCCGTGGCCTACGATCCGCACTACCACTACCAGCTCGCGGTCGACGCCGGGCTCAACGCCTACGCAGCACCGCTGGGCCCACTGGAGGCTGGTGCCGACACCTTCGCCGGCGCCATCCCGACCATCCTGAAGGTCAACAGCGCCAACAGCCTGTCGACCAACAAGGACCAGGCCGTCACAGCGTCGGTGACGGACGCGCTGCGGCTGGGCTGCTCGGCGATCGGCTTCACCATCTACCCCGGCTCGGAAGACCAGTACGAGATGTACGAGGAGATCCGCGAGATGTCCCGCGAGGCCAAATCGTACGGCCTCGCCGTGGTCGTCTGGTCCTATCCGCGTGGCGGCAAGCTCGACAAGGCCGGCGAAACGGCGGTCGACGTCTGCGCCTACGCCGCCCACATGGCGGCCCTGCTGGGCGCCCACGTCATCAAGGTCAAGCCGCCCAGCGAGGTGCTGTGGCAGCCGGAGGCGAAGGCGGTCTACGAGAAGCAGAAGATTGACATCTCGACCCTGGCCAAGCGGGTCGCGCACGTCATGCTGGCCACATTCAACGGCCGGCGCATCGTCGTCTTCTCCGGCGGCGAGGCGAAGGACCTGGACGGGCTCTACAACGAGATCCGCGAGCTGCGCGACGGCGGCGCCAACGGCTCGATCATCGGCCGCAACACCTTCCAGCGCCCGCGCGAGGAGGCGCTGGACATGCTCGACAAGATCATCGCGATCTACCAGGGCAAGATGTAGGGCGGGCGTCCGTCGCCTCGAGTCGAACTGCCATGTCGAGCGGACCGCCGACGGCGCGTCAAGTTTCGGACCGCGCGCGTCCACGCGCGCATCGGCGCGAAGCGTCGAAGACCATGATTTCGCCCGTCGCTGGCGCAACGGGCGAATGCGCGCGTGGACGCGCGCGGTCCAAAAGCATGGCGCGCTCCAGGCGCCATGAGTGACACGGCCGCGGCGCGCTGCCGCCTGTACCTGATCACGCCACCCGCGATCGAATATCCGGCGCTGTTCGCCGACGAGCTGCGCGCGGCGCTGGACGGCGGCGACGTGGCGGTGCTGCAGCTGCGCCTCAAGGACGTGCCTGATGACGTGATCGCGCGTACGGCCGACATCCTGCGGCCGGTATGCCAGCAGCGCGGCGTGGCTTTCATCATGAACGACCGCCCCGACCTGGCGTCGAAGCTCGACTGCGACGGCGTGCATGTCGGGCAGCAGGACGCACCTTACGCGGAGGCGCGCCGCCTCCTGGGCCCGGACCGCATCGTCGGCGTCACCTGCAAGGCATCCCGGCACCTGGCGATGGAAGCGGCCGAAGCCGGCGCCGACTATGTCGCCTTCGGCGCCTTCTTCGTATCGAGCACCAAGGAGGTCACCACGCCGGCGCCGATCGACATCCTCGCCTGGTGGAGCGAGATCATGACCGTGCCGTCGGTGGCGATCGGCGGCATCACAACCGACAACTGCCGACCGCTGGTCGAGGCGGGCACCGACTTCCTCGCCGTCGCCAACGGCGTCTGGGGCCATCCCGACGGACCGGCGCAGGCCGTGCGCCGGTTCAATGCCGTGTTCGAGGCTTGTGCCGGCGAGCGCTGAGACTCACGTCATTCCGAGCGTCGCGAGGAATCTTCTGCGAAGGGAGACTCCATTCGCAGAAGATGTCTCGCTTCGCTCGACATGACGGGTTGATCGTCCGACCGTTTCACCACGGCAGCGGCGCGCCGTCGAAATTGAGGAACTTGCCGGTGTCGGCCGCCTTGATGCCTGCGATGACCCTGGTCATGCCGGCGACGGACTGCGGTGGCGTGACCGGTGCCTGCGCGCCGCCCATGTCTGTCGAAACCCAGCCGGGATGCAGGACGACGCACGTGATGCCCCGCGCCTTCAAGTCGCCCGACAGGCTCGTCCAGCCCATGTTCAGCGCCGCCTTGCTGGCGCGATAGGCGTAGCGGCCGCCCTCGTTGAGTGCGATGCTGCCCAGGCGGCTGCTGATCGCGATCATGAGCTTGTGGCCGGACGCAGCGACATGCTCGGCGAACGCCTCCGCCAGCTTCACCGGCGCCAGCGCGTTGGTCACGAACGTCTGCGTCCACACACCCGGATCGATCGCGCCGAGATCGACAGCTTCCCGGCCGGCGATGCCGGCGTTGGCCAGCAGGACATCGATCGCCTCGCCGCGCAGCGACGCGGCCAGCCGCACGATGCCGTCCCAGTCCGTCGCATCGAGCTTGTGGGTGCGCACGTCGCCGGCGATCTCCTTCAGTGCCGGCGCGTCCGGATCGCGCGCGCAGGCATGCACCCGCCATCCGGCAGCGGCGTAGTGCTTCGTGAACTCCAGCCCGAGCCCTCGATTGGCACCGGTGATCAGCACGGTCGGCACGATGATGTTCTCCCCCAATGATGAAGCGCGCTCCTACATTCCCGTCGTCCTGCGCGACCCTTCGGCTTGGCTCAGGGCAGGCGCGAAGGAGCTTTCGGTCGTTCGATCAGACTGTCATCCCGAGCGCAGCGCGGGATCTCGTGGGACTGGAGTCCCATTCGCAGAAGATCCCTCGCTGCGCTCGGGATGACGAGGGGTCGGTCCATCGCAGGGTCCTTCGCCTTCGCTCAGGACGAGAGCGATCCCCTCACTCCCCGCGCTTCAGCAGGCGTTGGCGCGTGCGCTGCCAGTCGCGGGCTTTTGCGGTCTCGCGCTTGTCGTGCTGCTTCTTGCCCTTGGCCAGGCCGAGCTCGACCTTGGCCATGCCGCGGTCGTTGAAGAAGATCGACAGCGGCACCACCGTATAGCCCTCGCGCTGGATGGCGCCGGTCAGGCGGTTGATCTGGCGGCGGTGCAGCAGCAGCCGGCGCTTGCGCCGCGGCTCGTGGTTGAAGCGGTTGCCCTGCGTGTATTCCGGGATGTAGGCGTTCACCAGCCACAGCTCGTCGCGGTCGACGGCGGCATGCGCCTCGACGATGTTGCTCTTGCCGCCGCGCAGCGACTTCACCTCGGTGCCGGTGAGGGCGATGCCGGCCTCGAGCCGCTCCTCGATGAAGTAGTTGTGCAGGGCCTTGCGGTTGTGCGCCGCGATGCGCCCTTCGATCAGTACCGGACGTGCCATGGATGCTTCGCATCAGAGGACGGAGGACAGAGGGCGGAGGACAGAATGATGACCCCTGTCATCCCGAGCGCAGCGAGGGATCTTCTGCGAAGGGAGACTCCCTTCCCAAAAGATCCCTCGCTACGCTCGGGATGACAGTCGACCTTCCGTCTTTCTGTCCTCTGTTCCCTGTCTTCTGTCCTCTAGTTCAGCAGGCCGGCGTGCACCATGGCGTCGCGCACCTGCTTCCTGGTCGAGTCGTTGGGCCCGACCAGCGGCAGGCGGACCTTGCTGTCGACCTTGCCCAGCAGCTCGGCGCCGTACTTCACCGGCGACGGACTGGTCTCGACGAACAGCGCCTTGTGCAGCGGCATCAGGCGATCCTGGATCTCGAACACCTTGTCGAGCTCTCGCGCCTTCCAGGCGTCGTGCATGTCGGCGCACAGGCGCGGCGCGATGTTGGCCGTCACGGAGATGCAGCCGTGGCCGCCCTGCGCCAGGAACCCGACGGCCGAGGCGTCCTCGCCCGAGAGCTGGCAGAACGCCTTGCCGATCTTGAGCCGGGTGAGCGTCACGCGCGCCATGTCGTAGGTCGCGTCCTTGACGCCGACGATGTTCTTACAGTCCGTCGCCAGGCGCGCCATGGTGTCGATCGACATGTCGATCACCGAGCGCGGCGGGATGTTGTAGATCAGGATCGGCAGCTCGGCCGCATCGTTGATCGCCTTGAAGTGCTGGTAGAGCCCTTCCTGCGTCGGCTTGTTGTAGTACGGCGTCACCACCAGGCAGGCGTCGGCGCCGGCCTTCTTGGCGTGCTGGGTGAAGTCGATCGCCTCGGCCGTCGAGTTCGAGCCGGTGCCGGCGATCACCGGCACGCCGGTGCCCTTGGCGGCCTCGATGCAGAGCTCAACCACCCGCTTGTGCTCGGCGTGGCTCAGCGTCGGCGACTCGCCGGTCGTGCCGCACGGGATCAGGCCGTCGGTGCCTTCCTTGATCTGCCAGGACACGAAGTCCTGGAAGCCCTTTTCGTCCAGCCCGCCATTCCTGAATGGCGTGATGAGCGCGACGAGCGATCCGCTGAACATGGTCGATCTCCCTCGGTGGCACGCGGGCGGTGGCGGTGCCGGTATGACCCGGCAACCTAGCCCCTCCACCGAGGAGGGGCAAGGCGGGCTGCCGCGAAAGTAACCACAGCCGGTGTGCTGATGGACGCCAAGATGAGGTCGGGCGGGTACCGGCGAGCGGGTGCAGCGCAACGGGTAGCGCGAATTGCGCGAACTCGGGACGGCGCGGCAGCCGCCGACGGCCGGCGCGAAATCGCGGTGCGTAAACTGCGCGAACTGCGCGAAGTCCATGACGGCGTGGCAGCCACCAGCGGCCGGCGCGTAACCGAGGTGCGCGAATTGCGCGAACTCCCGACGGCGCGGCAGCCGCCGAGGGCCGACGCGAAATCGGGGTGCGCAAACTGCGCGAACTGCGCGAAGTCCATGACGGCGGGCAGCCGTCGACGGCCGGCGCGAAAAGGGGGTAGCGGGAATTGCGGGAAGTCGTTTCGGCGACGCCCGGTCGCGCCGGGGTTGCCCGTGGCCGGCGCTTCGGGCAATGCGCCACGGGATCGTTCGACCGGCGCCGGACGTGGCGCCGCCCGACCAGGCCTGATGGCAGCGGCAAAGGCATGGGCGGATCAGATCGCAAGGCGGCGCAGGCGCGGGTTCACCACCCAGCGCAGCCGCTTGCGGCCGGTCTTGGCCTGCGTGGCGTCGAGCGGGCTGAGCCAGCCGGAGTCGACCAGCGTGTCGATGACATCGTCGGCGTCCTGCGCGTTGCGCGCCGCCCGGGCGCGACGCCGGATATCCTCGCGCCCGACCTCCTCCAGCCGCTGCACCCGGATCCAGCGCAAGGCCTTGCGCGCGCAGCGCCGCTGCTCGCTCTCGCCCGTGATCGCCAGCACGGCCTCGGCGTGACCCCAGAGGTAACCGGCCCAGAGGTCGTTGGCAGCCCGCAAGGCTCCGTCGGACACGGCGAGCGGCTCAGGCTGATCGGCCGGGCGCGCCGCCCATTGGAGGAAGCTCAGCACGCCGGCCAGGCGCAGCACGGTACCGGCGCCCTTGCCCCACCACGCCGCCAGGGCGCCGTCGAGCCCGTCGCTGTTGCCGATGCTGTGCCGCAGATCCTCGAAGGTCGCGCGGGCCTCGGCCGACAGCGGCACGACGCGTGGCGGGGCCGGCAGGTCGCGCAACCGGGCCAGCGCCGCCACCACCAGCGGCTGCAAGGCCACGGATGCATCCGACAGCGGCTGCAACGGCGGTCGCTCGGGCACGACGAATAGCAGCCGCGCCGGCACGCCGCCGTCCTCGCTGCCGGCCAGGGCCTTCGCCAGCACGTCGGGCGCGATCGTGCCCAGGACCGAAACGGCGCTGCACCCCGCGGCTCTGTCGGCGCCGCCGTCGCCGTCCATGACCTGTCTGCCGCCCGACCACGCCTTCAGCCACCACACAGGTTGCGCGCGGCACGCCGCCAACCAGCCGGCGAGCTCATCGCGCGCCAGCAGGATGCCGTGCGGGCTGCCGCGCAGCGCGGCCGTGGCGGACGCGACCGCGGGATCCTCGACCACGAGCTGGCGCGGCATGAACGGCTGCGGCTCCTGCGCGGCCACGGGCATGTCCGGCGCCGGCTTGCGGTTGGCCACCGCGCCGAGCAGCTCGTGGTGCCACCATCGTCTCTCGGCCCGCGCCGTTTCCCGCGCCTTGAGATGGCGGCGCTGATGCGCTTCGTTGCCCGCGGCAAGCTCATCGTGCAGCGCGTGGACGGGGCCCAGCGCCGCCTCCATGGCCGGCGTCTTGCCCGACGACGGCGGGCCCACCAGCGCGGTCCACAGCACGCACGGCTCCGTCCAGGCCGGCGCCGGACTGACGCGCCGCTTGCCGCCGATCAGACCGGCGGCGGCAGTGAGCAGCGTCATCGCCACGTAGTCGACCGGCACGCCCGCCCCCGCCGCGACGTGCCCGCACCAGTCACCCCAGAACGGCGGCAGCGCCTGCACCGGGAAGGCCGGCACACTGCCGTGCTGCGGTTGCAGCAGCGACAGGTCCGGGTCGTCCCACGCGGTCCCCGCCGGCAGCGGGGGCATGGAGCCATCCCGCATCGCCCCAAGGCTGGGGTCGGCGGGGACAACGCTCGCATCACCCGGACGTTCATGCATCGTCAGCCTCACGACCTCGGGACACCACTCGCACGGCCAGCCAACCGCCGGTTGGTCGGGTTCCGGTGCGCATGTATGTTCATGTTATGTTCTTGTTCATGTAACACGAACGGTAGGGCGCCGCAAGCCCTTTTTGAGGTTCCGACTCGTTCCGCCGGCTACAACACGTGCAGGCTGCCTCGCGGCGAACCTGGCGGGATCCCTTGGAGTGGGAGCGGGGCGGGCATCGCCGATTGACTCCAGCCCGGTGACCTTTGTCGCCACGGCATCGCCTGCGGTTGACGCAGCGCGCGAGATGGCGAGCCGCCCGGACGGACGCCGCGGGCGCTTCGGAGATTGCACGCCCATGCCTCGCCCCCTATCCTCCGGTCCCCACAATCCGGCCGACGCCCAATCGCCGGCGATTTGACCAACACCGAGAAGTTGCCCAGGAGTCACCCTGGCGCGCGGACGCCGAAGAGCGCCCTCCCCCACAAGGGCGTTGTCGACATCTTCGCCGCCGCGGGTCTGCCGAAGCCCGACATCTCGATCCTGTCGGACGACTTCCTCGCCGAGGTGCGCGGCATGCCGCAACGCAATCTCGCCGTGGAGCTGTTGCAGAAGCTGCTCAAGGGCGAGCTCAACGTGCGGCGGCGCAAGAACATCGTCCAGGCACGGTCCTTCGCCGGCATGCTCGAGCAGACGCTGCGCCGCTACCAGGACCGGGCTATCGAGGCGGCGCAGGTGATCGAGGAGTTGATCCAGCTGGCCCGGGACATGCGGGCGGCCAACGCGCGGGGCGAGGAGTTCGGCCTGTCGGAGGACGAACTCGCCTTCTATGACGCGCTGGAGACGAACGACAGTGCCGTGAAGGTGCTGGGCGACGAGACGCTACGCGCCATCGCGCGCGAGCTGGTCGCTACCGTGCGCGGCAACGTCACGATCGACTGGACGATGCGCGAGAACGTGCGGGCGCAACTGCGCGTGCTGGTGCGGCGCATCCTGCGCAAGCACGGTTACCCGCCGGACAAGCAGAAGAAGGCGACGCAGACGGTACTGGCGCAAGCGGAAGTGCTGTCTGCAGGGTGGGCGAGTTGACGAGCAACCAGAGGAACAAGCCCTGTCAATCAGGCTTTTGCGAACGCAGATTTACGATCTTCACCCACCGGATGCACTCTTTGAACATCAGAGGTGCCAGCTGGACCGCCATGGCGCGCAGCCCGCCCTTGACGCTGGTGACGTCCGGAAATTTCTTCTTGTGGAGATCCTTGAGGGCCTTGTTGGTGTCCTTATTCCCACCCCATCCATTTGAGGATGTGCCACCGATGCCCCACGACATGTCGCCCCCTTCCGCCTTGCCCGAAAGGAAACCAACTTCCTTCATCCACGGAATAAAGAGTGGGGCGTAAATTTCGAGCAGGTACGTATATTGATTCTTTCGCGTGAGGTATCCTAGCGAGTAATTTCGATGGCTGGCCCATCCGTGGTGACCGCCGGGATCCGGAACGGCGATTCGATTGTGGTCAAGCCAGCCGAACGCCTCGTCACGCTTCATCGCGCGATAGAAGTACTCCTGCGGATTCCCGCCGACATCGTTACAGCGAGCGACGTAGGTGAAAAACCGATCTCCATTCCCGTCCTCCCGATCGAACTGCAGCGTGGCAGCATGGATCTGGTCCACTTGGTCGTAGGCGTCAGGCATGTGTGCGCTCCTTCCCCTTGGCGATCGACTCCTCGATCATCCGCAGAGGCTGATCCTGGATCAGCCGGTCGCCTGTCACGGATCCAAATGTAAGCCGGCCGCCGGTCGCCGAAAAGTGGCAGGAGTGTCCGGAAGGTGCACCGGGGGTCGGTCGCCGGGACCTTGGTTGTGTGCAGTCTCAGTGCATGATCTCGTTCCGAAGCAGGCACTGTGACCTGCCTCGGGAGAACGCTCACGAGTCGGCTGAGAGCCTGACTGAAAGTGGGGAGGATCGCTTCATAGTGAGCACAGGCAGACGCTTCGCGTCTTGCCGGGTCGAACCATGAAGCGACCGCTCAACGCGTGCGACCGCCCTCATGGTTCGAC
>Ga0187894_10006934_pt1 | contig 10888 bp, 8 predicted proteins | sample GBC1701081metaG_FD_136650 | JGI IMG/M metagenome (GOLD analysis project Ga0187894, IMG submission 136650) | White microbial mat communities from a lava cave in the Kipuka Kanohina Cave System on the Island of Hawaii, USA - GBC170108-1 metaG ...
AAAATCTCTGTTTAATTTCCCCATAGCTGCACTATGGGCTAAGAATATATCGCTGTCTTCGACAGCTAAAACCGATTCCTGATTAAAGTTTTTGAATTATTATCACTTGACCTAATCAGTTACAGTATTTTTAAGTTCAAGGTTCAAGGTTAAAAGTTATGAGAATGTAACTTTGAACTTATCCGGCTTTATTTATGAGTTCTAATAATACATCATCGGAAAAGTTTTGGACGCCGATGCGTATAATTTCAAGCATAGTTATTTTTGCTGTATGTGCTGTTATAGGCGTTACGCTTTTCAGCCCGAATTCAGTCGAGAAAACGACGGACAATAGCACGGCGCAGAATGTAAATACTTCGCAGAACGCCGATAAAAATCAATCGCAATCATCGAAACAAGGCTCACAACTTCCCACAAAACCTGAAGATTTACCGGATATGCCCGATGAAGTTTTGAGCGCGAAAATCAAAGACATTAACGGCAAGAATTTCAAACTTTCGGATTACAAGGGAAAAGTTCTTCTGCTTAATTTGTGGGCGACTTGGTGCGGTCCGTGTCGAAGCGAAATCCCCGAACTAATCAAAATCAAAGACGAATATACGGGGCAGGATTTTGAAGTAATCGGTTTGAACGTCAGCCCTGACATGGATGATTTGGTCTCTATACGCGATTTTGTGAAGGAGATGAAAATCCATTATCCTACGGCACAGGCTGACAGAGAATTGGCTTCGATTTTAATGTCGGACAATGGCAGTATTCCGCAGAGTTATCTGATAACGCGCGAGGGAAAAATTTATCGTCGCTTTGTCGGTTACGGCAAAAGTGTTCCGCAAAAACTCCGTCAGGCAATACAAGAGGCACTTAATCTTAAATGAGTTCAAGGTTTGAGTTGCTTTTCTAACTTAGAACTTAGTTCTACTTTGTTAGATTAAAATTTCACCGTAATTTCTGATATTACTGAATTTATTTGATTTAACCCGCGAAGCGGGGTGCTATCGCCCGTATTCACGGGCTAAAAACCACAATTCATCAGTTAATGTCAATCAAGGATAGGAATCTTACTTTTTTTCCATTAGCCCAACCGTTCACGGTTGGGAACTGATGGTCTAATCCAATTTTCAGCCCCGTAAACGTGGGCGAAAGATGGCTAAAGCCTCTATCAAAAGCCCCATGAATGGGGCTGAAAAACTGATTATATTTTGTTTCCCAGCCGTGAACGGCTGGGCTAGTGGAAAATTCATTGCTACCCTTGATTCGCATAGTTATTTTATTCTGACAAAGTAGAATTAGAACTTAGAACTTAGAACTTAGAACTTAGCTTTGAACTTTGAACCCGTAACTAATTTATTGAGCGTGTTCTACGGCGCGGTGACGCGCACCAGGAACGCTCTTTATCGTAATGGCATTTTGAAAACTCACGATTTTGGCGTGCCTGTTATAAGCATCGGAAATATAACCGCAGGCGGCACGGGAAAGAGCCCGCTTGTTGCCTGGTTCGCTGAAGAACTTTACAGGCAAGGAAAAAAGACTTGCATTCTTACACGCGGCTACGGACGCGAAAATCCTTCAAAGCAAATAATAGTTTCAGACGGAAAAGAAATTTTTGCATCGGCAAAAACGGGTGGCGACGAACCCGTTATGCTTGCCGAAGCTTTAATCGGAAAAGCCGCAATTATCAGCAATACAGACAGAGTGAGCGCGGGTTTTTGGGCAAAAGAAAATTTCGATAGCAACTGTTTTCTGCTCGATGACGGCTTTCAGCATTTAAGAATAAAACGCTCGCTTGACGTGGTTGCGATTGATGCGACAAATCCATTCGGCGGAGAAAAACTTTTGCCAAAAGGCAGGTTGCGCGAACCACTTGATTCATTAAAAAGAGCCGATTGTGTAATCATCACAAAAACAAACCTCGTCGGGGACACAAAAGAAATTGAATCAAAAATAAAACGCTACACAAACAGCCCTGTTTTTCTTTCACGCTTTTTAACGACAAATGCAAAGAAAATAGGTTCGCGTGAAACTATTGAATTACAAAATCTGCCACAACCCGTCTCAGGGTTTTGTGCATTGGGCAATCCACAGGCGTTTTATATGCAGGCGGAAAAAGAAAATCTCTCTCTGGCACATACACAATCGTTTCGTGACCATTACACTTACACACAAAAAGACATTGATGAAATCGAACGTCACGCACAAGAAAAAGGTGCAGATTGTTTAATAACAACCGCCAAAGATGCGGTTAAGCTTTTTGACCTGAAATTTAAGCTTCCGTGTTTTGTTCTTGAGGTTAAAATCGAGATTGATAAAGAAGAAAAGTTAAAAGAGATAATAAATTCGGTCGTTAAAGGAAAATAGAAAAAATTTAGCCCACTTCTACATGCTCTTGTTGCAGAACAGAGGGTTCTGCGGTTTGTGTAAGAAAATCAAAGATGTGAATTTGATTACGCCCGTTTTCTTTGGCTTGATAAAGTGCCATGTCTGATGCATTAACAAGGTCGGAATCTGTCATTCCGGCTTTTGCAAAAGTCGTTGAGATACCAACGCTTATTGTTATATATTCGCTTGCTTTGGATTTGCCGTGAGGGATTTTCAGGCTTGCCACATTTGACACTGCTTGTTCGGCTATATTTACAGCACCTTCACTATCTGTTCCACCCAGAACAATGACAAATTCTTCGCCACCATAACGCGCAACAATGTCAGTAGGTCTTTTCACTATTTGGTTTAACGCAAAAGCCACTTTCTTCAAACATTCGTCGCCAGCCTTATGACCGTAGTTGTCGTTGTAGAGTTTGAAATAATCTATATCAATTAGTATGAGCGAAATTTCTGTTTTGAAACGTATTGCTCTGTGCCATTCATCAGTTAAAAATTCCTCAAAACGTCGGCGATTTGCAACTCCTGTAAGACCGTCGCTTGTTGCAAGCGTGTGTAAAATTTTATTCGCTTGTTTGAGTGCTTTGGTTTTTTCGTTGACTATTTTTGTGAGACGTCTTTCACGCATTTTTAATTGATAAACACTTATCTGCCAGATAAGAAAGAGTGCCAAAGTCGCGATTGAAAGACAGAGCAGATAAAACGAGCGGGTCTGGTAAAAAGATGGTTTCAATTCCAACTCAATGCTCACACCTTTCTCATTCCAAATGCCGTCGCTGTTGGCTGCTATCACCTGAAACCTGTAATTTCCGGGCGGCAGATAAGAATAATAGGCTGTGCGGCGCGTACCTGCTTCTATCCAATCGGGGTCGTGTCCTTCAAGTTTGTATTTGAATTTTATCTGGTCGGACTTCACTAAGCTCAATCCCGTATAACGGATTTCTATATTTTTCTGCCCGGGTTCAATCACTATCCCTTTGCGAATATCCACCTGTTCGCGCTCAACCGATGCAGATTCAATTACTACCGAAGGAGATAAAGGGTTACTACTTTCCGCTTCAGGGGTAACGATTGCAACACCGTTTTGTGTGGGAAACCAAAAATTTCCGTCGTTGTCTTTTATGCTTGCAGGTTGCCTGCCCCCGTTGCATTCCGTTGAAAGCATTCCGTCTTCTTTCCCGTAACCGACACTGTTTATCTTTGCGATTTTTCTGTTCGCAAAGTCATTTAACTCTTGACGTTTAACCCGATAGATTCCGTGATTTGAGCTTATCCAAAAATTTCCGCTTTTGTCCTCTTGAATGGCAAAGACACCGTTGTTATACAGACCGTTTTCCGTATTGATATTTACAAACCGACCATTCTTAAAACGGCTCATGCCTTCATCGTAAGTTCCTATCCAAAAAGTTCCTTCGCTGTCTTCGTAGATTGCGCGTATGTAATTTCCGACTAATCCGTTTTGGGTTGTGTAGTTGATGAATTTGCTGTCTGTAAATTTGCTCAGTCCGCCATGACTGCCAAACCAAAGCCCCCCTTTTGAGTCCTGAAAAATCAAGGTCATAAAATCATTTGGCAAACCATTTTTGACCGAATACCTATTGATGAGTTTGTAATCTTTGAATACCAACAATCCTTTATTCGTTGCCGCCCAGACATTGCCCGAACTATCTTGTTGAATTGCAAAAACGTGATGCCCATCAGAACCCGTAAGCATTTCGGCTCTGCCGTTTTGGCTGATAAAAATACAGCCGTTTAAGCCTATCCATATCTTTCCTTGCGGGTCTTCCCAAAGCGATTGGACGGACATTTTCCCGTCAACCCAAACAGGTTGACGGGAAACAGGCTTGCCTGATTGTTTTAATTTAAGTGACTCAAACTTTCCGTTTCTATAAATGTTCAGACCTTTTGTCGTGCCTATCAAAATGTTTCCTTTACGGTCACGGTAAATCGGATAGACCTCAGAGTGATTAAGCCCGTCTTTGGTGCTGTAACCCTTTATCAGTTTTTTTCTCAGTCTCTTTAGCCCTCTGTTGGTGGCAAGCCATGTTGTGCCTTCGCGGTCTTTGAAGACATTAAAAACAGATGTGTCTGAAAAATCTCCTTCGTCTTTCCAAATATGTAACTGTCCGTCTTTATATTGAATCAGTCCGGTTCCTGAACTGTAACTTGCACCGCTCGCAAACCAAACGCTCCCGTCAACTTCTTGCCAAAACTTGTGATAAATCGTGTTGCCCGGTAAGCCGTCCTTTTCGCCGTAAGTTTTGATTTCACCGTTTCGCAACCGATACACGTTGTTTTCACCCAACCAGAGATTACCCTCGCGGTCTTCGTAAAAAGATACATTAAAACTAGGCTCTTTGATTTTGACGGGATAAGTCGTTAATTTTCCGTTGTGCATCTCGGTCGTTTGATTTCGCGTGATAGTCCAATATGCACCCGATTTGCTTTGATAATATTTTTTCTCTTCGCTTTTACCTAACTTTTCACTAAAAACGAAATTCCCGTCACACAGGTAATACCAACTTTTCGAGGTTCGGTCTTCGTCTTCGACCAGAAAACGTAGTTCGCCTTTTTCATCGTATTCAGTACGAATTATGTAGTGTCCCGGAACCTGGTCTGAGTTATATGAAGAAAAAACGCCATCTTTATAAACTGTCAATACACCGTTCTCCATTGTGGTTGCCCACAATGTGCCGTCTTTATCGCTAAAAAGACCTGTAAAACGGCTATTAATAATTCCTCTTGTGTTGGCTTTGTTAAAGGTCGTGAAACGTACACCGTCAAATCTCACTAACCCGTCAAAAGTCGTAAACCACAGATAGCCGTCGGGTGTCTGTGTGATTTCACGGAGACCGTTTTGAGGCAGTCCGTTATCCGTAGTCCAACTATCAAAGCGGTACTGACCAAACGACGTTTGGCATCCCGCTAAGCAGAAATATAAAAGTAGTAAAACAATTGTGAATTTCTTTTGTGAACTCATTGGAAGGATAGATGTTAGAACAAATTTGACAGAGCGGGTTAAACGCCCTGACCTTATTAAACCCTTCCAGGTGGTAAGCCGTCAACATTTTCTTTTCGTTCAATGTAATCGGTGAGTTATTGGGTGTAAAAGTAGGACGGGCTGCCAGCCTGTCGAAAAAATGCTAAAGAAAAAAGAACAGCGACAGGCTGGCAGCCCGTCGTACCCCAAAGCGACAGGCTGGCAGCACGTCGTACCCCAATAACTGACCCATTACGCGTTCAGTCTCGTCAGTAATCAACTTTTGTTTTCAATTCTTGTAGTTGTATTTCTGTATCTGAACTGCAAATGTGCTAAAAAGAGAAGCCGACAAATTTTTAGTGAAGTTAAAGGCAGATGTGGCTAAGTTTGCGCGAGTGAGTTAAAGTATCAGCCGCGAAGGAAGAATCTCTTGCTCATCTTGTTTCCCGACATATAAAGGCTGATGAGCGACAAGCTGACAGCTTTATGTTTGAACTTCAACCTAAGACATTTGAACAATTTTTAGAAGAAGCCGGACGTGGAAACGTGGTCCCCGTTGTCCGCAGCGTTTTGGCTGACATGCAGACGCCTGTTAGCGCGTTTATGCGTGTTGCCAACACAGCCGAGTATTCGTTTTTATTGGAATCCGTAGAAGGCGGCGAGCGTGTTGCGCGTTATTCGTTTTTGGGAATGAATCCGCAAATGATTGTGCGCGGACGCGGTGCGAAAACGATTATTGAAGAAAAGGGCGAAACCCAAACTTTAAGTAAGCCATTTATGGATTATGTCCGCGAGCATTTTGGTGAACGCGAACTCGCAAAACGTGCGGATTTGCCCCCGCTTGCGGGCGGTGCGGTCGGTTATATCGGCTATGATGCGGTTCGATGGTTTGAGCCGATTTTGGATGACGGAAAAACTCTCGAACAAGACGATGCAGTTTTGATGTTCTATCGAAACATACTTGCGTTTGACCGTGTGAAACAACGCATAGATATTGTTTCGGTTATCTTGACGGAAGATGCCAAAGGAAGCGACGAACAACTTCACAAACTCTATGATTCAGCCGTTGAGGAAACCGAACGCATCGCACAACTGCTTGTCAGCGAACAGAGTGCGACAGCCAAAAAGACTAAAAAACCGGAAAATGAAAGCGAAATTCTTTTCGGGTCAAATTGGACGCGGAAAGAATTTCAGGGTGGAGTTCAACTTATAAAAGAACATATCGCCGCCGGAGATGCTTTTCAAATTGTGCTTTCGCAAAGGTTCTCGCGTCCTGTTACGGCAGACCCATTAACGATTTACCGCGCATTACGCACAACCAATCCATCGCCTTATATGTTCTATTTGAAGATGGGTGAAGAAACAATCATAGGTGCTTCGCCGGAAATGCTTGTGCGTTGTCGCGGGCGTCGTCTCGACTATCGTCCGATTGCCGGAACGCGAAAACGCGGGGCAACCGAAGCAGAAGACTGGATGTTTGGCGAAGAGATGCGAACGGACGAAAAAGAAGTAGCCGAACACACAATGCTTGTTGATTTGGGGCGAAACGATTTAGGGCGCGTCTGTGAATATGGCTCAATCGAAGTTAATGAATTGATGGAGATTGAAAGATATTCACACGTTCAACATATGGTTACGACCTTGCGCGGAAGATTGAGAAAAGGGCTTAATCGGTTTGATGCCTTTGCGGCTTGTTTTCCGGCGGGAACTGTTACGGGTGCGCCGAAAGTTCGTGCGATGGAAATTATCAAAGAACTTGAACCAACCCAACGCGGGCTTTACGCAGGTTCGATTCTTTATATTGATTATGCGGACAATCTGGATTCGTGCATTGCTATTCGCACAATCGAACTGCGCGACGGCGTGGCTTCGATTCAATCAGGTGCAGGGATAGTCGCTGATTCTGTTCCCGAACGTGAATATGACGAAACAGTAAATAAAGCACGCGCACTTGTTCGCGCCATAGAAAGGGCAGAAGAAGGGTTTTGATGGAAGGAAAAGGGCAAAACGAAAAAGGAAAAAAACAAAAGTTCGGAGTTCAAAGTTTCAGGTTAAAGACTTGGAACTTAATACAGTTGATTCTGCTATTTGTGTTCTGTGCATCTGCATTCGCGCAAGTGGAAAAATCTAAGAACGAACAGCCCGTGTTGCCGCAACCAAGAACCCAACCTGCAAAAGCGAACGCCACCACTGCAACTGAAACGTCGCCCGAAGTTAAGCCCGAACCTTTTGAAAAAGCCGGTGTTGAAATAATGGCAAAGCAATGCGTGACGATTGAGACGGAAATCGGCAATATCGAAATCGAAGTCTTTCCAAAAGAAGCACCGGAAACGGTTCGCAACTTTCTAAACCTTGTGTCAATCGGGGCGTATGACACAATGACATTCAATCGGATAGTTAAGGATTTTGTCATTCAAACAGGCAATGCAAAAACACGCGAAGATTTAACAGCGGAACTCTATAAAAGAATTCGTCAAACAATCCCTGATGAGCCGAATTCTATCAAGCATGTTCGCGGCATTGTTTCAATAGCCAGACTTGATGAACCAAACAAAGCTACATCACAGTTTTTTATTCTTGTCAGTACAGCCGAAAATCTTGACGGAAAATTTGCGGCGTTCGGGCGCGTCACAAAAGGAATGGAGATTGTTGAGGCAATCAACAAAGCCGAAACCACAGAGGAAACACCCGTCAAACCAATTCGCATAAAACGGGCAGTTGTAACTGAATGCAAAAAAATAAATTGAGTTTATGAGAAAAACCATTTTGATAAAAAAGAATTACGTGAAGTTTTTCGGCATCTTTTTGTTTGCATCACTCTTTGCAGGTTGCATAAAGTCAAACGACAAACCTACGCCTGAACAATCAAAACAATTTTTGAAACTTCGCGGTTACGATTTTGATGATGAATCTTTTTTGAGAGCCGCGAAAGATGGCGATGTTATTGCGATTAACGGTTTTCTTTCAGCCGGAATAAATCCGAACGCAAAAGATAAAATTACGGAAGAAACAGCTTTAATTATTGCAGCTTCGCGTACCGATAAAAAAGTTATAGAAGCATTGATGAAGGGCGGGGCGAATATAAACGCAAAAGACAGAAACGGCGATTCGGCAATCTTTCGCGTTCTTAGAGAAAAACAGGATGATGTGGCGGAAATGCTTTTGCAGTATAATCCCGACCCGAATCTTCAAAGCGCGGACGGTTCGACAATTGTGATGTGGTACACGGGAAAAGAGCGTGAAGAAATTGTCCAAAAACTCCTGAGCCAGAATGCAAACGTCAACCTCCAGGACAAAGACGGAGATGCTGCACTTCATCGTGCCGCACAATACGGAAATTTGAATCTTCTGAAAATGCTTTTGGAAAAAGGCGCGAACCCGAATCTGAAAAACAAGGTCGGGGGAACTGCTTTGATGTGGGCGGCGGTTTATGGAAACACAGATGCCGCAAAACTATTGTTGGAAAGAGGCGCAGACCCCAAAATCAAAGATGAAGACGGATTGACCGCCGCAAATTGGGCTGAAAAAAATAAGCGCGAAGAACTTGCGAAAATTTTGAAAGAAGCGGAAATGAAAAAATAGTGAGCAGTAAGCAGTAAGCAGTGAGCAGGTTCATTTTAGATTTACGCTTGCTGTTTACTGCTCACTGCTCACCTCTTACAACTATGCTTTTAATGATAGACAACTACGATTCGTTCACTTACAACCTTGTTCAGTACTTTGGTGAACTTGGCACTGAAATCACAGTGCGGCGTAATGACCAGGTAACGGTCAGAGAAATTGAGACGCGATTAAAGCCTACGCAAATAGTAATTTCACCGGGTCCGGGTGTGCCGGGTGACGCAGGCGTTTCGTTAGAAGTGATTGACCATTTCGGCGGCAAAGTCCCGATTTTGGGCGTTTGTCTAGGGCATCAGGCAATCGGACAAGTCTTTGGCGGAAACGTAGTTCGCGCGCCCGCACTTGTTCACGGAAAATCAACTGAAATTTGTCACGACGGAAAAACAGTTTTTGACCAACTCAGCTATCGTTTCAAAGCAGGGCGTTATCATTCGCTGATTGTTGACCGTGATACTTTGCCGAACTGTTTAGAAGTTTCTGCAACAACCCCTGAGGGCTTAATCATGGGTTTGCGTCACCGCGAAATGCCAATCGAAGGTGTGCAGTTTCATCCTGAATCAATCCTCACAAGCGAAGGCAAAAAGTTATTGGCGAATTTTTTGAAGATTTAAACTTTAGTTCTGAGTTCTAAGTTCTGAGTTCTGAGTTTTAAGAGAGAACTCAGAACTCAGAACTCAGAACTCAGAACTCAGAACTTTTCTATGGCTTTACTACCGACACCTACACGAAAAGATGAAACACATATTCAGACACCTTTACGTGCGTTAACGCTTAGGCTGATGCTGGGCGAGAATTTGTCGCGTGAAGATGCTTCGACGCTTCTTGATGCATTGCTTGATGAAAAATCAACAGACGCACAAATCGCCGCCGCGCTTGTTTCGCTTGCCGTTAAAGGCGAGACGGTTGAAGAACTCGCAGGACTTGCCGAACAGATGCGTGCGCGTGCCGTTCGCTTAAATTCAAAACACGACAATTTTATTGACACCGCCGGAACAGGTTCGAGTGCAGTTAAGACTTTCAATGTTTCGACAGCATCTGCATTTGTAATAGCAGGCGCAGGGCTTCCCGTTGCGAAACACGGAAGCCGCGCTGCAACAAGTAAATCCGGTAGCGCGGATGTTTTAACTTCGTTAGGTGTGAATGTCGGCGTCGCGCCTGAAATTTCCGAAAAGTGTTTGAATGAAATCGGCATTTGTTTTATGTTCGCGCCTCTTTATCATTCGGCGACGGCTCGGGTCGTGGGTGTGCGTCGCGAATTGGGGGTTCACACGACATTTAATCTGCTTGGACCACTGACGAACCCCGCAAAAGCACCGCGTCAAATAATAGGTGTCTGGCATCGTGATTTGGTAGAGCCTCTTGCAAAAACACTCGCCGCGCTCGGGACAAAACGTGCGTGGGTTGTTCATGGGTTGGACGGACTTGATGAAATAACTCTCGCAGACAAAACTTTTGTGGCAGAAGCCAATGACGGGGAAGTGAAATCCTTTGAAATCTCACCCGAAGATTTTGGAGTTGGAAAGGAGTCAATTGAAACTTTACGCGGCGGTGATGCAGAAGTAAACGCGAAAATCATCCATTCGGTTTTAACGGGCGAAAGAAAAGATTCCGCACGTTCATTAGTTATTATCAATGCGGCGTCTGCGCTTTACGTCGGCGGTGTTGCAGATGATTTGAAACACGCCGCGAAGATTGCAGAAGAGAGCATTGACAAACATAAAGCACTAGAGAAATTAGAAGCTTTGATTCGTGCGACCACTGTGTGAACCGCGCTCAAACATTCTTACCTTTATCTTGAATTAGCCCAAGACTCCCTCTATAATCCGCTTTGGGATTTAGAGGGAGATGTAGGGCGTTGCACAGCCGCCGTGCTTTCAAACGGCGGTTTAAGCCTCTGAATCAATCGGCTGT
>Ga0187894_10006935_pt1 | contig 10887 bp, 5 predicted proteins | sample GBC1701081metaG_FD_136650 | JGI IMG/M metagenome (GOLD analysis project Ga0187894, IMG submission 136650) | White microbial mat communities from a lava cave in the Kipuka Kanohina Cave System on the Island of Hawaii, USA - GBC170108-1 metaG ...
TAAGCGACAATCGGCAAATTAAAAGATTGGCAAGTGGCAAATTGGCAATTGAAGGATTGGCAATCAGCAATCGGCAATCGGCAATCGGCAATTGGCAATTGAAAGATTGGCAAGCGGGGGTGCTGGTGCTCTCCTCATCGCTGCTGACCGACCGCATGTTGCTTCACAGTGGTTTCATTGATGAGCTCAACGAATTCGCTCCCGTCGAGATTTGGGCCACCTCGGCCGGCAACCCCAAATTCTTTGAAGCCTGGCGTGACTCACAGGCGCAGATCGCCGGGTTTCCCGAGGTCCTGTCTTTCCGAGAGTTCCCTCATAACTATCTGCGACGGCTTAACGAGTACACCTGGGACTTTAGCCAGCGCCCGCCCAGTCGATTGAGCATGATGCGACACGTGCGTGACCGAAATATGCATACGTTTGTGCGCGCGCTCAAAGGGCCGGCGCGAATAATGGCCGCGTTGCGGGTGGAAGGAATTTTTGAGAATTGGCTCGAGCGGCGGTTGCTGGCTTACGAGCGCAGCCCTGAGGCAGTGGAACGGTTTGATCTTCACGCGCCAGAGGTCTTGCTGTGCACGAATCCGTTTTGGTTTACCGAGCCCGCGGTGGTCGCCGCAGCGAAGAGAAAAGGCATTCCAACACTCGCGTTGATACCTTCGTGGGATAACCTCTCGACGAAAAACCGAATGCCATTCAAGCATGATGGTTACCTGGTTTGGTCAGAAGCCGCTCGCCGCGAGCTGCATCAGTTCTATCCGGGATTGCGCAACGCGCCGGTCTATGTCGTCGGGGCGCCACAGTTTGATGTCTTTTTTGATGAGCGCTTTTATCTGTCGCGCGCTGCATTTTGTGAGACCCAGCGCTTGCGTGCCGATCTGCCGATTGTTGTTTACGCGCTTGGCTCACCAAACTTTCTCGTTGAGACTCCGGGTGCGCTTCGTATCGCCGAGCTCGTGGTCCAGGGAGCACTGGGCGACGTCCAGTTAGTAGTTCGGCCTCATCCGATCCACGACAATCACGAGCTTAGCGAGTTGTTTGGAAAGTTTGGTTCGCGTGTCGTCGTACAACAGACCGGCGTGGCTGGAGCAGGCGTGACGGCGCGTTTTCAGGATCAGAATAAGATCATTGAGTGGGTCAACACCTTCCGGCACGCCGACGTGGTTGTAAACCTCTCTTCCACAGTGACAATAGACGCGGCCATCTTTGATCGGCCGGTGGTTAATCTCGACTTCGATCCGGCGCCGGGCCAGGCGAACCAGTCGCTAATCAAGGAGATCAACCATCTTTGGACCCACTTCAAGCCCGTCGCTGAATCGGGCGGTGTTTGGCTGGTGAACGACTTCGCCGAGTTAGTAAATGCGATCAAGACGTATCTGGTGCATCCCAATCTGCACCGGGAGAAAAGGCGAGCCATTGCGGAGTATGTGTGCGGCCACCTGGATGGAGCGTGTGGTGCGCGCGCGGCTCGCGCCGTGGTTAGCTTTATTGAAGAGAAAAGAAAGGCATCCAATTCCTCATGACAACAGAAGTCCGTGAGCTCGATCTATTGTTCGGGCTTTCCAGAACCGTCAATGCGAGAACCAGGCGGGCTGCAAGAAAAAGTGGTCCACACCTGGTTGCAATTTTGCCGCGGGGAGAGGCAATCCGTAACTTTGTTTACTCGGGAACCCTTGAAGAGGTCTCACGCAAGGTCGAGTTGAGCGTTCTCTCAGTTCTACCGGGCCAGGAGTTTGAGGATCTCTTACGGCACTCGGCGGACAGTGTTTTTCCGCTGCGAGAAGTTGGCGAGCGACGAATGGTCCACGCGCTACGGGAACTGCTGGATGTTGCGCACGGTCGCTGGCTCTGGTCGGAAGCCGCCCAGGAACGCTGGCGGCTGCGTGATGCTGAGGCAATTGCGCAACGCCGGCGCGCGCGACGCACGATCAAGAAACTCGCGTGCTATCCATTCGCGCATCGCGCCGGGCTGCGGTTGTTATCAAAATGTGAGCGCGCCGCAAGCCGGCGGTTACGCACCAACGAGTCGTATCTCAAGCTGTTTAAAGAACTCAAGCCATCTCTGGTTTTCAATGGCTCGCATGTTCACAGCAGCGTGGCAACACAGGCCGTGCAGGCGGCTCAGTGGCTGAAAATACCCACGGCTGCATTCGTGTTCTCCTGGGACAACCTGACTTCGCAGGGCCGGATCATGGTGCCTTACGACTATTACCTGGTTTGGAACGAAGGCCTGAGAGACCAACTGCTTCAGATCTACGAAACCATTCGGCCCGAGCAGGTTTTCGTCACCGGCACTCCTCAGTTTGATTGTCATTTTCGCTCCGAGAATCAATGGTCGCGGGAGGAATTTTGCCGCCGTGTCGGTGCTGATCCGGCGCGTCCCATTGTTCTCTACAGCACCGGGATGGCGAACCACATGCCGGGCGAACCTCAGATTGTCGAAAGCATCGCGCGCATACTCCGCAACATGACGGATCTCCGTTCTCCTCAACTCCTGGTGAGGGTCTATCCCAAGGATCGAACCAATCGCTTCGAAGAGATCAGGAGGTCAAATCCTGACGTGCTCTTTCCCGAGATTCCGTGGGAACCGGCCTGGCAAACGCCACGCCTCGAGGATGCACCGTTGCTAAAAAATATGCTGCGCCATGCGGCAGCAGGCATCAACGTCGCTTCAACCATGTCGCTCGAGCTCTGCATGTTCGACAAGCCTGTGATCAACGTGGGCTATAACCCGCCCAGTGTCGACGCCGGCGAGTTGGAATATGCGCGCTATTACAAATTCGATCACTATCGCAAAGTGGTTGAGAGTGGAGCAGTCAGCGTGGCCCGTTCCGAAGACGAACTGCGCACGATGTTGAGACGGGCTTTGATTCGGCCGGAACTGCAACACTCTGAACGGCAGGCTTTAATCGAGAAGATGTTTGGCGACACACTCGATGGTTACTCAGGACTGCGTGTGGCCGACAGATTAATCAAACTGGCAGAGATCGCCACACCTCTTACAGCTTTGCCTTAGATCTCTGAGCCTCTATGTCTCCGTGGTTCAAAAATATATTGGCAAAACAACCACAGAGGCATAGAGAAGAAGTTCAGAAAGACTTCTCGGCTAAAACATTGATCTCGGTTGTAACACCAACTCTGCGCCGACCGAACGAGGTAGCTGGTCTTTTGCAGAATCTCTGCGAGCAAACCATGTCGCCGGCGGAGATTATTCTCGTCGATGGAGCGCCGGAGTCAGAGAAACAAACTGAAGACGTCGTGCAATCGCTCAGTGATACGTTGCCTTTTCCCTGCCGCTACATCAGGCACTCACGAGGCACGGCCGTGCAAAGGAACGCCGGAATTGATCTGGCTCGAGGGTCGCTCATAGCTTTCATCGACGACGACGTTAGATTGGAGCCCGATTTTCTTCGCACGTGCTTTGAAGTGTTTGCTCAAGACGCCAGGGCCGGCGGGGTCGTGGGATACCGGACCAATCAACACTTCCGCCTCGCCTCGCACCAGCGCTGGCGCTGGTATCGGAGGCTGAAACTGCTGACGACTTTTGAACCGGGCCGCTACGATTTTGAAACCGGATACCCAATTAACGCCAACATGCAACCTCCGTTCAGTGGTGTCAGGGAGGTGGACTTCATGACCACAGCTTGCGCGGTTTGGCGCCGCGAGGTCTTTGAGTCGGGCATTAGATTCGATCCTTTCTTCAGTGACTACGGTGTTTTGGAGGACGCGCATTTCTCCCTTCGCGCCGGACGCGAGTGGAAGTTGTTTCAGTGTGGCGATGCGCGGTGTGTTGAGTTGCACTCCGCTAACGGAAGAGTCAACCAACGGAAGCTCGGATACAAGTATGTGGTCAACTACTACTACGTGTTTCGGACTGTAGCGGGCCCGCTCAGTCTGCGCCAGCAGGCGCGCTTCTGGCGTTACCAGGCATTTGAATTGTTTCGCATTGCGACTTCAGCAATTCGACGGCGCCGTGCCGCCGAGGTCGGCGAGTTGCTGGGACGGCTCGAGGGCGCATTTTCCGTGGCGCGTGGGACAGCCTTTCGACGCGCAGACTAATCGATGCATCTGGTTGTCTTTTCACATAAGCCGTGTTGGCCCACGGCAGAGTCAGCCTCCGGTTACGCGACCGACGGAGGATTCGCATTTCAAATGCGGGCGCTATCGCAGCTTTTTGATCGCACGACACTTGTCGTACCCATCACCACGCTCGCCGATCACCATGGTGAAATACCACTCGACGGACGGCGACTTTCCGTCAAACCGTTGACGATGCCTTACGGTCGCGGTTTAAAACGAAAATTGGGATTCGGTTTTTGGATGTTGCGAAACCTGCCTGCGATCCTGCGCGCACTTCTTAAAGCCGATGCTGTTCATGCGCCGATTCCCAGTGATATTGGAACGGTCGGCATGCTGCTGGCTTTTGTTTTGCGCAAGCCGCTGTTTGTGCGTCACTGCGGTAATTGGCTAAAGCCGGTCACCCGGGCAGAACATTTTTGGAAATGGTTCATGCAGAAGTTTGCCGGCGGCAAACAAGTGATGTTGGCAACCGGTGGAGCGGCGGAGCCTCCTTCCAACACCAATAAAGCGCTGCGCTGGATCTTCTCGACCTCACTTAGCGAAGCCGAGTTGCGAACTTGTGGAACCGCACGCGAATTGCGCGCTTCGGGTGATTTCAAACTGATCATTGTATGCCGCCAGGATCCCGAGAAGGGCACTGGCGTGGTGATTCAGGGTCTGCCGTTGATTCTGAAAACATTTCCCAAGGTGAGTCTGGATGTCGTCGGTGACGGTCCATCATTGAACAGTTTTAAGAAGATGGCTGAAGACACCGGCGTAGCCGATCGGGTTTTCTTTCACGGCAAATTGAATCACGCATCAGTCGTCGGGCTGCTTCAGCAAGCCGATCTGTTCTGTTATCCCACCCGCGCATCGGAAGGTTTTCCGAAAGTGGTACTGGAAGCACTTGCGTGTGGACTGCCGGTAATCACGACCAGAGTTTCCGTTCTCCCTGAGTTGATTGGCGCCGGTGGCGGTGAACTGCTTAATGAAGCCACGCCCGCGGCAATCGCTCAGGCAGCAATCGAGATTCTGACGGACCGCGCGCGTTACGAGCAGATGTCCGCGCGCGCCCTCGAGACTGCCGGTTGCTATTCACTTGAAGCGTGGCGCGACAGCATTGGTGCTCAACTGCGCGCTGCCTGGGGCGAGTTGCAAAGTGAGTCTCAGGCTCGAGGATGCGGAAACAGAAAACAACTGAGTGTGTGTTTCCTTGCGGGAACGTTGGGGCGCGGCGGTGCCGAGCGACAACTGATCTACATGCTGGCGGCTCTCAAATCAGCAGGCATAGAGACACGCGTACTTTCTTTAACTGCGGGTGAGGCGCTCGAACAGGAAATCCGGGAATTGGGGATCAGAGTTACCTGGGTTGGCGCTTCAAGGTGGCGGCCGATCAGGTTAATCCGCATCCTGCGCGAGTTGCGTCGCGAACCGGCTGATGTCCTGCAGAGTGCTCACTTCTATACAAATCTCTATGTTGCCGTCGCTGGTCGGCTGCTTGGAATCAAATCCATCGGCGCCATTCGCAACGATCTGACCACCGAGCTGGAAAGCAATGGAATCCTGGGATGGGGTCAGCTCCACTTGCCCGGACACTTGATCGCCAACTCGAAACTGGCGCGCCAGCGAGCCCTCCGCGAGGGCATTGATCTCGAAGATATTGATGTCGTTCCAAATGTCGTGAGCACAAATGGTGCGAGCCAGAATGGGAACGGCCACGGCAAAGGGCCGGTGCGCATCCTGTTTTCCGGTCGCTTGACCGAGCAAAAGCGACCAGACCGCTTCCTGCGAGTGTTGCATCGAATTGGTGAACGCCGGCCGGACCTGGAGTTCATCGCTCGTATTGCCGGCGACGGACCGTGGCGCCCGCGACTGGAAAAACTCGCTCACGATCTTGGTCTCAGTCCCAAGTCAGTCGAGTTCCTTGGAGAGCTCCAGGACGTCAAACCCTTCTACTACGATTCAGACTTTTTGATGCTCACCTCCGACTGGGAGGGAACGCCCAACGTTCTGCTGGAAGCGATGGCCTGTGGTTTACCGGTGTTGGCAACACGCGTGGGTGGCGTGCCGGAAATCGTCAATCTCGACGGCGGCTTGTTGGTTGAGTCCTCTGACGAAGAGGGAATGACTACGGCGGCGCTACGATTGATTGACGAGCTTGAACTGCGACATTCGTTATCTCGATACGGTCGCGAACACGTTTCCCGTTTTCATTCGGCGAGCAAGCTTAACACTCAACTGATCGAGATCTATCAGAGAGTTTCCTTGGGTAGTGCATCAGTTTGAATTACGCCGAACGCCTTCGGCGTAAATTCAAACTGATACACTACCTCCCCTTGCAATGACTCCCGCAATTGCGACGCAGATACCATTCAGGTCATTTGCCAAAACTGGCAAACGTGCGGCAGCTACGTCACGGCGCATTGACTGGATCGTCATCGCGCTGCTTGTCGTTCATGTACCGCTGTCGTTACTGATCTCGACTTCAATTGCAGTCGCAACCATCCATGCAGTTTTGACGGTCGGGATCGGATTCCTGCTCGCGCTACAGAGCCGGCGACACCCCGAACGCGTTGCGTATGTGGGAGCCTACGTTGTCGGAGCGGAGGTCCTGTGGCGGATGACCGGCGCCCAGGTCTTTTGGGAAACAGGGAAGTACGCAATCGCCGCTTTTTTCATCATCGGTCTCGTTTTAATTCGTCATCGGAAGGTCCCGGCCGGAGCTCTTTTGTATTTTGCCTTACTCCTGCCCTCGACCTTAATTACAGTGCTCTCGACGTCAGACTTTACTCAGCTACACAAGGCATTGAGTTTCCATCTCTCGGGACCATTCGCGCTGGCGGCCGCCTGGTGTTTCTTCTCGCAGTTGCAATTGTCACCTCACCAGTTGCGGCGGATTCTTTTATCGGTCATTTGTCCGACCGTGGGTGTTGCATGTGTTGCGCTCGCGGGAACTGTTTCTGCCACTCGCCTGAGCTTCACTACCGAATCGAACTTTGTGACCAGCGGTGGGTTTGGACCTAATCAGGTTGCGGGAGCACTTGGTCTGGGAGCTCTTTGTGCCCTTATTTGGCTGGTGTCACATAAGGAGGGATGGATCAACAGAGTGGTGATCCTCGGCGTGCTGGTGCTGCTCACTTTTCAGGCTGCACTCACATTTTCGCGCGGCGGATTGTATAACGCGGCGGGCGCGTCGGCGGTGGCTATTTTTTACCTGATGAGGAATCGCGGATCTCGAACGCGCGTAATCATGGCTGTGAGCATGATCGCACTGCTCGCCGGGTTGGTCATCATTCCAAGCCTTGAAGACATCACTGGTGGAACAATTTCACAGCGCTTCAGCAGCATTGATGTGGCCCACCGAGATGCCATCGTCAGATCCGATCTGGTTTTATGGCAGGAAGAACCGATCCTTGGAGTCGGTCTTGGCATGTCGGGCCGTGGGCGAAGGTTGCCACACACCGAGGGAACGCGGCTCCTCGCCGAGCATGGCATGTTTGGCTTAGCGGCGATCCTGGCTCTCTTGATTGGGGCACTGCGATCGATCAGAAAGGCACGCACTCCGGCGGGGAAAGCAGTGGCCGGTTCCATGGTGACTTTTAGTTTGCTTTTCATGCTTGATAAAGCCATGCGACTGGCAGCGCCATCGTTTGCCTTCGGGCTTGCATTTGCCGTGCTTCTACCTGACCAGCCGGCTTTGCCACGCGCGCGTCGCCGAATCAAACGAGGCTCTTTCTGAACTTCTTCTCTGCACAGAGAATCAGACTTTTCGGGCAAAGCTACCTGAACCATAAGGTACTCGAAGTGAAAAATAATCACCGCGAACCTCGCCTTTGTTTTATCGGTTCGATGGCCGGGCGAAATGGTGATCATATTACGCAACAGGGTCAGGTGTTGTGTGACCTCTTCGCGAAGATCGGCTATCCGGTGACTTCGGCGTCGGCGTTTCCCAATCGCTATTTGCGCCTTGGCGATATCGTGGTGACTCTCTTCTCACAACGCAAACACACAGAGATTCTGATTATTGAAGGTTATGGTGGTCGCAGCTTCGTTTTGGAGGATATCGCGAGTTGGATTGGGCATCGCTTTGGCCATCGTTTGATCCTTTGGCTGCACGGTGGTTCCTTGCCGGAATTTATGAACCGGTTTCCCAAATGGACCACGGGCGTGCTGGCAAGGGCTGACGTTGTGGTCACTCCGTCTGATTTTCTGGCGCGTGCAGTCTCGCGCGCTGGAATTGAGGCACGAATCATTGCCAACGTGATCGACTTCGAAGCATACCCGTTTCGTCACCGCAGGTTTGTAAAACCAAACTTGTTCTGGATGCGTCAATTTCACCAAATCTGGAATCCCATGATGGCAATTCGTGTTCTGAATCGTCTGCGGGCGAAGATGCCAGATTCATCTTTAGTCATGGCCGGAAGTGACAAGGGTTTACAAGCTGCTGTCGAAGACAGGGCACGCGAACTCAAATTGAATGACTGCGTGCGCTTTCCGGGGTTTCTGGACATGGCAGGAAAAGCCAGTGAGGGAAATATCGCTGACATATATATCAACACGAATCATGTTGATAACACTCCGATTGCGGTGGTTGAAGCCTGCGCCATGGGCTTACCCGTGGTTACTACCGCGGTTGGTGGGATTCGCGACTTTCTGATCGATCGTGAGACGGCGCTGATTGTGCCGGACGACGATGACGCGGCAATGGCGTCTGCGGTCGAGGAACTCGTCAGAAACCCCGATCTCGCCGCCCACTTGTCTGAAAACGGGCGCCGGCTTGCCAGGCGCTTTTCATGGGAAGCGGTACGGCCTCAATGGGAACGACTTTTTGCGGAACTCATGGGGGAGAGTAGCGAAGTGGTGACTTCTTCTTTGAGCCAAACACTGGCAGGGCCTTCGGGATCGTTGGCCAATGCTACTGGTGCGCCGATGGCGGAGGCTTCTTAAATATGTGTGGTATTTGCGGCGTTGTGTCCGCGGAAATTGAAGCTCCACTTAGCGCCGGCGCGATCATGGCAATGCGCGACACTCTCGTACACCGCGGGCCCGACGATGCCGGTCAATTTTTGGCTGCTGGAGTTGCACTTGGTGCGCGACGTTTGTCCATTCTCGATCTATCGGATCGCGGCCACATGCCAATGCGCTCGGAGCGTGGCCGTCACTGGATCGCATACAACGGCGAAGTCTACAACTATCGAGAACTGAGAGCAGAACTCGAAAAACGCGGCTACAGGTTCCGTTCAAACTGCGACACCGAAGTCGTGCTCAATATGTACATTGAACATGGCCCGGAGATGTTGGACCACCTCAACGGAATGTTTGCCGTCGCAATCTGGGACGACGAGGAACAGGCTCTGTTCTTAGCACGCGACAGAGTGGGAGTGAAACCACTTTACTATGCAGAACAAAGTGAAGCGCTCTACTTCGCTTCAGAACCTAAAGCGTTGTTCGCTGCCGGCGTAAAGCAGGAGTTCGATCCAGACACTTGGGAAGAGTTGCTCTGTTTTCGTTACGTTGCGGGTGAGAGAACGCCGTATGTTGGAGTGAAGCGTCTTTTACCCGGGCATTACTTGTTGTGGAAAGGCGGTCGGATTTATCGGAAACGTTGGTGGCAGCTCGGCGAGCGCGCCAGGCAGATCGAACCACCCGCGGACGTGTTGGCATGGTTTCGCGAGACGTTTGACGACGCGGTGAATTTGCGCCGGATCAGCGATGTACCCGTGGGGGTCTTGCTGAGTGGAGGACTTGATTCGAGTAGCGTTGCGGCTTCACTCGCCGCGAAAACAGGCGCAGGCGTGACGAGTTTTACGGTCCGATTTAATGAGCCCGGTTACGATGAAGGTCCGCTGGCGCAGGAAGTGGCAAGGCAATGGCACATGGACCACCATGAGCTATTCGTCTCGCCCCAAGAGCTTCTGAGCCGGTTACGAAGGGCTTCGTTTCTAAACGATGAACCACTCGTGCACGGCAATGATTTGCATTTGTGGGCCATCTCGGAGTATGCGAAGCCACTGGTAACCGTCTTGTTGTCGGGCGAAGGTGGTGATGAGACGCTGGGTGGCTATGTCCGCTACCGGCCGTTGAAATATCCGTTGCTCCTTGATAATGCAGCCCGGCCGTTATTGCCTCCTCTGGTACGGTTGCTGGGCCTCAACGGGCGATTAAGAAAACTGAGCCGTTTCCTTGATTTGGGATCAATCGATCAGTTCGTGCTGTTCAACTCGTGCGACATCCTGCCGCACGATCTGGCCTCGCTCGGCGTGGATACCAAAGCGGCGTTCACTTATCGACGGGATGTTCTTGCTGAAGCTCGCACGGTTTATCCTGGCGACCCTCTTCGGCAAGTAATGTACTGTGACCAACACGCGTTTCTTTGTTCGATTCTTGATCGTAACGATCGGATGACAATGGGCGCTTCTATCGAGTGCCGCGTACCTTTCCTTGATTACCGTCTCGTCGAAGGGCTCGCGTCGCTGCCAACCGCGACGCTGTTCTCCGGTAAACAGACAAAGCACATTCTTCGCAAGGCCGTCGGAAACCGGCTGCCGCAATCAATCTTGCGACATCGCAAGTGGGGGTTTGCGGTACCGTGGAATGTCTATCTACGACAGGTTCCGGAGTTGCGTAATTTAGTAAGAGAGCTGCCAGAACTGAACCCGATCCGGCATGGCCCATTCGATCCGATTCTACTCAGGGCAACAATCAACAACTTCGTGAACGGAGACAACACTTATTGCGAACTGATCAGGCAGTTGGTGTTAATTGCCATTTGGCATGAAGTCTGTTTTGGCCACCAAAGCTCTGCAAAAAGAGTTTTGGACGAGGTCAGTA
>Ga0187894_10006936_pt1 | contig 10886 bp, 10 predicted proteins | sample GBC1701081metaG_FD_136650 | JGI IMG/M metagenome (GOLD analysis project Ga0187894, IMG submission 136650) | White microbial mat communities from a lava cave in the Kipuka Kanohina Cave System on the Island of Hawaii, USA - GBC170108-1 metaG ...
CGAACCCAAGCACGAGGCGCGGCGGGGCGGCCGGGGCCCGTAACAACAACTCGCCCGAACGGGCCTACTTCGCCCAGCTCCCCGCCCACTTCGGATGCCACGGCCGCTCCCGCTCGAACACGAGCGAAGCACGTAACACCAAGTCTTCGCGATGCCGCGGGCCAACGATCTGCAGCCCAACAGGCAACCCGCGCTTCGAGAACCCCGCACGCAACGTCGCCGCCGGATGCCACGACAGATTGAACGGAATCGTGAATGCTGCGACGCCTGCGGGCCCCTGCTTGCGCCCCTCGGTCATCTCAGGAAACGGCCCCTTCGCCGGCGGCGGGTCATACGGCACGGTCGGAGTAATCAGGAAATCGACCCGCGAGAACAGCTCCGCGCACCACGCATTCAGCTGATTCCGCATCCGGTTGATCTCGCCGAAACGCTCGGGGTTCATCTTGGCGCCGGTCTTCGCGCCGCTGATGAAGGCGCGCGTGAACACCGCCTCCTTCTCGGGAAGATGTGGCGACAGGCGCGCAAGTAGCTGGAACGCGCCGAGCATCCCCCACGCCGCGGCGAGCGCGGGCGGGCCGCCGGTGATCGGCACCAGCCGATGCCCGGCCTTCTCGAACGCATGCGCTGCGTCCTCGACCACCGCCGCGACGTCGGATTGCACGACCGCGTAGCCGAGATCCGGCGAGAAGCCGAAGCGCGTACCGGCGGGCAGCTCCTCCGCAAGCGCCTCGACGTACGAGATGCCTGGATGAGGCAACGAGTTGGGATCGAGAGGATGCGGCCCGCAAGTCGCATCGAGCTGCAGCGCTGCGTCGGCGACGCTCTTCGTCAGCGGACCTGCGACCGCGGTATCGCCGGTCTCCCACTGCGAGAGCATGTCGTGTGGGATGCGGCCGTAAGAAGTCTTCAGCCCGTACGCGCCGACGAAGCTCGCCGGGATGCGGATCGAGCCGCCGCCGTCGCTCGCCGTAACGAGCGGGACGACGCAGCCGGCGAGCGCGGCGGCCGAGCCGCCCGAGGAGCCGCCCGGCGTGTGCTCGAGATTCCACGGCGAGCGCGTGACGCCGTAGACGAGATTCTTCGTGATCGCGGTGTGCCCGAACTCGGGGGCATTCGTCTTGCCGACGACGATCGCGCCCGCGGCGCGCAGCCGCGCAATCTGCGCCTCGTCGCGCTCCGCGATGCGATCCTTGTAGAGCAGGCTGCCCTCGGTGTGCGGCAGGCCCGCAACGCTCTCCAATTCCTTCACGCCGAGCGGAATGCCTTCGAGCGGACGCGCTTCGCCGCGCGCGAAGCGCGCCTCGGCAGCGCGCGCATCCGCGAGCAGTGCGTCGCGGTCGCGCAGCGAGGTGAAGGCGTTCAGGTCGCCGTTGGTGGCGTCGATCCGCGCCAGCACCGCCGTCATCAGCTCCACGGGCGAGAGCTTCTTCAGGCGCAGGCGTGCGATCAGCTCGGTGAGGGAAAGCGCGAGTGTTTCGTCCATCCACGCATCCTACACCCGGAGCGAGTGCAGCTGGCCAAACGGGGCCAGGCACGGATCCGCCAAAACCTGGCCCCAATCGTCGGGGTCCTGCGCGGCGGATCAGACCGCCTGCACCTCCACCGGCCCGCCGAACAGCGCGCTGGCGCCGCTGGGCGCGTCGAAGGCGAGGTCGTCGCTGACGAGGTTCACGTTCGCACCGGGCCGCTTCGCTGCGATGCGAAGCTCGAGCCCGGGCCCCTGATGGCCGAAGCCGTGCGGCAGGCTGACCACGCCGGGCATCACGGCGTCGGTCACCTCGACCGGCACCTCGATCTCGCCGATGCGCGTGCGCACGCGCGCCCGGGAGCCGTTCGCCAGCGCGCGCTGCGCCGCGTCGCGCGGGTGCATCTGCAACGTGCAGCGCTCGCGCCCCTTCGCGAGCGAAGCGACATTGTGCAGCCACGAGTTCATCGAGCGCAGATCGCGACGATTGATCAGGCGCAGCGGTGTCTGCGCGGCGCTCGCCAGCCACGCCTCGAGCCGCGGCAGGTCCGCGACGATGCGCTCCGGCGCGAGCTCGATCTTCCCGCTCGGCGTGATCACGTGACCGGGCAGCTGCGGCTCCAGCGGACCGAGATCGATGCCGTGCTCGGCGGCCTTCACGCGCGCGAGCGTGAGGCCGTCCGCGTTGCGCCCGCACGCGTCGCCGTAAGGCCCGATCCGCAGCAACGCATCGACGACGCGCTCGACGCCGGGCTCTTTGCCGACGGCAGCGAGCAGCTCGTCCGTCGCGATCTCTCCCTTCCACCGGCTCGCGTTCAGCGCGCGCTCGGCGAGCTGACGCAGCACGAGCGCGTCGAACGCCTCGGGCGCGACCTGGTTGAGACCCATCAGGCGCCGCGCGAGCTCGAGCGAGGTGCTCCAGCCGTCGCGGCCGCCGGGATCGGGCTCGATTGCGGCCGGCGACCACTTCGCGACGTTGCGCACCGCGACGTGCATCAGCAGCACGTCGTAATGACTGCGCTCGAGCGGTCCGGTCGGTGGAAGGATCAGGTTCGCGTGGCGCGTCGTCTCGTTGCAATAACAATCGAGCGCCACCATGAAATCGAGCGACCCGAGCGCACGCTCGAGCCGCGCGCCGTTCGGCGCGGTGTTCACCGGATTCCCGGCGATCGTGATCAGTCCGCGAATCTGCCCCTCGCCTGGCGTCTCGATCTCCTCGGCGAGCGCCGTGATCGGGATCTCGCCGAACATCTCATCGCGCCCCGTGACGCGGCTCTTCCAGCGCCCGAGCTTCACCGCGCCGGCCGCTTCGAACGCGAAGCCGAGCGAGAGCGCCGGCCGCGACCACATCGCACCGCCAGGCGTGTCGAGATTGCCGGTCAGGATGCAGAGCAGATCGATCGCCCAGCTCGCGAGCGTGCCGAACGACTGCACCGATGTGCCCATCCGCCCGTAGACGACCGCACTCGGCGCGCCCGCGAGCTCGCGCGCAAGTCGGCGCATCGTCTCGGCTTCGATCCCGCACAGCGGCGCAACGCGCTCCGCCGAGAAACCGCGCGCGATCTCGCGCACGCGGTCGAGATCTCGGACGAGCCCTTCGCAGCGCCCGAGCCGCACGAGGTTCTCGGCGAACAGCACGTCGATCATCGCGAGCAGAAATGCGGCGTCCGCGCCGGGGACGATGAAGTGATGCTCGTCCGCGAGCTCCGCCGTTTCGCTGCGGCGCGGGTCGATCACGACCAGCTTGCCACCGCGCGCGCGCAGCGCCTCGATGCGTTCCTCGATGCCGGGCGCCGTCATGATCGAGCCCTGAGAAACCGCGGGATTTGCGCCGACGATCAAGAAGTATTGGGTGCGGTCGACGTCCGGCACCGGGATGCGCACCGGTCCGCCATACATCTCGGTGCACTGCACGAAGCGCGGCCAGGTGTCGAGCGCGCCCGCGGAGTAAGACTGCTTCGTCCCGAGCGCCGCGAGCAGCACGTTCGCGCCGAGCAGTGTGCCTGCGTCGTGAATCGTCGGATTGCCGCGATACAGCGCGACCGCGTTCGGGCCGCCCGCGGCGCGCACGCGCGCGAGGCCCTCGGTCGCGAGCGCGTACGCCTCGTCCCAGCCGATCTCGACGAAGCCGTCGCCGTTGCGCAGCAGCGGGCGACGCAAGCGATCCGGGTCTTCCTGAAGGCCGCGCATGCCTGTCACCTTCGGGCAGATGCGCCCGCGCGAGAACGGATCGCGGGCGTCGCCGCGAATGCGCGTGATCGCGCGGCCGTCGAGCTCGACCTCGATGCCGCAGGTCGCCTCGCAGATCGTGCAGGTGCGGTAGACGCTTCGCTTCACGGCTTCCTCCTGATTCCTAACGAGCGCGCCAATTCCAAAGCACGAGCAGCGCGGCGGTCGCGAGCGCGCTGCCGATCGATCCGCCGACGATCGCGAGCTGCGCGATCCGCTCCTGATGCGGCTTCGCGACGAGACCGGCGCCCGCGATCGGAAGCGTGTGTCCCGTGCCCCAGATCGCGCCGGCGACGAGACCCGCCCACAGCCCATACAGCGAGATCGCGAGCGTGTGCGCGATCGCAGCGGCCCACGCCGAGGGCAGCTCGAGCCGTTCGCCGACGAGGCCGACTGAGAGCAGCACGAGGCCGCCTTCGATTGCGGCGAGATGCGCCGAGAGCCCGATGCGCGGGCTCCGGAACGCGGGAATCGCGACGCCGCCTAACAGCCCGAGCAGGAACAGCAGCGCGCCTTCGAAGCAGAGCCGCGCTTGCAGCGCCTCGCTCATCGCGCGCCCCCACCGGCGCTTCCGAGCGCGAGCGTCATGCGCACGAAGCCGGGTGCGCCCATCAGTCGCGCGAACTCGGGCGTCGATCGCGTCTCGACGACGCGAAACCCGTCCTGCTCGTAGGCGCGCTGCGCGGGCTCGTTGCCGATCAGCACCGAGATCTGCGCGCGCGCGAAGCCGCGGCGGCGGCCGTCTTCGAGCGCGTGCTCCAGCAGCTGGGCGACGAGGCCGCGGCGGCGCGCCTCCGGGCGCGTGGCGACGTTCTCGATGATCCACGTACCGGCCGGCATGTCGGGAAAGCACGCCAAGTACGGCGCGAGCAGCGGAGCGACGGCGGCGCTGCGCCCGGAAGAGAATCCGAGCGTGCCGAACGCCGCAAACATCGCGCGCGCGAGCGCGTGCTGGTCGAAGTCGCTCGCGTCGAACGCGACCAGCCCGGCGCTCGCGACGCCCGCGTGCTCGGCGACCCGAAACACCGAGCGGTGACAGAACGAACGCTCGGCGCCGCCCGCGATTCGCTCGAGACCGCGCTGGCGCTCTCCCGAATCGGGAAACACGAAATCCCACGGCCCGCGCGCGAGCTGGCCGCGCCCCGCCATCCCTAACACCTCGGCCAGGAACGGCAGGTCCTCGTCGCGCGCGGCGCGCAGCTTCGCGCCCATCAGCGCCCGCTCGAGCCGAGCGGAAGCCCGAGCTGCTCGAACAGCGTCGCGCGATCGAGGAAGAAGCGTTCGCTCGCGAGCGCGCCGTTCGCGACGCCGAACACGCAGAAGACCGGGAGCTCCGCGGTCTTCCCGGTCGGCGCGAAGCCGAGCCAGCTGCCCTGCAGCGTCATCCGCGCGCGGCCCCACGCCGCGACGGTGCCCGGGCCGTTCGCGAATCCTTCTAGCTGCACCGAGTAATCAGGGAATGCACGGAAGAATTGGCGCAAGGTCGCCGCGCACTCGGCGCGGCCGCGCGCGCTGACGCCGAGCGTGACCGCGTCGAGCACGAAGCCGTCGCTGCAGACCGCGAGCGCGGCGCCGACGTCGGCTTCGCTCTTCGCGCAGCCGTACACGCGCACGAGCGTGCGCGCGCTCGCGGCCGCGAGCGCGTCGAGATCGCGCGCAGCGCGCGGCGGCGCAAACGGCGATCCCGCCGGCCGAAGCTTTGCTCCGTGCTCTGCGAGGTAGCTGGCGACGCGCTGCGGCGTCTCGGGCGCGAGCTGCTCGTGGATCGCCGCGATCTTCCCGTTCGCGTAGACGGTGAGGTGGTCGCCTGCGAGCAGCAGATCGGGCACGCCCTCGCGGCGCAAAGTCAGCGTCCAGCGCATGAACACGCCGTCGGGACGCGTGCGCGGGCCGTCGATGATCTCGGGGATGCGCACGTCGAAGCGGCGATCGACGCGCCGCACGCTGTCGCGCAGATCGTCGACGACGGCTGTCGCTCCGGAGGCGCCGCTTCCGAGCGCGCCGCCGTTCTCGACGCCGTGCACGGCCGATTCCGCGAACCACGGCCGGATCCGGTTCCAGTCGTCCGTCAGGTATGCGAGCTCGAAATCCCGCGCGTAGCCGAAGAACCGCTCGAGGTCGGAGGGGCTTTCCATGCCGGCGAAATTCGCCCCGGCCGCTGGCTTCGCGTAGGTCCACATTTCTCGAAAAACTTGGTACCAGAGCCGGATGCTGTGGATCCGCCTAGACGGCGAAGGGCCGCTGCACCGCCAGCTCTACCGCGCGCTGCGCGGCGCCGTGCTGTCCGGCCGCCTGCGCGCAGGCAAGCGCCTGCCCTCGACCCGCGCGCTCGCCCGCGAGCTCGGCCTCTCGCGCAACACCGTGCTGCTCGCGACCGAGCAGCTGCTCGCCGAAGGCTTCGCCGTCTCGCGTTCGCGCGCCGGCACGTTCGTCGCGGAGCTCGCGCGCAGCTCGGCGCCTCCCTCGCTGCGGCGAACGGACGAGCGGCCGCTGCGGCTCTCGGCCGCCGGTGAGCGCATGCTCGGCGTGGTCGGCGCGGGCCGCGCTTCCTGGAACCCGTGGCAACGCTTGCTGCCGTACGACTTCCGATACGGCGAGCCGTCCTACGCCGATCTGCCGCTCGAGACGTGGGCGCGGCTGCTCGGACGCCGCGCGCGCCGGCTCGGGGCGCGCCGGCTCGCTTATCAGGCTCCCGGCGGCGCGGACGAGCTGCGCAATGCGCTCGCTCAGTACTTGGCGCGAGCGCGCGGCGTCGTCTCGTCGCCCGAGCAGATCGTGATCGTGCACGGCTCGCAGCAGGCGATCGATCTCGTGACGCGGCTGCTCGTCGACCCCGGCTCGCGCGTGGTCGTCGAGGAGCCGCACTACTCGGGCTTCGCATTCTGCCTGCGCGCGGCGGGCGCCGAGCTCGTGCCGATCCCGATCGACGCGCAGGGCCTGGTGACTGCGGAGCTAGCACCAATCCGCGACGCGCGACTCGCGTGCGTGACTCCTTCGCACCAGTACCCGACTGGCGAGGTGATGTCGCTGCCGCGCCGGCTCGAGCTGCTCGAATGGGCGCGGCGCTGCGACGCCTATGTGCTCGAAGACGACTACGACGGCGAGTTCCGTTTCGACGGCAAGCCGATCGAGTGCCTGCAGGCGCTCGATCGGCACGGCCGCGTGATCTACGCGGGCACCGCGTCGAAGCTGCTCTTCCCCGCGCTGCGCATCGGCTGGATCGTCGCGCCGGAGGCGCTCGCGCCGCACCTGCGCGATGCGAAGGCGCTCGCCGACACGGGCACGCCTTCGCTCGAGCAGCTCGCGCTCGCCGACTTCATCGCCGAGGGGCATCTCGAACGACACGCTCGCCGCGCGCGCGCGCGCACGGCCGAGCGCCGCGCCGTGCTGCTCGACGCCCTCACCGCGGAGCTCGGGCCGCGCGCCCGCGTGCGCGGCGCGAGCGCGGGCCTGCACGTGCTGCTCGAGCTGCCGGGCGTGCGCGCCCGCAGCACCTCTCGGCTGCGCGAGGAATGCAAGCGCCGCGGCGTGGGCGTTTACTCCGCCGCGCCGTTCTACCTGAAGCCGCCGCCGCACGCCGAGCTGCTGCTCGGCTACGCCGCGCTCAGCGAGGAGCAGATCCGCGAAGGCGTGCGCCGCCTGCGGCGCGCCGTGGATTCGCTAGCAAGCGGCGCGTAACACGCACAAGGAGAACACGATGAGCGACGACGATCTCAAAGCCGAGCTCGAGCGGCTCAAGGCGGAGAACGAGGCGCTGAAGGCGAAGGAGAAGCGCGGCACGTATCTGCGCGTCAGCGAGAAGGGCGGCGTCTCGCTCTACGGGATGCGGCGTTTCCCGATCACGTTCTATCGCGAAGAGTGGGACCGAATTCTCGGCATGAGCGACGAGATCCGCGCGTTCATTCGCGAGCACGCCGGCGAGCTGAAGACGAAGGGCGGCGCCGGCGATTGATGCGGCGCGCTCGGGCTGGGGCGCGGATCACTTCTTGCTCGGAGACTTTCTCGCGCGCTTCGTCTTCGTCGCGCGCGGCGGACGCGGCTTCGCAGCGCCGACCTTTCGCGCCTTCCGCGCCGGCTCGGCGCGCGCCGTCTGCGGTTTCTTCTGCTGACTCGCCGCGTACGTGATCCCACGCTCGAGCCACGCGCGCAGCTCGGCGTCGTCCTCGAAGCCGGCCGGCGCCACTTGAATGAAGCCCCGCATCGGGCGGCCCGTGAAATCCATCATGCGCGCGTGCGGCAGCGCGACCGCGGCATCGTGCGCGTCCGGGCCGACGCGCACCATCAGCTCGTCCCTGATGACTCCCGCGGCCATGTTGCCATTCGCCATGAACGCAACGCCGCCGAACATGCGCTTCTCGCTGATGCGCGGGTCGTCCTCGAGCAGCTCGCGGATGCGCTGCGCGAGGCCTTCGTCGTATGCCATCGCGGTCCTCCCGCGCGCGAGCGTCACACAGACGCGCGTCAGCGCGTGGCAGCATGTCGCCCCGCTCTCCTCCCGAAAAACGTGCTCTCGCCGATGCAGGTTCCGCTCGAGTAGCCCTTGCCGTCCTGCGCGATGTTGGATGCGCACGCCCCTACCGCGTAGAGGCCCGGAATCGGCGATTCGTCGGCGCGCAGCACCTCGCCGTCGCGCGAGACGCGCAGGCCGCCGAGCGTGAAGGTGCGGAACGGGCCGCTGCCGAGCGAGCCGCGCAGCGCCGCGAACGGCGGCTTGTCGAGCGGCTTCAGCCACTTGGAGTGCTTGTGGAACGCCGGGTCCTCGCGCCGCGCCGCGTTCGCGTTGTACTCCGCGAGCGTCTTCTGCAGCGCGCCCTTCGGCATGCCGAGGTCCGCCTCCATCGATGCGAAATCTTCCCAGGCGTCGACGACGTCCCAGCCGCCAAACTCCGGACGCCCGAAGCACTCCTCGTCGACGATCAGGTACGCCTCGGAATCGGGCTGCAGCGTGATCTCGATGCTCGAGCGCGAGTGGTAGACGTCCTCGGCGACGAAGCGCTGGCCGAGCTTGTTGACCAGGATGCCCTTCAGCAGATGCTCGGGCGGATAGAACGGGTAGGTGATTAGGGCGCCCGCCATGTGCAGCGCCTCTCCGCCGGCCGCGAGGCCGAGCTGAATGCCGGCGCCATCGTCGCTCGGCGTGTACTGGCGCTCGAGCCGCGCATCGAGCAGATGCGGCGCCCAGCGCTTCAGCATCTCCTCGTTGTTCGTGAAGTGGCCGGTCGCGAGCACGACGCCCTTCCTCGCGCGGACGGTGCGCTCGCGCTCGAAGTTCCGGTAGCGCACGCCGACGATGCGCCCGTTTTCGCGCACGAGCTCGCGCACCCAGCTCTCGATCTCGATGCGCGCTCCTAATGCCTTCGCGCGCGCGATCAAGAGCTCCATCATCTTCGCGCCGCCGGCGTGGCCTTCGAGCGCCACCTTGTGGCCGCGCGGCGCCGGCTTCGCTTGCTCGCGATAGGGCCACGCCTCCTCGTTGCCGCTCCAGATCAAGCACTCGTCCGTCATCTGCAGCACGTGCTTGCCCTTGTACATCGAATCGTTGAACGGGACGCCCTGCGCGACCAGCCAGTCGAAGTGCGCGACGCTCTCGCTGCAGTAAAGATGGATCTTGTCGCGGTCGGGCTCGGGCGTATTCGCGATCAGGTACTTCTCCATGTCCTCGACGCTGTCCGCGACGCCGACCGCTCTCTGCACGCGCGTTCCGCCGCCCGCGTAGACGTGCCCGGCCGCCATCGCCGTAACACCTCCGCCGCCGCTCGCGCGCTCGAGCACCAGCACGCTGGCGCCCGCGAGCCGCGCCTCGATCGCCGCGCACGCCCCGGCGCAGCCGAGCCCCGCGATCACGACGTCCGCCTCGTCGTCCCACTTCGAGACGTCGCGCGCGCCGAGAACTCGGTACTCGTGGCCGGCCATGAATCCTCCCCACCGCGTCGGCGGCCGGCGAAGCTAGATCAGGCCGCGCGAGTTCCCACCCCATCTCAGGCCGGCTGAATGACCTCGCTCCAGCCGGCGCAGATCGGGCTAGGGTGAGCAGCGAAGGTGCGCTGAGTAATAATTCGCGAACTTTCGGGAGGTGGCGTGCGCACCAATAGTTTCGCTGGACTGATCCTGTCGCTCTGCGTGCTCGCGGAATCGGGCTGCTCGGTCGTGATGGCGGGGCGCCAACCCGGCAAGAAGGACACCAGCGTCTTCGCGATCGGAACGCCGCGCGACCGCGTGATCGCCGAGGTCGGTCCACCTTCGTTTACTGAAGCGGTACCCGATGGCCGCAAGGACATCTTCAACTTTGTTCAGGGCTACAGCACGGGCGCCAAGGTCGCGCGCGGCTTGTTCCATGGAGCTGCCGACTTCTTCACAGCCGGTTTATGGGAGGTGGTCGGAACTCCCACCGAGCAAGCACTCAATGGCACAGAGGTCAGCGTCGCAGTCGTATACGACCCGACCGATCACATCAGGCGCGTCGATGTCCTCAAGGGCGACAAGGTCGTGCAGAGCTCGGCGTCCGTGGCTGCGCCCGCCGGGGCTCCAGTGCCTGCGGCGGAGACCGCTGCCCCAGTTGCAGAGCCAGCGGTTCCGGCGCCGGAATTCGAAGCTGCTCGCGCGGAAGCACCTACGCCCAGCGCACCGGCGAATGAAATCGGCATGGACGCCGAGCCTCAGGATCCGGCCGCGAGCACCGCACCGGCAGAGCCGGCGCAGGGCAGCATGTCCGAGGCAGAAGCCGAGCCCGCGCTCTGAGGGAGCACCTCAGCCGCTGCGGGCGCGCAGCGCTGCGTAGAACGCGTCGTGCACGCGAAGTTGCCGTCGCGTCATGCAGCGCACGCGGTCGCGGCTCGCAGCGCCCCTAACTCCGCACCAGCCTCCCCGGCAGCTCGCCCGTGCTCTCGCCGCGCTCGAACGTGACGGCGCCCGAGCACACGGTCGCGACGTAGCCGCGCGCGCGCTGGATCAAGCGCTTGCCGCCGGTCGGGAGGTCGTAGGCGATCTCGGGCGCAACCACGCCGAGCTGCGCGAAGTCGATCAGGTTCAGGTCAGCCTTCAGGCCCTGCGCGATGCGTCCGCGATCGCTCATGCCGACCAGCGCTGCGGTGTCGGCGCTCTGCGCCTTCACGAGCCTCTCGAGCGCGAGCTTCGGGCCGCGCGTGCGGTCCTTCGCCCAGTGCGAGATCAGGAAGGTCGGGAAGCTGCCGTC
>Ga0187894_10006937_pt1 | contig 10885 bp, 6 predicted proteins | sample GBC1701081metaG_FD_136650 | JGI IMG/M metagenome (GOLD analysis project Ga0187894, IMG submission 136650) | White microbial mat communities from a lava cave in the Kipuka Kanohina Cave System on the Island of Hawaii, USA - GBC170108-1 metaG ...
CATCGCTCATGAATTCGACGACTTCGAGCACTTGCGTCCAACTCGCCTCGTTGTTGTCGCGCACGCCGAGCATGGCCGACATCGAAAGGCCGCTCGCCCAGATGCCGTGAAAACCGGCCTCTTCGACGAGCTTGGCGCTCAAACCGCTGTGCGCCTCCATCAGAAAGCTCAACTCCGGGCTGTACACCATCCGTTTCAACTGGGTAGTCTTTTTCAAGCAATGCTGTCTCGCCATACTGTGTCTCCTTGAGTTTCAAAGTGAATGTTTGCTGAGACTTGTAACCCGCTTCCGGTGATTTTCCTCAGCCAGCGTTTCATCTGTCGCTCCTCTCGGTTGATCTTATTGGTAAGTAGGAATTCGTTTCGGCTCGTCAATCGGCAGAACTGTCCTTCGATCACGGGCTTGACTGCGCAGCGGACGGCGAGGACTGCAATAGCGCGCAAATAACCACACGCCCACTAACGTCAGCCCGGCGCTGAGCAAAAAGAGCGGGCGATAGCCGAACGCGCTGATCACCTGCCCGCCCCCCAAACCGATCACTGCAAAGCCCAGCCCGTTGGCCATCTCGCTGGCGCCGGACATCAACGCGCGACGGCCCGGCGGGACAGCTTCCATCGCGTATGCCGCGTAGGTCGGAACGCGAATCGCCATCAACGTCATCACCCCGACAAAACTGAGCGCGGCGGCGCCGGTATGCGCGAACAAAATCAGCGGTAGCAGACTGACGGCGGCGCCTGCGGCTGCGCCTAAGATCAAATTCGGTTTTGACCAACGCGCGGCCAGTATGGGCGCAAACAAGGATGCCCCGGCGGCAAACAGACGTCCCGCTCCCAGCAGCAGCCCAATGCCTGCCGCGCCTGCGTCCAGGTCTTTGTCCAGATACATGTTCAGGAAGATCAACACGGCTCCGGTGGCCATCACGAATAAAAACCGCACGAGCGCGAGCATCCCGATTTTCGTTGCGCCGCCGGTGGCGAGCGTCAACTGCTGCAAAGCTCCCGTCTGCGGTTTGACCGTGACGGCGCGCATCGTAAACATCCCTACCGCCGCGGGCAGCAACAGCAACGGTGTCAGCCAGAGCGCGTACCGATAGGGCGCTGCTTCCGTGAGCGAAGTGGAAAGCAAAGCGGCGAACAGCGCCGGCAACAAGCCGCCAATCAGATTGCCTGCGAAGCCTGCAAGCGACCACGATGTGGCCACCATTGAGTAGAAATACGGGCGCTCCTTGACGAGGCTGATTTCGGTCAGGAATGGCGCGCCATTGGTAGTGTGAAACGCCAGCCCCAGATTCGTGAACACATAGGTGGCCATTAACCACACCCCACGACGATCAGGCGCAACAAACTCTGCGCAGGGTAGCGCCGCACAACCGAGCGCCATCACGCCCAACCCAATCCCGATCAGCTTGCGCGTACTGAACCGGCTGCCCAACCAGCCCGCCGCCAAACTGAATACACCATAAGCCAGCAACCCCAACCCATTTACCGAACCGATAAACGGTTCTCGATACCCCAGACGCAGCAGGTAAAGATTGAAGATGACCGCGTAGATGCCGCCATCCACGGTGAAGCCGCTCAGCCCATCGGCCAGCAGATACAACCGCATATCCCGATTGAAGCCGCGTACCATTTGCCAATGGTTTTTCACGCTGTCACCCCTTTCGCTCCGCCCATTGAAAATGCGCTTTGAAGCTGCGAATCCACGCCAGGGCGCGTGGCTGTAGCTGATAATCGTCCGTCAGCATACGCCCGCGCAGCACGATGCGACCGAGGCCGCCGCCTTTGTATTGAGCTTGCCCGATATTGACCGTGCGCAGGAACAAGGCTTCGGTTTCGCTAGTGACAGCGTTCAGCGAAACGGCGCTGCGCACGAATTGCGCTGTGCCGTCAGCCTGCATTTGCCAGAGGCCAGTCTGGGGCGCAGTAGTCACGATATCGTTCGTGTCATCTATCTGTTCCAGAATCATCTGACTCCAACTGCTGAGGTGCTCGGCGCGCAACCATTGTTGATTGAAAGCCGCAACATCCAGCTCGTAATCCGCGCCAAACCATTCCAGTAAATGAAAGAGTATGAGCGGAACACTGTCGGCTTCCAGCATCGCCTGACTGGTCATAGGCGTCGCTCCCGTGATGCGCGGATTCATCTCGCCCAGATAAAGTGCGCCAGTGTCCTGATCGAGCAGAAAGTCCAAGCCAAAGCATCCGCGATAACCCACCTGTCGCAGTTGTACGCCGAGCGCCCGCATGGCCTGTTGCGCTTGTTCGCGAATAGTTGGAGTGAGAAACGTGGATTCGTGAAAAGCAAAGACTTCATTGCCGCACCAGCCTCCGCTGAATGGCGTCAATTCCCGACAGCCAACCAGTTCGGTTTGCAAAGGCCCGACCAGCGTGCCGTGCCGTGTGACGCAACCTTCGATAGTCAATTGACGGCAGCGAATCCGCCGCATGATTTTAACGACAGGTTGTGCGGTGATGCGTGTGGCGTGTGGCAGAAAATCATTTTCATTGGAAATGAAAAACGTGGTGTTGCCCGAATCGCCATACGGCAATTGCACGACCAAATCATTGCCGAGCGCGGAGGCCACACGCCGCAATTCCGCATAACTTGTGACCTGGGCCAGCGCGTGGGGAACTGAAGCGACGCCCGCGCGATTGGCCAATTCAGTGGTCACAACTTTGCTGTCCAGATGATTGCGCAACGCGGCGGTGGGCAAACAAACCTGCAACCCGAGCGCCTGGGCGCGCGCTTCGTTCTGTTCGTCAAACATCAGAAATAACGCTTTGCCGCCGGGTTGCGCCTGCCTGGCCACAGCGGGATGTTCAAGCAAATATTGATTGGCGGCTTCCACGCCACCAAGCTTCTGGACTATCGCATCGGAGGGCACGAAGGCGCGCGCATGCTGCCCTGCAAAGCTGTCAATCGTGTTGATAAATCGCAATCCGCCAATCCATTCTTCTGCCCCAATCAGATTGAAAGCCGTCGGGTTGAAGTAATAAATCGGTGTTTCATTCCGGGCAAAACGTCGGCGAATGTCAGACAAGGTTTTCATGACCACACCTCCGCCTTTGGCATCACGTAGCGCGCGGGCAACGCATTGGCACATTGATTGATGGCGCCGGGCGCCGCTGCGAGTTCCGCGACAGCGGCCTGCCAATCGCGCAGAAACGCTTTGGCTTTTGCGCGCGTGAATTCGGGTTTGATCACGATGCGCATGACTTCGATGTGCTCGACATCGGCGGGAAGGTGATAAACCGGCGCGATCCAACCTTTGCGTTTCAGGCGTTCCGCGAGCGCCGCCAAGGTCAGAGCCGAGGCGCCGCCTTGCAAGCGAACCGCGACCACGGGCATTTGTTCGGTGTCGCTGACGACTTCAAAGCAGGATTGCGCCGCCAGGGATTGCGCGACGAATTGCGCCGTCGCCAGACATTCCCGCATCACGCGCCGATAACCGCCGCGCCCCAGACGCAGGAATTTGTAATACTGCATGACGACGCCGTTGCTCGCGCGTGAAAAATTCAAACCGAAGTTGCGCATCTCGCCGCTCAGATAATGCACATCCACCAGCAACTCTTCCGGCACGATTGCGGCGTGGCGAAAAACCAGCGTTCCCAGGCCCGCATAGACCAGCCCGTATTTGTGATTGGAGACATTGATGGATTGCACGTGCGGCAAGCGAAAATCCCATTCGAGTTCGGGTCGCGTAAACGGCAGCACAAAGCCGCCCGACGCCGCATCCACGTGAATCGGGATGTCCCATCCGCCGTCGGTCAACACGCGATCAATCCCCGCGACGTCATCCAGCGCGCCCGTGTACGTCGTGCCCAGCACGCAACCAATCGCCATGACGAGTTCGCTGACTTTGCGCTCTCCGGCTTCCGCCGCCGTGAAGCCGCATTCCCGCATCACCTGCGGGTCATCCGCGATGCGCGTTTCCAGCGCAGCGCGTACTTGCTCCGCCATAATTGCGTATTGGCCGGGCGCCAGCGGGATCCATTTCACATTCACGTCGAAGTAGCGCGCGAATTTGGTAAAGCAGGCATGGGTATGCGTGCCGATGACGAGGTAGGGCCGATCTTTGAATGACGCCTGCGGCTCTCGCTGACGCCGTTTGCGCCAATTCCATTTGTGCGCCAGCAACGCCAGCATCATCGCTTCGGAAGACCCAACCGTGGTCGTGCCAATGAAGCCGGTTTCCGCTTCGGGAGCCTCCGCGTGAAAGAGACTCGCGGTCATCCGAATCACGCTTTGATGGATGAGTTCCGTGTGCGGATATTCAGCGGAGTTGATCAGGTTCTTGCCCAGGCTTTCGAGCGCGAGCCGCTCCGCCTGCGCATCCATTTGCGTGGTGACAAACGAAGCGAGATTTCGCTGCGGATTTCCATCGCCCGCCAGCATTCGATGAACGCGCCGATACGCTGCGCTGGCGGCGTGTCCGGCGGCGGGGAACTCGTGATTGTCAACGCAAGGAATTGCCGTTATCTGTTTCAAGCGTTGGCTTATTCGACGAAGACATTGACCGATCATGCACATTCTCCCTGTTAGCCTCGGCATACAAACAACGATCTGTCGGGTTCTACAAATCCATCAGCGCCCGGTCGTCACGGCTGAACTGCTGCGCCGCGTAAGCAGCGACTGCTTCGTCGCCGTCGCTGCATTCGGAATTTCTCTGACGGCTGCGAGTGTGCGCGAAAAGGCGGGCGGCGTGAATGGAAGGTTCTGCGAAAAATCTATCCGTAGTTCTACGAATTCTTATGGGTAGTTCTACGGATAATCAAAGCTCTGCCTGATGTTTGACCGCGAACTTGACCAGCGTGTGGCTGCCGCGCAGGTCGAGTTTGGTGGCAATGTTGTTGCGGTGATGTTCCACGGTGCGGACGCCGATGCCCAGAGTCGCCGCGATTTCCCGGCTGGTCTGGCCTTCGGCGATCATTTTCAGGACGCGGCGTTCGGTGGGCGTAAGCTCGGCGAGCGCGGGTTTTTCGGCGGCCAGCGCGGCGGCGCGCGCGCTGCGCCGGATGAGACAGGAGGAGAGCGCGGGGCTGATGTAATCCTGCCCGGCGACGACCGATTTGAGGCAGTTGACGATCTCGGTGATGGCGCTGTCTTTGAGCACGTAGCCTTTGGCTCCGAGGTCGAGCGCGGCGTGCAGATAATGCTCGTCCTTGTGCATCGTCAGGAAGACGAGTGGCGCGGCGAGGCGGAGTTCGCGCGCCTCGCGAGCCACCGCGAAGCCGTCCTTGAGCGGCATCGTCAAATCGAGCATGGCCACGTCCACCGGCGTGTCCTGCAAACGGGCGAGCGCCTGTTCGCCGTCGGCGGCTTCGGCGGCGACTTTGAGCCGCGGGTCGGTCTCGATGATCTGGCGCAAGCCCTGGCGGAAGATGGGGTGGTCGTCGGCGATCAGGATACGAATCGGGTTGTTCATCGGGGTCTTCTCCGGCTTCATTGGGTTTCAATGTTTGTGTGGCGATGCGGTCTCGCCACACAGGCGAGACAGACGAGCGGTGCGCCGTCCGTCGTCTCGACGATTTGACGGACACCCCGCAGCGTCGTGGCGTCGGGGTCGTGACAACTTTTCAAGTCCCGCGCTATACTCCGCGCCATCCATTAACTCAGAAGTCGCTGGTGTGAGCGGAACGCGGGCAGTTTGGCGCGAATGCGGCGAAAGAGTCCTGCGGGCCCTCGGAAAAAGCTTGGTAAAAGTTCGGTAAAGCAGCTATGTCGTTCTCCTCCAATCAATTGCCTCCCGCGCAGTATGAGTTTGGAGCCTTCCGGCTGGACGTGCGCGAGCGTGCTTTGTGGTGTGAAGGCAAGCTGGTGCCGTTGACACCCAAGCTGGTGGAGACGCTTTTGGCGCTGGTCGAGCGCGAAGGCCACATCGTGGACAAGCAGGAGTTGATGGAGCGGGTCTGGCCTGACACCTTCGTGGAGGAAGGGAACGTGGCGCGGCACGTCTCGCTGCTGCGCAAGGCTTTGAGCGAAGGGTCAGGCGGCGCGTCGCTGATCGAAACGTTGCCCCGGCGCGGTTATCGCTTCATCGCCCCGGTGCGCAAAGTGGCGCCGCCGGAGAGCGCGGAGCCGGAGTTGGTGGTCGAGACGCACACGATCACGCGCGTCACGGCGGAAGAGAGGATTGAGGACAGCGACACAGATGAGGCTGCATTGGTTGGACAGGCAGTTCAGCCGCCGCTGTTGCAGGCCGCCTCCGTCTTGGCGCCTGCCATCGACGCGGCTGCCGCTCCGCCGATCAAGCAGCCACGTTTTTTCACGCGGCGTCCACGCCTCGCGCTGACCGCGTTGGGCGCGCTGGCGCTGGCCGGTTTCGGCCTTTTCCTGACGTTCGGGTATTTCCAGCCGAAAACCGAAGTCGCCATCGATTCCATCGCGGTCCTGCCGTTCGCCAATCAGAATCGTGAGGCAGAGACGGAATACCTCGCGGATGGTTTGACCGAAAACATCATCAACAATCTGACCCAACTTCCCGACCTGCGCGTGATCGCCCGCAACTCCGCCTTTCGCTACAAAGGTAAAGAAGCTGACCTGATCGGCGCCGGGCAGGCGCTCGGCGTGCGCGCCGTGGTCGTGGGACGGGTCTGGCAGCGCGACGAGCATTTGACAGTCAGCGCGGAGCTGGTGGACGTGCGGGAGAACAAACAGCTCTGGGGCCAGCAGTACAATCGCCGGCTCGCTGACGTGTTCGCCGTGCAGTCAGAGATCGCGCAGGAGATTTCCGAGCAACTGCGCGCGAAGCTGAGCGGGGCCGAGCGACGGCAACTGGCGAAGCGTCCGACGGAGAACCTCAAAGCTTTCCAGTCTTACACGCAAGGGCTGGCCTACAGCCATCGTCGCACCCGCGAAGATTTGCTCACGGCCATCCGCTACTACGAGCAGGCGATTGCCGAAGATCGCCGTTATGCGCTCGCCTACGCGGGCCTGGCGAATGCCTACGCCAGCCTGGGAGCCTACGGCTACTTGGCGCCCAGTGAAGGCCGGCGCAAAGCGGAAGAGGCCGCGCGCCAGGCCCTCGCGCTCGATGAAAACCTGGCTGAGGCGCACACCGTCCTGGGTCAAATCCACGTTCTGTTCACGCCATACAATTTCTCGTCAGGTGATCACGAACTGCGGCGGGCGCTCGAACTCAGTCCGAGCCTGGCCCTGGCCCATTGGTGGTTGGGACTTTCGCTCGTGTTTCAGGGGCGTCTCAACGAAGCGCAGGTGGAACTGCTGAAAGCGCGCGAGCTTGATCCGCTCTCGCCAGTCATCGCGCGGTCATTGACCCTCCCCCACTACCTCAGGCGAGATTATCCGCGCGCGCTCGAGCTGCTGCGGCAGGCCAATGAGCTAGGCCCGCCGTTTGGCACTACCTTTGAAATCGGGGTTTACATTCAAAACCGGTTACTCGACGAAACCTTCGCGGAATTGGAGAAAGCCAAGCGCGAGCGGAAGAATGATCCGATCTTGATTTACAGCACGGGCATGATCCATGCGGCTCGGGGGGAGCGGGCAGAAGCGCTCCGGATCATCAAGGAGTTGGAGGCGATGTCCGGCGAGCGCCTGAGCCAGGCGCATTGGATCGCCAAAATCTATGCGACCTTGAACGAGCAGGAACTGGCCTTGACGTGGCTGGAACGCGGCCTGGCGGTGGGAGCCATCGGATCCTTTTATAAAGATGAACCGGTGTGGGATCCGATCCGCGGCGATCCGCGCTTTGTTGAGCTGCTGAGGCGGATGGGCATCCCGCCGTGAGATACATTGAGCACGTAGCCTTTGACGCCGAGGTCGAGCGCGGCGTGCAGATAGTGCTCGTCCTTGTGCATCGTCAGGAAGACGAGCGGCACGGCGAGGCGGAGTTCACACGCCGCCCGCGCCACCGCGAAGCCGTCCTTGAGCGGCATCGTCAGGGGGTACCACTCCTGATTCATTTTCCATCGACTCAATCCGCACCGTCACGGTCGTGCCCTGACCGGGCGCGGTCTGGATCGTATGTGCGCCGCCCAGAATCCGCGCTCGCTCGGCGATGCCCTGCAAGCCCAGCCCAACGTGCGCGTTTCCATCCAACCTGAAGCCTCGTCCGTTGTCGTGGATCGTGAGCAGCGACTGCCCAGCGTGGACTCGCAGTCGGATCTGCGCCTGGGTCGCGCCGGAATGTTTGAGGATGTTGTTGAGACACTCCTGCACGATGCGATACAGCATGATGTCGTCGCCGGGCGCAAAGCATCTATCGCACTCGTCCAGCTCGTGCGTGAGCTGAATGGGCGAACTGGCGGCGACTTTTTCGATCATCGCCACCAGCGCCGTGCGCAAGCCGAGTTGATCGAGGTGCGACGGGCGGAGGTCGTAAGAGATCGAGCGCACCTCTTCGAGCGTTTGCGAGACGGCGTCGCTGAACTCCGTGAACTGCGCCCGGACGCGCTCGTCCGGCAAAGTCATCGCATTGAGCAGCGCGCGGTTCTTGATGACCAGCAGGTTCTGCCCCAACGAGTCGTGCAATTCGGCGGCGATGCGTTGGCGCTCGGTTTCCTGCGACGCGAGTAACTGGCGCGCGAACATCCGCTGCGCGGCTTGTCGCTGTTCCAGTTGTCTGACGCGGTATTTGAAGACGCCCAAAACAGCGCTGCCAACGGCCAGCGCCGCCAGGGTCAAGAACCACCAGGTGCGGTAAAAAGGCGGCAGCACGGTGATGCGCAAACTCTTGCCTTCCGTGTTCCAGAAGCCGTCGCTGTTGGCCGCAATCACTTTGAAGGTGTAGCTGCCCGGCGGCAGATACGAAAAGAAAGCGGCGCGGCGTGTGCCCGCGTCAACCCAGTCGCCATCCAGCCCTTCCAGCTTGTATTTGAAGCGCAGATAGGCGGCGTTGGCGAAGCTCAGCGCGGTGTATTGAATTTCCAGATTTCCCTGTCCCGGTTGCAACCGCACTTCATCGCGGAAGGCGACCGGCGCGCGATCTTGCAAGACCGCTTCGATCAACACCGAAGGCGATTGTTGATTCGTCGTCACCGCCTCCGGATCGATCATCGCGACGCCGTCCTGCGTCGGAAACCACAACCGTCCGTCGCGCGAGCGAACGCCCGCTGGCCACAATCCGCCGTTGCACTCGACGTTCAGCATCCCGTCATTTTTGCCGAACGCAATCGAGGTGATGTCGCGCCGCGCGCCAGCGGCGAACTCGTCGAGTTCCTGCTTGCGCACGCGGTAGATGCCGCGATTCGAACTCATCCAAAAATGGCCGTAGGCGTCTTCCAGAATCCGAAACACGCCGTCGTTGAAAAGCCCTTCGCGCGTCGTGTAGCGCGTGAACTTGCCGTCTTTGAAGCGTCCCAACCCGCTGTCATAGGCGCCGATCCAGAGGGCCCCGTCCCGATCTTCGTATAACGCGCGCACGGCGTTGCCCGGCAACCCGTCCTGCTCCGTCCACGTTGTGATCTTGCCCTCTCGCCAATGCATCAAGCCTCCGTAACAACCAATCCACACGCCTCCGTCTGCGGCTTCGATGATCACGCGCACGACTTCGCCCGGCAGTCCGTCCCGCGTGGTGAAGTGTTGCGCCTGGCCGTTGTGATAGCGGAACAGTCCGTGGTCTGCGCCAAACCACATCGCCCCCACTTGATCCTGATAAATGACATTGACCCTCGTTTGGCCGAGCGTGTATTGCGCTTTGACCGAAGTGAAGCGCCCTTGCTCAAAGGTTTGCAAATCGGTGTCCGTCGCAACCCACAACCGCCCGGCGAGGTCTTCGCTGAGCGCAGTCACCGCCCCGGCGCCCAACCCATTGCGCGTCGTGAAGTTCGTGATCTTTCCCGCCTTGATTTGACTCAAGCCGCCATCCCATGCGCCCACCCAAATCGCGCCGGCGCGGTCTTCGTAAACGGGATAGACGTTGCGGCTGATCAACCCCTGTTCCTTGGAATAGGTGGTAACAATCTGTTTGCGAATGCGAAACAGCCCTTGCCCATCCGTCCCCAACCAAAGATTGCCATCGCGGTCTTCGTAAAGCGTTTTCAAGGTGATTGTCTCAGGCTGTCCTGACGAAGGAATCGTCAGCTTGCGCAACAAATTCTGCGTGACCTCCATGTTCCATAGTTTCCCCGCCCGGTCGCGCCACTCAGTCATCGGACGAACCGCGCGTGGCTGCTTGTTCGGGAGCGGAAAAGACGTCACTTTTCCGTCCTTGAGCCGGAATATTCGCGCGCCTGCCGCCACCATCCAAATAGCGCCATCTCCTGCTTGGGCCACTTGCATCAGTTGCCCGCCCATTTCGGCAGGCAGCGCAACCTGCGTCCATCTGCCAGACACAAACAGATGCAGGCTGGTTTGATCAAAGCCCCAAAAACCGCCGGTTACCTTCCATCCTACAATGCCGGAGCCGCCGGAGAATTGCGGTGTATCGCGCTCCGTAAATCTTCCAGCAGCCGGTTCCCACTCGCGCGCCTTATTGCCGGACAGAGCCCAGAGGTGTCCCTGCGAATCGCCCGTCAGTCCATACACGACACTCTTGGGCAACCCGTGCTCGGTCGTATACGTGATGAATTGCCCCTGATGATACCGCGTGACGGCGCCCACTTCGGTTCCCGCCCAAAGATCGCCCTCCGCATCCTGATAAAGACAGGTGAAGCGATTGCTGCTGAGGCCGGGCGTGTTGCTTTTATTGAAGACTGTGAAGCGCACGCCATCAAAGCGCGTCAGCCCATCCAATGTGGCGACCCAGAGATAGCCTTCCGACGTCTGGTGAATAGCGGTGATGATGTTTTGCGGCAGCCCGGTTTCCGCCGTCCAATGATCGAAGCGGTATTGCGCCCGCGCGGTTGAAATCGAAATTGAAATGAGGAAGAGCAGCCGGAGGCAGGCCACAGCGCGGCGCATGACGGGGCGACGGGTGGACGTTGG
>Ga0187894_10006938_pt1 | contig 10884 bp, 10 predicted proteins | sample GBC1701081metaG_FD_136650 | JGI IMG/M metagenome (GOLD analysis project Ga0187894, IMG submission 136650) | White microbial mat communities from a lava cave in the Kipuka Kanohina Cave System on the Island of Hawaii, USA - GBC170108-1 metaG ...
ACCAGATTTCTATTTTAAAAGACCGCCTTGATAAAATTGAGAAGCAAAGAATTACGCAGCGGAAGTCGAGGGGCAATATTGTGCGTGTTGCATTGGTAGGCTATACGAATGTGGGAAAATCTACCCTGATGAACTTACTTTCGGGTTCCGGTGTGTTGGCTGAAAATAAATTATTTGCCACGGTCGATTCAACAGTCCGGAAAGTGGTGTTTGGCAATATTCCATTTCTGCTCTCTGATACAGTCGGGTTCATTCGTAAACTTCCGCATCATTTAATTGAGTCTTTTAAGTCTACACTGGACGAGGTACGTGAAGCGGATATACTTTTGCATGTTGTAGATGTAGCTCACCCCTTCCATGATAACCAGATTGAAGTGGTTAATAAAACCCTCGGTGAAATTGGAGCTGGTAGTATTCCCGCCATTTTGGTGCTGAATAAAGTGGATATGTTAAAAGCCAGCAGCGAGGAGCAACCGATCAATCTGGAAGAGATGAAGCGCTATTATCGGCAGCATGGTTTTGAAAAGGTAGTTTTTGTATCTGCAACCCGAGGAGAGAATGTACAGGAATTGAAGACTGTTATGTTTGAAGTGATCAGGAAAAAGCATATTCAGATTTACCCGAACTATCTGAAAAATGGATATGAATTTTTGCCCGATTTTACAAAGGCAGTACAGGAGGAGGAATAGTTTTTATATTTTTACCAATTCCTTTGGCCCCGTAGTTCAATGCCAGCCCGCCTGACGGTAGTCGGGTGGGGATAGAATGCCTGGCCCCGTAGTTCAATGGATAGAATAGAAGTTTCCTAAACTTTTGATGCAGGTTCGATTCCTGTCGGGGCTACCAGACAGAAAAGACCGGGATTTTCTCGGTCTTTTCCTTTTAAAATCCTGCTCAAATCCCTTCAAAACGCGGATTACTTCATTCTCTCGGGTGGTTCGACATTTGTTATTTTCGATGATCAGATTTTCGGGGAAGATTGAACCAATGAGTTTCTGTTTGTTAGGTAAACTCGCGGCTTCATAATAATTAATAATATTGAAGGTTCTGCAAGAGGTTAATTCCTGAATTCAAATACCGCGTGTAATTCGATTCTCTCGATTCAAGGTCGGATAACTTTTCTTTGAGGTTTAGAATTTCTTCCTTGAATCTTGGTTTCATGAAGGCGTAGCTGTCACGTTCGATTTCATTCAGCACATACTTTTCTTCAAGCGATGCTAATTTCTTTTCAGCGCTGGTGAGGTTTTCTTTGAGTTTGCCAACCTCCTGTTCACGGTTTGATTCGTTAGCCTTGAAGATAGTTCCCATTACTTCCAGATAAAGTTTCTCAATCTCTGGCTTAACGGCAACCTCATCAAAGTAATTTAATAAAGCCTGATGTGCTGTTTCTGCCGGAATTCTTTCCGTGCATCCATTCCGGCAATGGTAGTAATTGTAATACCGACTTCGTCCCTTGGAAGCACTGCTCGCAAGCTTTCCACCGCACTTGCTGCACGTGACTAAAGCTCTTAATGGAGTTACATCATTCAGCTTTTTGTACAACTTACGTTGGGAATTGACTTTTACTCAGTGTCAATCCCTTTTTGTTCATCATTCTACTACGATGTCAACGAAATTCCAAATCCCTCTTCCAAGGGCGATTTTGAAAAATGGCTGAAAGAGAACTGCTAACACAAAATACAGGAGTGAAGTTTTTTGTTTATTCTCATCAAAACTCCTGTACGCCATAAACCCAAATGCGATAAGGGCAAAGAACCTAACAAACTGATAGTAGCCGTAAGGCATGTCTAAGAGGCAAACAAGAAGCAGAAGAATTAGAGCTATTTTAACTATCGTCATCATTTTCAATTTTTTACGATTATTAATTCCAGATCATGACATACGAGCTTATTTCACAACAGGGTGGTAATTTTAGTTGCTCAACACTAGTTCGAAAAGTGAAGCGTTTTAAATGAATTCACTGTATGCGCTGAGTACGTGACTAGTTTTAGAAAAAAGCAGGTGAGCATTCTTGAATTGTTTTTCAAACGTTTGGAATCTTAGGAAGAGGCTCGCCCCTTATCCCTCTTGAAACATGCTTTGCAATAAAATCTGTAAAGGGGACAATATTCTGATGCACGCTGGCCTGTTCCAGCGCTTCCATATATAATTTTCGATCCTCAACTGGAATGACAGTCCACGGGTAACCTCCTGCCGCCAGCATTGCATTCATGAGAAATCGCCCGATGCGACCATTTCCATCCATGTAAGGATGAATGTATACGAAAATGAAATGGCCGAGTACAACACGTGCCGCTGGGTCTTGCTCTTCTCTCAGTAAGTCAAAAAAAGCTGGCATCGCATCGTGCACTGCATCACGATTTAGCGGAACATGCATTGACCTTCTTATGTATACTGGTCCATTTCTATAACCGGCCAAATCGCTTGGTTTTAAAAGCCCTACTGATATGCTTGGCGCAAACAGTTCGCGATACCATGTTCCATGATCAGCATCAGCTGTGTTGCCGGGATTTTGTCCAGCTAATATTCCATCAAGACTTTTCAGCACGGCTTGATATGCCTGCCAATATCCTCGGGCTGCAAGAGCATCGCGCTGTTCTTTGTCCTTGCCATCTGACTCTGGGTTCCATGTTCCGCTTCGTACACGTTCGATCAATTCAGGAGTTACTCTGTATCCTTCAATGGACAAAGAATGGTATGCATCTGTCACATAAACTTCTGCAACATGCTTTAGGAAACCTGCTTTATCTTTTGGAAGTCCCGGTGCTTTTGGAAAACGAGCAATAACTGTTTCTCTCATCGCATACCACATCATCCTTAATCGGTTGACATAGGGCGATCTGTCGCGTCCGGTTCCGGAGTTGATAATGCGGTTTGCGAACGGATCATTTTCACGAGAATCATAGCCCGCACTTTGCATGGTCTTAATGATATCATCAGCAATTCGGTTGTTGCCGATATTTCTGAATGCACCGGCAAGCCGGCCGGCAATTACCGTATGTCCTCCATCGAGTAGTTTCGGAAGGATGTCAGAAGCATCTTTGATTATAGACAAAGCCGTGCGACTGTCCGTAGGATTGCTTGTAAAGAATCCTGGAGAAGAAGAGATTAATGCTGCCGGTAATGAAAATAGCTGCATGCCTTCTTTTTCCTCCCTATCCCCACGTCCGGGAACTGAGGAACGCACATCGAAAAGAGAAGTGTTGTGAGGGAGTGGAGTCACTTTGTTTCGTGCTTTCGGTGAACGAACGAGAAGTTGTTGTGGGACTGTCCAGTTTCCGCTATGCAGCAAAAGAGATTGTTCTGGTGAAAGTGACCATTCTTTTCCGAAACGCTCTTCCAGATAGACTGTGCAAAAACGCCAAAAGGAGGCATACCATGAAGTACTATCACCAGGTTGCTCGTCTGGTCTTGTTGGAATGTACCACCCTTTCATCACTTCTTGTAGGAATCCATGCTTAACCAATCGTTCCCTATGTGTGCGCGAAATATCGCTAGCTCGAATAGCGGCTGCGCCATCGACATTCTGAATATCTTTCAATACTTCCAGAGACTGAGCGAGCTTTTCAGAAGGAGTAGCCATCGTGTGTCTATTTTTAATTAGTTCGGTCCTTTATTAGCTTATTACGCTGTATCATAATTAGCTTATTGAGTTGTACGTAAATTAGCTTATTATGTTGTATCAAATATAGCTTATTCTGCTGAATCTATTGTTTTTGCGCTAAAAACTTAATTTTCAATGCCTTGAATAGCCAAGAAAGTCTAATTTACACATGCTGATAACTTTAGAACCAAGTTTAAGATGTCAAAAAAAGGCGGGGGTAAAAGACTTTACTCGTATATGTTGCGTCACGATGAGACTGTCGGGGCTGCAAGGCTGGAAGAACGGCTTTTTTATTTTCGTATACCACGATCTAATCATCTTCAATTATGAAGCCTTGCAATATTATTGAGTATAGGGATCGGTATCAGTCGGCATTCAGGGAACTTAATATTGAATGGCTGGATCATTATAGCCTGACTGAATCGCACGATTTACAAATTTTGGATAATCCCCGCAACACCATTTTAGATAATGGCGGGGTGATTTACCTGTCCGAGTGTGATGGTCGTATTGTGGGTTCAGCCGCGCTGATGAAGGAGCCTGGAGGTATTTATGAATTGGCAAAAATGGCTGTTGCTAAGGATTTTCAAAGGATGGGCATCGGTAAACTATTACTTGAAAAATGTATTGAAAAGGCCAAGCAACTAAAGGCAACTAAAGTTATACTGTTTTCTAACCATCAGCTGAAAGCAGCGTTGGGTCTTTATGAAAAATACGGATTCCAACACATTCCGGTGGCAGACTCTCCATTCTTAACAGCCGATGTTAAAATGGAACTTGTTCTTTAAGGTTCAAGCTTATATATAAATACAGGTTTACAAATTCCTTAAGTATTTCCTCCTGTACTACATGATAAACCGGGGGCGGGGAGGCGAATAATTTTATGAAGAAGGAATTCTGTCTGCTCGCTGAAAGTCATAGCTTACTTTTTCCACCCAGGTCCACGAATAACCCTTCCCGGTTTTGCACCTGTGTGCTCTCCTTGCCGCAGCACTTGAATTCCGTTTACAAAAACATGCACCACCCCTGTCGCGTATTGTTTGGGGTTATCATAGGTGGCATGATCCTGAATCGTCCGGGGATTAAAAATTGAGATGTCGGCATAAAAACCGGGTTTCAAACTTCCTCTTTTCCGGAGTTTCAGATTGGCAGCAGGTAATGAAGTCATTCTGCGGATCGCTTCTTCCAATGAAATCAGTTTTTCCTCACGAACATAGTTACCCAACACGCGGGCAAAGGTTCCGTATGCCCTGGGGTGTGTTCCCCATTCCGTAAAAACGGGTGCGTCAGACATAGAAGCTCCATCGGAGCCAAAACTAACGTATGGCAATTGAATAATCTTTCGAACATTTTCTTCCGTTTGCAGGTAATAGATGCCTGCTCCAGGCGATTTATCCTTTACAATCAGATCGATCAGTGTTTCATCAGCGTTCTTACCGTGAAGTATCGCTACTTCATCCAATCTCTTGCCGCGATAAAGCTTGTTCAGTGAGTCTAGCCGAAACCCCAAAATGACCACATCCTGGGGGTCTGAGTTTTTTATGGGAATGCCCAGTCGCATTTCATCTAATACTTTTTTTCGGTGGCCAGGATCTCTAAGTCGCTTCCGCATTTCTTTAGTGCCACCTTCTTGTACCCAAAGCGGTAATCGTGCGGTAAGTTCTGTATTGCTGGCAGTATAGGGGTACATATTCGCAGTTATTTTTACCCCTGCTTTTTGGGCGCTGTCAATCTTCGCAAGCACGGCATTAATCTTTTTCCAATTGCGATCATGATTGATTTTCAAGTGATATATTTCTGTACGAATAGCTGCTTCTTTTGCAATGCGAAAAGTTTCAACTAACGCCTGTAAAATGTTGTCGCTTTCACTGCGCATGTGTGTGATGTAAATCCCTCCGTTTGCTTTTGCCACCCCGGCAAGTTGTATAATCTCTTCAGTTGAAGCATAGTTGGCAGGTGCATAAATGAGGGATGTGCTCAGGCCCATGGCGCCATCCTCCATAGCTTGTTGCACCAGGCTTTTCATTCGGGAAAGCTCGCCAGCTGTTGGTGGTCGGTTTTCATACGCCACCTCATGGTTACGGATGTTGGTGGCTCCCACAAAGGAGGCAACATTCGGGCTTACACCTTTTTTCATCAGCCATTTAAAATAACCATCCAGGGTTGTCCACAGGCTGTCAACAGATTGTACTTTATTTCTTTTAACAGGGCCTGCACTCCAACCCTCTCCCATTACTTCTAAGGTCACGCCTTGTTTGATGTCACTCATGGATCGGCCATCCAGTTGAAGGGATCGGTCGGACATGCTGTTCATGTTTATAAAACCTGGCGCTACTGCCAGGCCGGTTGCATCAATTTCATTTTCGCTCATCGCGTAAGAAAGATCACCAATCACTGCAAGGGTGTCATTTTGAATAGCTACATCGGCAATGAAAGGTTGATTACCCGAACCATCGTATATCGTTCCATGACGAATGATGGTATCAAATTTTTGTTTTCTGAATTCGCATCGAACGGATACCAGAAAAATCAGAACAAGGCATGAAGGTAATTTCAACATGCTGGTAGGATATCAAATGGTACGAACGATAAATACAATATTGATGATGACGTATAAAGACACAACCACGCGCGAGCCGTAGTAATTAATTTTTTCACTGACACGTGCATTTCCCTTATCGTGATACCTTAATGCAATGGCAGAAACCAGCAACGTGGCAAAGATGGCCATGAAAGTAGCAGCGTGCAGGGAGTCAACTAACGTAAAGGAGGAAGATTCCGGTAAAAGCGAATCAATGATGTATTTGTTACCGACTGCTGCAAACAAACCACCCACCGGCAGGCCGAAGCGCGGCTCCAATTCGGATGGTTTTGTCGTGAAGCTGAGGATCGAAATCATGAAGGCGATGTACATGCCAATAAAAATTTTCATAAACAAACCCCAGGCATCACGTTCAATATCCATTTTAATATTGAACGAGGCATACTCGGAATGAAGCATATCTGAACTGGGGTCGCCAAATACAGTTGTGTATTCGTGGGTACCAGTGGTCACTTTAAAATTGGCGATACGCCATCCATCGAGTGTAAGTTCGCGATCGAATGTGCTTCCGATATCATCTGGAACAAACACTAAGCTACGTTGATCATAAATTGAATTTTCTATATGAATCACCAGGTGCTGTTTGTCAAACGGAAAATCACCCACGCGCCAGTTGTGCTTCATTACACATTTCATTTTCATGAGCTGCCACATCTTTCCGTCTACCATATCCATGATTACATCGGGTTTATCAATTTGCTTGGCATTGGGGATGTCAATCTGTGAAGGAAAATCAAACTCCAGGTTGTCGTACAAGAGCCAGAGCCAAAACCTGACTGTATATTCTTTGTTGTGAAAGTCAATATCATGTACACTGATGACATAGGCGCCTACCTTAACTGTATCAGGAGGTTGTTCTGTGGAGTCGTTTTCCTGTGCGAACGCGATCATGGGCATCGCCATCAGTACAAGTAGAATCAGTTTTTTCATAGGTTAGTGTTCAAAAATATACCTTTTTTAAAGATTCTGAGAACTGTTGCGTATCAACTTAGTAACTTTGATGAAGCCGTGCTATTTTCAGGTTAAATTTAAATCTATCATGTATACCGGCTTATTCCACACCCATTCATTTCTCCGCTATGCGGTTCTCATTCTTCTTGTTATTGTAGTGGTAACCTCGGTAATGGGATGGCTCAGTAAAAAGCCCTATTCCGAAACTGACAATAAGCTGAGTCTTTATTTATTCATCGCTACGCACCTTCAACTTCTGCTCGGGCTTATTTTGTACACGCAAAGCAGTTGGGTTCAAGTCGGGAAACTGGCCATGAAAATTAAGGAGGTTCGGTATTGGACGGTTGAACACCTCTCTATCATGTTAATCGCTATTGCACTGATTACCATGGCGCGTGTTACTGCCAAAAAAATGAACAGCGCGGAAGCTAAACATAAACGAATGTTTATATTCAATACCTTGGCGCTGGTGCTGATTCTTACCGGAATTGCCATGAGTGGCCGCGGAATTATGTAAATCGCTGGATGTCAGGCTGACATCGGTTTTGGAAATGCCGGCATAACATTGCTAACTTAGTCTTTGATAATTACCGATCGCATGAAGCGCACCTTTATTCTCTTGTTCTTTTTCATGTTGGCTATTTCCGGTACAGCTCAGTATGCTGGTCGCTATGAATTGGTGAAATTGGGCAAACAAGTAAGTACGCACTACCATGAAGCTGCCCCAATTCTTTCGCAGGATGGTAAAAAGCTCTATTTCTTTGTACACAACCATCCTGAAAACACGATGGGTAAAGAAGGAAGTGATGACATTTGGGTTTCTACCCTTGATGATAAGGGAGAATGGGGCGTGGCAACTCACCTGAGCGGACCATTCAATAATCACCACAGCAACCAGGTTTTTACTGCTTTGCCCGATGGCTCGCTCTTTATTAAAGGTGGGCGAGGCCGAGACTCAAAAGGCTTTTCGATTGTAAGCGCTGGAGGATCGATGAAAGAGTTAGAGGTGGAAGGCTTCAAAGAAATGAATAAAGGCCGTTTTTACGGAGCCAGCATTTCATCCGATGCCAAACACATGATTTTATTTTTCGGTACCATGGTGGGCAGCCCGCGCAGCGGACTTTATGTAAGCAATCAGCAACAAAATGGCTCGTGGTCTGCGCCCAGGAAGTTGAATGTGTCTGTTCGCGATGATGACTTCGGGCCGTTCATCGCGCCCGATGATAAGACTTTGTATTTCGCCAGCGACCGTGCCGTAAAAGGCCGGCATGGCAAAGCCGATATTTATCGCGTTACACGATTGGATGATACATGGCAAAATTGGAGTGAGCCGGTAAATCTGAGCCCTCCGATTAATACCGCTGCCGATGAATTTTATTTCTGTATTGATAAAGCCGGAAATGTATTTACCAGCCGGGCTAACAGCACACAGGATGGCGGTAACCTGGATATTTTTAAGATGATACCGAAGGACATTAAGGTGATGCTTTCAGGAACGGTGTACAATGAAAAAACACAGCAACCGCTGCAGGCAGATGTAGTGATTACCCCGGCTGAAAGCAAGGCAATAAATTTAAAGTCAACCGCTGTTGGAAAATTTGAGACAAGAATTCCCGAAGTAGCAAAATATACTGTTCATGCTTCACAACAGGGTTTTTTGCCGAAAGACTTATCGGTTGACATACCCGCGTTAAAGGGCGACACTACCTTGTATGTGGAGGTGTTTCTTACCCCGGTGGCAAAAACCTTATTATTAACCGGCACCGTGTACGACCTTAAGACCAACAACCCGCTTACTTCGAAATTGGATATTGTGTTGAAAACTGATCGGAAAGCGAACTTTAAACTTCAGGCAGCTGGCGGGAAGTATCAGCAGGAAGTTCCCCAACTTGGTTGGTATATGTTTACAGCTTCTGCGGAAGGTTACTTAAGTGCTACTGACAGCGCGGAATTTGTAAGCGATGAGATGACACCGGTCACAAAAGATTTGTTCCTGCAGCCAATTGAAGTTGGATTAACGGTACGCTTAAAAAATATTTATTTCGATTTTGACAGGACGACATTAAAAGAAGAATCTTTTATAGAGTTGAATAAAGTGGTGGACTTCCTCAAGGGAAATTCTCATGTGGAGATTGAAATTGCGGGCCATACCGATAACAAAGGCTCGGATGATTACAACCTCACTTTATCACAGGGGCGTTCACAATCCGTAGTCGATTACATCATCAGCCAGGGCATCGAAGGCTATCGCCTCACGGCCCATGGATACGGTGAATTCAACCCGATTGAAACCAACGACTCCGATGCAGGCCGAGCCAACAACCGCAGGGTAGAGGTTACGGTGGTGAAGAAGTAGGGGATAGTACGGATGTATCGGCCATACCTATGGCATGTGCGCATGTTTGTGAGTAATTAAATTCGGACAATGAGTTCAACGATTACAACAGTTACATTTCTTATACTTGGACTTGGGACATCGCTTTTGACCTTATTCATGTATCTAGATAGATCTAAATTTATCAGGACACTTAAAGGACAGAAGGGACTCTTTAGCCTTAAGCGCTCAGGATCAGATGAACTTCTGACAATGATTCAAATTTATTTTAACAAAAGGGCATTTAAATTAGTATTGAATTTAGGATTGCGTTACCAAAACAAATTATAAAGGCTTTCGTATATTCTAGTCACTGAACAAAATCGTAACCAAAAACCAGATGAACGAAGGGAACAACAATTTAGTGAGTACGGCCCGCATAACAGGTATCTGGTATCTGATGCTAGCCATCTCAGGGATGGTTGGATTTCTTGTGTTACACCCACAAATCTATGTGGCTGATGACCCAGCAAAAACATTGAGCAATTTAAATGAGCATGGAACTCTGGCCCGTGTTCGGTTACTGCTGGAATTTACCATCGTGGTATCACAAGCGCTTGCTGCAGTTTGGTTCTATAAATTGTTTAAAGATATCGATCATGTGGCAGCATGGGCACTCGCTGCCTGGGGTATGATGAATGCAGCCGCAATCATGATCAGCGCCATGGCGATGGGTGGAGCGTTGGGTGTTGCAAGCACCACTCAGTCGTTGGAAGATAAAGTGATCATGATACGAATTCTGGATCAATTCATTAAAAACGCTTGGGGTGTTGGCAGCCTTTTCTTTGGTCTTTGGCTTATCCCGATGGGCTCTATCGTGGTGAGGTCTCAGCGAATGCCTGTCTGGATGGGTCGTGTTTTAATTATCGGGGGTGCCGGCTATCTTGTAAGCACGTTTATTAATTACCTGGATATAAAAGGCGCATGGCTCGATATGTTAGTAATACCCGCAACTGTGGGTGAATTTTGGATGATCGCCTACCTGTTGATTTTTGGAATCCGGCCCGCAACTAAGAATTGAGTAACGCACTCTGCTCACTTTTAACATTTAAACTTCACTGAATCTGCCCCAGCGAAATAAAGTCCTTAATCTGGGCAATGGTATCTTTCACAGTTTCGGTTACGATAATACGATAGGTTCCCAGCTTTTTAAAAAATTCGATGCTGAGATCATCCTGCTTTAAAAAGATAATTTTCTTATTGGCCTTAATAGCCAACCCTACTTCAGAGGCTGTACCTGCCGCCATGCCCAGCACAACTATTACATGGCTGCTCAGCACCGTGATATTATTTCGGGCGCTGCCCATTCCGGTAATAATTTTTACCTGTGCATGAGCAGAGGCACCCTGCGTA
>Ga0187894_10006939_pt1 | contig 10883 bp, 7 predicted proteins | sample GBC1701081metaG_FD_136650 | JGI IMG/M metagenome (GOLD analysis project Ga0187894, IMG submission 136650) | White microbial mat communities from a lava cave in the Kipuka Kanohina Cave System on the Island of Hawaii, USA - GBC170108-1 metaG ...
AAGAGCCAGTTCGCAGCACCGAGCGCGACGCCGAGCCGGGAACGGACAGCGTTGTTTCCGCCACCAGCGGCAGGCAGGAGCAGGTTCGCTCGCCGCGCGTCTCGAAGAAGGTCGAACAACGTTTGCGCAACGAGCCGTACGCGTTCCAGTTTTTCCAGGCGGTACGCCTGCTCGAGCAGCTTCTGCCGGAGCGCGAGCCGGTGGGGAGATTTGTGCCGCCGTCGAAGGAAGTGGTCCGCTTCAGCGTGCACCAGAGTGTCACCTTTCCGCCCAGCGACATTCACTCGCTGGAGGAAAACGAGGGCCAGCAGCCGCGCATGGAAGTGAACTTTCTCGGCATGACCGGCCCCAACGGCGTCCTGCCGTTGTGGTACACGGCGCTAATCCGCGAGCGCATGCGCGCCGGCGACCACACCCTGCCGGCCTTCCTGGACATTTTCAATCACCGCATGGTTTCGATTTTTTACCGCGCCTGGGAGAAATACCGGTTCACGATTTCCTATGAGCGCGGCGAGCGCAGGAGCTTCACGCAATTCCTGCTGGACCTGATCGGCCTGGGCACAAAAGGGCTGGCGGACCGCCAGCAGGTGGCCGATGATTCCCTGATCTTTTACTCCGGCCTGCTGGGCCAGAAGCCGCGTTCGGCGCAGGCCCTGGCGCAGATTGTGGGCGATTACTTTGGCGTACAAGTCGAAGTCGAACAGTTTCTGGGCGCCTGGTACCGGCTGGACGAGGACAACCTGTGCAACCTCGACGTGAACGGCCCGGACATCTCGGAAATGGTCGGCGGCGGAGCGGTGGTCGGCGATGAGGTCTGGGATCCCCACGCCCGCGTGCGCCTGAAGCTCGGCCCCATGCCCCTCGAAAAATACCTGCAATTCCTGCCCAATGGGCCCGCGCACAAGCCGCTGCGCGCCATCCTGAGTTTTTTCTCCAATGACGAATTCGATTTCGAAGTGCAATTGCTCCTGAAACGCGATGAAGTGCCGCTGTGCGAGCTGGGCGCCGAGGGCGAAGGGGCGCCGCAACTGGGCTGGGTCACCTGGATGCGTTCGGTTCCCATGCAACGCGACCCGCAGGAAACCATCCTGCAATTCTGACGCGCGAGGACACTATGGTCACCAACCTGAAGGGCCTGATTGGAAAATTGAACAACACCACGCGCACTACGCTGGAAGCCGCCGCGGGGTTTTGCCTGGCGCGCACCCACTACGACGTGGAGATTGAACACTACCTGGCCAAGCTGCTGGACGTCACCGACTCCGACCTGTCGCGCATCCTCAAGAATTTCGGCGTGAACAAGTCTCACCTGACGTCGGACATCTCGCGCAGCCTGGACAAGCTCAAGTCCGGCAACGCGCGCACGCCGGCCTTCAGTCCCACGCTCATCAAAATGTTCAGCGAAGGCTGGATGCTGGGCACGCTCGAGTTTGGCGCTTCGCAGGTGCGCTCCGGCTTCGCCATTCTGGCGCTGATGAGCAATGCGGAGCTGGCCCTGATGGCTCGGGAGATTTCCCGCGAACTGAGCAAGATTCAGGTGGAGGCGCTCAAGAAGGATTTCTTTTCCATCGTCGCCGGCTCCCCGGAGGACGCCGAAACCTCCATGGCCGCGAACATTCCCGGCCTGGGAGGCGCGCCTGGGGCCCCCGGCAAGGCCGGCGGGAAAACTCCGAACCTCGACCAATTCACCGTGGACCTGACCGAGAGCGCGCGCAAGGGAAAGATTGACCCGGTGCTCGGCCGCGACTTCGAGATTCGCCAGATTGTGGACATCCTCACGCGCCGCCGCCAGAACAATCCGATTCTTACCGGCGAGGCCGGCGTGGGAAAAACCGCCGTGGTGGAAGGATTCGCCCTGCGCGTGGTCAAGGGTGATGTGCCGCCTCCGCTGCGCAACATCTCACTGCGCAGCCTGGACCTGGCGCTGCTGCAGGCCGGCGCCGGCATCAAAGGTGAATTTGAGAATCGCCTCAAGGGTCTCATTGAAGAAGTGAAGTCATCCGCGCAGCCCATCATCCTGTTCATTGACGAAGCGCACACCATGATCGGCGCGGGCGGACAGGCCGGGCAGGGCGACGCCGCCAACCTGCTGAAACCTGCTCTGGCACGCGGCGAGCTGCGCACGATTGCCGCCACGACCTGGTCCGAGTTCAAGAAGTACTTCGAAAAAGACCCGGCGCTGGCCCGCCGCTTCCAGGTGGTGAAGGTGGAAGAGCCCAGCGAAACCACCTGCAGGATCATGATGCGCGGCATCGTTCCCGCGCTGGAAAATCACCACAAGGTTCGCATCCTGGATGAAGGGCTGGACGCTGCTGTTCGTCTTTCCCACCGCTATCTGGCCGGCCGTCAATTGCCGGACAAGGCGGTGAGTGTGCTGGATACGGCGTGCGCCCGCCTCTCCCTGGGCCAGAGCGCCACTCCCCCTGCGCTGGAACAGGCGGTGAGAGACCTGGACGATCTGGAGGTGCAGCAGCGCATCCTGGAGCGTGAATCGGCGGTTGGCGCCAACCACGCCGAACGCCTCGCTGATATTGCCGCCCGCCGCGAGGAAACGAAGAAAAGGCTGGAAGCGCTGCAGCAGCGTTGGGATAAGGAGCGCGGGCTGGTGGAGAAGATTCGCGAAATCCGCGCCAAGCTGGAAGACGCGGCGGCACAGAAGGCGAAGGCTGCTGCTGCTCCTGCCGCGGCCGGCGCCGCCGCCGGCGCCGACGGGGGAACCGCTCCCGCGCCGCAAGCTGCGGCCGCTGCGGAGGCGGCTCCTGCTGCACTGACGCCGGAGGCCATCGCCAGCCACAAGGCCGACCTGGCCAAGCTGGAGACCGAGCTCAGGGCTCTGCAGGGCGAAACGCCGTTGATGCAGGTCACCGTGGACGGCGAAATCGTCGGCGAAGTCATCTCGGGCTGGACCGGCATTCCCGTCGGCAAAATGATGAGCGACGAAATTCAGACCGTGCTGAACCTCGGCAACCTGCTGGGGCAGCGCGTCATCGGCCAGAACCACGCGCTGGCAGCCATCGCCCAGCGCATCAACACCTCCCGCGCCAGCCTGGACGATCCCAATAAGCCGGTGGGCGTGTTCATGCTGGTGGGGCCCAGCGGCGTGGGAAAAACGGAAACCGCGCTTGCTCTCTCCGACCTGCTGTACGGCGGCGAAGGCAACCTGATCACCATCAACATGTCGGAATTTCAGGAAGCGCACACCGTTTCCACGCTGAAAGGCTCGCCTCCGGGATACGTCGGATACGGCGAGGGCGGCGTCCTGACCGAAGCGGTGCGCCGCCGTCCTTATGCCGTGGTGCTCCTCGACGAAGTGGAAAAGGCCCACCCCGACGTTCTCGAGCTCTTCTACCAGGTGTTCGATAAAGGCCGCATGGAAGATGGTGAGGGCCGCGAGATTGATTTCAAGAACACGGTCATCATCCTCACCACCAATGCCGGCACGGAAACGCTGATGAAACTCACCGTGGACCCGGAAACGATGCCGGAGTCGGCCGGGTTGGTGAACGCGCTCAAGCCCGAATTGAACAAGATATTCAAGCCGGCATTCCTCGGTCGCATGGTCATCGTGCCGTATTTCCCGGTGCGCGACGAAGCTCTGAAATCCATCGTTCGCCTGAAGCTGGGCAAAATCAAGCGGCGCATCAAGGAGAATCACAAGATCGAGCTGTTGCACGATGAGACGCTGGTGGAAGAAGTCGCCAAGCGTTGCACCGAGGTCGAAAGCGGCGCCCGCAACGTGGACAACATCCTCACCAACACCCTGTTGCCGGACATCTCGCGGCAACTGCTGGGACGCATGGCCGAAGGCGTGCCCCTGCAGTCGTTCCGGGTGGGTGTGGGCGCGGACGGCAATTTCACCTATTCCTGAGGCTCGGCATCGCGCCTCAGAGATACCGAGCCTGGGAGTGTATTGCGATGGGCTGGGAAGATTCCAGATTCCGTTCCGCGCGGCCGGTGGGCCGCGAACCGGACACGCTGCTTTCGCTCGTCGAGCAGGGCGCCAGCCGGGTGGCCGGCGCCATCGGCGCCAAGACCCTCGAGATGCGCACCAAGTCCCGCCTGGTTTTCTATCCGAACGTCGGTGACCGCACGGAATTTGTGGACCACAAGGGCGTGAAGCACGATCTGGTCAAGCTGAAACTGGTGACCACCTATGGCCACATTTACGTGATCGGCGGACTGGGCGAGCGTTACGAGGCGGTGGGCGGGCCCAAGGCGGAGCGCAGCGAATCGAACACCGGCGGCGGGCACAGTTCGGAGGAAACCCCCGCCGGGGACTACGTGCTCGGGCCGCGCCATCACCACACCTCGAAGAACTGGCCCATGTCCATTATTCCCTACGGCGCGCAACTGCGGCTGAGCGCCAGGAGCGAAGTCGAGTATCTGGACAACGACGGCCGCTGGAAGACCGCCACCGGGCCCGCCGGCACTTGGACCCAGGCCACCAAGAACTATCACTCCAAGGATGGGTTCAAGGCGGAAGTCACTGCGCAGGATCTGGCCACTTTTAACCAGATGGCATTCGAAAGCCCGGGGAAGCTCCGCCCCATCTGGTACGGGAACGATTTTGGCTTGTGGGCGTGGAATCTCCGCACGGCTAAGGGTGGCGGGCACACAGGGTATTATGTCCATCCCGTCCCCGCCGATGACATCTGGTTTTCACGGGGAGTCGTCTTGGCGCTGGTTGGACAGTCGCATGGCTGCATTCATCTTCATCCCAAAGACCGTGAGGAAATGATGCTGCGGGGATATCTCCGGCCCGGGGTGTCTTTCAAAGTGATGTCATACAAGGCCTCGGGTCCGCCCAAGGCGTGGTACACACATTGAATGGCTGAGACGCAGTCCGTAGGCCGCGAACGCACAGCACGTAACGCACAAGCCGCCAGCTCAGGTCATCCGCAGGCCGGGCCGGGCACATCGAGGCAGGGGACATATGGCCGGTTACTTGCAGCAGGAACGTTTGCTCGCCATTGACACGCCGTTGGGAAAAGACAAGCTGCTGCTCCGCAGCCTGTACGGCGAAGAGGCCATCTCCAAGCTTTTTTATTTCCAACTCGATCTGCTTTCCGACGATCCCAGCATTCCCTTCAAGGATATCGTGGGAAAGGCGGCGACCGTTTCCATCCGCAACCCGGACGGGAAGGTCCGCTATATTCACGGTTACATCAGCCGGTTTATGCAGGGCTCGCGGGACAACCGGTTTTCGTATTACCGCGCGGAACTGGTGCCCTGGCTGTGGTTCCTGACGCGCACCGCCGACTGCCGCATCTTCCAGAACAAGACCATCCCGGATGTGATCCAGCAGATCTTCAAGGACCTGGGATTCACCGACTACAAACTCCAGCTCCAGGGGTCGAGCCAGACCTGGGACTACTGCGTGCAGTACCGTGAGACGGATTACAACTTCGTCGCGCGCCTCATGGAGCAGGAAGGAATCTTCTATTATTTCGAGCATGACAAGGGCAAGCACACGCTGGTGATGTGCAACAAGCCGGTGGTAACCAAGGCCTGTCCCAACGTCTCGAAGTTCCAGTATGAAGGCTCGGTTGGCGCTCGCGACCGCCACGACGTGATCAACTCCTGGGAGATCGGCTACGACTTTCGCTCCGGCAAGTACGCGGTGACCGATTACAACTTCACCACGCCCAGCACCAGCTTGATGTCCTCCGCCAACGCGGTGATGGAGACGCCGAACGTCAGCAAGTTTGAGATCTACGACTACCCGGGGGAATACGACACGACCAGTGAAGGCGAGGGCGTCTCTCAGATCCGCATCGAAGAAGAAGAGGGCACCTACATCACCGCCCACGGCTCCAGCCACGCCATGTCCATGGTTGCCGGTTTTACGTTTGACTTGAAGGAACACTACCGCAAGGACATGAATGAGAAGACGTTCCTGCTCACGCACGTTCATCACGCGGCCAGCGTCGGCGATTCCTATGACACCGGCATTGCCACGGAAACCTACGAAAACCAGTTCACCTGTATTCCCAAGTCCGCGCCGTTCCGGCCGCCGCGCATCACGCCGAAGCCCATCGTGCAGGGCGTTCAGACCGCGGTGGTGGTCGGTCCGAAGGGCGAGGAAATCTATGTGGACAAGTACAGCCGGGTGAAAGTGCAGTTCCACTGGGATCGCGAAGGCAAGAAGGACGAAAACACCACGTGCTGGATCCGTGTCTCCACCCCCTGGGCCGGCAAGAACTGGGGTTTCATTCAGATTCCGCGCATCGGCCAGGAAGTCATCGTGGATTTTCTGGAAGGCGACCCCGACCAGCCGATTATCGTGGGCCGGGTGTACAACGCCGAGCAGATGCCGCCGTATGAGCTGCCGGCCAACCAGACCGTCAGCGGCGTGCTGACCCGCAGTTCCAAGGGCGCCACCGCCAAGAATGCCAACGAGATTTACATCGAGGACAAGGTGGGCGGCGAACTGTTCCGCATCCACGCCGAGAAGGACTTTGACATCAGCGTCGAGCACGACACCAAGGAATACGTTAACCATGACCGCAGCCTGATCGTCAAAAACGACCAGATGGAGGAAGTGCGCCACGACCTGCACCTCCACACCAAGAACAACAAGAATGAGAAAGTGGACCAGGTCAGCAGCCTCGAAGTTGGCAAGGATTCAAAAACCAAAGTCGGCATGAACGCGCACATGGAGGCCGGGCAGAACATCGTGCAAAAGGCCGGCATGAACTATCACGTCACCGCCATGACCAATCACCACACCAAGTGCAACGCGGCCTACGCCGTCGAAGCCGGCGCCACGGTTCACATCAAGGCCGGCGCGACCATGGTGCTGGAGGCCGGCGCGGCGGTGACCCTGAAAGGCCCGGGCGGGCACGTTTCCATCAACCCGGTCGGCGTATTCATCGCCGGCAACATCGTGTTCATCAACAGCGGCGGCGCGCCTCTGAGCGGCGCAGGCTCTTCGCCGGGAAGTCCGGCGTCACCCACCGCTCCGAAGGCGCCAGAAAGAGCAAGCGACGGTTCGAGCGGAATGGAAGACAAGTAGCAGGGGAAATTCGAATGCCTCCGGCATCGCGCGTAACGGACATGCACACCTGCCCCATGGTCACCGGCGTGGTGCCGCACGTTGGCGGCCCGATTCTGCCGCCTTGTTGCCCGACCGTGCTGATCGGATTTCTTCCCGCGGCGCGAATCACGGACATGGCCACCTGTGTTGGCCCTCCGGATATCATCGTGAAAGGTTCGCCCACGGTTTTTATCGGTGGCCCCGGACTGATGGCCGCGCGCATCGGAGACCTCACCGCGCACGGCGGCGTCATCATCCTGGGACACTTCACGACGATGATTGGCGAAGCCGGCGGACCGTGCCCTCCGACGCCGGTGATACCCGTGATGCCCAGCCTGCCCGGGAATCTCGCGGCGGCGGCGCAAAGCGGCTCAGCGTTCGCGTAGGCCGGGCTTGTGAAATAAGGGCGCAGGCGGCGCGGTGGTCAGCCAGGGAATTCAAGTGCACGTGATCCTCCATTTCGAATCCGGCCCGGAGGCCGGAAAAAAAGTCACGGTGAAGCCGGGCGAACGGCGCACATTTGGGCGCGGCGAAAAGGCCGAAGTGCCGATGCCTTACGATTCGCTGCTCTCCGGGCTGCATTTTGCGGTGGAGTGTTCGGAGAGCGGCGCCAAGCTTCGCGACCTGGGCAGCCGCAACGGAACCAAGCTGAACGGCGCCGCAGTGAAGGAAGCGGCGCTTCGCAACCAGGACTATGTGATTGCCGGCAACACGGGATTCATCGTTGAGCTGGTAACGGCGGCATCCGTCGCGGATGCGCCAGTCGAGCGGCCGCAAACCGCGCCGGCAGCTCCGCCCAGAGCCATCGAGCCGCCCGCGGACTCTCATTTGGCGGCGAACTGGAATGCGAAGCCGGCGGTGGCCATCGCGCCGAAACCGCCGCAGCCGAAACCGCCGGCCGCCGCGCCGCGCGAGCCGGCCGCGCTCCTGGACTTCCTGCGCTCGCAGAAGTCCCCGCTCTTCGCCGTGCTTGATGCGGCGCGCGATATTCGCATCAGCGAGGCTCTGCGCCAATTCCGGCCCGCGCTCGGTGTGCCGGAGGACTTCATGCCTCCGGAGCAAAAGGAAGCCGCGACGGCAGCGGAGGCTCCGCAGATTCAATCCCTGTTTGAGAAGGATCAGGCCGCCGAACTCGAAATCTTTGCGCCGTACCTGGTGCGGTTGCCGCCGGCCTCTCCGTTGCTGGAAACCCTCGCCGGGGAGGGATGGGGCAGGAGCTGGGGCATCTACCTCACCAGCGACCAGCCGTTCGCCGCCGTCCGCAGTCACCTGCGTTCGTTCCTCAATGTGGAAATGCCGGACGGACGGCAGGTGCATTTTCGTTTCTACGATCCGCGCGTGCTCCGGGTGTTCCTTTCCAAATGCAACGCGGCGGAAGCGAAGGAATTCTTCGGGCAGACGGCGTCATTCATCGTGGAATCGGCAGCGGGAGAAAGCGCGCTGCAATTCGAGCCGGAAGGCTCCGGCGCCGCCAGCGTGACCCAGCCGCTGCTGGATGCGGCGCCGGCCCTGGCCGCAGGAAGCGGGCAACACTGATGTTCCGCATGCGCAAAGAAATCGTGGACGCGCTGGCCGCCGACCGGGCCGGCCGGCTGGAATCGGAAGTCGAGCTGGATTTGCGCGCGCAGTTTCCGGAAAAATGCGCGGCCTTGGGCGATGCGCAGGTCGCGGCGACGGCGCGCAGCGCAGTGGAACGGGCTGCCGTCCATGGCGTCATCGCCACCACGGACATCTGCGCGCTGGCCCATCTGATGATGGCGCTGGGCGGCGATTTCGACCGCGACGCCAGGAAATACCCGTGGGCGGCTGCCATTCTCAGCAGCCGCACCTACCGCGAGCCGCGAACCCGCATTGCGGAGCTTTTTGACCGGGCGCGGTTTGAAGCCGGCGCCGCCGGCGCCGCGGCGGCGTCCGCCAGTCCTTTGCCCGCTGAGCTGGTCAGCAACATGGTGCGGGCGGAACTGGAGATGCTGCTGGTCATGCGGGCCGCCGTGGACCAGTTTCTGAAAAGTCCGGTGGAGGCTCACAAGGCTACGGTGGAGAAATGGCAAAACGCCATCTTCCCAGCCTTGGAGGGCAGCCGCCGTCACCTGCGCACAGCGCTGGAAAGCCACGTCCGGGGCGAGGATCTCCTGCTGCTTCACTACGCCGAGGACCGCACCGCGCTGAACCTGGCGATGGAAGGGATGCCGGATCCATTCGCCTGGGCCAGCAAGGAGAATGCGGCGGCGATGCGCGCGGGCATCGAGCAGTTCAAGGCGGCTGCGGAATCGCTGCTGGCGGCGGCTCCGGCCCAGCCGGCCAACGCCTGAGCCGCGGCAGCAGGCGTTTTCCCGGCAAAAAATGAATCCGTAAAACTGGTAAAATGCCGGGGCGAGCGTGGTTGTGTTCCCCCGTGGTTCCGGGAGAGAAGCGTGGCGGTCATTCTTGAAGTGAAATCCGGCCCGATGGCCGGCAAGAAAGTCCCGATACAAAAGGGCCAGGTGGTTTCGTTCGGGCGGACGGATAAGGCCAACATGGCCTTTCCCCACGACGACAAGATGTCTCGCCTGCATTTCACCGTCGAGTTTTCCGCATCCGGGGCGAAGGTCGTGGACCGCGGCTCCAGCAACGGCACCTTCGTCAACGGCTCGAAGATTTCCGAGACCCTGGCGCAAAACGGCGATGAGATCCGCGCCGGGGATACGGTCCTTTCCGTGCGCGTTTTGCCGGATGACCAGCCCGCTCACGTGAGCAGCGGATCGATCCTGCCCGCGGCTGCGCCGGGTCCGGGCGACGCCACGCAGAAGGCTCCCTCCACGACTCGCTCGGTACACGCCGCGGCTGCTCCCGTTGCGGAGCCCTCGCGTCCGCCTTCGGTCAGCGTGCCGCCCGCTCCGGTTCCGTCTCCCGCGGCGGCTCCGGCGCCCGCTTCTTCCGGTGCGCACGCTGCTCCTGCAGGTGGCGGAGTCCGCATCGGAAGCTGGACATTCGCCAAGGTTCCTCCGGGCTGGGAATTGCAGGAAGGCTACGGCATGACCGTAGTCACCAAGGATGCGTTCCCGAGCAGCGTCGTGGCCACCGAGGAACCGCTGTTTGGCATCACGTCGCTGCAGCAATACGTGGAAACTCAGGTCAACATGCTGCGCCAGTACCTGAGGGAGCCGCTCATCGAGCCGGCGCTCCCGCCAAAGATCAAAGGGTGCGATGAAGCGGTGGCCCTCGAAGTCCGGTACGCCACCAAGGAAAAGCAGAATGTGTTCTATCGCCGCATCTATGCCCGCGCCGGTGAAAACATTGCCGTCTTGACGCTGACCACGCTGGAAAATGACCTCGCCAAGTTCCAGCCGATATTCGCGGACATCTTGAATTCGGCTGCCCTGGACCCGGTGGCGACGGCTTCCTGAAGCGAGGGGCTGTTTCCCGGCTTTCCCATGTCCACGCCCCGACTCACGTCGTACGATGTAGTGCCGTACACCGGCCACGCGTTTCCGGAAACCCACCCTGACAGGCTGCACACCCTCGCGCACATGATGGGCATGTCTCCGGCGCCGGTAGAAAGCTGCCGCGTGCTCGAGCTCGGGTGCGGCGATGGCGGCAACCTGCTGCCGATGGCCTACGCGCTGCCGGGCTGCCGGTTTGTGGGATTGGATCTCTCTGGCACCGCGATTGCTACCGCCCGCGGCGCCGCCGATGTGCTGGGCCTTCGCAATCTTACGCTGCACCATGCAGACCTGCTCGCGTTCGCGGAGGAATTGGGCGAGTTCGATTACATCATCGCCCACGGCCTGTATTCCTGGGTGCCTGACGCCGTCCGCGACAAGCTGATGGAGATTGCCGGCACCCGGCTGGCGCCGCAAGGCGTGGC
>Ga0187894_10006940_pt1 | contig 10882 bp, 10 predicted proteins | sample GBC1701081metaG_FD_136650 | JGI IMG/M metagenome (GOLD analysis project Ga0187894, IMG submission 136650) | White microbial mat communities from a lava cave in the Kipuka Kanohina Cave System on the Island of Hawaii, USA - GBC170108-1 metaG ...
GCGGGGAGAAGGTGGCGCGAAGCGCCGGATGAGGGGCTTCGCGGTGGCGGATCCCGTGCCGTATTGCCGGTAGACACACTCACTTGCGAGCCACCGTGCGATTCTGCAAGGCCGCGAAGCCCCGCAGCCGCCCCTCGGGCACCTTCTCCCCGCCTTCGCGGGGAGAAGGCTGGAGTCGCTACGAAATCTCCCGGGTCATCTTGTTGCGGATGGCGCGGCCGAAATCGGCGAAGCCCTTGGCCACGACCATGAACGCGCCCGGGCCGCCGATCACCTTCTCCTCGTAGTAGGTGTCTAGGTCGGCCTCCGGCGGGCGGCCGAAATTGGGCCGGTCGCTCAGGATCGGCAGGCCGTTGATGACGATGCCGCGCTTGACCAGCTCGTCGCGCACCAACTCGGCCGGCGGGCCGTTGTTGGTCTTGCCGTCGCCGGAGATGTCGATGACCTTTCGCGCCGAGCGGAACAGCGGCTCGTCGAACTTGCTGGCGGCGTATGCCAGCGCCGCGCCGACGGCGGTCCAGCTCTGCGAGGTCATGGGCGAGGCCTCGAGCTTGGCGGCGAAGGAGGCCGCTGCCGTGGGGCTGTCGATCATGCTCCAGTCGATGGCCGTGCGCTGGTAGTGCGTGCCGGCCCACTCGACGTAGGCGATGGCGATGCGCTTGAGCGGCCCGCCGGTCATGGCGTCGATCACTCGCCGGTCGGCCAGCGCTTCGAGGTAGCCCTGGCGCTGCAGGCGGGCCTCGTCCTCGTCGATGCTGCGCGAGACGTCGACCGCGATCACCAGCCGCAGATCGACGTCGACGACTTCGTCGGCCCACACCGGAACCGGCGTGGCCGCCGCCAGGGCCGCACCGCCCGCGCCGCGCAGCAGGGTCCGTCGCCGCATGCCAGCCTCCCTTTTTCGTCCGGCCGGGTCCGGGGCATTCCGCATCGACCCCCGGCGCCGCTATGGTCGCGCTAAAAGCCCCGGCCGCCAAGCCCGCCGGTGCCCGGTTTTTCACCAGTGTGTATCAGGAGGCAGATTCCATGCCGTTGGCCCCATCGGCGCAGAAAGTCGAAGACTGGCTCGCGGCGCACGGCCTGGCCGGCCGGGTCGTCGAGATGCCCGACAGCACCCGCACGTCGGCCGAGGCGGCGGCGGCGATCGGCTGCAGCGTGGCGCAGATCGCCAAGTCGCTGCTGTTCCGCGGCCGTGACAGCGGCCAACCGGTGCTGGTGATCGCCAGCGGCGCCAACCGGGTCGACGAAGCCAGGATTGCCGCCCTGGTGGGCGAACGGATTGTGCGGCCGGATGCTGACTTCGTGCGCAATGCCACCGGCTACGTCATCGGTGGCGTGCCTCCGGTCGGCCACGCGGCGCCTATCACGACCTTGATCGATGCCGACCTGCTGGCGCCGGATCCGATCTGGGCCGCGGCCGGCACGCCCTTCGCCGTGTTTCGCCTCACCGCCGACGAGTTGGTCTCGCTGAGCGGCGGTCAGGTTGTCGACGTGAAGCGGTAGGGGAGCCGTTCGCATGCTCGCTCATCCGCACGACATTCTGACCCCGCGTCTGGTCCTGCGACTCATTGAACGCGACGTGGCCGACGCCTGCCTGCAGGGTGACCTCCAGCGCGCCGAGCGTTTGCTGGGTACAGGGATTCCAGGCGAGTTGCTGGACGAACCCACGGCCCTGAAGTACGCACAGGCGCAGCTGGATGCCGATCCGCAATACCAGCCATGGTCCATCCGCGCGATCATCCTGCCGGCCGCGCGGACCATGATCGGCCATGTTCGCTTTCACAGCCGGCCCGATCCCGACTATCTGCGCCCCTTCGCGCGCGACGCAGTGGAGTTCGGCTACCACGTCTTCTCCGAGCATCGGCGGCACGGCTACGCCACCGAAGCGGCGGGCGCCGTGATGGATTGGGCGCAAGCCGCATTTGGCATCGGCCGGTTCATCGTATCGGTGTCGCCGGACAACAAGCCGTCGCTCGCGCTCATCGCACGTTTCGGCTTCACCGAGGTCGGGCAACACATGGACGAGATCGACGGCATCGAGCACATCTATCTGCGCGAAGTCGCCGCGCAGGCTGCCCAGGAATAAATAGAACCCCCTAGTGTCTGTTGTCGGCGGATGCCATGGAGGCGCATCCGCCGTCGGGCGTCAGCGGGGGAGCCGGTGTCGACCACCTACAGCGCCAACATCGACATCGACGGCACGGGCACGGAGACGGGGACGGCGGCGCAGTACGGGATGCGGCTGAAGGGCATCCTCGACGATGTCAATGCCACGCTGACCGGCTCGGCGCTGATCAGCTACATCGGCCTGCGCCATCACACAATCCGCGTCGTGCCGCTGGCGGCCGACCCGGCCGGGCCGCAGCCCACGTATGGCGTCTATGCCCGGCCGGACGACGACGAGGATGCGTTCGTGCGCGGCGCCCGTTTGCGGCAGTTCGACGGCAGCAACTTCGGCCGCGCCTTCGGGACCCGTTCCACGCTGCGTTGTTCCGGCTGTACGCCGACATGAAAGTCTTCTTCAAGTCGATGGCGGGCGTGAAATCGACGTTCAATCCGTTCAATGACTGGCTCGGTCCACCGGCGGGCGATTGTGATGCAAGTAGCCTTCATGGTGAGCCTGTCGAACCATGAAGGCTTCGCACGGCGGCTGTGCGGGACCGCTTCATGGTTCGACAAGCTCACCATGAAGCGGGGAGTCACAGCCGTGCGTAGTCGATGGGGGCGTCCTTGTCGAGCTTCGCCGTGGGTTCCGGCATCGGGTACTTCAGGCCGGTCGCGCAGTTGAACAACATGACCCGCTCGTCCTTGCGGATCAGGCCCTCGCTCAGCGCCTTCACGTAGGCGGCCCAGGTCGCGGCGCCTTCGGGGCAGAGCAGCAGGCCCTCATGGGTGCCGACCTCGGCACGCGCGGCGTCGATGGCGCCGTCGTCGACCGCGATGGCGAAGCCGCCGGACTCGCGCACCGCGTCGAGGATCAGGAAATCGCCGATCGCGGCCGGCACGCGGATCCCGGCGGCAACGGTGTGGGCGTTGGGGAACAGCTCGGCGTGCCGGGCGCCGCTCTGCCAGGCTTTGACGATCGGCGCGCAACCCGTCGCCTGTACCGCCACCATGCGCGGCTTCCGCGTCAGCCAGCCGATCGCCTGCAGCTCGTTGAAGGCCTTCCACATGCCGATCAGGCCGGTGCCGCCGCCGGTGGGATAGAGGATGACGTCGGGCACGTCCCAGCCGAGCTGCTCAGCCAGCTCCAGGCCCATCGTCTTCTTGCCCTCGATGCGGTAGGGCTCCTTCAGGGTCGAGAAGTCGAACCAGCCGCCGGCCTGCTTGCCCGACCCGACGATCTTGCCGCAGTCGTTGATCAGGCCGTTGACGCGATAGAGCCGCGCCCCTTGCAGCTCGATCTCGGCCATGTTCACGACCGGCGTGTCGTCCGGGCACAGCACGATCGACTCGATGCCGGCGCGCGTGGCGTAGGCCGCCAGCGCCGCGCCGGCATTGCCGTTGGTCGGCATGGCGATCTTGGTGACGCCGAGCTCCTTGGCCATGCTGACGGCCATGGCCAGCCCGCGGGTCTTGAACGAGCCGGTCGGCAGGCGGCCCTCGTCCTTCACCAGGATTTCACCGCCGCTCAGCTTCTTCTGCAGCCGCGGCAACGGCACCAGCGGCGTCCAGGTCTCGCCCAGGCTGACGATGTTGTCCGAGCGGCGCACCGGCAGCAGCTCGCGCAAGCGCCACATGTCCTGCGGCCGTTCCTTGAGGGCCTCACGGCTGACCGCGCGCTTCACGCCCTCGAGGTCGTAGCGCACCAGGATCGGGAACCCCTTGGGCGACAGGTTGTGCAGGGTGCCGACGGGCAGCGCCTCGCCGGTCATGCCGCAGTTCAGGCTGGAGACGAACCAGGGATACTCGGGCATGAGCGACGCTCCTTCAGAACGAGCCAGCTGAACGTACGTTCATTCGCCCGGAGCCACCGGTGCAATGCCGCGCCATGTGAGGCCGTTCAGGCGTATCAGCTGTCATTTATTGTGCATTTAACTGCATAAAAAAGCTCCGGCGAAGTCATCGCCGGAGCGCCTCATACCTGCATGCAAGGTCTCGCAGCGCCGAAGCGCTGCGGTTCGCTTATGCGTCGCCGTCGTCGTCGTCGCGGTCGCGCCGGCGCTCACGGTCGGGAGGGCCGCGCCGACGCTCGCCACCGCGATCCGCGCCGGGATCGAAGCCGCCGCCACCGCCCGGCGGGCCGCGATCGAAGCCGCCACCGCCGCCGCCCGGAGGACCGCCGGGGCCGCGGCCGTAACCGCCGCCACCGCCGGGGCCGCGGCCGTAGCCGCCACCACCACCACCGGGACCGCGATCGAAGCCGCCGCCACCGCCGCCACCACCCTCGCTGCCGCGGCCATAGGGGCTACGCGGCGTGCGTTCGAAGCCGCCGCCACCGCCACCGCCGGGGCCACGTCCATAGCCGCCGGGGCCTCGGGGTCGGAAGCCGCCGCCGCCGCCGCCTTCGCCATCGCCGAAGGAGCGCGGGCCGCGGCTAAAGCCGCCACCGCCGCCACCGCCGGGCTGACGCTCGACGGCCTCGCGGACGGCGAGCGCCCGCCCGCCGAACTGCGAGCCGTCCAACGCCTTCATGGCGGCAGCACCGGCCTCGTCAGTGGCCATTTCGACGAACGCGAAGCCCCGGCTGCGGCCGGTCTCGCGGTCCATGATGATCTTGGCGGAAGCTACCTCGCCGTAGGGCGAGAAGTGCTGGGTCAGATCTTCATTCGTGCACGTGTAGGGCAGGTTGCCCACGAAAAGTTTGCGGCTCATTCCCAAGAGGCTCGTTGACGGGTGAGGAGAAGATACATCGGGTGCGCCGCCAGAGACCCGGCGCCGCACACGCGGCCCGGTGCCGGAAACACATATCTGGCCCTGTCGCTCAAAGACTTCCGAAGTCGCAACCGAAAACCAAATTGGGAACAGCGTGGCGGCGCATGCAACCGCCGGGACTCTCCCAACAGGCCGGACTATGCCCCCTGCAACTTCAATTGTCCACCCGTGCTTGTCGAGTTTGCTGGGAGCGCGCCACTCCAGTGGCGCTTCGCCCGTAGCGCAAGCGGAGCCCTGGCTTGTCGCGGTGCCGTGGCCGGGGCACGATGCCCGTCTGCGTGCAAGGAGATGTCGATGATTCTGGACCACCGTACCTACGTGCTGCATCCGGGCAAGCTGCGCGAGTTCCTCGCCCTGTACGAGGCGGAGGGCTTCCCGGTGCAGAGCGGTCATCTCGGCAAGCCGTTCGCCTGGTTCACCACCGAGGTCGGCAACGTCAACGAGATCATCCATATCTGGGCCTACGAGGATTTCGCCGACCGACAGAAGCGGCGCGCCGCCATGGCGGCTGACCCCAAATGGCAGGCCTATCTCGCCAAGGCGTCGGTCTTCTTCCAGACGATGACCAACCGGATCGTCGTGCCCGCCAGCTTCGCGCCGCTCAAATAGGCAAGCTGCATCCCAGGTGCGCGGCCGGCCGTCGCGCGCGTCGTCTCCTGCTGCCCCATCGTGCCCGCCGACTGTCGGAGCGAAGCCCATGTCCACGACCCTGCTGTCCACCGGTGTTCCGGCAAGTCTGACCGCGCGCACCGGCGGCCAGGTGCTGATCGACCAGCTGCGCATCCATGGCGTCGACCACATCTTCGGCGTGCCGGGCGAGAGCTACCTCGCGGCGCTGGACGCGCTGCATGACGCGCGCAATGCCATCAAGTTCGTGATCTGCCGCCAGGAGGGCGGCGCCGCCAACATGGCGGAGGGCTACGGCAAGCTCACCGGCAAGCCCGGCGTCTGCTTCGTCACCCGCGGGCCGGGCGCCACCAACGCCAGCATCGGCGTGCACACCGCCTTCCAGGACAGCACGCCGATGATCGTGCTGGTCGGCCAGGTGGCGCGGGACCAGGAGGAGCGCGAGGCGTTCCAGGAGATCGACTACCGCCGCATGTTCGGGCCGCTCACCAAGTGGGTCGCCCAGATCGAGGATGCACGTCGCATCCCCGAGCTGGTCAGCCAGGCCTTCCACCGCGCCACGTCGGGGCGGCCGGGCCCGGTGCTGCTGGCCCTGCCCGAGGACATGCTCACCGACCGGGTCGAGGTGGCGGACGCGGTGCCCTACAAGGTGGTGCGTCCGGCGCCGTCGCCCGAGGACATGGCGCGCCTGCGGGATCTGCTGGCCAGGGCAGAGCGCCCGCTGGTGATCCTGGGCGGCGGCGGCTGGACGAAGGAGGCCTGCGACGACATCCGCGCCTTCGCCGAGGCGAACAGGCTGCCGGTGACGGCGGCGTTCCGCAACGCCGACCTGATCGACAACCGCCACCCGAACTACGTCGGCGACATCGGCCTGGGCGTCAACCCGCCGCTGGGCAAGCGGCTGAAGGAGTCCGACCTGATCATCGCCGTGGGGCCGCGACTGGGCGAGATCACCAGCGGCGGATACACGCTGTTCAACATACCCGTGCCGAAGCAGCCGCTGGTGCACGTGCATGCCGGCGTCGAGGAGCTGGGCCGCGTCTATGAGGCCACGCTAATGATCAACAGCGGCATGCCGCAGTTCGCGCGCGCCGCCCGTGCGCTCGCGCCGGTGCCCGAGCCGCGCTGGGCGTCGAGCGTCGAGCAGGCGCGCGCCGATTACCTCGCGAACCTGAAGCCGACTGGCTCGGTCGGTGCCGTCGACCTCGGCGAGATCGTCGCGTGGCTGAACAAGCGCCTGCCCGACGACGCCATCGTCGCCAATGGCGCCGGCAACTACGCCGGCTGGGTGCACCGCTTCTTCCAGTACCGCGGCTTGCGCTCGCAGCTGGCGCCGACCAACGGCGCCATGGGCTACGGCGTGCCGGCGGCGGTCGGCGCCAAGATCGTGGCGCCGACCCGCACCGTGGTAGCCTTCGCCGGCGACGGCTGCTTCCTGATGACCGGGCAGGAGTTCGCCACCGCCGTGCAGTTCGGCGCCAACCTGGTGATCGTGGTGGTCGACAACGGTGGCTATGGCACCATCCGCATGCACCAGGAGCGCGAGCATCCCGGCCGCGCCCACGGCGTGGAGCTGCGCAACCCCGACTTCGCCGCCTATGCCCGCGCCTTCGGCGGGCATGGCGAGACGGTGCTGACGACTGCGGACTTCGCGGCCGCCTTCGAGCGCTGCCTTGCCGCCAACCTGCCGTCGATCATCCACGTCAAGACCGACATCGAGCAGATCACATCGCGCACGACCATCACGAAGATGCGCGAGGCGGCGAAGGCGAGGGGATAGGGTACGGCTGCTCCCGCGCCACTCATAGACTCTAACTTGACGCACGGCGGCCCAACCGGACCGCGCGCCTCCCGGCGCGCTCATGCATTGCTGCGGAAAAACCGAAAAGCGCGGCGGGAGCCGCGCGGTCCGGTTGGGCCACCGTGCGTCACAGCTGGCGCCTGCGAGTGGCGCGCTCCCGGCTTGCGATTGCGCAAGGCTCTCTTCATGCTGCCACGCAACTCTTCCGCTCCGGAGCACAAGGCCATGTCCGCCAGCACCGTCGTTCGCGCCGCGCCTGCAGCAGAGAGCCTGACCCCGACCGGCATCGGTTTCGCCGACGGCGACTACAAGCCGGCCGAGCAGCTGAGCGTGTCGGTGCTGGACTACGGCTTCACCCGCTCCGACGTCACCTATGACGTCGTGCATGTCTGGGACGGCCGCTTCTTCCGGCTGGAGCACCATCTCGACCGGTTCCTGAAGTCGATGGCGGCGCTGCGCATGAGCATCCCCTACGACCGCGACGCTATCCGCGCGATCCTGATGGAGTGCGTGCGCCGCACCGGCTTGCGCGAAGCCTATGTCGCGATGGTGTGCACGCGCGGCCGGCCACCCGCGGGCGTGCGCGACCTGCGCCAGTGCCGCAACCGCTTCATCGCCTACGTGCTGCCCTTCGTGTGGATCGCCAGCCCGGAGAAGCAGCAGAGCGGGCTCTCCGCCGTCATCGCCTCCCGGCCGCGCATCCCGCCGCAGTCCGTGGATCCCATGGTCAAGAACTACCACTGGCTCGACCTCGACCGCGCCCTGTTCGAGGCGTACGACGCCGGCGCCGACACGGTGATCCTGCCCAGCCTCGACGGCACCATCACCGAGGGCCCCGGTTTCAATGCCTTCGCCGTGATCGGCGATGTCGTTGTCACGCCCGACAGCGGTGTCCTGGAAGGCATCACCCGCCAGACCGTGATCGACATCTGCCGGCGCAACGGCATACCGGTCGAGGTGCGGCCGATCCCGCTGGACGAGTTCCGCGACGCCGACGAGATCTTCGTTGCCTCGACCGCCGGCGGCGTCATGCCGGTGACGCGCCTGGACAGCCGCATCCTCGGCAACGGCGCGCCGGGCGCGACGACGACCCGCATCCGCGATCTCTACTGGGCGTGGCATCGCGAGGAAGCTGAAACGACGCCGGTGCCATACGACGCCTGAGGCAGCGTGACCGACAACACTGACACGCCGACAGCCGACCGGCTCGTCGCTCTGTGGGATCATCTCGGTATCGGCCGGGCGCATGTCGCGACCCAGGTGCCCGCCGACATCGCGGGCCTGGCGAACGGGCACGGCGAGCGGCTGGCGGGGGTCGTGCTATGCGTGCCGACCCGCCTTGACCCGTCGCCCTTCGCCGGGGCCGACAGTCGGATCCTGATGATATCCGGCGCCAGCGGCCCGACCGTCGGTACGACGGCACGCGCCGCCGAGCGCCTCAATGGTGCCGAGAGAGCCGTGCTGGAAGGTTACGACGCGCCCGGCTGGGCCGATGTCGCCGCCGACCGCAGCGGTGAGCTCGTCGACCTGATGACCGGATTCCTCGACCGGGTCGCGGCCGGCGGGTATGCGGCCGACGTCCCGCGCGTGCGGTCCGGCGGGGGCTCTCATGCCGGCATCACGTGGCGTATCGACGGTACCGGCCCGGCGCTTGTCCTGTTGCCGTTCTTCCTGGCGCCCTCGCAATGGGCGCCGATCCTGCCGCACCTGGCCGCCCGCTTCACCGTCGTGACCTTGGGAGGTCCTCATATTGGAGGCGTCGCGGCGTTGGAGGACCGGGCGCGGGCGCCGACCTACCGGGCGATGTTCCGGACGTTGATCGACACGATGGCGCCGACGCCAGGCGAAGCGATCCTTGATGTCGGCTGCGGCGCGGGCTCGCTTGACCGGTTGCTGGCGAGGCACCTGGGGCCTGGCCATCGGATCGCGGCGGTTGACACGAATCCGTTCCTGCTGCGCGAGGCTGGCGCGCTGGCGGCAGCGGAGGGGCTCGATGGCGCCATAGAGTTCCTCGAGGGGAATGCCGAGGCGCTGCCGTTCGACGACGGCTCGTTCGAGTGCGCTTTCTCGGTGACGGTGCTCGAGGAATGCGACGCCGACCGTGCCATCCGCGAGATGATCCGCGTGACCCGGCCGGGCGGACGGATCGGCATCGTCGTGCGCGCGATCGACATGCCGCAATGGTGGAACCTGTCCGTGCCCGAAGCGATTGCCCGCAAGATCGAGGTACCGCCGCAGTCCGTGGGCCCGCGGGGCGTCGCCGACGCCAGCCTCTACCGCCGCATGCGAGAGGCGGGCCTGGCGGATCTCGTCTGCTTTCCGTCGCTGGTGACGCTCGACCGGCCGGACGGGCCGATCTGGCGCTACCGCGAGGACCACGTGCTGTCGCTGCTGTCGGCGGAGGAGACCCTGACGTGGCGCGCCCTGTGCGATACGGCCAACGACAAAGGCCTCTTGTTCATGGCCCATCCGATGCACTGCGCCGTCGGCACGAAACCGGCTCTCGGCTGACGTCGGGTCGGGTTTATCCCCTCGCTTCAGCGCACAGCCTTCATCGTATCCTGGTATTCGCTCCACGCGTCGATGATGTCCCACGCGGCGAAAACGACGGGAATGGCGACGCCCGCGACCCGCGCACCCTTCGCCAGGGTGGTTGCCCCGGCGTGCGTCGCCTTTTGCGTCGCCGCCTGCTGTGTCGAGCGCTGGATGATGTTGTTGGCCTTGCGCATCTGCGCCTTGCTCAGGCTTTGCTCGGCCAGCCGCTGCGAGTACTTGCGGATCTGCCCTTCGGCCGAGCGAATGATCTGACTCGACCGCGCCTGCTGTTCGAGCGCCTTGTCCAGCACCACGCCCGCGACCTTGCCGCCACCTTCGCTGGCGAGATATTTGCCGGTGTCCTTGCCGGTATCCTGGTTGATGATAGCCGCCACCTTGGCGGTCGGTCCCTGCTCCCAGTTCTTGATGATCGAGTTGGTCACCGAGTAGCCGAAGCCGGCCGCGCCGAAGGCTGTCGCCGAGGCGCCGGCCTGCAGGCCGAGCACGGTCACGCCGGCAGCCGCGCCACCACCGGCGGCCGCGAGCGCGAAGGCGACCCCCGCCGCGCCACCGATCACCGCCACGCCGACGGTCGCAGCCAGCTTGATCCGGGCGAGGGCGACGATCGCGTCCTGGGTCTGCTGGGCCACTTCCGAGTTGATCTGCGCGGCATCGCGGAAGATGTCGTTGACTGCGCCTCGAGCCTGCTCCCGCAGCTGCGCCATGCGGTTGACGTACTCGTTTCCCGCCGCCGGGCCACCCTGGTGAAGCTTCTCGATCCAGAGCAACAGGAACTGCTGGTGCAGTTCGTCGGTCGTCCGTTCGATCGCCGCGCGGCTGCCGGTTTTCACCTCAGCGGTACCGGGAGGTTCCTTCCAGAACAACACGGTGTAGACTGCATTGAGAACCCGGCTGTCCTTGTATGTGACCCACTCCAGCGAGGTGTGCCGCTGAAAGGCGATGGAGAGCGCCGCGGAACGAAAGAACCGGCTGACGGCTTGAAGGTCATAGCAAATGAGTGGCGCGGCGCGCGCTGACGCTGAC
>Ga0187894_10006941_pt1 | contig 10881 bp, 10 predicted proteins | sample GBC1701081metaG_FD_136650 | JGI IMG/M metagenome (GOLD analysis project Ga0187894, IMG submission 136650) | White microbial mat communities from a lava cave in the Kipuka Kanohina Cave System on the Island of Hawaii, USA - GBC170108-1 metaG ...
CGATCACCTCGATCAGCGGCATGACCGGCGCGGGATTGAAGAAGTGGAGCCCCACGACCCGATCCGGGTGCTTCAGTCCATCGGCCAGGGCGCTGATTGAAAAGGAGGACGTATTGGAGGCGAGAATCGTTTCGGGCGGGCAGGCCGCGTCCAGTTCGCGAAAGATCTTCCGCTTGGCGGTGAGATCCTCGAAGACCGCCTCGATCACCAGGTGCATGTCGGCGAAGTCGCTGACTTTCTCGACCGGCTGGAGCCGTTTCATCGATTCGTCGCGCTGATAGGCGCTGATCTTGCCCCGCGCGACGCGGTCATCCAGCCGCTGGCGGATCGAGGCGAACGCCTTGTCCACCAGCGCCCGGTTTGTATCCATGCAGGTGACGCGGCAGCCGGACTCCGCCAGCGCCTGGCAGATGCCCGCACCCATCGTTCCTGCTCCGATCACTCCGACCGATCGTTCCTGGGACACTCTCAATCTCCAAACGTCCTGGTGGGGGCGATGGCCGGACGGCCTGTTTGCGCGGGCGCGGGGCGCCTTGCGGACCGGCCGACCGGCAATCCTTTTATCACCGCCCGGTAAAGCGCGGGGCTCGTTTTTCGAGAAAGGCGGCCACCCCCTCGCCATGATCCGAGGTCTGGCCGGCCGCGCCCTGCAATTGTGCCTCGTACTCTAACTGGGCATCCGGATCATTGTAAAACGAGGCCCCCACGGCACGCTTCGCCATGGCCAGTCCGCGTGTGGCGGACGCTCCTAAACGGGTCGCCAGCGCGGTCAGAATTTCGCCGAATTTGGCCTGCTCCACCACCTGGTTCACAAGCCCGAGTGACTGGGCCTGCGCAGCGGTGATCGGGTCGCTCAGCCAGATGATTTCCAGCGCACGCGAATATCCGACCAGCCGCGGCAGCGTCATGGTCATGCCGGAATCCGGGAGCAGCCCGATTTTCGAGAAGGCGCTGACGAAGGAAGCGCTGTCCACCGCGACCCGCAGATCGCACGCCAGCGCCAGACTCCAGCCCGCGCCGGCCGCGACGCCGTTGATGCCGGCGATCGTAGGAATCTCCAGCGACATGAGGCGTTGTACGACCGGGTTGTAGCGCCGCCGCAGGGCCGCCGCAAAATCCATGGGCGTCCCGGCCGCCGCCTGCGTCTTGAGCGATTTGACGTCCTGACCGACGCAGAAGGCTCGCCCCGAGCCGGTGAGCACCAGGCAGCGCACCGACGCGTCGCGGCCCGCATCCTTGAGGGCGGACGCCAGTTCGCTCGTCATCGCCTCGTTGACGGCATTGAGCGATTCGGGCCGGTTGAGCGTGATGGTTCGAACCCCTGCGGCATCCGTTACCTGAATGGTTTCCATCGTCATATTTCCCCGAAGGCCGTGCCGTCGCCGCGTTCACTGCCCCTTGAACTGCGCGGCCCGCTTTTCAATGAACGCCTTCATGCCTTCCTTCTGATCCTCGGTTCCGAACAGGGAGTAGAACAAACCGCGCTCGAAGAGCAGCCCAGTGCTCAATCCGCTGTCGTAGGCGGCAAGTACCGACTGCTTCGCGAGCCGCAGGGCGACCGGCGACTTGCGCGTAATCTCCTGCGCCAGTCGCACCGCCTCGCTGAGGAAACACTCCGCCGCCACCACGCGGCTGACCAATCCGGCCGCCAGCGCCTCGCGCGCGCTGATGAATCGCCCGCTCAGCACCATTTCCATCGCCAGCGATTTGCCGACGGCCCGCGTCAGCCGCTGCGTGCCGCCCGCGCCGGGCATGACGCCGATGTTGATTTCCGGCTGGCCGAACTGGGCCGTCTCCGACGCGACGATGATGTCGCACATCATCGCCAGCTCACAGCCGCCTCCCAGCGCGAATCCGCTCACGGCGGCGATGACCGGCTTGGAGACATTGCGGATGCGCTCCCAGCGGGCAAACTGGTTGCGGCGGATCATTTCGGCGACCGACGCTTCGGCCATGTCCTTGATGTCCGCTCCGGCGGCGAAGACCTTCTGGCTGCCCGCGACGACGATGCAGCCGATCTCCGCATCCTGGTCATAGGCCTCCAGCGCCGCGACCAGTTCGACCATGAGTTCCAGCGACAGGGCGTTCAGAGCATCTGGCCGGTGAAGCTGAACCACTCCGACCCGCCCCTCGCGCGACAGTTTCAGGTGCTTGGGGACCATGAGAAAAGCGATGGTAACGGCCGCTCCCGACGGCGTCACTGGAACCAGGACGCCTTCATCGTGTGCGAAGCGGCAATCCGGACTCCGTCGAATCCCCGACCCTTTCCGGCGAAGGCGGCCTGCCGGTCCGGACCATTTCAGCGAACAGGTCAAACAGATGCACCGGGTCGTGCGGTCCGGGGGATGCCTCGGGGTGATACTGCACGGCAAAGATCGGCAGCTCGCGATGGACGAATCCCTCGAGCGTCTGATCGTTCAGATTGATATGTGTCGGCGTCAGGCCGGAAGGCTCGATCGAGGCGGTATCGACCGCGAAGCCGTGATTCTGCGCCGTCATTTCGACACGCCCCGTCGCGAGGTGCCGCACCGGTTGATTACCGCCCCGATGTCCGAACTTAAGCTTGTAGGTTCGGCCGCCGAACGCCAGCCCCAGGAGTTGATGCCCGAGGCAGATGCCGAACATCGGGAGCTGATCGCGCAAGGCGCGAAGGGCTTCGACGACGTACTGCACCGGCTCGGGATCGCCGGGGCCGTTCGAGATCAGCACGCCGTCGGGGCGCAGGTCACGGATCGCGGCCGCGGGCGTCTTCGCCGGAACGACCGTGACCTTCATGCCGACGCGCACGAGTTGCCGCAGGATGTTTCGTTTGACGCCGCAATCGATGACGACCGCGTGCCGCGCGGGAACGGCGGCCACCGAGGGCGGGGACGCGACACCTTCCAGTACGAGCGGCCCTTCGCGCCATTCGTAGGGCTTGGCCGGCGCGACCTCGCGTACCAGGTCCGCCCCCACCAGTCCCGGCCACTGTCGCGCCATGGCGACCAGCTCTTCGTCGGTGTGGGGCTCGGTGCTGAGGACGCCTCGCAGCGCCCCCTCCGTCCGGAGCACGCGCGTCACGGCCCGTGTGTCGATCTCCGAGATGCCCGGAACGCCATGTTTCTCGAGCCACTCCTCCAGCCTGCCGGTCGCGCGCTGATTGGAGACGGCCGCCGACAATTCCCGAACGGCGAAGCCCGCCGCGCGGGGGCCGTCCGATTCGAGGTCGGCGTCATTCACGCCGTAATTGCCGATCTGGGCGCAGGTCATGACCACGATCTGTCCGTGATAGGAGGGATCGCTCACGATCTCCTGGTAGCCGCTCATTGAGGTGTTGAAACAGAGTTCGGCGGTCCGCGTGGACCGCGCACCAAACGCGCGTCCGGAAAAAACGAGTCCGTTCTCCAGCGCAAGCTTTGCCGTCGCGGGGGTCTCCGCCATCTTGAAACTCCTGCCGCGCGCGAAAAATGCATGCCCGCCGCGGTCGCCTTCGAACGCGGACTTGCCGCTAATTAAGTATTCCAGTGATGCGGTCGATATAGGGGGCGAGGCTGTGGGTCTCCCGCCTTTTGGCGGGGCAGCCTGGCTTGGAGGGTCCGAGTTACGGCGAGCTCGGATCCTCTTTTCTTTTTTACTTCCGGCCAGGTCCGTCAGCCTCGCCCCGGCGCGCAACATATCCCCGCCCGCGCGCGAGTTCAACTGCGAGCCATCCGCACAAAACTTCAGCAGTGTTATTCCGTCGGTTCGATGGTCACGACCAGCGAGGCGGATTTGAACTGTTCCAGATAAAGCTCGGCCCGTTCCTTGTGCGTGACGAGCAGCAGCGCGCAGCCGGCGTCATGCGCTTCCTTGGTGCGCTCGAAGGCGTCCTGTCCATTGAGCGGGGTCAGTTCCAGGATCGTGCGGATCACATGCTCGAAGGTGTTCTTGTCGTCGTTGTGAAGGATGACGCGGAACATCGGCAGCGGCTTGGGCTTGCTCGCTTCCGGGGCGCGGACGGGCGCCGCGACCTGGGTTCCGACCGTTTCCGCTTCGGCATGACCTGCTTTCTGAGCCATCGGAACCGTCTCCGCCCGAAAGACCGCGCGATCCTGGCCGGCGTTGCCGACCGGATCGAACCATCCGCCAGGCTCCCCCTTAGTATATCGGCGGAGGATGGGCGATCTCAACGGACGTGCGTCCGCGGCCCGGCTTCCTCGGATTCTTGAGCATGGTCACGCCCGCCGACGCCCCCCAATCCCGCGAGGAGCTGCTGGAGCCGGGCTTTATGTCGCGGCTGGAGCAGTTGGAAATCCTCTCCCGAAAGATCTTTGCCAGCCGGCAGAAGGGCGAACGCCGCAGCCGCCGCAAGGGGCAGAGCGTCGAGTTCGCCGACTACCGCAACTACGTCATCGGCGACGACCTGCGATTCGTCGACTGGAACATCTATGCCCGGCTGGAGCGGCTCTTCCTGAAGCTCTTTATGGAAGAGGAGGATCTCAACGTCAGCCTGCTGATCGATGTCAGCCGTAGCATGCGATTCGGCGAGCCGGACAAGTCGCTTTACTCCCGGCGCGTTGCCGCCGCCATGGCCTACATCGGGCTCTGCAATCTGGATCGGGTCAATCTCTACGCCTATAGCGACCGCATTGTCCAGGAGCGCGCCGGCCTGCGGGGGCGGCGCATGATGCAGCGGGTCGTGCAGTTCCTGTGCGAGGCTCCTTGCGCGGGAACCAGCGCGCTGGGACCCGCCGCGCGGCAGTTCGCGATTCGCCACACACAGAAGGGGATCGTCGTCCTGGTCTCCGATTTTTTCGACAAAACCGGTTTCGAGGAGGGAATGAAGTATTTGATCGGCCGCAACATGGACATCTACGTCGTGCAGGTGCTCTCGCCGCAGGAAGTCAATCCGCCGCTGGCGGGAGACCTGCGTCTGGTCGACGTCGAGGACGCGGACGCGGCGGAGATCACCGTCTCACGGCCGCTGCTGGATCGGTACAAGGCCAACCTGCACGCCTATTGCACGTCGCTGCGGGACTACTGCGTTCGGCGCGGGGCGAATTATCTGCTCGCAACGACCGACGTGCCCTTTGACCACCTGGTGCTCGATTACTTCCACCGGCGGGGACTGCTGCGATGAACTTCCTCACGCCGGGGACGGCGCTCATCGGCGCGGCCATCGCGGTGCCGCTGCTCCTGTTGCTCTATTTTCTCAAATTGCGCCGCGTGGAAGCCCCGATCTCTTCGACGCTGCTCTGGAAACGCGCGGTTCAGGATCTCCAGGTCAACGCGCCGTTTCAGAAATTGCGCCGCAATCTGCTGTTGTTTCTTCAGTTGATCGTGCTTGCGGCCATTCTCCTGGCGCTCGGCTCGCCGATGGCGAAATGGCTCGAGTCGCAGGGCCGCAAGGTCATCCTGCTGGTCGACCGCAGCGCCTCCATGAAGACGATGGAGGCGGACGGCCGGCGCATGGAGCGGGTCCGCCGGGCCGCCTCCGACTACATCCGCGGATTGCGACCGCGCGACGAGGCCATGCTGATCGCGTTTTCCGGCGAAGCACAGGTCTTGTGCCAGTTCACGCGCGACCCGGCGCAGCTTCAGCGCGCGCTGGAACGCATCGAACCGAGCGACGGACTCTCGAAGATTTCCGAGGCGCTGCAACTGGCCGTCGCCTATTCCGCTCCGACCCGGATTGAGCCGCTTCCCGGCGCCGAACCTGCCCCCAGCGCCCAGATCGCACTTTTTTCCGACGGCCGGATCGCCGACGCGGAGGCGCAGGTCGTTCAACGCGGCCACTTGCGGCTCTTTCGAGTCGGGCAGGCTGTCGACAATGTCGGGATTGTGGCGATGGACGTGCGCCGCACCTACGAACGGCCGAGCGAACTGACGGTCTTCGCCCAGGTGGAGAACTTCGGGCGGCAGCCGGTCAAGATCGACGTGCGATTGCGGCTCGACGGGCGCGACCTGCACGTCAAGGAACTGAATCTCGGCGCGGCGGCGGCGGAAACTCCTGCCGCCAGCCGGTCCGCGATCGATGCGTCTCCCGCGGCGCAAGCGGCCGTGTTCCAGTTGAATCATGACGCGGGCGGCGTGCTCGAGCTGCGGATCGACCGCCCCGACGCCCTCGAGATCGACAACGTGGCCCGCGCGATGATCGACCCGCCGCGGCGGCCGAGCGTGCTGATCGTCTCGGACCGCTCTCGCGTCACGCAGCTTCTCGAACGGGCGATGCAGGGCATGTCGGTCGAGCGGATCGATCGCATGGGCCCGGAGGAATATGAGCAGGCACCGGAAGACCGGCTGCTGGCGGACGGCCGCGCGCGATACGACGCGATCATTCTCGACAATCACAGCACGGCCCGGCTCCCGCCGACGGGATACATTTTCTTCAACGGCGTGCCGCTCCTGCCCGACGTCTCCATGGGCGATCCGATCGAGAACGAACGGATCGTGACATGGGACCAGACCCATCCGCTGATGCGATATGTCAGTTTCGAGAATGTCGCGGTCGCCCGCTGGCGGGCCATGAAGCTGCCGCCATACGCAGTAAAACTGGTCGAGGCGGAGCGTTCCGCCGTCGTGGCTCTGCTGCCGACGCCCGGCCGCCAGTTCGTGCTCTGCGCGTTCGATCTCGCGGAGACGGACTGGTGGCGGAAGATTCCCTTCGTCGTGTTTCTCTTCAACAGCACGCGCTATTTCGCGGCGGGGGAGGGGGGCGCGCTGGCGCATCAGGTGCAGCCGGGTGTCTCGATCCCCGTGCCGCCGCTGAGGAACGACGGATCGCTCAGCGTCGTGCGGCCGGACGGATCGACCGACCGGATCGACGTCGCGCCCGGGCGGATCGCCGCCTATGTGCGGACGGACCAGGCGGGCGTGTATGAGTTCAAAGGCTCAAACGACACCTACCGCGCGGCGGTGAATCTGCTGGACCGCAACGAAAGCCGCATCGCACCCAACGAATCGTTCGCGGTGGGGGGCGAACGCGTCGCGCAGGCCGGCGCGGAGCAATCGATCAATCGGCCGCTCTGGCCCTATCTCATTTGCGCGGCGATTGCCGTGCTGTTGCTGGAGTGGTGGATCTACAACCGCCGAGTGATGCTGTGACGGACATGCCATTCGCCCGCGGGGAGACTGAGGGCTGCCTGTTTCGATCCGGGCCTCACCTATTTCTTCAACGGGTCCGCTTGTCGTTCGCGCCGATGGGCCGATAGGGCGCAGAGTCCCGCCGCGATGGCGTCCGCCACGTCGCTCGGTTCGGGCATTCTTGACAATCCCAGCGTCGCCATGATGGCGCGTTGCATCTGAAGCTTGGTCGCGTGTCCGTTGCCGGTGAGCGATTTCTTGATCCGCGTCGCGGTAAAAGTCTCCACCGAAATGTCGCGCCGGCCTGCCGCCAGGAGGATGACGCCGCGCGCGTGGCCCATGAGGATCGCCGTGCGGGGATGGTTGTAATGGGCGAAGAGATCTTCGACCCCGAGCCGCCGGGGCGAGAATTCCTCCAGCAATTCCTCGATCGCGGCCGCCAGTTCCGAGAGGCGCGCCGGGAGCGTCGCGCGGGGGTTGGTCGTGATCACGCCTGCCTCGACCACGCAACGGGTTGAATCTTCCAGAATCGCGTAGCCGGTCCGCGCCAGGCTGGGATCGATGCCCAGGGTGCGCGGCACGATCAGGCCCGCCGCCATTCGGTCTTGCCGGGGCGATCCTCCAGCACCACGCCCATCGCCGCGAGGCGGTCGCGGATCAGGTCGCCCAGTTCGTATTGCTTCAGCTCGCGGGCGCGGCGGCGCGTATCGATCAGCAGCTCGATCAGCCCGGCCGCCAGTCCGTCGCCGCCGCTCATCCGCTGCGGCGGCTGCTCGAACAGTCCCAGCAGCCGTCCCAGCGCCATCAGCGAACCGACGCCGGCCTCGGCCAGCCCCCGACCCTCCTCGTCGGCCGCCAGTTCCAGCCGTGCCGTCTCGATGTAGCGATTGATGCCGCCCGCGAATTCATGGAGCACGCCGATCGCCGCCGCCGTGTTCAGATCGTCATCCATCGCGGCTAGGAAGGCGAGTTGCTGCGAGAAGCACTGTTCGACGAATTCGGCCGCGGACGCCCCGGCCGCGGAGGAGCGCATCTGCTCCAGGCGCGTGTTGATATCGAACGCGGATCGGCTCGTCAAGCGTTCGATGCGTTCGAACAACCGATGAAACGTCTGCAATCCCTTCCGCGCGGCCGCGATCGTTTCGTCGCCGAATTCCAGCGGACTGCGGTAATGCGACGAGAGGATCACGTATCGCAGCAGTTCCGGCCCGTGCGTGTCGAGCAGGTGCGTCAGCACCAGTTGCGACATGGCCTGCGCCATCTCGACGTCCGACTTGCTGATCTTCTTGGTGTTGAACCGCGTCAATCCGTGATGCAGCCAGAAGGTCGCAAACGGTTTGCCGTTGAGGCATTCGGACTGGGCGATTTCGTTCTCGTGGTGCGGAAAGATCAGGTCCATTCCGCCGCCGTGAATGTCGAAGGTCTCGCCCAGGTATTTCATGCTCATCGCCGAGCATTCGATGTGCCAGCCCGGCCGTCCGGGACCCCAGGGCGATTCGTAGACAACTTCCCTGGGCTCGCCCGGCTTGGCCGCCTTCCATAGCGCGAAATCGCCGGGGTGTTTCTTGCCGGTCTCCACCAGGTCGTCGCGCGTGCCGGCCAGCAGTTCGTCGGGCTTGCGGTTGGAGAGCTTGCCGTAGTCCGCGTCGCGCGATACGTCGAAATAGACGCTGCCCGACGCCGCGTAGGCATATTTCTGGTCGATGAGCTTTTTGATCGAGTCGATGATCTCTTTCATGTGCTCGCTGGCGCGCGGCAGGTCGTCAATGGCCCGCACGCCCAGCCGCTGCATCGCGGCGAGGTAGCTCTTTTCGACTCGCTGCGCCAGCTCCGGAACGGTGGTCTTCTGAGCGGCGGCCTCGACGATCAGCTTGTCGTCGACGTCGGTGATGTTGACCACCCAGCGCACCGTCAGCCCCTTGTAGGTGAGGTAGCGCTTGAGCACGTCGAAGATCACCGGCCCGACGGCATGGCCGATGTGCGAGGGTTTATAGACCGTGGGGCCGCAGAGGTAGATGCCGACGCGCCCGGGCTTGAGCGGCTGGAGGAGTTCCTTGCGGCGGGTCAGGCTATTGTAGAGGCGCATCGTCATGGGCGGCATTTTACGCGGGATCAGCCCGCCGTCGACGAGAGTCCCGCCACCGCGATGCAACCGATCGCCTCGCCCCGGCCGATGGCGTCGACCCCTTCGTTGGTCTTGGCCTTGACGTTGACCCGCTGGGGGACGATCGAGAGCAGCCGGGCGATTCGGTCGCGGATGGCGGGCTTGTGGCCGACCAGCCTGGGACGCTCGGCCTGGATCACCAGATCGACATAGGCGACGGCGAAACCCTTCAGCGCCACGAGGGCCGCGACGCGCTGCAGCAGTTCGCCGCTGTCGGCCCCGGCGTGCACGGGATCGGTGTCGGGGAACTGCTCGCCGATGTCGGGCAGGCCGGCTGCACCGAGCAGGGCGTCCGCGACGGCGTGAAGCACCACGTCGGCATCGCTGTGGCCGATCAGGCCGTGCGTGTGGGGGACACGGACGCCGCCCAGCAGGAGCGGCTTGCCCGATTCGAGCCGATGCAGATCCGTGCCGACGCCGATGCGCGTGATGGCCGCGGGAGGAAGTGCGTTCATGCGATGGTCCAGGTCCCCGAGAAAACTTCAACCGCCGGGCCGGTCATGAATACTTCGCCGCCGTCCGGCCACTCGATCCGCAGGGCGCCGCCGGGCAGGTGCAATTGGGCGTCACGGTCGAGGCGATCCTCCAGGACGCCCGCCGTCAACACCGCGCAGGCCCCGGTGCCGCAGGCCATCGTCGCGCCCGCGCCGCGCTCCCAGGTCTTGATCGCGGCTTCGCGGCGATTCCGCACCAGGGCGAAGTGGACGTTGGTGCGCGCGGGGAAGAGGGTGTGCCGCTCGATGATCGGGCCGATGCGATGGAGCGCCAGGGAATCGAGCGCGTCGAACTGGCCGGCCGAGTCGAGAAAGATCACCGCGTGCGGATTGCCCATCGAGACGCAGGTCATCGAGAGCGCGCCGCCCGGCGGGACCAGCCCGGCGGGCCCGGCGTGGTCGGGCAGCGGCAGAGGCCGGCGGATGCAGCGGTCGCCGGGCAGGCTCACCGGAATCCGCGCGGGGGCGAGGATCGGCGCGCCCATTCCGACGCGAACCTCCCGCACCGCTCCTTCGCGGGCAAACGCCTCGACTGGATGAACGCCGCGGTCGGACTGAATGCGCAGCGGGATCGCCGCCGCAGGCCGCGCGCCGCTCGCCAGGGCTCCGCCCGCGCCGCCGCCATGCAGCCGGCGCTCGATGGCATACTTGGCGACGCAGCGGATGCCATTGCCGCACATCTCGCCGCGGGAGCCGTCGGCGTTGTACATCTCCATCCGCACGTCGGCGGGCGTGCCGGCGGTGGGGGGAGCGATGAGAATCAGGCCGTCGCCGCCGACGCCGCGATGGCGGTCGCTGATCCGCCGCGACAGCTCCGGCAGATCGATCCCCTCCAGCCGCTGCGCGAAGCAGTCGACGTAGAGGTAGTCGTTGCCGAGGCCGTGCATCTTGGTGAAGGGAATCCGCATAGGGCGCGGATTATAAGTGGGAGCGATGGGGTTCGGTAATTTGTCCGATGATCGCGGTCGGTGGAGCCGCGTCGGCGCGCGGCGGTCAGCGGCAGCGGCCGGCGCAAGCGTCGGCGTGGCACTCCGGCGCGAGATTCGTCATTCCCGCGCCATCTGTCATTCCCACGCTGTTGTCATTCCCGCGGAAGCGGGAATCCAGTTTGAAACCATCACCCTCACCCCTCCCTTCAGGCTCCCTCATCGGTCGCCTTCAGCCCTCAAGGGAGAGGGAGTA
>Ga0187894_10006942_pt1 | contig 10879 bp, 9 predicted proteins | sample GBC1701081metaG_FD_136650 | JGI IMG/M metagenome (GOLD analysis project Ga0187894, IMG submission 136650) | White microbial mat communities from a lava cave in the Kipuka Kanohina Cave System on the Island of Hawaii, USA - GBC170108-1 metaG ...
CAGAAGCTCACCGACAAGCACATCGCGGACATCGACCACGTGCTGGCGGAGAAGGAAAAGGAGCTGATGCAGGTCTGAGCGGTTCGAAGAGGCTGAAGAAGGGGTCAGACCCTATTCGTGAAGCCTTGCGCCGCAAGTGCCGCTCAGAGGTCGCCATCAGCAAACGTCTCGATAGTCGGGGTCGCGAGCAGGGAACAGTCCCGGGCCACATCGCCATCATCATGGACGGCAACGGGCGCTGGGCGCAGGCGCGCGGCCAGCCCCGCCATGCCGGGCACAAGGCCGGTATCAAGCCCGTGCGCATGACGGTCGAGGCCTGCGGCGAGCTGGGCGTGGGCGCGCTCACGCTGTTCGCCTTTTCCAGCGAGAACTGGCAGCGGCCTGCCGACGAAGTCACGCGCCTCATGGATCTCTTCATGGAGGCGTTGCAGGAGCAGGTGGAAGAGCTGCATCGCAACGGCGTGCGGCTGCGCTTCATCGGCGAGCGGCGCTCGCTCAGCGTGCGCCTGCAGGCGCGGCTGAACGAAGCCGAGGACCGCACGCGCGGCAACAGCGGCCTGAGCGTGAACGTCGCGGTCGGTTACGGTGGGCGCTGGGACATCGTCCAGGCCGCGCGCGCTCTGGCGCGCAGCTGCACCTCGGGCGCCATGAATGCGGACGCGATCGACGAGCAGCAGCTGCATGCACGGCTTTCGCTAGGCGACCTGCCCGATCCCGACCTGTTCATCCGCACCGGCGGCGAGCACCGCATCAGTAACTTCCTGCTGTGGAACCTGGCGTACACCGAGCTGCACTTCTGTGACGTGCTGTGGCCGGACTTCTCGCGCGACGATCTGCAGGCGGCGATCGACCACTTCGCCGGGCGCGAACGTCGCTTCGGTCTCACGGGCGAGCAGGCGGGAGCGCGCTGATGCTCAAGCAGCGGATCCTCACCGCGATCGCTCTCGGCGTCGGCCTGCTGGTCGTGGTGCTGCTGCTGCCGCAGAGCGTCACGCTCGGCCTGTTCGCGCTGGTCATGCTGGTCGGCGCGTGGGAATGGTCGGCGTTCCCGCGCTTCCAGGCACCGGTCGCCCGTTTCCTGTTCGTGCTCGCCGTCGCCGTCGCCATGGCTGCCGCGTACCAGCTGACGCGCGACCCCGGCCGCCTCGATGCGCTGATGGCGTTCGCGCTCGGCTGGTGGCTGCTCGCGTTCCTGTGGATCACGCTCGCGCCCGCGCGACACAACCGGCTTACGGTCGCTGCGGCCGGCTTCGTGGTGCTGGTGCCCGCCTGGGTCGCGCTCGCTCATCTATATCAGTCTTCCGTGCACGGCGGCGAACGGGTGCTCTTTCTGCTCGCGCTCGTGTGGGCAGCCGACATCGGTGCATTCTTCGCCGGACGTTCCTTCGGGCGCATCAAGCTCGCCCCGCGCGTAAGCCCTAGCAAGACGTGGGAGGGCGTGTTCGGCGGGCTGTTCCTCGCCGCGATGGTGGCGCTGATCGGCGCCGGCTGGTTCGACGTGCAGCGCCTCGGCTTCGTGTCGCTGTGCATCGCGGTGGTGCTGCTGTCCATCGTCGGCGACCTCACGGAGAGCATGTTCAAGCGCTACGCGGGCTTGAAGGACAGTGGCGCGATTTTCCCCGGTCACGGTGGCCTGCTCGATCGCATCGACAGTGTGACCGCCGCGGCGCCCGCGTTCCTTCTCGGGCTGGGCTGGCTGGAGGTGGTGCCGTGAAGGGCGTCGCCATCCTCGGTTCCACCGGCAGCATCGGGCTCAACACGCTCGACGTGATCGCGCGTCACCCTGGCGAGTTTCGCGCCGCGGTGCTCACGGCGCGCGCCAGCGAGGAGCGACTCTTCGAACAATGTGCGGCGCATCGCCCCGACCTGGTAGTCCTGGTCGAGGAGGCCGCGGCGCGCCGGCTCGGCGAGCGGCTGCGCGCTGCGGGCATCGGCACCGAGGTGCGCGCCGGCAACGATGCACTGGTGGAGGCGGTCTCGCTGCCGCAGGTCGATTGCGTGATGGCGGCCATTGTCGGGGCTGCCGGTCTCTTGCCCACGCTCGCCGCCGCCCGCTCGGGCAAGCAGCTGCTGCTCGCCAACAAGGAATCCGTGGTGATGGCGGGCGACCTGCTCATCGAGGCCGTGCATGCCAGCGGCGCCACGCTCATTCCGATCGACAGCGAGCACAACGCGATCTTCCAGTGCCTGCCCGCGGGCGCCACACCGGGTACACGCCCCCAGGGCGTGCGCCGAATCGTGCTCACAGCCTCCGGCGGACCCTTCCTGCGCACGCCCGCCAACGAGTTGTCCTTCGCGACGCCGGAAGCCGCGTGCGCCCATCCCCGATGGGTCATGGGACGAAAGATTTCGGTCGATTCGGCGACGCTCATGAACAAGGGGCTCGAGCTGATCGAGGCCTGCCGGCTGTTCGGGCTCGCGCCCGACGACATCGAAGTCGTGGTTCATCCCCAGAGCGTGGTGCACTCGATGGTGCAATACGTGGACGGCTCGACGCTCGCACAGCTCGGCAACCCGGACATGCGCACGCCCATCGCGCATGCCCTGGCCTGGCCGCAACGCTGTGAATCCGGTGCCGAGCCCCTCGATATCGTGACCACGGCGCGCCTCACGTTCGAGGCGCCGGACCACGAGCGCTTCCCCTGCCTCGGTCTCGCACAGCGGGCAGTACGCGCCGGCGGTACCGCGCCGGCTTTGCTGAACGCCGCCAACGAGGTCGCCGTCGCCGCCTTCCTGGAGCGCCGGCTGAACTTTGGCTCGATCCCGATGGTCATTGAGGGCGTACTCGATCGGGTTGCATCGGGCACGGTGCGGCGACTGGAGGATGTCCTGGCGGCGGACGCCGAGGCCCGCCGTGCCGCGCAACAGGGGGTGGCGCGGCTTCAGGGAAAGAGCCCCGACACGAGAGCAGGGGCTTTCGCATGAGCTTCGTCTATTCGGTACTCGCGTTCGTGGTCGCGATCAGCGTGCTGGTCGCGGTGCACGAATTCGGCCATTACTGGGTGGCCCGCCGCCTCGGCTTCAAGGTGCTGCGCTTTTCCATCGGTTTCGGCAAGCCGATCTGGAAGCGCGTCGCCGGCAAAGACCGCACGGAATACGTGATCGCCGCCATTCCGCTGGGCGGCTACGTCAAGTTGCTGGACGAGCGCGAGGGGCACGTCGAGCCCGCAGACCTGCCGCGCTCCTTCACCCGCAAGCCCGTGAGCCTGCGCCTGCTGGTGCTGGTCGCGGGTCCGGTCTTCAATTTCCTGTTCGCCATCTTCGCCTACTGGGTCATCTACATGACCGGGATGCCCCAGGGGCGCCCGGTCGTCGGCAGCGTGACGCTGAGCTCGCCGGCTGCCGCCGCGGGTCTGCGCGAGGGCGACCAGATCGTCGGCGTCGACGGGCGGAACACTCCGGACACCAAGTCCGTGAACTTCGCGCTGCTCGAGAAGGTGCTCGACGACGGTCGTGTCTCGCTCGACGTGCTCACCGCGGGCGGTGCGCAGCGCCAGTATGAGCTGCGAATCGACAGTGCCGAAGAGCGTCATCGCCTCACCGAGCCCGGAGCGCTGCTGCCGGGCCTCGGTTTCGCATTTGCGCCCGGCAAGGCAATCGTCGAAGTCGACGACGTGCTCGCGGACACGCCGGCCGAGCAGGCCGGTCTGCAGGAAGGCGACGTCCTGCGCAGCGTGGACGGGCGCAACTTCGCGCACAGCGGAGAATTCGTGGACCTGGTCTCGGCGCGTCCGGGCGAGCGGGTCATGCTCGGCATCGAGCGCGACGGCAGCGCGCTGACCGTTCCCGTGGTCGTGCGTGCCGAGCAGGAAAACGGCAGGACGGTCGGCAAGATCGGCGTGCAACTGCGCAACGAGCCTTCGTGGGTCGTCGCATTCGGACCGGTCGAGGCCTTCGGCCGCGCCATGGGCGAGACCTGGGAGATGTCCGCCCTCACCGTCAACATGCTCTGGAACATGCTGCGCGGCCGCGTGTCGGTGAAGAACATCTCCGGCCCCATCAACATCGCAGCGTTCGCCGGCGAGACGGCGCGCTACGGCCTGCGCCAGTTCCTCACGTTCCTGGCCGTGGTCAGCATCAGCCTCGGCATCCTCAACCTGCTGCCGATCCCGATTCTCGACGGCGGGCAGATGGTGTTCCAGGCAATCGAGGGAGTGAAGGGCAGTCCGCTGTCCGAGCGCGCGCAGATCGTCGGCCAGCAGGTCGGCATCGCGTTGCTGCTGATCCTGATGAGCGTCGCGTTCTACAACGACATCACTTCGCGCCTCGGCGAACCCGCGGCGGCCACAGCGCCCGCGCGCTGACGTGATTCAACTACAACAAGGTCCGACGATGATTCCCGATTGTTTCGCATCCCTGCGCCTGTCCGTGCGCGCACCCCGGCACACGTCCCGGCGCACGTCGCTGCGTGCCTCGCCGGGCGTCTCCCTGGCGATGTGTGTCGCGGCCTTCGCTGCGGCGCCGTCCGCGTTCGCGCAGGGCGATCCTTCCGCGGAGTTCGTGGTCGGCGACATCCGCGTCGAGGGCCTGCAGCGCATTTCCGAGGGAACGGTCTACAACTACCTGCCGGTGAACATCGGCGATCGCCTCGACACGCAGCGCGTGCAGGAAGCGCTGCGCGCGCTCTACAACACCGATTTCTTCCGCGACGTCGAGCTGCGCCGCGACGGCAACACGCTGGTGATCGCCGTACGCGAGCGTCCCTCGATCGAGAGTTTCGAGATCAAGGGCAACAAGGACATCAAGACCGAGGACCTCAGCAAGAGCCTGCGCAACGTCGGACTGGCGCAGGGCAAGACCTTCGACCGCTCGGTGCTCGAGGACGTGACCCAGTACCTGACCGACCAGTACTACAGCCGCGGCAAATACGCGGTGCGCGTCGACACCAACGTCGAGGAAGTCCCGGGCAACAAGGTCAAGGTCACCATCGACATCAAGGAAGGCAAGCGCGCGCGTATCCGCCAGATCAACATCGTCGGCAACGAGAAGTTCGAGGACGAGGAAATCCTCGACACCTTCGAGTCGAAGACGCCGAACTGGCTGTCCTGGTACAAGCAGGACGACCGCTACGCGCGCGAGACGCTGCAGGGCGACCTGGAGAAGCTGCGTTCCTTCTACATGGACCGCGGCTACGCGAACTTCGGCATCGAGCAGCCGCAGGTCACGATCTCGCCCGACAAGGAGGACATCTTCATCACCATCAACGTCGAGGAAGGCGAGGTGTACACGGTCAGCGAGGTCAAGCTGGCCGGCAACCTGGTGGTCGCCGAGGAGAACCTGCGCCCGCTGCTGCTGGTGCGCAAGGGCCAGACGTTCTCGAACAAGCTCATGACCAGCACCCAGGAGCTGCTCAACTACCGGCTCGGCGCCGACGGCTACGCGTTCGCGAAGATCGATCCGGTGCCGGCGACCAACGAGGCCGACAAGACGGTGGCACTCACGTTCTTCATCGATCCGGGCAACCGCGTCTACGTGCGGCACATCAACTTCCTCGGCACCAGCAACATCAACGACGAGGTCCTGCGCCGCGAGATGCGCCAGCTCGAAGGCGGGTGGCTGTCGAATCAGGCCGTCGAGCGCTCCAAGGAGCGCATCCAGCGCCTGCCGTACGTCGAGAAGGTGGAGTACGAGACCAATCCGGTGGCCGGCTCGCCCGACCTGGTGGACGTCGACTACACCGTCAAGGAGGGCCTGCCGGGGCAGTTCGGCGGCGGCATCGGCTACTCGGAGTCGCAGCAGTTCATCCTCAACGGCAATTTCGTGCACAGCAACTTCATGGGCACGGGGCAGCGCATCTCTGCGGAGCTGAGCTCGGGCCGTTTCAGCAAGGTATACGGCTTCCAGCACACCGATCCGTACACGACCGTCGACGGCGTGAGCCGCAGCATCTCGCTCACCTATCGCGACGTCACGCAGTTCGTGTCCGCATCGTCGGACTTCTCGACCGAGACAATCACGGCGGGACTCACGTTCGCGTATCCGATCACGGAGTACCAGGGGTTGCAGTTCGGCGTGTCGGCGCAGCAGGCCGAGCTGGTGACGGGCAGCGGCAGCGCGCGCCAGGCGACCGAGTGGGTGCGCAGCAACGGCGATGACTGCAGCCCCGACGATCCCGACATCACCGTCTTCTGCAGCAAGTTCACCACCGCCGAGCTGGTGCTCGGCTGGAACTTCGACACGCGCAACCGCGCGATCTTCGCCGACCGCGGCGTGCGGCACTCGCTCTCCGCCTCGATGACCGTACCGGGCAGCGAGGTCGAGTACTGGACGATGAACTACGACTACCTGCAGTTCGTTCCGCTGGTCGGGCCCTTCACCATGGCGCTGATCGGCGAGCTGTCCTACGGCGAGGACATCGGTGATACCTCGGCGCTGCCGCCGTACCGACAGTTCTTCGCCGGCGGTCCCGAGTCGGTGCGCGGCTACCGCGAGAGCCGGCTGGGCCCGAAGGACGACTTCGGCAACCCATACGGCGGCAATCTCAAGGTCGTGGGCCGGGCCGAGATCCTGTTCCCGATGCCCGAGAAGTGGCGCTCGACGGCGCGGATCAGCGCCTTTTACGACGTCGGCAACGTGTTCTCGACCGGCCACGTCGACTTCCGGGGCGTCGACCAGAGTACGGGGATCGACTACGGCTTCCGGTATGATAGTTTGAAGCATTCTGCGGGGGTCGCGGCGCAATGGCTGGCGCCACTCGGCATATTCCGCTTCAGCTACGCGTTCCCGCTCAACGCCTACAAGGGCGACAACGTGCTGTTCGAGGACGAAGTCGAGCGCTTCCAGTTCTCGGTCGGCCAGGCATTTTAAGAAGGGCAGTGATGAGCAACTTTCCGACGACGCAAAAGGGCCTGCTGGGCGCGCTGCTCACGCTGGCAGCAATGATCGCCGCTCCCGCGGCGCACGCGCAGCTCAAGGTGGGCGTGGTCAACCTCCAGCAGCTCGCCGAGGAATCGCCGCAGGCGAAGCTGGCGATGACTTCGCTCGAGAACGAGTTCAAGCCGCGCCAGCGCGAGATCGTGACGCAGGAAAAGGAGGTCAAGGCGCGCGAGGAGAAATTCACGCGCGACAGCGCCGTGATGTCCGAGTCCGAGCGCGGCAAGGCGGAGCGCGAGCTGCGCGACGCGCAGCGCGAGCTGGTCCGGCGCAAGAACGAGTTCGTCGAGGACGTCAACGTGCGTCGCAACGAAGAGCTGCAGCGCTTGCAGAAGGCGCTGGTGCTCGAGGTGCAGACCTACGCGCGCGCGCAGGGTTACGACCTCATCATGAGCGACGGAATCATCTTCGCGAAGGACGCATTCAACATCACCCCGGGCGTGCTCACCGCCATGAAGTCGAAGGGACCCGCGGCGCCGGCGCCGGCAGCGGCGACGACGCCCAAGCCGGCCGAAAAGAAGCAGTAGTCCGGTGAGCTTGGCGTGAGCACCACGCTGGGCGAGCTCGCGGTCCGCTTCGGTTGCGAGCTGAAGGGCGATCCCGCCGTCGAGGTGGACGCGGTTGCGACGCTGCACAACGCCGCGCCGCGCACCGTCTCGTTCCTCGCCAATCCAAAGTACCGCAAGCATCTGGCCACGACGCAGGCAGCTGCCGTCGTGCTCGATCCGCGGCTGGCGGCGGAATGTCCGGTCGCCGCCCTGCTCAGTTCCAATCCGTACGCGCTCTATGCGCGCATCGCGGCCGTGCTGCATCCGGAGCCGGTCTTCGCTCCGGGCGTGCATCCTGCCGCGAGCGTCGACCCGGCTGCTTCGGTGCATCCGGGCGCCTCAATCGCTGCGGGCACGATCGTCGAACGCGAGGCGCGCATCGGCGCGCGTGCGCGTATCGGCCCCGGCTGCGTCGTCATGCAGGCTGCGTCCGTCGGTGAAGACACGCGACTGAGCGCGAACGTGACGCTGTGTCGCGCCGTCAGCATCGGAGCGCGCTGCGTCGTGCATCCCGGCGTGGTGATCGGCGCCGACGGTTTCGGGCTCGCACCCGATCGCAGCGGCTGGGTCAAAGTGCCGCAGGTCGGCGCAGTGCGAATCGGCGACGACGTCGAGATCGGCGCCAACACCACGATCGATCGCGGCGCCATCGACGACACGGTGATCGAGGACGGCGTCAAGCTCGACAACCAGATCCAGATCGGGCACAACGTGCGCATCGGCGCGCACACCGCCATCGCCGGCTGCACGGGCGTCTCCGGCAGCACGACGATCGGCAAGCGTTGCATGATCGGCGGCATGGTCGGCTTCGCGGGACACCTGAGCGTGTGCGACGACGTGGTCGTCACCGGCCGCACGTTCGTCAACCGTTCCATCACGGAGAAGGGCACCTACTCCGGCGGGCTGCCAATGGACGAGGCGCGCCGCTGGCGGCGCAACAGCGCGCGATTCCGCCAGCTCGACGAGCTGGCACGGCGCGTGAACCGCATGGCGCGAGGCGAGGCGGCCGGTGAGGGCGAGCCCGGAGACGCAGCGGGCGAGCCCGGCGAGCCCGGCGAGGCGGGCGACGACAACTGATACGAACGACCCCGGGCAGGCGGGGACGGTAGAATGACGCCACACGGGAGGACCTGAGGCCGCAATGAGCGCAAAGTCCGACAAGCCTTTCATGGACATCAACGCGGTCATGCGGCAGCTGCCGCACCGGTATCCGTTCCTGCTGGTCGATCGCGTCCTCGACTGCGTGCCGGGCAAGAGCATCCGCGCCGTCAAGAACGTGACCGTGAACGAGCCGTTCTTCACCGGGCACTTTCCGCACCGGCCGGTGATGCCGGGCGTGATGATCATCGAGGCGCTGGCGCAGGCCGCAGGCATCCTGGCGTTCGTGACCGCCGGCGTCATCCCCGACGACGACACGCGCTTCTACTTCGTCGGCATCGACAAGGCGCGCTTTCGCCGGCCCGTGGAGCCCGGCGATCAGCTCATCCTCAAGGCCGAGCTGCAGCGCGCCTTCAAGGGTATCTGGCGTCTAACCACCGTCGCCGAAGTCGACGGCGAAGAGGTCTGCTCGGCCGACATGATGGTCGCGCCAGAAACACGCAAGGCCAAAGGTAAGGACGCGGCGGGCAGCCCGGCATGATCGACCCGCGCGCGGTCATCGATCCGTCTGCCGAGATCGACTCCAGCGCCGAGGTCGGCCCATTCGCCGTCATCGGCGCCGGTGTGGTCGTGGGTGCGGGCACGCGTGTCGCGGCCCACGCGATGATCCAGGGCCCGACCACCATCGGGCGCAACAACCGCATCTACCAGTTCGCCTCGATCGGCGACGCGCCGCAGGACAAGAAGTACGCGGGCGAGCCGACGCGCCTGGAGATCGGCGACGACAACGTGTTCCGCGAGAGCTGCACCATCAATCGCGGCACGACCAAGGACGAGGGCGTGACACGCGTCGGCAGCGACAACCTGTTCATGGCGTACTCGCACGTCGCCCACGACTGCGCGGTCGGCGATCACTGCGTGTTCGCCAACATGGCGACGCTCGGCGGCCACGTCGAAGTCGGCGACTGGGTGATCTTCGCGGGCTTCTCCGGCGTGCACCAGTTCTGCAAGATCGGCGCGCACGCCTTCATCGCCAACAACACGGCCGTCACGCGCGACGTGCCTCCTTATCTGATGGTCACCGGCCGTCCGGCGGAGCCGCACAGCATCAACTCCGAGGGCCTGAAGCGCCGCGGTTTCACTGCGGACCAGATCCGCAACCTCAGGAACGCCTTTCGCCTGCTCTATCGCTCGGATCTCAAGCTCGAGGACGCCACGCAACGGCTGCGCGAGCTGGCACCCGAGCAGCCGGAGCTGCAGGCCTTCGTCGACTTTCTCGGCACGACCACCCGCAGCATCGTGAGATGAGCGCGGCGGTGCGGATCGCACTCGTCGCCGGGGAGCACTCCGGCGACCAGCTCGGCGCAGGCCTGATCCGCGCGCTGCGCGCGCGTCTGCCGGATGCCGAGTTCTTCGGCATCGCCGGTCCGCGCATGATCATCGAGGGCTGCGCGCCGTGGGCGGCCGCCGAACGCCTCGCGGTGATGGGATTGTTCGAGGTGCTGCAGCACCTGCCGGACCTGATCGCGCTGCGCGCCGACATCACTCGCCGCCTGCTCGCCGCCCGCCCGGACGTGTTCATCGGCGTCGACGCTCCGGAGTTCAATCTCGGCCTGGCACGCCGCCTGCGCAGCGCCGGTATCCGCACGATCCAATATGTCAGCCCGCAGGTCTGGGCCTGGCGCCCGGCGCGCGTGCGCGGCATCGCTCGCTCGGTCGACTGCGTCCTGTGCCTGCTGCCGTTCGAGGTCGACTTCTACCGTCACGCCGGTGTGCAGGCGGAGTTCGTCGGCCATCCTCTGGCCGACCAGATTCCGCTGGTCGCTGATCGCGCCGGCGCGCGGGCGCGCCTCGGCCTGACCGGGCGGCCCACTGTTGCGGTCCTGCCGGGCAGCAGGGCGGGCGAGGTGAGCCGCCTCGGCGGTGTGTTCGCGAGCGCCATGTCCTGGCTGAACGAGCGGCGGCCCGACATCGAGTTCGTCGCTCCCATGGCCAACGCTGTTACCCGCGGTACCTTCGAGCATGCACTTGCCGAGCGCGCCGCGGGCGTGCCCGTCAAGGTGCTCGACGGCGAATCGCAGCTGGCGCTGGCCGCCTCGGACGCAGTCATGGTGGCCTCGGGCACCGCGACGCTCGAGACGCTGCTGCACAAGCGCCCGATGGTCGTCGCCTATCGCCTCGGACGACTCACGGCCTGGCTGGTACGGGCTTTCCGGCTCATGAAGGCCCCGTTCTTCGCTCAGCCGAACCTGCTCGCGGGCCGGCGCATCGTGCCTGAGCTTTTCCAGGAAGCGGTGACGCCGGAGGCCATCGGCTCGGCTATCCTCGCGCAGCTGGACGACCAGGCGGGGCGCGCGGAG
>Ga0187894_10006943_pt1 | contig 10878 bp, 4 predicted proteins | sample GBC1701081metaG_FD_136650 | JGI IMG/M metagenome (GOLD analysis project Ga0187894, IMG submission 136650) | White microbial mat communities from a lava cave in the Kipuka Kanohina Cave System on the Island of Hawaii, USA - GBC170108-1 metaG ...
CGGCATGTTGGTTGCGCCGATGACGCGGACGTTCACCCGGCGGATTTGCGTGGAGCCGACGCGCCGCACTTCGCCCGATTGCAAGACGCGCAGCAGGCTGGCCTGAAACGCGGCGCTCGTCGAAGCCAGCTCATCCAGAAACAATGTTCCGCCATCCGCCGCTTCAAACAGTCCCGCGCGTTCTCCGGCCGCGCCGGTAAACGCGCCTTTCGCGTGGCCGAACAGTTCGGCTTCGAGCAGAGTATCGGTCAGCCCCGAACAGTTGACCGCAATGAAGGGACCCGCGCGCCGCGCGCTGAAATCGTGGATGGCGCGAGCCGCGAGCTCTTTTCCGGCGCCTGATTCGCCGGTGATGAGGACGGTGGCGTCAATCCGCGCCGCGTGCGCAATCAGTTTGTAGGTTTTGACCATCGCGGGACTGCGGCCAATCAGCCCCGAACTCGAAAAATCATCATCTAGCCCGGCAATTGGCGGCGCGGTGATTGACTGTGCGGGGTCCGGGGAGCCGGCTTCTTTGCGGACTCGCTCGCCGGTTTCGAGACGAGCGTTCAAATGACGATGCAACAGACCGGCGAGAGCCTCGATTTCAAATGGCTTGGCGATGAAATCGGTTGCGCCTTCTTCGATTGCGCGCACCGCCAGATTAACCGACCCCTGGGCGGTCATCAGGATGATCGGGGTCGCCGGTTGGGACGAGCGCAGCTCACGCAACACCATCAGCCCGTCGCCGTCGGCCATGTAAACGTCACTAATGATCCCGTCGAACCTCGTTCCGAGCGCGGCCTCCAGCGCCTCGCTCCCGCTGCGAGCGCACGAGACGCGAAAGCCGTACAGCGACAGCCCGGCCTCTAACGTCATGCGAATCAGACGATCATCGTCGGCAATTAAAATTTGCGGTGATTGCGTCATTGCGGATTTTACGAGCTTCCTGTGTGTGTGAGGATTGTGTACGGGGATTGCAATAAGCATTACGCGAACCGGCGCTGGATTGGTTTTCGATACCCAATGAACATTGGGCGATTTTCTGGACAATGACCAATTTTTTACGCGCCCTTACCGCGGCAATCGCAGAGTGAAGGTCGAACCGGCGCCGGCTTCGCTTTCGACCGTCACGCGCCCGCCATGCAGCTCCGCGATCTCGCGCACCAGCGCCAGCCCAAGTCCCGTGCCTGGCGTATCGGCGTCTTCCACGCGCGGCACGCGGAAGAACTTTTCGAAAATGCTCGCCTGATGCTCCGGCGGAATTCCGTAGCCCTGATCGGCGACGGCGATGAAGACGTTGTCTTCTCCGGCTTGCGCCGAGATCACGACTTCAGTATTGGCCGGACTGTATTTGACCGCGTTGGCGACGAGGTTTGTCAGGGCGCGCGCGAGCAAATCAGCGTCAGCGAGAATCGCGGGCAGATCAGGCGCAAACTTGCGGATTAATTTGACGCCCCGCCGCGCCGCGACCGGGTCGAGCAGCAGCAGGTTCTGTTCGATCAGCGATTCAACCCGATGGAAAGCCAGGCGCGGCGCGCGCGCGCCCGATTCCAGGCGCGTCAGATCCAGATAATCGTCAATCATCCGCGTCATCCGCCCGGTCGCTTCGTTGATCGCGGCGCTCATCTCGCGCCGCTTCTCGGCTTCGGGTTCGAACTTCATGAGGACTTCGCTCATTCCTTTGATAGCGGTCAACGGCGTCTTCATCTCGTGCGTCACAAGCTGTACCACGTCGCTTTGCATCCGCTGCAGTTCGCGCTGTTTCGTAATGTCGGAGAGCGTGGCGACGATGCCGAGCGGGGCGCGGGTCTCTCCGTTTGCTCCGGCCCCCCCGGCTCCGCCAGTTAGATCGTCGCTGACCGCCGCCATTCGCAGCGAGTAGTATCGAGGCTCGGCCGCCCCCGTGACGATCTCGCACTCGAATGAGACACGATCATCGAGCAATCGGGACACACTGCCGGCCCGGTCATTACGGGGTTTGTCCGCGCCGTATTCGATTTCGCTCAGCCGGTCGAACAGATTGCTGCCGAGCAACGCGCGCTCGGTCACTCCGAAGATTTTTGCGGCGCGCGGATTGGAGAAGGCGATGCGCCCGGAGCTGTCGGCGATCAGAAGACCGTCTTCGACCGATTGAAGCGCCCGGTCCACAAACTGCGTTCGCGCGAGCAACCGGTCTTGCAACTCGGCGAGAGCGCATGCGCGACGGGCGATTCCGCGCGGCCACCAGGCTCCGGCGAGGCGGGGGGGCTTACGATCATTGGCGAGTGGCGCGAGCGGCGCCAGGCGCGCGCTCTCGCGCGTCATCTCGTTGATTCGGTCATCGAGACTTGCGCTGGCTGTCAGCGAGCGCAGAAGGAGCGCCAGCGGCGCCGCGACGATAATCGAGACAATTGCGGAAATGAGCGGCGGCGCGATCAGCCAGCGAACGAAAACGAGATATGAAAGACCCAGGATCAGCCAGGTTATTCCGAACAGCGCGGCGGTCTGTCGCATCAACTCGTGACCGCCCTGCGCCAGGCTGAGCGCGCCGATCACGATGGCGGCGACCAGCGCCGCCATCAACGCCGCAATCCAATCCGGCGTCTCCCGATAAAAGCGCGAGCGTAAAATGGTCGTGACGGCGTTGGCCGAAACCTCGACGCCGGACATCAGCGTACTGTTCAGATCGCCGCGCCCGCTCGTGAAGCGCGCAAACGGCGACGCCACGCGGTCGCCCATCGCCGCCGCCGTCGCGCCGACCAGGACGTATCTGCCGCTGAACTTTTCAGGCTCGACGCGGCCGTCAATCACATCGGCGATGCTCATGGTTTTGCCGGCGAACGAACCCGCCGGACCGACGTAATCAATCGTCATGCGGCTGGCGCGGAACGTCTGCGGCGAATTTTGCGGTCCGCGCGTCGAGAAGGCGCTCGCGCCGCCGTCCGCTTCGACGGGAATAACGCGAGGGCCGACCTTCACCGCTTCCGGCACGTCACGCACATCGTCCGGGCGCAAGCCGTCGCCGACGCGCATTACCTCGACAGCCATCGCCCAGAGCGCGTTTCCTTCATCATCGGTTTCGCGCAGAGTCAGAGCGCGCGCCACTCCGTCAAAATCCGTCAGCACATTGCCGTGCCCCGTGGCCGCCGCCGCCTCTTCAACCTTGGTGAGCGGCCGCAGCCACTCGGCGCCGCCGAGCGGCGTTTCGACCAGTTGCGCGGCGACCACCACGTTGCCGGCGCGTTTGATGTCTTCCGCAAGCAAGGCGTCGTCGGCTTCGTTCGTCTGATCGCTGAAGAGCACGTTGAGCGCGATCACTTTCGGGCGCCCGGCGGAGAGTCTGCGGAGCGCCTGCGCCATCAAGCCGCGCGGCCAGGGAAAACGCCCGAAGCGTTTGATGCTCGCTTCATCAATCGCCACGATGACGACTTCATCCGGCGGCGGCGCCGTCCCGTGAGCGCGCACGAGCGCGTCACGCGCCGCCAGGCTCAAAGCCGGCGCGCGCCACATCACGACCACCGCCGCCACCGTCGAAATGACGATGATGGCGATTACCCACACGGCTGTGCGGCGTGAATTACCGAGGAGGAATTTCATTGATGGAGTTCAACGAGGGGCAACGTGCCCTATCGGTTTTTCATTTTCCATTTTCCATTTGAGATTTGGCGTTTGGCATTGAAGAGGATTGGCCCGAGACAATGACAAACGCCAAATCTCAAATGGAAAATGGAAAATGAAATTATCCGCAAAACTTTTGCCTCACTGCTTATTGGAGCGAGATTATGACGGTGTTGGCCTGCTTCAGATTGTTCGCCAGATCGCGCGCCCTGACCACCACCGGCGTATTCGGATTGGCTGGCGCGTTGTCGGGGATCCGAACGTTGAGTTGTTCGAGTCCCACGAATCCTGGCGCCGTCCCGGCGAAAAGCGCTTGAGCGTTGACGCCGCCGATGCTGACCTGAACGTTCTCGGCGGCGCCGTTGCCGGAATTGCCATCCGTGTTCGCCGCCAGTTTCAAGCCCGTGCCGAACAGAATGAGGAAGAGTTGTTCTCCGGCTCGCCGCGCTATTGGCGCGGGCACGATCCTGTTCTGTGAAGCGTCAAAGCGCGCCAGCGATTCATAAACCTGCTGGCCGTTGGCTCTGACCCGCAGCAGCAGGCCCGCCGGAGCGCCCACTCCTGAAGCGTCCGCCGTGAACAGGCTCAGCGCAACGCTGGAAACCTGAACCGTGCCTTGCAATATCGCCTGTCCTCTATTCGTAACCACGACGTTCGCCAACCCTGACGGCGTGCCGGACGGGATCTGGTAGTTGAGCTGATTCGGCGAAACAAAGAACAGCCGCGAGTGTTTCCCGTCCACAACCACCGACACGTCGCCCAGGCTCAGCGGCAACGGCAGCGTCGTGGCGAAGGCCCTGGTTGACGACATATTGGAGCCGAAGGCCGCAACGATTGACTCCGGCGCGTTGTCTTCCAGATAGTTGGCCGCGCTGACGGTCGTGACCGGGTTGTAGTTCGTATAAGCGCCGCCAGCCGATCCCTGTTTGACCTCGATCTTCGTCGCGTTGATCGAGCCGTCGGATTGCGGCGCGCCGCGGACTTCGACGAAAGCGCCGACAACCACCAGATCGTATTTGCGCTCGATGCGCGTGGACGCGTTGACACGAACCGTGCGTCCGCCGACGCGCCAATCGCCGATCAGATTGAGCGCGCCCGGCAACGCTTCGATCTTTCCAAAAAATTTGTTGGGATCGGCGTCGTTCTCGATCTCGACCTTCACGGCGTTGACTGAACCATCAGTGAGCAGCGCGCCTTTGACCTCAACCGTTGATCCGATCGTGACCGGACCATTTTCTTGCTCGATTTTTGTGGTTGCGGCGACATTCACCCTGCGCCCGCTGACCGTCCACACCCCGATCTGACCCGCGGTCCCCGGCAGAGTTTCGACCGCGCCGCAAAATTCGACGAAGCTCCCGGCTCCGGCGCCATTGGATTTGACCTCTATGTCGGTGGCGTCAATTGAGCCGTCCGCGCGCAGCGCGCCTTTTATCTGGACCGAGAAGCCGATCGCCGCGGCGGCGTTGTCCGGCTTGATGCGGGTAGCGGCGGTGACATTGACTTTGCGCCCGCCCACTGACCATTGGCCGACGCGTCCCGGCGCGCTCGGCAGGCTTTCAATCGCGCCTTTGAATTCAAATGATCCGCCGCCGCCCGCTTCGGATTTGACCTCGATCTTGAAGGCGTCAACCGAACCATCGGCGCGTCTTGAGCCCTCCACTTCGACCCTGACGCCGACCGCCGCGGGCGCGTCTTCCTGCTTGATAAAGGTTGTCGCGGTGACGTGAACGACGATCCCCGCGATTTTCCAATCGCCGAGCCGGCCGATCGTGTTCGGCAACTCCTCGACATTGCCGGCGAAGTTGTAGTTCGATCCGCCGGACGCCTGTTTGATTTCGATCTCTTTGGCGACGACCGAGCCGTTGGTTTGCAGGCGGCCCCCGACCTTGACGTTGGCTCCAACGATGATCAGGGCGTTGTTCTCTCGCTCGATCTCGGTGGATGCGCTGACGCGAACCGTGCGCCCGCTGACAGTCCAATCGCCAATAAAGCCTGATACGCTCGGCAGAACTTGTATCACGCCGGAGAACTCGAAATCGTCATCGTCATCGTCCCCTTTGCCCGCTTGATTCAAAAGCGGCAGGCAAAAGAGCGCCACAGTGATCGCCGCAAGCCACCGCGCCAACCTCCTGTCTCTTTTAGATTCGGGATGCATCTTGCGTAACCTCCATCAGGGGGTCGGGAGCGATTGGGATAGTGGTGGATGTCGCGCAGGCACACACGCGACCGAGATATATCGCCGCAAAACGAGTGCCATGTTTTCGAATTCCGCTAAACGCTTGATTTCGCAAAGGGGGTGAAGTGAATTCAACCCGGAATGGACGAAATGAAGGCGCCATTTTTACACGGCTGCGGAAGGGATGGCGTGTAATTCTGTCACGGAAAAATGAGGAGGGCGGCCCTTTCTCCGCCCTCCTTCCGCCGCGGAAAGATGAGCAAGGGTGGCAGACACACGCCCTATCTCTGCCACCCTTTCCGCGCGGGGCTAATTGAAGTTATTGATTTACAGGCCCCGTCCGCTTTGCCCGATTAAGACCAAAGGGATCAAGCCAAACGAAGAGGACGCCAGATCTGGGCCATACTCTGGCGCCCTCTCCGCGCGGGGCTACTTCAGGTTGACCGGCCAGCGCAGGCAGTCTTTCAGACTTCGGATCAGCCCTGTGCCAGCGAGCGAGATCAGCGACAGGGCTGCTTCGACGACCGCCAATTCACTGCGCGAGCGATAATGTCCGGCGCCCGCGCCGCCTTTGCCGCCCTCTTTGAGTGATTCATTAAGCCCGGCGTTCATTGTTTGCCACACCGGAGCCAATCCGACTAATAGCGACAGCCCAAGCGTGAAGCCAAGCACGGAGTAGTTGATTTCCAACTTGCTCAAGAGCGGCGCAAATTGAAACGCCAGCCCTGACAATGAAGCCTTGAGCAGCTCAACGCCCCACAAAGCAAACAACACTCCGAGCGCGCCGCCGATCACGGCCAGGAACACGCTTTCGGTGATCAACCGTCGAATCGGCGAAAAGCGGCCCGTGTTCGGGGCGGCGCGGATGGCGAGTTCCCGCGTTCGATTCGCGGTGCGCGCCAGCGTCAGGTTGGCGACATTAGCGCATGCGATTAGCAGCACTAAGCCGACGGCGGACATCAGGACGATCAATGCGACTTGATAGAGCCGCACGGTGTCCGCCGGAAGCGGATGGATTCTCGCTCCGAGGCCGGTGTTTGAATCGGGATATTGCCGCGCCAAACGCGCTGTGATCATGTTCAATTCGGCCTGCGCCTGTTGGATGTCAACTCCCGCTTTGAGCCGCCCGACGATCATATACGAATGATCGCTGCGATCGCTTTTCAACTCCGGAGAGAGAACCAGGGGGGCCAGGACTTCCGCGTCACGCGGAAAGTTGAATCCCGCAGGCATCACGCCGACCACCGTGCGCGCGACGCCGTTGAGCGTGACGCTACGGCCGACGATGTCCGGATCATTGCCGAATCGTCGCTGCCACAGGTCGTGAGTGAGGATGACCGCCTTGTCTTTCCCCGGCTCGTTCTCCTCCGGCCGGAAGTTTCGTCCCAACATCGGCGGCAATCCCAGCGCGTCAATCAGGTTTGCCGTGATCAAATAACCCTGCACACGTTCCGGCTCTTCGATCCCCGTCAGGTTGGCGATCCACCCACGATACATCGCCAGATGCTCATACGATTGGCTCTGCGCTTGCCAATCCGGATAGTTCGGCGCCGCCACTTCGTTGCGCGGCGATTGTTGCGATTCATCCCAAATCGCAACCACTCGATCCATGGCCGGGAACGACAACGGTTTCGGCAACAGCGCGGGAACGACGCTGAAGATTGCGGTGTTCGCGCCAATGCCGAGCGCCAGCGCGAGGACGGCAATCAAAGTGAACTCGGGTTGTTTGACCAGCGTTCGCGCGCCGTGGCGCAAGTTTTTCCATACGCTTCCCATAACTCCTCCTTTTTCCCACGGATCGCTCTTATTGTTTGATTTGTTTGATGTATCCGTAATCGGAGCAGGCGATGCTCTCCTGGCCTCACTGATGAAGAGCATCGCCGCGCCGAATCAGCGGCAGGTCTTCTGGGGACACCGCTGACTCCGGGTATTTTATTGGAGCGAAATGGTGACCGTGTTGGCCTGCTTCAGGTTGTTCAACCGGTCACGCGCCGTGACCACTACCGGCGTGGCCGGATTTGCAGGCGTGTTGTCGGAAATCCGAACGTTGATCTGTCCGAGGCCGGCGAATCCCGGCGCCACTCCGGCGAAAACCACCTGAGCGCTCGCGCCGCCGATGCTGACCTGAACGTTCTCGGCCACGCCGTTGGCGGAATTGCCATCAGTGTTTGCGACGAGTTTCAAGCCCGTGCCGAACAGGATGAGGAAGAGTTGTTCTCCGGCTCGCCGTACGATTGGCGCAGGCACGATTTGCCCCAGCCCGGCGTCGAAGCGAGCCAGCGGTTCATAAACCTGCTGTCCATCGGCTTTGACCCGCAGCAGCAGACCTGCTGGCGCTCCGCTTCCCAAAGCGTTTGCCGTGAACAGGCCCAGCGCGACCTTGGATATCCGGATCGCCCCCTGCGAAACCAATTGCCCTTTGTTCATGACAACGACATTCGCCGACCCGGCAGGCGTATCGGGCGGAACCAGATAGTTGAGCTGGTTCGGTGAAGCGAAGAACATGCGAGCCTGTTTGCCGTCCACTATCACCGACACATCTCCCAGGCTGAGCGGCAATGGCAGCTTCGTGGCGGGGGCCGTGGTTGACGACATATTGGCGCCGAAGGCCGCAACGATTGACTCCGGCGCGTTCTCCTCCTGATAATTCGCCGCGCTGACGGTCGTGACAGGGTTGTAGTTCATGTAAGCGCCGCCTGCCTTGCCCTGTTTGACTTCGATCTCCGTCGCGTTGATCGAGCCATCGGATTGCAGCGCGCCCTCGACTTCGACATAAGCGCCGACCGCCACCAGGCAGTATTTGCGCTCGATCTCCGTGGCGTCGGTGACACGAACCGTGCGCCCGCTCACCTTCCAATCGCCGACCAAATTGGCTGTCGAGGGGAGGCTCTCGATGGTTCCTTTGAACTCGAAATCATCTTGATCATCCACCTCGATCTTCACGGCGTTGATCGAAGCATCGGCCTGCAATGCGCCTTTGATCTCGACCTTTGATCCAATCGCCACAGGGGCGCCTTCCGTCTTGATCTTTGTGTCGGCGGAGACCTTCACCATACGTCCGCTGACCGTCCACACCCCGATCTGACCAGGGGTCCCAGGCAGGTTTTCGACCGTGCCGCGGAACTCGACGAAGTTTCCACCGCCGCCGCCTCTGTTTTTGACCTGAATATCTTTGGCGTCAATCGAGCCGTCCTGGCGTTTGGAGCCTATGACCTGGACGAAGAAGCCGACGGCGACCGCATCGGTATCAGTCTTGATGCGAGTGTCGGCGGTGACATTGACTTTACGGCCTCCGACGGACCATTCGCCGATGCGTCCCGGCGTGCTGGGCAGGCTCTCAACCGTGCCTCTGAATACGACCATCCCATTGGCGCCGTCCACATCGGATTTGACCTCGATCTTGTAAGCGTCAACCGAGCCGTCGGCGCGCCGGGCGCCTTTTACTTCGACTTTGACGCCGACCGCTACGGGCGCGGCTTCCTGTTTGATCACGGTCGCCGCGCTGACGTGAACGACTGTGCCGGAGACTTTCCAATCACCGATTCGCCCCATCGTGTCCGGCAACTCTTCGACGACGCCGGTGAATTTGAATTCCATTCCGGGGCCTGACTCGACTTCGATCTCGTTGGCTGCAACTGAACCGTCGGTTTGCAGAAGGCCCTCCACCTCGACAGTGGCGCCGACGACAACCTGACCGTCTTCCTTCTCGATCTCCGTGGCGGCGCTGACGCGAACCGTGCGCCCGCTCACCATCCAATCACCGATGAAGCCCGCCGTGTTCGGCAGCGCCTCGATCACGCCACGGAACTCGAAGTCGTCATCGTCGTCATCATCATCGTCGTCATCGTCCGCGCTGGTAACCGTGCCAGTAACGCTGGCTGCGGGGGCTGCCGCGGTAATCGGCGCAACATTTGTATTTGCGTGGACCGATACGCCGTCGAATGTTTGAACTGCTAAGACTGCGCTGAGCAGGATGAAAATCGAAATCTTGAACAGTCTATTTTTCATCTACACCCTTTCTTACTTATTTAGATTTAGAGTTGAGTTCGTCAATCTGTAATCGGCGCCGCGAACGGAAGTGAGGACGCATTTCGATATACATCACCTCCTGCTTTATTTCGTTTTTTGATTTTGGGAACGGGTGGGGTTCCCTCGATTGTTCTTGGGCGCCGCCCATAATGGGCGCGAGGCAACTTTGTCTTCCACAGACAAAGCCTGTGATTGCGGGAAGTTTCGCAAGGGATGCGCGGAGCAGTCAGACATTACGTTCGACTGAAGACTTGCCGGAGCAAAATGGGCGCCAAGCGTTTGCATTCCGCTAAGCGCTTGATTTTGCAAGAGGAGCGAAACGAGCCGGCTCAGAATAGGGGTGATAGACGTGACAGTTTGACGCGGCTGTAAAAGGAATAACGTGTCAGACGGTCGCAATATAGCGTTCCCGATTTTGGGATGGCTCAATCCCGGAACCGCACACTCCCTCCTCCCGCCGCCCTCGCTTGCCTGATCAACCAAGCTCAATCACGACTCGCGCTAATTGAAACTCGCGGGCGACCCGAGCCTTCAGGAGACGGTGTATAGAGTACCGGCTTTAGCCGGAAAGGGCTTGATCATCAAGCCCTTTCCGGCTAAAGCCGGTACTCTATACACCGTCTTACGGCGCGACGAGTCGCTTCCAGGTCAACTAACACAGGTCGTCAAATCCGGAGTTTGACCATTCAGCCGCGCTGGCACAGTGTTTGGTAGGTAAACTGGAATCGCAATTTCCCACGGCGCATTTTTGGAGAAGAAAGATGCAAAGCTTCTGGCAAGACCTGCGCTACGGCGCGCGAATGTTACTGAAGTCACCCAACGTCACTCTTATTGCCGTCGTCACACTGGCGCTCGGCATCGGCGCGAACACCGCGATCTTCAGTGTCGTCAACGGCGTGCTGTTGAGCGCGTTGCCCTATCCGCAACCGGAGCAATTGACAATGGTCTGGCTGGACAACCGGCGGCAGGGTATCCACGATGACATCACCTCTTACCCGAATTTCCTGGACTGGCGCGATCGGAACAAAACCTTTCAGGGTATGGCCGGGGTGGATGACTCGAACGTTAACCTCACTGGAGTGGGCGAGCCTGAA
>Ga0187894_10006944_pt1 | contig 10877 bp, 6 predicted proteins | sample GBC1701081metaG_FD_136650 | JGI IMG/M metagenome (GOLD analysis project Ga0187894, IMG submission 136650) | White microbial mat communities from a lava cave in the Kipuka Kanohina Cave System on the Island of Hawaii, USA - GBC170108-1 metaG ...
CGGCGCGAGCCCCCGCCCGCCCCGCGCGCGCTCGGACGCCGCGCCCGCCGTGTCCTCGCGCGCGAGTCCTCGACGCGCGCGATCCCCGCTCTCAGTGCAGCTCCACACTCACCAGCTTCGACACACCCTTCTCCTCCATCGTCACGCCGTACAGCCGGTCCGCAATCTGAATCGTCCGCTTGTTATGGGTGATCAGCAGGAACTGCGACGTCGACGCCATCTCTTCGACGATCTCGTTGAACCTCCCGACGTTCGCGTCGTCGAGCGCCGCGTCTACTTCGTCGAGCAAGAAGAACGGCGACGGCTTCACCTGGAACACCGAAACGAGCAGGGCGATCGCGGTCATCGTCTTCTCGCCGCCCGATAACAAGTCGACGCTCTGTGGTCGCTTGCCCGGCGGCTGCGCGGTGATGTCGATGCCCGCGTCGAGCAGATCCTCGCTCTCGGTGAGCGCGAGGAATGCTTTGCCTCCGCGGAACAGGCGCGGGAAGTTCACCTGGAACTTCTCGTTGACCGCATCGAACGTCTCCTGGAAACGCGCGCGGCTGGTGCGGTTGATGCGCGCGATCGCGTCGCGCAGCTGCAGCACGCTGTGCTCGAGGTCGTTCTTCTGCTCGGTCAAGAAGCGGAAGCGCTCGCGCAGCTCCTCGTGCTCCTCGATCGCGCCGAGGTTCACGTCTCCGATCGCCTCGAGCTTGCTGCGGATCTCGTCGAGCCGCGCGCGGCGCTCCTCGGCGGCGAGCGCGAGCAGCTCGGCCAGCTCGCGCGCGTCGCGGCGCGCATCGCGCTCGGCCGTACTCGTGCTCCTCGCAAGCAGCGCTTCCTCGCTCAGGACCGCGCCGTCGCTGCCGTCCGGGCCGGATGTCTCGGCCTCGGAGCTGGACGCAGCAGCCTCGATCTCGAGCTCCGGGCCGAGATCCCCAAACACCGGCAGCGGCGCCTTCCAGTGCGCGAGCTCGACGTTCCAGCGGTCTCGCGTGCTGGAATCCACGTGCGTGAGCCGAAGCTCGCGCTCGCGCAGCCCGAGCTCCGCCTCGTTCGCGGCGTCGCGCAGCGTCTCCAGCTCGATGCGCGAATCGCGCGCGGCGTCCTCGAGCACGCGCACGCGCGCAGCCACCTCCTCGTAGGCCTCGCGGCGCTGCTCGTTCGCCACGCGCGCGCTCTCCTCGGCGTCGAGCTCTGCGTTCATGGCCTGCTCGCCTGCGCCGATCGCCTGCGCGAGCTCTTCGCGGCGGCGCTCGGCGGTCGCGATCTCGGCGTCGCGGCGCTGGATCCACGCGCGCGCCTCGTCGAGCTGAGCGCCGGCGCGCGTCGCCGCGCTCCCAATGCGCTCGCGCCCGTCGCGGCGGCCCTGCCGCTCGACGCGTCGCTCGGTTGCGGTGGCTTCCAGCCGCGAGAGCTCGCGGCCCGCCGAGCCGATACGCAGGCCGAGCGTGTCTTGCTCGCGCTGGCGCGCACTGCGCGCCTCGCGTCCCTCGATCAGATAGGCATCGTGCCGCGCAGCCTCGGCGTCGATGCGTTCCAGCTCCGAGATCAGCACCGAGCGCTCTTCTCCGCGCGTCACCTGCGCGGTGCCGATCGCCTTCAGCCGCTCGCGCGTGCGCTCAAGATCCTTCTCGTGGTTCGCGACCGCGAGCGCGGCGGTGTGGTGGCGGCTGCGCAGGTTGTCGAGCTCCGTCGCCGCGCGCTGCGCGTCGGATTGCGCGCGCTCGTCGACGAGCGCGAGGCTCTCGGCCTCGGTCTCGAGCGCGTCGACCTCGGCTGTGAGCTCGCGCACCTCGCGCACGCGCGTCAGGATGCCGGCTTGGCGAACGACGCCGCCGCCGCGGATCACACCGTCGGGTGTCAGCACATCGCCGCTGGGCGTCACGAACGTGCACGGGATACGGCCTTGGCCGTAATGACTGAGCGCCTCGCCGAGCGAATCGACGAGATTCGCGCCGCCGAGCAGCGCGCGGCCGACGGCTTCGAAGCCGGGCCGTAAACCGACGCGCGCGAGCAGCGGCTCGCCCAGCGGCACGAAGCCGCTCCCGATCTCGCCGGATTCGCGGTCGACGACGATCACGCCGCGGCCCGCATCCGCGCGCCGCAGCGCCTCGAGCGCGCCACGCGCATCGCCGCTGCCGGCCAGCACAGCGCCCTCCGCGCGATCCGCCAGCACGGCTTCGATCGCGCGCTCCAGCTCGGCGGGCACGTCGAACGCGTCGCGCACCAGGCCGCGCAGGCCGAAACGCGCGCGCTCGTCCTCGCAGAGCGCCATCAAGTGACGCACACCGGCCGAGAGGTCCTCCTTGCGGTCGAGGATTTCGCGCAGCGACGCCAGCCGCGCCCGGCGCACCGAGAGCAGCTCCCGGCGCGAGCGAGCGTCTTCGTTCGCTCGGCGCGCCTCGATCTCACACTGCTTGTCGCGCGCGAGCGCGTCGCGCAGCAGCCCCATCATGCGGTCGCGCTCGGCGAGCAGGTTGCGCAGGCCCTCTTCCAGCCGCTGCTGCTCTTGGTCGGTGCTGCTCGCCTCGGTCTGCTGCACCTCGAGCTGCTCGTCGGCGCTGCGCAGCCGTTGCTCGATCTCCGCGCGGCGGTCGGCGAGAGCCCCGAGCCGATCTTCGGCACGCGCGATGCGCGTCAGCAGCTCGACGAGCTGCGCGCTGTGCTGCTCGCGCTCTCGCTCGAGCGCGCGCAGCGCCTCGCTCGCGGATCGCGCCGCTGCCTCGGCGGCGGCGGTGGACGCCTCTTCCTCGGCGAGCGCGCTCTCGACCGCGGCGAGCTCGTCGCGCAGGCGCAGCGCCTCCTGCTCGGCGCTTGCGTGCTGCGTGACGAGCTGCTCGCGCTCGCTCGCGCGCGCCTCGTTCGCCTCCGCGAGCGACGCGCGCTCGCGCCGGTCGTAGGCGATCTGCGCCTCGAGCTCCTTGATGCGCGCGCGAATCTGGAAGAGCGCTTCGCTGCCCTGCGCGAGATCGCGCTCGCGCTCCACCAGCGCGATGCGTTTGGCCGCGACCTCGTTCTCGCGCTCGGCGAGGTTCGCCTCGACGCCGGTGACGCGCTCGCGCACCTGCGTCGCGTGCGAGCGCGCTTCCTCGATCTCGGCCGCGAGCCGCTGGCGCTCCTCGCTCGCGAGCGAAAGCTCGACTGTGCGCTGCAGCTCGCGAAGGCGCTTGTAGGCCGCCGCTTTCTTCGCCTGCCGCTCGAGCGACGAGATCTGGCGCCGGATCTCCCCGAGCACGTCCTTCACGCGCACGAGGTTCTGCTCGGTGCCCTCGAGCTTGCGCTCGGCCTCGCGCCGGCGCGCTTTGTACTTGCTGATGCCGGCGGCTTCCTCGATCAGCACGCGCCGCTCTTCCGGCTTCGCGGACACGATCTCCGCGATGCGGCCCTGCTCGACGATCGTGTAGCCCTTGGTGCCGATGCCCGTGTCGCGGAAGAAGTCGAGCACGTCGCGCAGCCGTACCGGCGTCTTGTTGATCAAGTACTCGGAATCGCCGGTTCGGTAGAGCCGGCGCGAGACCTGGATCTCGCTGTACGCGGCGAACTCCGGCGGCGCGATTCCGTCGGCGTTGTCGAAGGTGAGCACGACCTCCGCGAGTCCCACCGGCGCTCGCGCGTCGGAGCCCGCGAAGATCACGTCCTGCATGCCCTTGCCGCGCAAATGCCGCGGAGACTGCTCGCCCATCGCCCAGCGGATCGCATCCACGACGTTCGACTTGCCGCAGCCGTTCGGCCCGACGATGCCGGTGATCCCGCGCTCGAACGAGAAAGCCGTGCGATCCACGAACGTCTTGAAGCCGTGAATCTGGAGCGACTTGATGCGCAACGTTTCCCCCCGGATCCCCCGAAGTGCGCCGGTTGGAGGCCCGGCCGTGACCTGGGGGGCAGGACAGCTTTCGAGCAGGCAGCTGGGGGTGGCGAGTGTTTACCACCCGCGCTCCGACGGCGGCAACGAGTTCTTGCGCCTGCTTGCGATTTTGGAGTGCCGCGGCTGCCGCGACGCGTGCATGCCTTGCATAGAATGCGGCCCGCGATGCGCGGAATGATGCGGCTCACGCTCTGCTGGATCGCGCTGGGCCTCGCCTCACGAGCGCACGCCGAGAAGCCTGGGGTGAGCGGCCTCGCTCGGATTCGTCCGGGCGAGTACATCGGTGTCTTCGATCACAAGCGCGGTGAGTCCGGCCCCCGCCTGGCCAGCGTGCGCATCCGCAAGGACGGCTCGGCGCGAGTGCGTGGTCGCGATCTGGGCCGCACCGGCAACGCGGGGGAACCTTCCGATCTCGAGGCCGCCTGCGTGCTCGAAGGCCTTCCTGGTGAGGCGCTCGTGCTCGAGAGCGGGGAGGACGGTCCGAGCGCGCGGCTGTTCCATCTCGTCGGGATTTCCGCCAAGGACTGGGCGCCCCGCGTCGCCGGCATTGCCGAGGTGGCCGCGCACGCCGGGAAACAAAATCTCGAGGGGCTCGTCTGCGTGACGTCAGCTCCGCGTCGCGCGCTGGTGATCTTCGGCGAGCGCGGCGGCTCATCGCATCATCCGGAGGGCCGGCTGCGCTGGGCGCAGCTGGACCTCGCCGCGCACGCGCTGGAGTGGACGCAATCCGGCCGGACTGGACTCGCCGTGCGCGCGCCAGCGGGCTGGGAATCGGATGCGGGCGCGCGCGCGATTTCCGATCTCCATCTCGACGCGAGCGGCACGCTGTGGGCCGGCGCGACGCTCGACCCCGGCGATGCCGGGCCGTTTCGCTCGGCGATCTATGCGTTGGCCCGCGCCCAGCTCGACGCCGATCCGCCGCTGCGGCTCGTCGAGAACCCGCGCGTCGCCTTCTCGCTCGATGGCTTCAAGGTCGAGGGCATCGCAGCTCCGCCCGGCGATGGCGCTTTCCTCGCGATCGCGACCGAGGACGAAGATTTGGGGGGCGCCGTCCGCACACTCGCGCGGCCGCAACATCAGCGCTGAGCGCGCGGTCCGTGATCCGCGCCGGCGCGCCTCAGGTTCGCGTTTCGCAGCGCCGAAAACGTCGCGCGCCGCCGTGAGGCGCGTGAGACAATTCTGCGGAGTTTCTGGGGTGCCCTCGGAGACCGGATGCCTGACCAACTGTCGATCGGCAACGACGCGCCGCTGTCGCTTGCGGCTCTGCTCGTCGCGCTCGCGATCGGCGCGGCGTTCGCGCTCGTGCTGCGCTGGCACTTCCTTCGCTTCGGATCGACGCTCTCGAATCGCGGCGACTTCTCGCTCGTGTTCCCGTTCGTGCTGCTCACGACGATCCTGATCATCACCGTCGTGAAGTCTTCTCTCGCGCTGTCGCTCGGCTTGGTCGGCGCGCTCTCGATCGTGCGCTTCCGCACCCCGATCAAGGAGCCCGAGGAGCTCGCCTACCTGTTCATGGCGATCGCGCTCGGCCTCGGGCTCGGCGCAGGCCAAACGCTCGCAACCGTGGTCGCCGGCATCGCGATCTTGGCCGCGATGTCCGTTTTCAAGTGGACGCGGGGCGGCGGTGGCCCGAGCAAGAACCTCTACCTCTCGATCGAGCTGCCGAGCCCGAACCCGGACGCGGCGGCCACGCTCAATCAGCTGATGTCGCGCCATCTGCCGCAGAGCGATCTGCGCCGTTTCGACCTACGCGACGGGGGCTCCGAGGTCGTCTACTTCGTCGACGTGACGGGAGCCGAGCAGCTCACCGCGCTCAGCGCGGACATCCGCCAGCTGTTCCCGGGCGCCGGGGTGACTTTCCTCGACCAGTCTCGAATGCCGAGCGTCTAGGGGTCGCGTATGCGGATCGCGGCGGCGCAGTCGAGCGTGCACCACGCGCGCGGGCGCCTCGCGTGGCTTGCGGGCCTGATGCTCGCGGCGGTCGCTGTCGGCGCTGGCTGCACGGCGCTGGTCACCGGGCGCTCGCCGGCTCGGGTGCTTCACACGCGGCTGCGGACGGCGGCGGTCGAGCGCGGCTACGAGGTGTTCAAAGAGGGACGCGTCCGCGATCTGCTCGCTGCGCCGGTTCAATGGCTGCGCAGCGAGCCACCGATGCGGCTCGTGATCGACGTCCCGTTCAAGCACATGCGAAAGATCTACGCCCAGCGCGACGAAGCGCTGCGGGTCGGGCGCCTCGAACACGAGGCCGACGAGTACTCGCCGGCGTCGATCCGAGTCGGCGGCCGGACGATCCCGGTGAAGCTGCGGCTCAAGGGCGACCTGACCGACCACCTCGAGAGCCACAAGTGGTCTTTTCGAATCAAGGTGCGCGGCGATGCCCAGATCCTCGGGATGCGGCGCTTCTCGGTTCAGCACCCATTCACGCGCGGCTATCAGGCAGAGCCGCTGTTCTTCGAGACGACGCGTTTTCTGGGCGTGCTGACACCTCGCTACGACTTCGTGACGGTCACGGTGAACGGCTCCGACCTCGGCGTGATGGCGCTCGAGGAGCACTTCGCCAAGGAGCTTCAGGAGGCGGGCGGCCGCAAAGAGACGGTGATCGTCAAGTTCGACGAGGTCGACGTCTGGGCGGCGCGCGACGGCTATGACCTCGCCGGCTTCGGCGGCGGGGCGTTCGACTCGTACCGCAATGCCGAGGTGGTGCCGTTCGGCGGGCTCGTCGGCCCGGAAGCCGGCTTGATCGCGACCTACCAAGCGAGCGCCGTTGGGCTGTTGCGCGGCTTCGCGAAAGGCGAGCTCGCGGCCTCGGCGGCGTTCGACCCCACGAAGCTCGGCGCGTATCTGGCGGCGATCGACGCGTGGGAAGCGTGGCACGCGATTCGCTGGCACAACCTCCGCTTCAGCTTCGATCCGTACACGGCGCGGCTGGAGCCGGTCGCGTTCGACGCCAGCCTTTTGGATTCGCCGCGGCTGCCCGGTTCGTTGATGTCCGAGCCGATCGCCGCGGCAATGCTCGCCGATCCCGAGGTTCGGGCCGCCTACGGCGCGGCGTTGGCAAGGCTGGACGGCGCACTGAATGGCGGCGAGCTCGCGGCGCGGCTGGCCGAGCGGGAGGACGCGGCCTTGCGCGCGCTGCACGCCGAGTTTCCGTTGCTCGCGCGCTATCCGCTGAAGCGCGTCGCGGGGCGCGCGGCGCGCATCGCGCGGGCGAGCGAGCCGAGCTTTCCGGCGGAGTTCGGCGATCGCTATCCGCGCGTGCTGCGCGCAAGGCTCGTCGACCTGGCAGGGACCACGTGGCTCGAGCTCGAGAACTCGTTGCCTGAGACCGCCGAGATCCGCGCGGCTGCGTGGCGCGGCCCGGGCGGAATCGAGCCCGCGCTCGAGCAAGCGGTTCCTGTCGTGCTGGCCGCGACTCGGATTGGCGAGCAGCCGACGCAAACGTCACTGCGTCTGCGAGGCCACGGCGATGCGCTCGATCTGCAGATCGCGGTGCCGCGGCTCGGGATCGTGCGCGAGCAGACGGTCGGCCGCGGACTCGTCGCGCTGTCGGCCGCGGTCGTGCCCACTTCGTCCCTCGACGAGCAGCTCGCGCTCCATCCTTTTCTTCAACGCGTCGAGCCGAATGTGCTGGTGATTCCACCCGGTGAGCATCGTGCGGACGTCTCAATCGTGGTGCCCCGCGGGATGAGCCTCCGCGCGGAGGGCGGCGCGACCGTGCGCTTTGCACCCGCGGCGCTGCTGATCGCGTGGGGCCCGCTCGATCTGCTCGGCGAGCGCGGCAATCCCGTCGTGCTCCGTGAGATCGATGCTGAGCAGGGTTGGCCGGGCATCGCGGTGCTCGAGGCCGGCTCGGCCTCGACCTGGCGTCACGCGGAGGTCTCCGGCACGCGCGAGGTCGAGCTGCCAGGCTGGCACCTGACTGGCGGCACGAACTTCTACAAGAGCGAACTCTCTGCGCACGACGTGACGTTCCACGACATTCGCGGTGAAGACGCGCTCAACACGATCAACACGCACTTCACGCTCGAGCGCGTCACGGTCCGCGGCACGTACTCGGACGCGTTCGATTCTGATTTCTGTACCGGACTCGTCCGCGACTCCTCCTTCGAGGACATCGGCTCCGGCGGCGGCGGCGACGCGATCGACTTCAGCGGCAGCGTGGCCGAGATCGACGGCGTGCGCTTCGAGCGCGTCAGCGACAAGGCGATTTCGGTCGGCGAGGGCAGCACTTTGCGCGCGCGCGGCGTGATTGCACGCCGCGTCGGAGCCGGCGCCGTCGCGAAGGACGGCTCGACGCTCGAGCTCGAGGACGCCGTGATCGACGACTCCGTGGTCGCCCCGTTGATGGCCTACGTGAAGAAGCCGGAGTTCGGCGTCGCGCGCATGACGGCGCGCTCGGTGCGCGTGTCGGGCGCAGCGACGCGCCCGCTCGTGCAGACCGGCAGCACGCTCGTGCTCGAAGGAGAGAGCCTCACGACCGAGCCGATCGACGTCGACGCGCTCTATGCGACGGCGATGAAAAAGGCGGCGCGCCCGTGAGCGCGAAGGGCGGAGACGACCTCCGCATCGAGACGAAATTCATCGGCGCCGAGCCGGAGCTTCCGGACGTGCTCGGTTGGATCCACATGCATCCCGCGCTGTTCCGCTCGCCCTATCCCGATCGCTGGGTCCACAACCTCTACTTCGATACCTGGGATTGCCAGACCTTCGCGGCCAACGTCAGCGGGGAATCCCAGCGGACCAAGCTGCGCTATCGCTGGTACGGCGAATCCCCCGGTCCCGACCGCGGCGCGTTCGAGCTGAAGCGCCGGCACAACGGCGTCGGCTGGAAGCTGCGGCATGCCGTCGAGCGCGCGCCTTGGAATGCGGGCGGCAGCTGGCGTGCGGTCCGCAGCGCGCTCGCCGCTCAACTGCCTGCGCAGGCGCGCGAATGGCTCCGCGCGTTCCCGCTGCCGACGCTGCTGAACTGCTATCGGCGTCGCTACTTCGTCTCGCGAGATGGGAGCGTGCGGCTCACCGTCGATTGGAAGCTGCGCGCGTGGGACCAGCGTTATCAGGCCGCGCCGAGCTTCACTCGCCGCGCGAACTTGCCGCCCTGCGTCGTGCTCGAGGGCAAGTGCGGAGTCGAGCATCGGGCAGCGCTCGTGCGCGTGCTCCACGGCGTACCGATGCGGGTCAGCCGCAACTCCAAGTACGTCAGCGGTCTGCGGGTTGCGAGTGAAGCGTGAGGCGCTCGCGCTGGCGGTCGCGCTCGCCGTCCTCGGCGGCCTCGGCGCGATCGCCGTGCGCGAGGGGCTGCAGCGGCAGGACTCGCTGACGCGGCGCGTACGCAAGAGCGAGGATCGGCTGCGGCGCGCGGCGTTTCAGCAAAGTCGCCAGAGCACCGGGCTCGCGCTGCGCGCAGCAGGTTTCGAGCCATGGTTCGAAGCGGAGCCGCCCGCGGTCGCCCCCGGCTGCACGCGCGTGCTGTTCGTCTCGCACATCTACCCGAAGAACGGCATCGATGAGAACGGTGCGCGCTACGCGGATCCCGACGCTGCGCTCGCGTCCTTGTTCCGCGCAGAAGCCGCGCTCGCGCCGGCGCGTGTGTTCTTCGGCGGAGATTCGATCCAGCGTCCGAGCGCGCGAGGCATCGACTTCATCCGCTCGTTGCAACAGCGCTGGCCGCACGCGCGTTTCGTGCTCGGGAATCACGAAGACTGGTGGTCGGAAAGCGCGGCGCCGCTGCGCGAGCTGATTCGCGACCGGCACGGGCGCGAAGACTTCGGTTCGGCGCGCGTGATCTGGCTGCACAGCGTCGCGGCAGCTGGTGATTATGGGATCGACGCGGAGGAGCTCGCCTTTCTCGAGCAGTCGCTCGCGGGCGAGTTCCGCTACGCGGTGTTGCTACTGCATCACGCGCTCTGGGCGGGCGACAGCGCCTACGTCAACAAGGACTACGAGAACGCCGCGGCGCTTCGGAAAGAATGGATGGAGCGCACGCTGCCGCAGCTGGCCGCCGGCCGAGTAAAGCTCGTGCTGATGGGAGATGGCGGCTGGCGGCGGCCAGGCACCCTCGCGGAATTGCGCGGCATTCCTCACGCGACGACGGGCTGGTCGGGCTACCTGGCGACGATTCCACCGGAGTGGCTGACGGCCGAGCTGTGCGCGGACGGCCCGACCCTGACGCGCCACGTCGCGTTCGACGGCGAGCTGCTCCGCCGTGTGGAGTGGCCGCCGGAAACGAAGTGAGCTGCTCGAGGCGCGCAGCGCGGAACGTCGCGCGCCTCAGGCGGAAGCCGCCTCGCCGCCGTACTGGAGCCGGTAGAGCCGTGCATACAGGCCGCCCTGCGCGAGCAGCTCCGCGTGGGTGCCGGATTCCGCGAGCCGGCCGTGATGCAACGCGTAGATGCGATCGACGTCCTCGATCGTGCTGAGGCGGTGCGCGATCACGAGCGCCGTCTTGCCCTGCATCAGCGTGTGGATGCCGCGCTGCAGCGTGGCTTCGGTCTCGGTGTCGATCGAGCTGGTCGCCTCGTCGAGCACGAGCACGTCAGCACCATGTGCGAGCGCTCTGGCGAACGAGAGCAGCTGGCGTTGGCCGGCGGACAGATTCGCGCCGCGCTCGCGCAGCTCGGTTTCGTAGCCGCGCGGCAGCCGCGCGATGAAGCGATCCGCCTCTACCGCGGCCGCGGCGCGGCGCAACACCGGCAGCGTCAGGTCTGCGCGTCCGAGCGCGAGGTTGTCGGCGATCGTGCCGCTGAACAGGAATACGTCCTGCAGCACCATCGCGACGCGCCCGCGCAGCTCGCGCTGCGGGATCATCCGGATGTCGACGCCGTCGAGCAGGATCTCGCCGCGCTGAATCTCGTAGAGGCGCGCGAGCAGCTTGATCACGGTGGTCTTCCCTGCGCCGGTCGCACCGACGAACGCCGCGCGCTCGCCGGGCGCGACGCGGAACGAGAGCCCACGCAGCACCCAATCTTCGCCGCGATAGGCGAACCAGACGTCGCGGAACTCGACCTCGCCGCGGCGCCGCGGCGCGGGC
>Ga0187894_10006945_pt1 | contig 10876 bp, 10 predicted proteins | sample GBC1701081metaG_FD_136650 | JGI IMG/M metagenome (GOLD analysis project Ga0187894, IMG submission 136650) | White microbial mat communities from a lava cave in the Kipuka Kanohina Cave System on the Island of Hawaii, USA - GBC170108-1 metaG ...
ATCTCAGATCAAGTGATGGAAATCGCGTGCGGTTTGCATAATCTAAGAGTTACTTGCCGTCAACCAATGCCAACCGTTGAGTTGCTTGACTTGGTTGGTTCTGCTTATTTCAGATAATGTCTAATTTTAATAACCTTAGCGCCGAAGTGAGCGTTCTCGCGGATGGCTTTACGCATCTCGTCTTTGGTATCAGCATAAAAATATTCCGGCTCGCCCAGTGTCCGACGTTCGGGCTGAAGATTTCTTTGACCGCCGAAAGGCGCGATGATACGCCCCGCATTGATGATTGTTGGACCGGGTATCAGTCCCTGCTCAATCGCCCGCCGCAAATCGGTGTCAATGTAGTTGCCGTCATTGCCGATGTCGCGGATGGTGGTAAAACCGGAATCGAGCATATCGCGGGAATTGACGACGGCATGAATGGTGCGCTCGGCAGTGGTATGGGTGATGTCATAGAAGTGAGGCGCACCGCGCTCACGCCCGTTCGGATTGATGAGCAAAGCCATGTGAGTGTGGCAATCGAAAAGCCCCGGCAGCACCGTCTGACGTGATAAGTCAATGATTGTCGCCCCCGCCGGAATCCGCACATCTGCGCCAACCTCTTTAATTTTTGCGCCCTCAATGAGAATCAGTTGATTCGTCAATGTCGCGCCAGTCTCAGGGACAATCAACTTGCCAGCCTTGATGACTGTCACCTGCGCCATTGCGTCAACAGAAAGAAGAAGTACGAAAACGGCGAGCCAAAGCGGTTTTTTCATTATTTTCCTTTCAATGGCTATTTCTTATACCAGTTTTACCCAAATTACAAAACCGACAAAGCCGTAGTTTCGACTGAAGAATGCTGATAAAATGGCAGAGATGACGCAGTTAATTTATGAAGGCATTTGGGAAGAAGTCATAACCCACGCTCCCGAACTATCAGGCAGGCGCGTCAGGCGGACGATTCCTGATGAGCCGCAGAAATCCGAACCCAATCAGCCGATGCTCGAAGTTTTGAAGAAACTCGAAGAACGTCGCAAAGGGAAACCGTTTACCGACGGCAGCGACACCCGGAAGATATTGCGCGAAGCGCGAGCCGGAAAGGTGTTCAGCGATGACGCCGACAAGTAAGCCCGCCGCGATTGTGATTGATGCCAACGTATTGATTGCTATTTGCGCGAGTGAAAAAGATAACTATCAAACAGCAAAAGACGCGCTGGAAAATACTGCGACAAATGGCTTTGCCTTTGCTGTTGAAGCTTTATTGCACTCCTATTGGGGATAAACTATTTGCTGAGTCGAGCATTACATTACTGTGTGTTTGCCGCCTGACCAGAAGTTCGGGGCGCAATGTTTTCCAGAGCCGTGTATAACTGCATACTTACATTACTGAGAGGAGGTAAATCGTTGAGCAATTTTGCCTGTTGTTCTTTGGAGATCGTGGCGAGATAGTCAAATAACACTTTGGTATGAGACAGCCATACGGCGCGACTTTCTCTTAGCAAATCATAGCCTTTCAGGAAGGCGCAAAACTCACCGAACACCTTACCAACCATATTGTCATCAATCAAAATCGCAAAGAGTCCTCGATATAAGATGCATCGTTGATTGAAATAATCCATTTCCGATTTTTCATCATCCTGCGTCCACGTCCTCATATCGTCAAGAAATTTCCATAGTTCCAGCTTCCAATCTATTGTAGAGCGTTGCTCTTTACTCAGCACTACCCCACTACCTCGCTCATCTAGGTCACCAAAACGCAGATGAGCATACTGAGTAAGCAACTTTTGTGCTTTTGGAGACTCCCAAAAGTGATTCACAACATAGCTTCCATTGATTGTGATGGGGCGAATGTCCTCTTTCTCTAGCGGCTGGTCTTTGAAGAGAGAATCATTCAAATTACTAATAAATTTAGGGACAAAAGAAGATTTAACAGTATCACTGCAACGTTCGGCATTCAGATTCTTTATAACATAATTACGAAATGCTGCCAGAAGGTCTCGCCTGAGATACGGTTGCTCGCAAGCCTTTGCCAGAGCCATCATATCATTCCTTGTTGTTCCAATTGTCATCGTATGAACAAAAGCACGGTCATTCGCAGGCATAGCTTTTAAGGCGGCAGCAAAGCTGGAAATCAAGATTGTAAATTGTGACGATGTTAGGGTCACAGCAAGAAGGCATTTGGCGGCGGGCCCGACCTGAGTTGGGCTGCTAAGATTACTGATATGCCGGTTGATAAGTTGAAGATAGTCATAGGTCAAGCCTTTCTTTGGCGAGAGCGATTTTTTAGCCGCCGCTATAAGAAGATTGTAAAAACAATCTGGCTCAGGAACGAGAGAGTCTTCGCAACTCACTTGACGTATATTCAAGTCCACAGGAATTTCCTGTAATAACTCAAGAGCACGGTTTGCCTCAAGGGATAGAAATAGAGTGATAATCCGACAACGTAAAGACAAGGCATCAATATCCAATTCTTCCAAGGCTTGGTTTAGAACACCTGCTGTCGTATCAGATTCGGTGCCTAATAGGGAAACCCGTTTCACCGTTTCTTGGGCGCTTCCAGTCTTGTCGTATGCCGTTTCGAGAAGCGCACGTTGCGTTTTGCCATCTAAAACTTTCCCGGCTGAAATAAGCCGAATCATTGCGTCAGCAGCAAATTCATCAGGCACTGCTGAAGTGAGAGATAACAGAGATTGAATATCTGCGGGCAGGGGGCTTTCTTGCTTGCCCTGCAACTTGGCAGGCGCAGGCGGCGGCTGATTGCTGAGGGAAGTTTGTGCGGTTGCGGCAACCGAGAGAAAATGAATAATCAACAGAAATGCGGTCACTTTGATACAGCTATCACAAAGTTTCATATTTCCTCCCGTTAGGCTAGTACACTGACAATAGAGAAGCATTATTCGGTTGTCCCAGAAAGTTTCACTCCAAAATAGGATTCAATTTCGTCCTTTATTTCGTTCTTATAGGCTCCCGACCAATTTTGTAGGACTCTTCCATCAGATGATATGACAAGAGTTTGCGGAGTTCCGCCAAATTTATATGCAGCTATAGTTGATTTATCTAAGTTAGTAATGACAGGAATATTAAAGCCGCATTGGATCAAATAATTCTTTAGATTTTCTGATGAAAGAGAAATTCCTATAAAGCGATTGGAGGAATTGATATGAGTTGAGAGCGTTCTAATGTTTTCTATATTTTTTGTACACCATCCGCAGTCTGGACTGAAGATGTAGAGGATAGTGTCGCCCATGTTTGCTGAATAGGTTACATCAAATGGATTTCCGTTTGGGTCTTTTCCACTAAAAGAAGGCACTGATTCATTCTGTAGAAGACCTGATGGGGCTGTCATATTTTCAATCAGTCGCCTCTGCTGTCCAAGTTGTCGAGCAAGCAAAACATTCAATGCAACAGATAGAATTAGAGAAAATAGGAGAACGCTAATATAGATGCGTTTTCCGTTATCTCTCTTGGATAAGTTTGCTCCCTGATCACTTTTGACAGAAAACATGATTACCACCTCGCTCTTAATGGTTAATGTACTTGCCTAGAATAGATTACTTGCAAAACTCAGTTTCTAGCAGTTTGCCCGATTGAAGAATCAACGACTTAGCTTCTGTTCAACAGGACTTTTGCAAGTAGTCTAATATTTGGTAGTGATCAAAAAGTAAGGCTCAAGGTTGAAAAAGCCCTGATTTTTCAGGTGTCGAGCATTACTTTTTTGCACTAAGCTTGACTTCATCCAATTACGCAGCCTAACCAAGCGGAGCCGTTAAGCGGTCAACGAAAGGACGCGGGAGGTTTATCAGCGCCACTTCGGTTGCTGATAGGTAACACTGCTGAAAGGCTCCTCACTAGCCCCTGACGGCGGCTATCGCCTCAGCAAAGCGGGCTCCTTTCTGGGCTTCCCCAGCGGCACGGCGGACGCTTGATGTTTGCGGTGGTGTCAACTCTTGTGCCCGCCGCGGGATCAGCGAATCCCAGCCAAATACGCACGGGGGGTTCTGGCAAGCGCCTTGTCCGACCCCTGCCGTGGGCTTTCGCTGCCCCCCGGACGTCGCGCTTCTGCAAAGCAGCCCTGGCCGGTGACCCCGACCGGGCTTGGTCAACAACGGCACCAAGTCGATCACAAGGGCGGCGAATTCGCCGGGCATAGGAAGGCTCCGGTGACGATTTCGTGGTTGAAAGTAGGCACTCCCCTTACAAGCCCGGCGTTCGTTTTTCAAAGAGCAAATTGGATAAAGTCGAGCTTAGTAGTCAGACAAAATTATATTGCAGCGGATTTGTTTAGAGTTACGCCTGATGTTCATTGAATAAATAGTGATACAACGTCAAACGGGCAAAGTCTATTGATTTCAATAGTTGCTCCGAACTCGGTTGTACGATTATTTATTCAATGAACATCAGGCGTAACTCTAAACTTTAAGCTAATTCTGTCCCACTACTTACCAAGCTTGCCCCTAAGCTCTTCAAACTATGCTGGGCAAATTGACAAACATTGACGTTTTCCCGAAAACGGGCTGCATTCAGGGTCAACTATACAACAGCGTAGAGGAGCACAATCAATTTGAAATGTACAACAAGTTGCCGCACTAACGGTTCGAGTTGGGATTGATAACTCCCATACCGTGTACACCATTCCTGTCAACAGAAAAACAAACAACAATCCAATGCGAATTTTCTTTGCTTGCATTATCATAATCCTCCTTTGTAGGGTTAAACGAACTCTTGTTTATGAACTAACTTTCAACAAGTTCTAAGCAAGCGTAATTTTTCACCTCATTTTATAATGAAGCCATTTTTGCAGGAAAAGTCATACAAACTATCTCTATGACTCGATGCTTATAAAAATGCAGCTAATGGTGGGCTTAAGTTGCTCTTAGTTAGACTTCGCCGCAAGGCTAATATGATTGATGGAATTTGATTGAGTTGTAAAGAGGGCAACTCCCAGTGCGAACATCATGAGAATTCCATTTCTAATCACATCATCCCAACCCAAAGGCTTTGTCTGCAATCCAATGAAACATCCACAATTTATCTCAAGTTTTCGAGAGATAGAAATAACGACAAGGGTAGTAAAGCTGCTTAGAAACTATCTCAAAACTCAATCTATGGGCTGTAACTCCTTTAGATTGGTACTCCATCCGCCCTTATGAGGGGTTTTGAGATAGTTTCTTAATAGTAAAAAAGCAGCAATAGCTGATCCACGTTGCTTATATCCTGAAAGCAGCAAAATACCTAGGCATATTTCAGAAAGAATAATAACCGATGCTATCAGGTCTATCAGCGTAACCGGAAATATTTTATATCTGGCAACCGTGTCAGCAAATGACGGAGTAGCAAACAATTTTCCTAATCCAGCCCACAAAAATATCAGCCCGAGCAGAATTCGGATAATTCTAACAGGGACATCTATTTTTATAGACTCTTTCACGAATGCACTATTTTACTCCCCCCCTAGTATTTGTCAAGTCGGAATTTAATTCATGCGGCGCGATTCGAGTGCGACATAAGGCTTTAATTCCTCAATGACCTGTGCGAAATCGGCGGGGGTTAAAGATTGCGGACCATCTGACCACGCTTCGTGTGGGCGCGGGTGGACTTCGATGATTACGCCGTCTGCGCCTGCCGCGACTCCGGCTTTTGCCATTGCCTTTACCAAACTGCGTTTGCCGGTGGCGTGGGACGGGTCAATCACCACAGGCAGATGGCTTAGTTCATTGAGTAACGGCACGGCGGAAATATCCAGCGTATTGCGCGTTGCCGTCTCAAAGGTGCGAATGCCGCGCTCGCATAACATCACTTTTTCGTTGCCGTGCGAGGCAATGTACTCGGCGGAAAGCAGTAGTTCTTTAATCGTCGAACTCATGCCGCGTTTCAACAGCACCGGCTTATTGATTTTGCCGAGCCGTTTCAACAAAGCGAAGTTCTGCATATTTCTCGCGCCGACTTGCATAATATCGGCGTATTCGGCTACCAACTCGGCGTCTTCCGTTGTTACCACTTCGGTAACAACTTTTAAGCCGGTCTTGTCCCGCGCTTCCGCCAGCAACTTCAAGCCTTCTTCTTCCAGCCCTTGAAAATCATACGGCGAGGTGCGCGGTTTATACGCCCCACCGCGCAGGATATGTGCGCCCGCTTCTTTCACCGCGTAAGCCGTTTCCAGCAATTGCTCACGGGTTTCTACCGAACAAGGACCCGCCATGACAACGAATCTGTCGCCACCGATTTCCAGGTCGCCCACCTGAATCGTTGTCTTTTCTTTCTTCAATTCACGGTTGACCAGTTTATACGGTTGCAAAATCGGCACGACATTTTCGACGCCGGGTTCGGCAAGCAGATTGTGCAGATGGTCTTTATTGTCGCCGCTGCCGACTGCGCCGATGACGACGCGCTCTTCGCCACGTATGAGGTGCGGTTTGTAGCCGTAGCTTTCAATCTGTCGGCAGACCTCCTGTATCTGCGCTTCGGTGGCATCGGATTTCATAGCAATAATCATTTCTTCGTTCCTCATGGTAAATTCCTCGCTCGCCTCTGCGCCTTTGCGACTCGACTAACCGAGTGAAGGCGCAAAGACGCAAGGGTAGTTAATCGCCGCTGCGATAATAAGAACCGAGTACGCGGATGCTTTCGGTCATTTCAGACAGATGAGCGAGGGCGCGAGCAACATTAGCGTCGTCGCGGTCGCCAATCAAATCCAGATAAAAGGTGTATTCCCACGGTCGCCCTTCAATCGGGCGCGATTCCAGTTTGGTTAAATCAATGTCGCGCAAAGCGAATGCCGCTATCGCCCGAAAGAGCGACGCCGGACGATTGGCAACGCGAAAAATGATGGAGGTTTTGCGCGTCTCGCTCATCTTTTGCGGCTGAATCGCGGCGGCGCGTTCCGGTTTGGTGAGCAATAGAAAACGGGTGAAATTCTGCGGGTTGTCCTCAATGCCCAATGCAAGTATCGTTGCGCTGTAAGCCTCTGCCGCCATCTCGCCGGCAATCGCCGCTTCGTCGTGATGTTGATTTTCCACAACGAGGCGAACGCTTCCGGCGGTGTCATGAGCGACTTCGGCAATCAGGCGCGGATGAGCGCGAAAGAATTTTTCGCATTGCGCCAATGCCACCGGATGCGAATAGACGCGGCGCACATCTTCGAGCCGGACACCGGGCGCGGCAATCAGGTTATGAACAATTCGCAGGCTGGTTTCGCCGATAATTACAAAATCGTGTTCTTCGAGCAGGTCGTAGTTTTTATGAATCGAACCAGCGAGGCTGTTTTCAATCGGCGCGAGGGCGCAAGCTGCCGCGCCTTCGGAAACAGAGGCAAACATCTCTTCAAACGAGCGACACGGCAACGCCTGAATCTGAGCGCCGAGCAACTGCCGCGCTGCCGCTTCGCTGAATGCGCCGCGTTCGCCCTGATAGGCGACGGTGAGATGTCGGTTTGCCGTGTCTGTCTGCTTCATCATCTACCCCGTAAAGGTTTGAAGCCCGCTGCCTTCGTTTGGAAGGAGCGGGCTTCGTGAACCTTTGCGCTTTGAGTTTATTGCCTAGACCGTCGCGCCCCCCGCTTCCTGAGCGATGCTAAAAAAGTAAAAGCCGTAAAAGCGCCATTGATTCGCCGAAAGCGAATTGCGAGAGGTTGCGGGTGTCATCAACGTGCGTTGCATAAATTTGTCAACTCCCTCGCATTATGAACAGAAGTTTTCTGCACTGTCAAGCGAGCAAAAAAAATTCTTCAGCTATCGCCGCTTGTAAGACGCTTACTTACTTTGTCGAAAAAATTATGAACCGAATTACGGAAAAGCGGTTTGAGTTCTGCAAAAAGTAGATTACAGTATTAGGCATCGCAAGATGCGGTAGCCGAGCGCGTCCTAAGTCGAATCGAAGCGGAAAAAGAGGAGCTGCGATTATGAGCCGCCTCAACAGACTCTTTTTTGTTCTCGTCGTGCTGTTGCTCTTCAGCACGATGGCTACGGCACGTTCGCGCCAGCCGCAGGAATCGTTGGACGCATTGCTCGATGGGCATAAGATCGTCAATATCGTGGATGATTTTCTAATTTTCTGGGAACAGGCGAAAGGCAGAACCTTGCCCGTGCAGCGCCGTCTGTTCGCCCGTCTGGTCGAAGCCAAATACCCTGTCTACTTTGAACGCGCCGTTTATCGCAACGCTCCCGAAGAAGAACGCCGCGCCCTGCTCAATCAATTTCTGGCACAGATTCCGGCGCATATCGGGGCGCTCAAACAGTTCAATCGCACGGTTGAAGACGAAATTCGCCTCAACATCGCCAATTTCAAATACCGCTTTCCTGAGTATCGCCAGCAACGCGACATCTATATTGGACTCAGCTTCTTTATGTTTGATGGCTCGGTTCGCGCTGTGCAGAATGAAGTTGGCATCCCTGACACTCTCTGCTTGAGCGCCGAAGTCTTATGCGACTATCCGCTTGAAGAGTTGCAGATTGCCATTACTCACGAACTCTTCCACCTCTATCATTTCGGCTTTCTCTTTGCCAATGTCTCTTTCGCCCAACTCCGCACCGGACATCTGCCGTTGATTGTTGAAGGGCTGGCAATCGCCGGCACCGAAGCCGTCTACCCGCATCAATCGCTGGCGCTCTATCTGCACTTCACGGAAACCGAACTGGCGGCGCAACGCGACGATCTGGCGGTCAATGCGCGACGCTTTTTAGAGCTTTTGAAACACGGCGCGAAAGCCGAAAAATACGGCGAATGGTTTACCGATGCGCCCGGTGACGAAGCGCCGAAACGCGGCGGCTACCTGCTCGGCTATGAAGTGGCGCAACGCTTACTGGGCGGCTACCGCTTCGCGCAAATCGTCCGAATGTCGCCCGAACGCCTGCACGAACACATCGAAGAACACCTCAAAGCCATCGCTTCTGAACGCATTTTATTACTCTGTTCACCAAATTTTTAGCGCTTCCGTTTGTCGAAAAGCTAAAAAGCTGCCGTTTGCGGCTCACTCGTGAGGCTCAAAAAGAGCGTCAAACAGCGTTCCGGGCAGCTGCTCAAATTCGCCCGTTCAGCCCCCGAACAGGTAACAATCATGTTACCTAAACAGGTGAGAATAAATACTTTAATAAAGTATTTGAATTTTTCAATCGTTTCTTGTATAATCGCGGCTCTTGCTGTAATTACGCGCATTCACGAGGCAAGTCATTCATCCTCACGCTCCCCGTTGAATGATATTGTCCTTAGGACTTTGTATATAACAAACCGTTTTAAGGTTGTAAGAAAGAATAAGGAGTCTCAAAATGCCCCCAAAAATGAAAACCTCTTCACTACGTAATAAGTTCATGGTCGTCGGACTTGTCCTCGCGGTCTTTGCCCTGATGATAAGCCTGACCCCGACCAACCGCTACACCACACCCACAGCCGCTGCTCAGCAAAGTTCTTGCACACTGGACGTTTTCCGTGTTGATGGCCCTGCAAATGAAGTACCAAATTTTCCCATCAGCGGCGATCTGACGAGTACGCTTTCAGTCAAAAGTTTGAATGGTATGAAGTCAGTTGTTCTGGTAACGGCAACCAATGCGAATGTTCTTATCGGTCCCGTCACTGTCGAACCGGACCCACCGCCCAATCTCGCTAATCCTACACCTGTAACGATCACTGCCGCTAAGATCAATCCGAATCAGCCGGCAAGCTTTAGTGTGCGGGTAACTGGGAGCTTCCAACACAGTGTCGTTATTAATGTTGAAGTTGTTTGCCCGTTGCCGCCGCAGGAAGTCTGCCCGCTCGGGCTTAACAGTGTCAGCGGCGATGTCGGGGTCATTAGCGTAACGGGTAACGGCACTACGTCGCTTTCAGTGGCTGCGCCGGTCAATGGTGTAGCCACCGTCTCGGTCGGCTCCTCCACCAACGCCAATATTTTCATCAGCCCCTTTGTCGTCGGACAAACGACGCCGGTGACGGTCACCGCCAGCAAGATCAATCCCAATCTGCCCGCCAGTTTCAGCCTCAGCGCCAGCGACACGGTTGGGCATACAGTGGTTGCCAACGTCGGCGTGAATTGCCCGACGCCGCCGCAGGGCGCTAATTGCGTCCGTTCACAAGGCTACTGGAAAAATCATCCTAATAACTGGCCCGTGCAGAGTCTGACGCTCGGCACTGTCACCTACACGAAAGCGCAATTACTCAGTATTTTGCGAAGGTCAGTAAGTGGCAATGGGCTGATTTCGCTGGCGCATCAACTGATTGCCGCGAAATTGAATGCCGCCGCCGGTGCGCCGGTTCCGCCTAGCGTGGGGTCAGCGATTGCCGCGTCCGATGCGTTGATTGGCGGACTTGTTGTGCCGCCGGTGGGCAATGGCAGACTGCGAACCTCGGCGACCAGCCAACTCACGACAACGCTGGATCGGTATAATAATGGTCGTATCCCCGGTGGTCCGCGTCATTGCTGCGACGATGATGATGATGACGATGACGATGAGGATGTCCGCTACGGCAATAGCAATACCGGCGGTAATGACGATGATGACGATGACAATGATGACTGCGATGACGATGACGACGACGATTGATTCGCTATCCTCTGATTCGCTTTACGAATAGAAAATAAGGTGGTTGGCATAATACCAACCACCTTATTTTTTTTGATTACAATGACATCATCGGCTGAATCGCTGCTTGGTATCTCGCTGTCAGCGCTATAGCAGAAATGATTTGAGTACTTCTCAAGGTTAATTTGAGCAAATGGAACCGCCTTTCCGAGAGGCTTCTTTTTCTCAATTCGTTGTCTGCTCACTGGGCGGCTATCGCTTCGCGCAACTCGTCAGAATGTTGCCCGAACGCCTGCACGAACACATCGAAGAACACCTCAAGGCATTAGCCTCAGAACGCTTTCTGTTACTTTGTTCACCAAACTTTTAGCGTCTTGTACTTGCTG
>Ga0187894_10006946_pt1 | contig 10876 bp, 6 predicted proteins | sample GBC1701081metaG_FD_136650 | JGI IMG/M metagenome (GOLD analysis project Ga0187894, IMG submission 136650) | White microbial mat communities from a lava cave in the Kipuka Kanohina Cave System on the Island of Hawaii, USA - GBC170108-1 metaG ...
AAGCCCTCGAGCACAACGAAGTGATTGAAGTTCCAGTGGACGATGGCAGGGAGCGGCTGAGCGCGCAGTTCGTGAGGCTCCTGCCGGTGGCCCTGCGCCGCCAGACCGAACGTCCGCGCGGCCTTGAGGACATTCGAGGCCTTGCTCCCGTCGCGCGACACGCCGCAGGCCAGGCGCAACTCTTCGAGCGGCACGAAACGGCCGTAGTAGCCCAGGATGATACCCAGGGCGGCGGCACCGCACTCGACCGCCTCCATCTGAAGCACCGCTGGCGTCCGCAGCCGGGGCGCCATGGCCCGCAGGAACCGGGGCCGCCGCGCGGACAGCCGCCGCCACGCTCGGAAGGCTCTCAGGCTCGGCATGCGTTCTCCTTCACCAGCCGACCGCACGGCGAAGGAGCGGCAGCACCATCTCGATCGGGCGCTGCGTGGCCACGGTGATGTGTGCCGTTGCGACGGTGCCGCTCTGGATCTTCACGGGGGGGCCGGCCGAGGAGGACCACTGGTAGCTGCTGGCGGTCCGCTCGTCGATGAGCAGATCGGCATGGACTTCGTAGGGCGCATCGCCACCGGCCAGAGCCTGTACGAGCTGATCGTTCTTCAGAACCCGCAGCATGCCGCGCGTCGTAGCGGGGAACTCCGACACATAGGTCACGCGCGCCAGCATCATGCCGTATTCTTCCTGCTTGACGCTTGATGGGGCGATATACACCGGCATGCCGACTTTGATCTGTTTGCCATGGACGGACGGTATAAAGAGGATCGCCTCGAGCTCCTTGATGGTCCGTCCAAGCAGGTCGAGGCGTAGCACCGCCTCGCCCTTGCCGACGACGGCCCCTTGTTCGGTGAGCAGCTCAAGGATGCGTCCCGTATACTGCGCCACGATCTGGCTGTGCTGACGGACGTTGCGCTCCAGATCGGCGATGGCGCGGACCTGCGCGTCAACCTGGGTGTGGCTGACGCGCTCGTCCTCTTGGCGCCGGCTGCGCAGCTCCAGCTCCTTGACGGCGATCTGTGCGAGATTGCTTCGGCCCTCGCTCACCTGCTGGCGCGAGGAGTCGAGCTGCTGGCGCGTCGTCAGCAGGGTCTGGCGCGTGAGCAGGCCTTCCTTGAGGAGACTGTCCTGGATGACAATCCTTTCCTCGTTCCACTTGATATTCTGTTCCGCCGAGGCGATTGCCTGCGCGACACTCGCGCGTTGCTGCGCAAGAAGAGACGACTGCGCCGCGACGTCTTGCCGGCCATGCTGGACGAGCTGAGCGTACTGGGTCTTCAGCGCCGCGAGGACGGCCTTTGCCTCCCGCAGTTGCTCCGTCAGCTCCGGCTGCGCCATGCGTGCGACGACCTGGCCTTCAGTGACGACATCGCCGACGCTGACCGCGATGTCGGTAATGCGACCCGCTGATTGGGCGATGACATCGAACACGCCGCCGCTCTTCACGAGCATCCCCGTGCTCGGCACATTCTGCGGGACACTGCCAAAGAAGCCCCACGCCAAGCCGGTGAGCAGGACCAGCCCGAGTGACGTCAGCATCATCCAGCCTTTCGTGTCCGTGACGCGCACGAGCTGATCGAGCTGCTCAGGTGACGAGAGTCGCTCGATGGAGACTTTGCGAAATACCTGGGACTGCATCGCACTCCTCCCGTGCCGTCAGGGCGGCGGCGTGACCAGCGCTGACGGCGGAATCGTCACGGTCTGCCCGCGTTCTTCTAGCAGCGTACCGGTCTGATATCGCAGCGTTACTAGGGCCACGGCATAGTTGTGTTGGCTGGCGATGCGGCCGAGAAGCGCGTTCGTCAGCGCATCCTGCGCCTGGATGACGTCGAACAGCGTCGACATGCCGACCTGGAACTTGCGCTGTTCCGCCAGCACGCTACGTTCCAGCAGGCGCACGGCCTCGTCCGATGCCTGCATGCCGGCCTCGCCGCGGGCGAGGGCTTCTGCCGCGACGGTCACCCCGACGGCGATGCGCCGCCGCAGATCGCTGACGACGATCTCGGCGCGGGCGATCTCCGCCGTGCGCTGGAGGGCATGACCGCGAGCCGCGGAGTTCGCGGTCGGGAACTCGTAGACGAACCGCACGGACGCGTCAAGGTGCTTGGGGCTCTCGGCGCGAAGCGGCTCGAAGTACTGGCTGAAGCCGAGGCCGAACGCCCGCGCGCGATATCCCGTGCCGAGCACGAGATCGAGCCGCGGTGCCAGCGCGCTTCGAGCGCCGGCGTCCCGCGCTTCGGCCGCCCGGACCAAGGCCGTCGCCGCCGTGAGGTCAGGCCGCCGTCCGTACGCCTCGTCGAGCAGCGTCGCGAGCGGCCGGCGCGCCGTGGGATCGGCTGGCAGCTCGGGAAACGCAGTTGAGGGCGCCGGACGCACAATGATCGCTTCGGGCGACAGCCCCATCGCGAGGCCGAGCGGCTGCCAGGCGTCGACAACGTTTTGTTCCGCGGCGATACGCGTGGCGCGCTTGGACGCCAGGTTGCCGTGCATCTGGGTCAAGTCCGCCGCCGTACGCTCGTCGGCCGCGACCAGCGCACGCGTCTGCTCGGCCGACTCGCTGGCGAGTCGCTCCGCTCGAAGGAGGACGTCGAGCCGCAGGCGCGCTTCCAGATAGTCCCAATAGGCGACCACCGCTGTCAGCACGCGTACGGCCACGGCCTGCCGCTGTCCCCACACGCTGGCGTCGTATTCGTGCGCGGCCGCGCGTTCCGGCGCCCGGCTCTCGACGCCGCCCCGGTCGCGGAGCAACGGCGTCGTGAGTGTCACGCTCGACGTGAGATCGTTCGGTGTGTCCACCCCCGCAACCCTCGACAGATCCCGGCGCGTCAGCTCCATGTCGGAGCCGACCAGCAAGCCGTTGCGGAGCAGGCGCCGGAACCCGAAGCGCTGAGAGATCTGGGCGACCGTCGTGTCGACCGGATCGAGCGCTCGCAGCCGAGCGGCGCCCACGTCCGCCTGCATGAAGGGATCGAATGGCGCCCCTGCGGCCAAGTGTTCGCCGCGACTTCCGTGCGTCTCCTGGATCGCCAGGAGAATGTCCGAATTCGCGGCAAGCGTGGCGCGTACGACATCGGCCAACTCGAGGACGGTCCCGGAGTTCACCGGTTCCTGTGCCGCGAGGACACCCGAGAGTGTCACCGTGGCCATCAGCACGCGCACGCCTTGCCGAATTGCCATCCGTCCGATACAAGAGCCGTGCATCGTCGGGACGAGGAGTGAGGCGGCTAGGGATTCGTGACGCCGTCGTCCCAATCAGGGTCGGTCGGCGGTGGCGGCCCTGAACCTCCAGAACCTCCAGCGACGCTCTCGAGACTCTCGTCACTGAGGGCACTCCCAGAAACCTGCATGTCCGGCAGCACGATGAGCGCATCGAGGGCGCTGTCTCGCTCGATGAACTTGACCCGGAAGCTCGAAGGGATGCTGACGCCGTACGCCTCTTGAATCGCCTGGCGGGGCGTCGTGAGCAGACGCTGACGGAAATCGAGGTCGACGGTGGCACGCTGCAGAACGGCTTCGAGCACGCGCTGCTGCTTCGGCATGTTCATGCTTGAACCTCCTGGGCGGAGTATTCGAGCAAGCGATGTGCCAGTCGCGTTGCCGCTGATGGCAGTCGGAATCTCCGCGATCCGCGAACGATTGATCGGGACACGATGACCAGTCAGTCGAGCGCTGACGCTATTCGATAGATGTCCGCCGCGAGTCAGCCGGGGCCCCCCGGCGATCGCGGACCCATCCGCCGGCGGGTCGAGCGGATTGACGAAGCGCGGTCGCGGATCGATTAACGTCCCGCCTGTCATCAGTTCGTGGAAGTAGCACAGGTACGTCTTGGCGGCGATCGGCTGGCCGGTCGCGTACGTCACCTTGACATGGCTCACACGGCGCGCCAGCCGGGTTTGCCAGATCTCGTGTGCCAGCCATTCCGGCGCACGTCCAGGCCAGTGCGTCAAGCTGTCGCACACGTCCGGCCGACACCAGCCGCCCGCCACAAGGGCGTCGAAAAAGGCGCGTTCGGCAAACCAGCCGTGCCGTTGGCTCGCGCGGCCGAAGGCATATTCGAGCCCCACCCGCGGCGCGAGTGTGGGGAGGAAGTCGATATGGAGCATCGACGCCTGGCGCGCCGGCGTTCCCAGGCTTGCTCCAAGCGGCGCGAGTACCGAGGCGGTCAGATCGGCCATGCTCCCGGGCCAACGTAGCGCCGCGAGATAGTCTCGCAGCTGATGCTCCAGACCAACGATGCAGAGTCGCACGGTCCCGGGGGTGGCGGGTGACGTTCCGATAGAGGTGATGCGCGCGGCCGGCGGCAGGAAAGCAAAGGCCTCGCGCAGCCGGTCGACCATCGGAGGACCTATCGCGGCTTGCAGCGGGCGCAGCACGTCGAGCATGAGCGCGAGGCGCTCGTCAACGGAGAGGTGTAACTGTGCCTCGAGGGTAAAATCGACGAAGATCCGCGGCCGGCGGCGGACGAGGTCGGCGGGGGCATCGAGATCGAACTCTAGCCAGATGCCTTTGATGTACGCGTCAAGGGTACCGCCGGGAGCGGCCCACGCGCGGGAGAAGTCCGCGATGCGCCGCCAAGCCGCCTCGCGTAAGAGCGAGGAGGCGATGCCTGGCGTGTCGCCGGTGAGCCACGGCCGACTGCGTGTGTCGACACGCGCGATGAGATCAATCCGCGCGATGCCATCAGGCAGCCAGCACTCCAGGAAGACGCAACGGCTCAGCGTCGCTGGAAGCCCGCTTGCGAGCTCAACGAGCCCGACGAATGAGGCGCTTGAGACGAACGAGGGATCGAGGTGGCACGCGACCCGCTCGAGCGTGTCAGCCAGGGTCCACATTAGCAGCCGCTCCGGAGCCAACGGCATCGAGCGCGGGGTGTGGCGGCGAGGCAATCACGCCGCGGGCCGCAGGCGGCATGCGGCAAATGTACCGTTTCGTGGCTCGATGCGGGTCGCAATACAACACTCATCGGTCTCACCCTACGGCGCGGCCGCGCCTGGACGCTGCCACATCCGCGTCAGCCCACGAGCAGTTGCGCGCTCGTTCGGGCTCTCGGCGCCTGTGATGGCGCGTCTTGCGCTGGTGACCCGGCCGCGCTAAAATGGCGCTCTTCCGAAGATACTCGCTGGAAGCACCCCGAACGGATCTGCCCGTCAAAGGAGGCGACCCAAGCCGAGCACGTCTGGTTAAGCCCTCACCGTGCGCGTGGCGACCGTCTCGTTATAGACTCACGCCGGCATTCGGCTCCGAGCGGCCGGTGCTCGTCGCCACCAGAATAGGCGTCAGTCTGAACACGCTGGACGTTCGAACGTTTCCCCGGAGGGAAAATGTCATCAGGTCTGTCACAGGCGTGGCGATCGTGGATGAGAGCGAAGGCAGTAGGCGTCCTCGCCGCCTTGGCGTTGGCGGTTGGTATCGGCGCGAGCACCGCCATCTACACAGTCGTCAACGCCGTGATGCTGCGGCCCCTCCCCTACCAGGGCAGTGAACGCTTCGTCGCCCTCTATGGCTCGAACGCCCGTGATCCCAACGAGCGCGCGTCGCACCGCTTTCCACACCTCATAGAGTATCAGCAACGGACCCGCAGCTTCGAGGTGTTCGGCTGGTTCACGCGGCGCAACTTCAACCTAACCGCTCCCGGCGTGCCACGGCACGTCAGCGGGGCGGCGGTGACGCCGTCCCTCGCACATCATCTGGGAGTCACTCCCATGCTGGGGCAGTGGTTCGGGGACGAGTCGGGGGCGGTCATTTCCTACGGGTTGTGGCGTGACCTGGGATCGGACCCGGCTCTTGTCGGGAAGGGGCTGACGTTGAATGGCCGCACCTACACGCTGACGGGGGTGATGCCGGCGGCGTTCCGTCTCCCCGTGGCAGGCGCGGGAGGTGGCCGGGTGGAGAGCGATGTCTGGATCCTGCTCGATCCTCTCGGTCGCGGACAGGAGCGGCTGGACGGATCGTACTTCTGCTACGCGAGGCTCAAGCCAGGCGTCACCATCGCGCAAGCCCAGGCTGATGTGAAGCGCGTGGCTGCCGACATTGCCCGGGAGGATACATCGCTCGGGCCGGCGTACACTGGCCGCCTCGACGATCTGCAGGCCGACGCGGTCGAGAGTATCAGGCCCACGCTGCTGCTCCTGATGGGAGCCGCCGGGCTCTTGCTGTTGATCACCTGCGCCAATGTCGCCGGCCTGCTGCTCACGCGCGCGGTCGCGCGCGCGCGTGAGACGGCAGTACGGGTGGCGATCGGCGCCAGCCATTGGACCCTGGCGCTTCAATACTTCACAGAAGGACTGTTCGTCTCCGTCGTGGGAGCAGCCGCCGGCGCGGCCGCGAGCATCCTGCTGGTGCGGGTGATGGTGGCGATCGCGGCGGAACACGTGCCGCGGGCCGAGGAGATCGGGATTGATTGGCGCGCGCTGCTCTTCACCTTCGGCGTGGCCTGCGTGACGAGTGTCCTCTCCAGTCTCGCGCCATTGTGGCAGGCGACGCGCACGCAGCCGACCGAGGTCCTGCGCGATGGCGTGCGGGTTCTGGCTGACGCCCGGAGCCGCCGCTTGTCCCGGGGACTGGTGATCGCCGAGATCGCCGTGGCATTCGCCTTGCTCGTGTCGAGCGCAGTGCTTCTCGGGCGCCTCGCAGGGTTGACGAGGGCCTGGCCTGGCTTCGAGCCCAAGGAGCTCTTGACGTTTCAACTGGTCGTCTCTGAATCAGCGGCGCAGGAATCGGCATCCAGTGTGTCGGCGACGCGAGCAGCCTACCATCAACAATTGCTCGACGCCATCAGCACCGTACCGGGTGTGAGCAGCGCGGCGATCGTCAATCAATTGCCCTTCAGTTGTTGCTTTGGCAGCGCGATCTATCCCGAGGGCGTCCGGGCGGAATCCCATGCCGGGCAACGGAATGCGTTGCTCACGGTCAGTCCTGCATATCTGCAGACGATGCGCATTCCGTTGCAGCGCGGCCGCTTTCTGACCGAACGAGACACCGGCCGGACGCCTCTGAACGTCGTGGTCAACGAAGCGGCCAGCCGCGCCTTCTGGCCTGACCGCGATCCCGTTGGCGCCTTTGGCCATTTCGGAACTCCAGACGGCGCGCGCTTTCAGGTCGTCGGCATTGTCGGTGACGTCCGGAACGACGGGCTGGGGAAAGCGACGGTGCCCGAGATCTATCTGTCGAGCACGATCCTCCCTGTCAATCCGATCTGGTTCCTGGTGCGGTCGCCGGTCTCGCCGGAGAGGTTGATCCCGGACCTGCGTCGCGTCGTGCAACGGATCGAACCTGCGCAGCCGCTGCACCGGATGGCGACGATGCAGGAACTGGCGCAGCAGTCCGTGGCCCGTGAGCGCGTCGGCTCGCTGACGGTCACGTTCTTCGCGCTGTCGGCGTTGCTGATGGCGACGCTGGGGGTATACGGGGTGGTCGCTTACACCGTGCGCCAAGGGACCGCCGAAATTGGTACACGCATGGCGCTGGGGGCTGTCGGGCGTGATGTGCTCTGGCTGTTCGTTCGCAGCGGATTGAGGATGGCGGCCTATGGTGTGGGTCTTGGCGTCGTGTTAGTTGTCTCAGGGACGTGGCTGTTGGCCCGGCTGTTTGACGTTCGGGAGCTGGGATGGCTGCCCTTTGTCGTCTCGCTCGTCGTCATGACGACCATCGTGACGATTGCCTCCCTGGTTCCGGCGTGGCGCGCCAGCCTGCTGTCGCCGAGCGTCGCTATTCGCAACGACAGGGGATTCACATGAATATCCGCGCGCCGAGAACGGACGCGCACGACGGGTGGCGTCGTTCGAACGAAGCCTGCGGACGAACGGTCGGTTCTATCAGAAGCCGCGCTGTTCACCGCCTTCGTTGAGGCGGCTCGCCAAGCGACGTCGCCTACCGAGGCGATTCAGCAGGCGCTGACCACTCTGCGCGGCCACATGGGCGCGCATGCCCTTCTGTTGTTCGAGCGTGCATCCGAGCACGAGTATCTCGGCACGCCGATCCCGGACCAGTCGCTATCGGATCCGCCCGCCGCGGAACCGTACGTCCTGGCCGTCGATGGGTTCCTACTTGGGCGGCTCCGGTTCCACAGCGGCGCGCTGCCGCTTGACGTCGGCGCCTTCGAGACCTGGGAGCGCTGGGCCCGTGAGAATCGGCCTCGCCATCTGGACGAGATCCAGATGCTCGAACGCTTTGGCGCTCGACTCGCGATACCACTTCGAACGCAGCGCGAGCTGCTGGCCGTCCTGCTGCTGAGTGCGTCATCGGGGCGTGAGACGTACGAACTTGCCGAAAGAGAGGTGCTTCAGTACTGCGCGGGGCACCTGACGCTGATGATCGAAAACGCGCGGCTGACGCATCGTGTCGTGGAGCAGGAGCGGTTGCGCCGCGATCTCGCGCTGGCTGCCGAAGTGCAGAAGCGTCTGCTCCCTGAAGAGTCACCGCAAGTCGTTGCCGCTGAACTTGCGGCGGTCAGTCTGCCCGCTCGCAGCGTGGGAGGCGACTATTATGACTTCCTCGAGCTGGCAGACCACCGGCTGGGCATTGCCATCGCCGACGTGGCCGGCAAGGGGATCGCTGCTGCGTTGATCATGTCGGTCGTGCAGGCGTCTCTTCGGATTCTGACGGCTCACTGTGAGCTTTCTCTTCCGCAGCTGGTGTCGAAGATGAATCAGTTCCTGCACCGGTCGACCCAGTCGAATAGCTACGCGACCTTTTTTTACGCGCAATTCGATGACGAGACACGACAGCTACAGTATGTCAACGCTGGTCATCCGCCGCCCTACCTGCTTCGCGTCATGCAGCGATCCGAAGTGGCCGCCGATGTGAGCGAGTCTGACCATCACGACATCCAGGAGCTCTCGACGGGCGGCACCGTGCTTGGACTCTTTCCAGGAAGCGCCTATGGACAGGCGACCGTCGAGCTCACGTCGGGCGATATCTTGCTCGCGTTCACGGACGGCGTCACTGAAGCGCTCAATCCGAGCAACGAGGAGTTCGGTGAAGTCCGGTTGAAAGCGGCGTTGCGCGCCGCGGCGCCCCTGAGTGTCAATGAGATCGCCTCACGAATCTCAGGGGAGCTGAAGAACTGGATCAGGGACCGCGCCCAGCACGACGATCTCACGTTCATCGTGATGAAGGTACGATAGTCTCAACGTTCTCCGTCTCGGTTGAACGCCACAGACGCCACAGACGCTACTGTTCTGCCCGGGTCTCGTTACTTCAACATTTATCGGCATCCCAGGGCCGTGTGCATCCGGCTGCGCGGAGACGATTGACGCGTTTCGCGCGATCGTGCTACAAGTCGTCATTGTTCAGACAGTCGATGGTGCGCGACGGATGCTGGTCGAGAACGCCATGCTCCCGTTCCTCTATGCCCGGTGGGTTGACGAGTTTCTTGGCGCGCAGCCGCCTGATGAGGCGAACGCGACCTGCGCCAACTGCGCGATGTGTGCACCAGACGCACCGGCGCACGAGCGGTCGCTCTATTTCCGTCCGGACGTGAAGTGCTGCTCGTATGTACCGGACCTGCCCAATTTCCTCGCGGGAGCGATTCTCGAAGACGAAACGCCCGAGATGGCAGAAGGACGTCAGACGCTGTGTGCGCGGTTGGCGACGAAGGATGACGGCATCACGCCGCTCGGAGTCCATGACTCAGCCGCGGGACGATTTCAGTACGACCAACTCACGCGACGGGCCGGCTTCGGACGCGAGTCTGGCCTGCTCTGTCCGCACTTCCGCGCCAATGAGGGCGGGCGCTGCACCATCTGGAAATACCGCAACGGCGTTTGCGCGACATGGTTCTGCAAGCACGTCCGCGGCCAGGTCGGCGAGCAGTTCTGGCAGCGCCTAAATCAGCTCTTTGCCGAAGTGGAACGTGAGCTGGCACTCTGGTGCCTCGCGGAACTCTTCATCCCGGCGCAGAGCGCGCTCGCGCTGGTATCAAGCGGAAAGCGCAGGGCCACGCGCTCGAACCCCGCCAACACTGAACGCGCTAGCGGGACGTCCGCGTACGATCGGCTCTGGGGAGAATGGGCGGGCCGCGAGCAGGAACTGTATCGCCGCTGCGCGACGTTTGTCGGGTCGCTCTCCTGGCGCGAGGTCACGGCGACCTGCGGCCCGTCGGTGCGGCTGATTGAGAGGGCCGTGCGGGAATGCCACGGGCGGCTCACCTCGCACGCGATGTCGGACCGGCTGCGACTCGCTCCGTTCCAGATTCTCGGCTTCCAGGGTGCGCACGTGCGGGTCGTCGGCTACAGCATGAACGATCCGGTCCAGATTCCGCAGGCGCTGCTGGATGTGCTCCGCTACTTCGACGGACGGTCCAGCAGCGACGCGCTCGCGGTGATCGAGCGAGAGTGCCACGTGCGTGTCCACGAAGGACTTGTGCGTCGCCTCGTCGACTTCGGCCTGCTGGTCGAAGCGTGAGCGTGCGCGGCGTGACGGCCCTCAGCCGGCCGCTCTGCCTGGGGCCGTCGCCCCAGGAACATGGCGGATCACCAGCACCGTCATGTCATCGTCCAGCGGACGCCCGGCAGCCCACGCCTCGGCCGCAGCCACGACATGCTGCACGATTTCGTGGGCCGAACCGCGGCCCACGGGCCGCAGCAGATCCGATATTCGCGCGTAGCCCAGCATCTCACGGTTTGGGTTGAATCGCTCCGGGATACCATCGGTCGTCACGAGAATCGTATCGCCCGGGCTGAGTTCGTACGATTCCTCTTCGTACTGCCACGGAATCGGCAGCCCTAGAGGCGGGTTGGCCGCAGTCACCTGCTCAACATCGCCCGACGCCGCGCGATAGATCGCGGCGGGTGGCATACCCGCGGATGCGATACGCGCCGTGTTGTCCTTGATCTTGATCACCATGAGCGCCATGAAGAGCGTGCCCAATTTCATGGCCTCT
>Ga0187894_10006947_pt1 | contig 10876 bp, 11 predicted proteins | sample GBC1701081metaG_FD_136650 | JGI IMG/M metagenome (GOLD analysis project Ga0187894, IMG submission 136650) | White microbial mat communities from a lava cave in the Kipuka Kanohina Cave System on the Island of Hawaii, USA - GBC170108-1 metaG ...
GGCGCGGTCTATCTTCAGAATGGCGTCTGCCTTTTGCCGAAGACCGACGATCATGTGCGCCGGTTGAAGATGCTGGAGAACGACGTCGCGGGGATGGGTGGCGAGTCGGTGATCCTGGAGACACTGGCGCTGGACCGCGGTCAGCAGGAGAAGGTCGTCAGCCGGTTCAAGGCGGACCGGGACGAGGAGTACACGGAGTTCCTCGACAAGTGCGCCGACTTCGCGGGTGAGATCGCCAAGGAGACGGCGGCGAGCCATTTCACCTACGCCGAGCTCGAAGAAAACGACGTCGACCTGAAAAAGCTCCAGGGTTGGCTGGAGAAGATCAAGAAGCTCGATTTCTACGGTGCACCGCTGCGCGCCGGGGCCGAGGAACGGTTGCGCGCCTGCGAGGTGCTGCTCGATACCTATGCCCAGCGCGTCTTCGACGCCCACGACGAGAACCGCTGAAGGGAGGCCGCATGCTGTCCTGGTCAGTTGCTGCGCCGGCGGTCATCGCGGCGTTCTTCGCCTCGCTCGTCGAAGTCATCGAGGCCTTCACCATCGTCCTTGCCGTCGGCACGCTGCGGGGCTGGCGGCCGGCTGCATTCGGCACTGCCACTGGCTTGGCGGTGCTGGCCGCAGCGGTCCTGGGCTTCGGGCCGCTTCTCGATCGGGTGCCGATACAGCTGCTGCAGCTGGTGATCGGGATCCTGTTGCTCCTGTTCGGCATGGGATGGCTGCGCAAGGCGGCATTACGTGGCGCGGGCGTCATTCCGCTGCGTGACGAGAACGCCATCTTTGCCACCGAGTCCGCTCATCTGGGCGAAGAGGTGCGACACCGCCGGGCATCCCTCGACTGGATCGCCGGGATCACCGCTTTCAAGGCTGTTGTCCTCGAGGGGCTGGAAGTGGTGTTCATCGTCATCGCCGTCGGTGCCGGTCGCGGACTGCTTGTACCGGCAAGCCTCGGCGCGCTGGCGGCGTGCGGGCTCGTCCTCATCGTCGGCGCCATTGTGCATCGCCCGCTGTCACGTGTTCCCGAGAACATCCTCAAGTTCGGCGTCGGTGTCATGCTCTCGGCATTTGGCGTGTTCTGGACGGGCGAAGGTCTCGGCGTGGCGTGGCCGGGCCACGATATGGCGCTGATCGCGTTCGCCGCCCTGTTCCTGGCGGCAGGGCTTCTGGCATCCGCCCTGGCCCGCCGGCAAAATGCGGGGGCTGCGCCATGACAATGCTGAACGAGGTGCTGGCCGAACTCATCGGCATGTTTCTCGCCGACGCGCGGCTCACGGCCGCGATCCTGGCCGTCGTCGCCTTGTCGGCGATACTGATCCGGTTCGGCGGCATCGACCCGCTGATCAGCGGCGGCGTGCTGCTTGGAAGCTGCCTGGCCGTTCTTGTCGAGAATGTCAGACACTCCGGCCGTCGACGGCATTCACCCTGAAGCGGAAAAACGCGCATGCAGGACATGTTGACCGGACTGATATGGGTGGCGCTGGGCAGCGTGATCGGCGGAACGGCGCGATTCTTCGTCTCCGGCTTCGTCAGCAGGCGCGTCGGCGAGACGTTCCCCTGGGGCACGATGGTCGTCAATGTCACGGGCTGCTTCGCCATCGGCATCCTGGCCGCGGCTGCCGACAAGCATGTCTCGTTCGACGCGGTGGAGCCCTGGCAGTTTGCCGTCGTCGGGATCCTCGGTTGCTACACAACGGTCTCGTCGTTCAGCTTGCAGACCCTGGCGCTTGTGCGTGACCGGGAGCTTCTCCTCGCCGGCGGAAACGTGCTGCTGTCGCTGGCCGGTTGCCTGCTGGCTGTCGCGCTGGGTCATGCCGCCGCCGCTGCCGCATTGGGGTAATGGCCTATGACGCAATATCGGGAAGGCAAACCCGGCGCCAGCCAGGAGTCCGCCGGCATCGCGGCCAAACCCGCTGCGCCGGCCGCGCGCACGCCGCGCTGGGTTGCGGCGCGCAGCGCTGTCCTGCTCTATGCTGTCGTCGCCGCGGGCAGCGTGATCGGCGGCCTGCTGCGCGCGCTGGCGTCGATGGCGCTCGACGCGCCCGGGGGACCGGCGCTTCACCTGGGCACGCTGTTCGTCAACGTGACGGGATCGTTCGTGATCGGCTTCTATGCGTCGCTCACCGGACCGGAAGGACGCGTGCTGGCCGGACCGCGCCAGCGCCAGTTCGTGATGACCGGCATCTGTGGCGGCTACACCACGTTCTCGGCGTTCAGCCTGGAGACGCTGCGCCTGATCCACGCCGGCAACCTGCCCGCCGCCGGACTGAGCATTGGCGTCTCGATCGTCACCTGGCTGTCGGCCGCCTGGCTCGGCCACGCGCTCGCTGCCCGCCTGAATCGCCTTCGGAGGACCTGAGCCATGCAGATACCGAGGCAGGCACTGCTGTTGCGGATCTTCATCGGCGAGGACGACAAGTGTGATGGCCGTCCACTCTATGAAGCGATCGTGCTCAAGGCACGCGAGGCGCACCTTGCCGGCGCCACGGTCCTGCGCGGCCCGATGGGCTTCGGCCACTCCAGCCGCCTGCACACTGCCAAGATCCTGCGGCTGTCGACGGATTTGCCGCTGGTCATCGAGATCGTCGACAGCGAGGAGAAGATCAACGCCTTCCTGCCGGTGCTCGACGGACTGATGGGCAGCGGCCTCGTCACCCTGGAGAAAGTCCAGGTGCTGCAGTACGGCCCCAATGGGCGCAATTGAGAGCCAACCAGGATGGAGAGAAGCGCTTCATGGTGAGCCTGTCGAACCATGAAGAGCCACCCGCGGTCGGTGCGATGCCTTCATGGTTCGACAGGCTCACCATGAGGGTTCGACAGACTTACCATGAGGGTCCGACAGGCTCACCATGAGGGTTCGACAGGCTCACCATGAAGGCTGAGAGAGGATGTGCGCGATGCCTCCCGACGTCACCGCCGGCGGCCCGATCCTGATCTTCGACGGGGTCTGCAATATCTGCGCGTTCGGTGTCGGGATCGTCCTGCGGCACGACCGCCGGGGCATCTTCCGGTTCGCCTTTGCGCAAGGTGTCGTCGGCAGCGCGTTGAAGAAACGGTTCGGCTTGCCCGACGGCGACCTGGAGACCGTCACCCTGGTCGAAGGCGAGCGCTGCTACGTGAAGTCGGCGGCAGCATTGCGCGTGCTGGCGCGGCTGCCATTCCCCTGGCGGCTGGGTGTCATCTTCTGGATCGTGCCGCGGCCGCTGCGCGATGTCCTCTATGCCTGGGTGGCGCGCAACCGCTATAGGTGGTTCGGACAGAAGACGTCCTGCCTCCTGCCGCCACCAGATGTCCGCCAGCGCTTCCTGGATCCCGCCTGAGGTCGCCGACGCCGGCCCGTCGGTCGAGGCGATGTCGATCGCGTCTCTGGCGCCGACGTCGCCCATCGCGGTGCCGCCGCAGACGGTGAGCGCCCGGCTCTTCCGGCCCATCGACCCGGCGCCGACACCGGCCATGGTGATCCTGTCGAGCAGCGCCGGCATCCAGCGCCACCGCGAGCTGTTCTATGCCGAGGTCCTGGCGCGGGCCGGCATCGCGGCTTGCGTGGTCGACAGCTTCGGTCCGCGCGGCGTGCGCTCGACCGTGGCCGACCAAGGCCTGGTGACGGCCTTCCAGATGGAGTGCGACGCGCACGCCGCCCTGCAGCAGCTGCGCCGGGACAGCACCATCGACCCTGATCGCATCGGCATCATGGGCGTGTCCAAGGGCGGGGTCGCGGCCGTCAACAGCGCGCTGGCCGTGCGCCGCCGTTGGCGCGGCATCGATGACACCTTCGCCCTGCATGTGGCCATCTGCCCGGGCTGCGTGGCGCAGCATCGCGATCCCGCGACCACCGACGGGCCCATGTTCTTCATGCTGGCGGAGCATGACGACTACACGCCAGCCCACTACGCCGTCGCCTATGCCGGGCGCATGCGGGCCGCCGGCAACCGCCGGATCCGGGTCAAGGTCTACAAGGCGCATCACGGCTGGGAGTCGATCGGCCCGCTGTACCATATCGCCCGGGCCCAGAATTTCTCCGGCTGCCCCAACCTGATCGAGGACGACGGCCGGCATTTCGTCGCCGCCGCCGACCGGGCCATGACGGAGGCCGAGTACCGGGCCTGGGTGCGCGAAACAAGGTTATTGCACTACGGTGCGCATTCCGGGGGTGGGACCGTTGCCCTCAAGCAGAGGGCCACCGCCGACCTGATCGCCTTCCTGCGGGCCCACGGGTTCTGAATCCGGGAGGCCGGCCGGCGTTTCCATCAAACACGCGGTGTTGTCGCGCCGAGCCTTTGACAGGACTGGCGCGACCGCTCATTTTTTCCTATAACATGAGTGAAAAGGCGGGAGATTCGTTGTGGTTGGGGCGAGATTTTCAGGTATGTGGCTCGGTCGGATTTGTTTTGTCATAGCGCTGGCAGTAACGGCTCTTGGGGGTACCCGGCTGGCGCAGGCGCAGGATGAGGCGGCGGTCGCTGCGCTGAAGGACCGCATCCGCACTGCCATCCAGACGGCAACCGACGGTTCGGAGCCGATGCTGGCGGCGATCGGCAAGGTCTACGCCGACCGCGAGCATGCCCTGCTCTGGTTCGAGGGCGGCCAGCCGACCGCGCGGGCCCGGGCGCTGCTGGCGGCCTTGAAAGCCATCGACGAGGACGGGCTGGAGCCCGAGGACTACGACGTCTCGATCATCGAGAAGCTGCTGGCTTCCGATACGCCGGTCGACCGCGCGCGGGCGGATTTCCTGATGAGCCGGGCGCTGGTGCTGGTCAGCGCCGACATGTCGTCCGGCCGGGTCAATGCCAACGCCATCGACAAGGACATGTCGCCGGTGCAGCGCCGACCCGACTACCGGGCGCTGGCGCGCGATGCCCTGCCGGCATCGGATCCCAAGGCCTTCATCCAGTCGCTGGTGCCGGCCGGCCGGCAGTACCCGACGCTGAAGAAGGCGTTGGCGGAATGGCGCGAGCGGGCAAAGACCGACGCCTATACCAAGGTGCCGCGCGGCGACCTGCTGCGCGCCGGCAAGTGCGATGCGCGCGTGCCCTTCATCCGCAAGCGGCTGTCGGAGACCGAAGCCGACGTGCCGGCCGCGACGGGCGATCCCAACTGCTACGATGACGGGCTGGTGGCGGCGGTGAAGCGCTTCCAGGAGGCGCACAACCTCAGCGTCGACGGCGTGGTGGGCCCGCGGCTGACGGCGTCGCTGAACATCCCGATCGAAGAGAAGGTGCAGCAGATCATCGCCAACCTCGAGCGGCGGCGGTGGGCACCGGAGAACCCGGGTGACCGCTATCTCTGGATCAATGCCGCGGACTATGCCGTGGTGTTCGTCGACGACGGAAGGGTCGCGTTCCGCAGCAAGGTGATCGTCGGTACGGTCAAGGACCAGACGCCCGAGATCACCAGCACCATGCTGAAGTTCCAGACCAACCCGTACTGGACGGTGCCGACCTCGATCGCCGGCGAGGAATACCTGCCCATGCTGCGCCGCGACCCGCAGGCGCTGCAGAAGGCCAACATGCGGATCTTCGCCGACTGGACCAGCGACACCGAGGTCGACCCGACGACGATCGACTGGGCCACCGTGAACCCCAAGGCGTTCCCCTATCGCATCCGCCAGGAGCCCGGCGCCGGCAATGCGCTGGGCTACATCTTCTTCCCGTTCACCAACAAGTACGGCATCTACCTGCACGACACGGCCAGCCGCTTCCTGTTCACCGAGGGCAGCCGCAACTTCAGCCACGGCTGCATCCGCTTGCAGAACCCGTTCGATTTCATCGAGGCCGCTACCAAGGGCGCCAACGGCGCCACCAAGGCACGGGTCGAGGCGATCGCCAACTCGGGCCAGCAGGCGACCTTCGCCTTCCCGGCGCCGATCCAGATCCACGTCACCTACCAAACCGTGTTCGCCGACGAGGGCGGCAAGATCCAGTTCCGCGACGACATCTACGGGCGGGACCGCAAGGTGTTCGCAGCCATGCGCAAGACGCGCACGTTCGAGCGGGCAAGGTAGCTGAAAAAGCGGCCGTCAGCGCTGAATTTAGCGGGCGGTCTCAGCCGAGCAGGGCGGAAGGAATGTAGAGCGTCCGCCGGATTTGTTGCGTTGTAACGTTGTGGCATGCCCGACCGCGTTGGTCGGCGCAGATGTCTGCGTGCGCGTCGGCTACGTGTCGCGTGGCAGAGAGAGCGCGGAACTTCACCATCCACGCCGAAAGCACGACGAGCGGTCGCTCGAGCCGTGCAAAAGAGAGGTGATGAACTTTCACACCTGGAGGCAGGCATGAGCAAGCCGAAGAACACTCATCCCGTGAGCGACGAGGTCTTCAAGGCTGTCTACGATACTCCTGCATCGCTGCCGGGCCGCTACAAGTGGGTGACGCCGGACGCGGATGTGAGACGGATCGAGAAGATCCTGGGCATGAAACTGAACACCATCGGTGCCCCCCTCTGGGTGAGTGGCGACAGGAAGTCGTGCCCCAAGTGCTCGCGGGAGACCAATTGGCTCGACATCATCTCATCTGCCCTGGACCAGGTGCATCGCCGCGAGATGATCGCCCGCGTCATCCTGGGCGATCAGAAGTTCGTCAACACCGAGGCGCCACGAGCAATTGCCGGTCTCAAGTGCTTCAAGTGCAAGACCGCAATCGAAAACATTCGCAGCTTCAAATGCCATAACTGGGCATATGCAAGGCCCGCCCTGCTGGAGGTCTTGCAGGGAATGGCGAGAAACAGGTGACCTGAGTACGAGCGCAAGGTGCCGCGGCACAGCACAGCACTGGCGACAACCCGAGCCACGACGATCGCATCGGCGCTCTGACCTTGGCGAACGTGGAACTCGAAGCGCGCTTGTCGGTGGCGATCGAGGAGATCGCCCGGCTGAAGGAAGCCGCCAAATAGCTGCGTAGAGTCGCCGAACAGCGCGAGGGAGGGCCAGTTGCCAACTGGCCCTTCTTTTTCCTCACATCTCTCCGTCACCAATACCACGTCGGCTCCCCTCCGGCCCCGTGGCGCACCTCGCCAGCAAAGCTGGGGAGGGATCACGATCATGAAATCAGGGATGGGCCGCGGCGGCCGCCGGCAGCGGCAACCTTGGCCTTCTCGCCGCGCTTGGCGGCTCGTTCGGCTTCGTGCTTGTCGATCATGCGCTGGGCGGCCTCGGTGCGCTGCCGGGAAAGCGTATCGCGGTTGGCGCTGACCCAGTCGTAGGACTCCTGGCGCGCGACGTTGCTGCCGTCAAAGACCGGCATGACGAAGCGGGCGTAGAGTTCGTAGGAGCGCTTGGTCGCTTCCCAGTCGGCGATGTTGTTGGCCATGTGCAGCATGACGCCGAACTCGCCCTGCCGCGCCTGCAGCTTGCGGATCAGCTCGATGGCGTCATCGGGCGTGCCGATGACCCCGATCTTGTTCTCCAGCCAATAGTCGACGATGTCCTGCCCCGGCGGCACGATGAAGCGCGGCATGTTGTTGTTGATGTAGTCGATGTACTGCCGGATGCCGAAGCGCACGTTCTTGCGCGCCTGCTCGCGCGTCTCGGCGACGTGGAACGGCGCCACCAGGCGCAGCCGCTTCGGGTCCATCTTGTGGCCGTGCTCCTCGGCGATCTCGCAGGCGGTCTGCCAGTTCACGCCCAGCGCGTCGAAGCCCTTCGGGTCGGCGGCCGCGACGCAGAGCATGCCAAGATTGTAGCGCCCGGCGAGGCGTCCGCCGGAGGGCGTCACGGCGCTGGCCACCGCCACCTCGGGATACGGATCGCTGTAGGGCAACAGGTGCAGGCGTGCCTTGTTCAGCGAGTACCAGTCGGTCTTCTCGGTCACCACCTCGCCGCGGAACAGGCGCAGGATCAGGTCAAGCGCCTGCTCCATTCGGTCGCGCTGCGTGTTGGGATCGATGTCGAGCATCATGGCGTCGGAGGCCAGCAGGCCCGGCCCGGCGCCGAACATCACGCGACCGCGCGTCTGGTGGTCGAGCTGGATGATGCGGTTCGCGACCATCAGCGGGTTGTGGTAGGGCAGCGAGACGACGCCGGTGCCGAGCCGGATGTGCTTCGTGCGCTCCGCAGCCGCCGCGATGAACGCTTCGGGCGACGAGATGGTCTCGAAGCCGGCCGAGTGATGCTCGCCGATCCAGGCCTCGTGGTAGCCCAGCCGGTCGAGCCACTCCATCAGCTCCAGGTCGCGGTGCAGCACGTTGTTGGGGTTCTCGTTCATCGCATGGAACGGCGGCAGGAAGACCCCGTGCCTCATCCTCGATGTCATCGCGTGCCCCTTCGGCCGATGGTGAATGATTCCCGTCTAGGCAGCCCTTGCGTCCTCGAGGATCATGTCGGCGGCCTTCTCGCCGATCATGATCGTGGCGGCGTTGGTGTTGCCTGATACCACCGTCGGCATGATCGAGGCATCGGCCACCCGCAAGCCCTCCATGCCGCGGACGCGCAGCCGCTCATCGACCACGGCCAGGCTGTCGCTGCCCATCCGGCAGCTGCTGGCAGGATGCCAGTTCGACTGCACGGTTTCACATGCCGTCTGGAGCAGCGCGGCATCGTCGGCGATGCCGGCGAACGGCTGCAGTTCCTCGCCGGTCAGGCCGGCCATGGCCGGCGCCGCCATCAGGCGGCGGCACAGGTGCATGGCGCGCAGCATCGCCTGGCGGTCGCCCTCGGTCGACAGCAGGTTGTGCACGATCGCCGGATGCGCCGCCGGGTCGGCGGACCTGATATGCACGCTGCCGCGGCTCTCGGGCCGCAGCAACGTCACGCCCATCGTGACCCCGGGTTCGCGATCGAGCACGCGCGCCTCGACGTCCTGGTAGCTGCCGGGGAACACCTGGAACTGGACATCCGGCGTGGCGAGCCCGGGACGCGTCCGCACGAAGGCGCTGATCGGCAGCGTGGGCATGGTCAGGATGCCGCGCCGGCCGAAGAGGTAGCGAAACACCGACCGCGCGCCGCGCCAGCCATGGACCTCGTCGTTGTATGTCACCGGCCGGCAGATACGCCAGCGCATGCGCACGATCTGATGGTCCTGCAGATCGTGGCCGACGCCGCGCAGGGTGTGCACGACAGGGAGTCCTGCCCGCCCGAGCACTTCGGGATCGCCGACGCCGGACAGTTCGAGCAGCTGAGGCGAGCCGAACGCGCCACCACTCAGGATCGTCGCGCGCCCCGCCCTGGCCTCCTCCCTGGTGCCCTGGCGCGACCATGCGACACCGACCGCCCGCTTGCCCTCGAACAGCACGCGCGAGACGAGGGCTTGCGTCGCCACGCGCAGATTTGGCCGCGCCCGTGCCGGTTGCAGATAGGCCACCGCCGTGCTGCAGCGCCGTCCGTTGCGGATCGTGGCCTGGTGATGGCCGATGCCCTCCTGCACCCGGCCGTTGATGTCGTCGTTGCGCGGAATGCCCACCTGCACGCCGGCCTCGATCATGGCCTCGCACACACCGACGCGGTGCGACAGGTCCGACACCGCCAGCGGACCGCCGACGCCCCGCAGCCCGTCCGGCCCGCGCGAATTGTCCTCCATGCGCCGGAAGTACGGCAGCACGTCGTCGAACGACCAGCCGCGGTTGCCGTGCTGCGCCCACAGATCGAAGTCCTCGACCTGGCCGCGGACGTACACCATGCCGTTGATGGAGCTCGAGCCGCCGAGCACGCGGCCGCGCGGCAGCAGCCAGGCCTGGTTGCCACGCGCCGGGTCCGGTTCGCCGCGGAAACACCAGTTGACCGCGTTGTTGGCGACGTTCTTGCCGAAGCCGAAGGGAATGTGGATCCAGAGGTTGCGGTCCTCAGGGCCGGCCTCGATCAGCAGCACGCGGTTGCCGGGATCGGCGCTCAGCCGATTGGCCAGCACGCACCCGGCCGATCCGGCACCGACGATGATGTAGTCGTAGTCCACGCCCCGCTCCTCCCCTTTTTCCTACCGTCCCCACGCGCAGCGGTGGGGAAGGTTGGCCGTCCTTCGGCAAGCTCAGGATGAGGGGCCGAATGTGGAGCCGACGTGGTCCCCACTCCATAGACCACGAGCGCTCCCCTCCGCCCCTTCGGGGCACCTCCCCAACTTCGTTGGGCAGGATCATGATTCGCCTTTCTGCCGCTTGTCGCGCAGTTTCGCCCAGTACTCCAGGCGCTTCAGGATTTCGCGTTCGAAGCCGCGCTCGACCGGGCGATAGAATTCGCGCCGGGCCATGCCGTCGGGAAAATAGTTCTGGCCGGAGAAGGCGTCGGGGGCGTCGTGGTCGTAGTCGTAGCCCTCGCCGTAGCCGAGCTGCTTCATCAGGCGTGTCGGCGCGTTGAGGATGTGCATCGGCGGCGCCAGCGAGCCGGTCTCGCGCGCAGCGCTTTTGGCGGCGCTGCTGGCGACGTAGAGCGCGTTGGATTTGGGGGCTGTCGCCAGGTAGACCACGACCTGGGCAATGGCAAGCTCGCCCTCGGGCGATCCCAGGCGCTCGTACGTGTCCCACCCCGCCAGCGCCTGCGTGAGCGCCTGCGGGTCGGCCATGCCGATATCCTCGGAGGCGAAGCGCACGAGGCGGCGCGCGAGGTAGAGCGGATCCTCGCCGCCGTCGAGCATGCGGGCGTACCAGTAGAGTGCGGCGTCGACATCGGAGCCGCGCAGCGACTTGTGCAACGCCGAGATCAGGTTGTAGTGGCTCTCCTGCGCCTTGTCGTAGATCGGCGCGCGCTTCTGCATCAGCCGCGCCAGATCCTCGGGCGACAGCGGCGCCCCGGTCTTCAGGTCGGCCACCTGCTCGGCGATGGTGAGCACGTAGCGGCCATCGCCGTCGGCCATGGCGCACATCGCCTCGCGCGCCGCGTCTGTCACCGGCAGCTGACGGCCGATGGAGGCTTCGGCGCGTTCCAGCAACGTGAGCAGCGCCGGGGTGTCGAGCCGGCGCA
>Ga0187894_10006948_pt1 | contig 10875 bp, 8 predicted proteins | sample GBC1701081metaG_FD_136650 | JGI IMG/M metagenome (GOLD analysis project Ga0187894, IMG submission 136650) | White microbial mat communities from a lava cave in the Kipuka Kanohina Cave System on the Island of Hawaii, USA - GBC170108-1 metaG ...
CGCCGCCGATCAGGCCGAAATCGCCGATGATCTCGTCGGGCACGTCCTTGAAGATGAAGCGGACGCGCGGATTGTCGGCATCGGGCGCCCGCCGGTAATAGGAGGAGACATCGAAGCCCTGGGCGATGAAGCCGACACCGCAAATGACATTGGGTGCCCGCCCGATGCGCCGCCACAGGCCGCCATATTCGCCGGTGAAGGAATGATAATATTCGCCGGGATCGGCCGCCCAGGTGCGGATGCCGTCCTCGGCGCGCCTGACCTCGATGACGCCCGGCAATTCGTCATGGAAGGCGATGCGCCAATACCAGCCATTGCCGCCCATATACATGAGCCGGCCGCCGCGATCGATCCACGCCTTCATCGCATCCCACATCGGGGTCGAGTGATATTCGGGATGGGTGCCGGTCACGACGACGCGATAGTCGCGCAACAGCTCATAGCCGTCGTCGTGCAGATCCTCATCGGTGATGAGGTCGTAATCGACGTTCCTGTGATCGAGCCAGTCATAGAGATGGGTGTCGGCATTATACTGGTAGAGCGCCGAGCCATGGCCGCCGAGCCAGGAATGATATTGTGGGGAGAAATTGAGATTGGGGCGTAGCCGCGAGGAATAGCACACGCCCGAGCCATCGGCATGGGCGTCATAGAGCGAACCGCCGAGCTCGGGATGGTCATACATATAGAGGTCGGTATGGCCGAATTGCAGGAGACGGCCCATTTGCCGCTCGGCACCGCGCGCCGTGATGTGCTCGCCATGATTGGCATAGGCCAGATAGGAAGCGGTCGAGACGAGCACCAGGACCTTCGGCCGGTTCTGGCGTTGCTTGCGGTCGCGCGGTGGACGGATGAAGAAGGCGATGTAATTCTCGCGTGTCGCCTCGCGGTCGTTCTCGCCGCATTTCACATGGAGCGCATAGGCTCCGCTCTTGAGATCGGCAGGGATCGTGACGTCGACCGAGGTTTCCCAGCCCGCGTCATAGATGTCGTCATGGTGGAAATGGATGGCGCCGTAATGCTCAGGCTTCCGCACCCAGCTATGCTCCTCGCCGGTCCAGTTCCAGCCCTTCATGCCGCGCGCCGGCAAATGCACGACCCGGCCATGATGGCGCGACGGCCCGATATCGATCACCTTGGTCGAGCGGATCTCTTGCGCGAAGTCCCATCTGGCGATGACATGTGGAAGCAACGCGGGGTCGATGATGCCGCGCAAGAAGTCGTCATGGCGGTCGGCGGTGTGGATGCCGGAGAGGATCAGCGGCCCATCGATCTTGCCGTCGAAATGCCGGCCGATGGTGCCCTGGGCCTCGGGACATCCCGCCATCAGCAAAGGCGCATCGACGGCTTTGGGCGTCAGGGCGAGCTTAGCTGAGGCATGGGCGCGATCGTCGATCCCGGCATAGGGCTGCAATGGCCGCTGATCGAGCGTCACCATGCAGGTCGCGGGGTCGATCGACACGGCGATCTGATACCACTGGCGCACCAGCATCGCTTTGCCGCTCTTGAGCTCGGCTATAGGGCCCGATCCATCGCCGAAGCTGACCGCGAGCTCGCCGCCGTCGACCATCTCGATGCGGAAACCGCTTTCGGTCTTGGCGTCCCATTGCGCGAGCAGCGTCTGGCTGCCGCGCTTCGGCAGGGTCGGCCAGACGATCGCGCAGAAGGTGAAGGGACCCGCGGCGAGCGCGGGAAAACCCTCGACCGCCATATAGGAGCCCGCATCGATGCGCTGCGGCTTACCCATATGGCGGCCATCGGCGTTCGATTTGACATAGCGGAATTTGAGCCCGGGGCCTTCCGGATTGCAGTCGCCATGGACGACGCGCACCAGCCTGGCATCGAAATGCGTGCCCTCTTCGAGCGAGATCTTGAAGGCGATCTCCTCCCCTGGCGCCACACTGTAACGGTCCGAATAGCCGACGATCTTGAGCATGGACTTCTCGTTTCTTAGTCGCGGAACGGCAGGTTGATGTCTTCGCCCGTATGCTGGCGCCAGCGGCGGCGGAAGACTTCCCACTCAGCCTCCTCGCGGCTCAAGAAGACCGGGCTGTCCTCGATGGCGATCGGGCCATCGAGACGGTTGGGCGGCATGGTGCCCAGCACCCATTCGGCGAAGGGTTTCCGGCAAATGAGCACGACCTGATAGCCGGTCGGGTCATGGCGCATGATGTTGAGAAGGCGCTGCAGGCCCGGACTATGGGCGCCGATCGGCGTCTTGCGGAATTCTTCTATATATTGCCGGTCGCGTTCCGCATCGATCTTGTACATGTCACGCTCCACTCGCTTCCGCCCGCATGCTCGCAGGCCGATGCGCTGCAAGCAAGGCGGGTAGTTTCGACAGATCGCGGATCACATGATCGGCATGGGTGATGGGCCCGCCCAGATGATCATAGGCGATGACCAGGAGGCCTGCGGCCCGCGCCGCGCGGCGCCCGGTCTCGCTGTCCTCGACAGCGGCCATTTGCTGAGGCTCCAAGCCGAGGCGCGCGCAGCCCGACGCATAAGGCTCAGGATGGGGCTTGCCGTTCTCCACATCGTCAAGACTCAAGGTGAAATCCATGATCGAGCCGAGACCCAGCGCGTCGATATTGGCATCGAGCAGGACACGGCCGGCATTGGAGACGCAGATCTGCCGCAAACCCGCCGCGGCCAGCGCGGTGACGGTCTCGATCGCCTTCGGCATGGGCTTGAGCAAGCGGCGATGCTCGACATAGAAATCGTCATTGGCCTTGATCCAGTCGCGCTCCTTGGCGGCGGCCGGCATGCGCGGCGCCAAGGTTCGCCACACATCGCCCATATGCACGCCGCGAAACACATCGTCAGAGATGTCGGAGACATCGACATTCCAGTTGCGGCAGGCGGCGATCAGCGCCTCGTGATGCAAAGGCTCGCTGTCCACCAGCGTGCCGTCGACATCCCAGGCCACCGCGCGGATCGTCATGATATTCCCTTTACGATTGGATAGAGCTCACGGAAGGCGGCATAGCCTTGCTTGTAGATCGGGGCATTGGCGGGATTGGGCTCGAGCCGGTCCGCCAGGCTGACGAAACGGTCGATCGCCGACCAGTCGTTGGCGGCGCCAATGCCCATCGCCGCCGTCCAGGCGGCTCCCAGGCAAGAGCCCGGATGACCGGCGAGGCGCTGCACCGGCTTCTGCAGCACATCGGCGACGATCTGCATCCAGACCGTGCTCTTGGCGCCACCGTCCGAGGCGAAATAGGTTTCCGTGCGATGGCCCATGTCGTTCAGCACCTCGATATGATGGGCGATCGCATAGGCGTAAGCTTCGAGGAGCGCGCGCCACAAATGCGCCGGACCGTGCGCCAGGCTGAGACCCAATATCGCGCCGCTCACATCGGCATCATGGATCGGCGTCTTCTCGCCGAGGAAATAGGGCAGGATACGCACGCCTTGCGCGCCCGCCGGAACGGCGCTCGCCAGATGGTCGAGCCATTGATGGAGCGAGAGACCCTTGGCGTCCGCCTTCGGCCGCTCGCCTTCGCCAAAATTGCTGACGAACCAGTTGAGGCCCGACCCGCCGGTCGCCATGCAGCCATTGGGCACATAGAGGCCGGGCACCAGGTGGTAATCGAGATACATGCGGGGATCGGGTGCGGCGTGGTCGGTGGCGATCAGCACATCGACGGAGCCGCCGAATTTGAGCAGCACATCGCCCGGCCGCGTCAGGCCGGCGGCGAGAGCGGAGGCGATATGATCGGCAGCGCCCGCGACGACCGGAATGCCGGCCGGAAGCCCGAGATGCTTCGCCGCTTCTTCCGTGACACGGCCCAGGAGCTCATGCGAGAGGGTCTTGCGCGGGACGGCAGTGCGCGGGATTCCCGCCAGGCTGACGAGATCATCATCGATCTGATGATTGGCAAGATTGACGAAGCCCGCTTCCAGCGCCCAGTTCTGCTCGATCGCACGCTCGCCTGTCAGCCGCCAGTTGATATAGTCATAAGAGCCGAAGACGGTCGCTATCCGTGCGAAGATCGCGGGCTCGTGCTTCTTGATCCACAGCAGCTTGGCGGTGACGAGCTGCTGATTGAGGCCATTGCCGGTCTTGCTGGTGAAGGCCGCTTCGTCGACCGCTTTGCGCAATTCGGCCACTTCCGCGGCACAACGCGCATCGCTCTGCTGGATGCTGGGCCGGAGCAGCCGGCCCTTGTCGTCGAGCAGCACGACGGCCGGCAGCATGCCGGTGACACCGATCGCTCCGACATCGCGTGGGCTTATCCCGCCGGCCTCGATCAGCTCGCGCACGATGCTTGCGGCATTCGACCACCATTCCTCGGGATCTTCCTCGGCCCAGCCCGGATGGCGCGCGGTCAGCGTCACCGGGCGCGTGGCGATATGCAGGATGCGGTCCGGCAGGCCGATCAATATGCCGATCGTCGACGTGGTTCCGATATCGAGGCCGATGACGTAGGTCATGTGATGTGCGTCAGCGCAAAGTGGCGACCTTGTCCATGAAGCGCTTGACGCGGCTGCCGTCGACGGCGTTCCAGGTATTGCCGTCGACCTTGAAATGCGTGCCGATGACGATGCCGTCGGCGACCGACAGCACATCGGCGACATTGTCCATATTGACGCCGGTATTGGCGAAGACAGGCACGTCCTTGACCGTCTCCTTCACCTTGCGCAGGTCGGACTGCGCCGCGGGCTCGCCGGTCAGGGGACCTGAGACCAGGATCGCATCGGCGAGCGAGGAGAAGACCGCACTCTTGGCGCGCAATTCGATCGGCCGCTGGTCAAGCGAATGGGCGAATTCGGCATTGATGTTGAAGAGGAGCTTCATGTCGGCGCAGCCGAGATTGCGGCGCAAGCGGGCAGCACCGGCGCAATCCGGCTCCCAGATGCCCATGTCGGAGGCGAAGACGCCGGTGAAGATCTCGCGCACGAATTTGGCGCCGGTCGCCGCCCCGATGGCGACACTGGCCTTCGGGTCCCAGAGATAGTTCACGCCGAACGGCACCTTAAGCCTGGGCTTCACCGCCTGGACCACCGCCGTCATGGCGGCGATGCCTTCGACCGGCGCCTTGAAGACATAGGGGCGGTCGTTCTCATTGCCGAACATGATGGCATCGACGCCGCCATCCTGGAGCTTTTCGACATCCTTGATGACGGAGGTAATGAGCTTGTCGACACCGCCTGCCGCGTCGTAGAGCGGCGTGCCCGGCAAGGCTCCGATATGCGCCATGGCAATGACGGGCTTCTTCTTGGCGAAGAAATCGAACGGCATCTCTGTCAGTCTCCTGCTGGTTTCTCTTGTCTGTTCATGAGGTGAGCGCTGTGGACTTGGCGATGCGGATCTCGACATTGGCGGCGGCGAGGGCTTCGGCGAGCGCGCCCGAAGGTGCTGCATTGGTGACCAGCATGTCGATCGCCTCGAGGGACGCCACCTGGACCAGCGACAGATGATTGAACTTGGCGGCATCGCAGAGCAGCACCTTGCGGCTCGAGCGGCGCAAATAGACGCGCTTCAGCTCGCTGTCCTCGAGCGAATAGTCGAAGAAGCCGGTCTCGGTGAGGCCGGCCGCGCCGATGAAGGCGATGTCGAACCACAATTGTTCGAACTGGGCGATGGCGGTCGGACCGCACATCGACATCTCGTTGCCGCGCACTTCGCCGCCCGGCAAATAGACGTCGCGCCGCTCGCGGCCGAGAAGGGTGGCGATGCGCAAGGAATTGGTGAAGACCTTGATGGTCGGGAAGGCGATGAGCCGCGAGGCCAGGACGAAGGTGCTCGAGCCGACATCGAGCGCCACCGTCTGGCGCGGGCTGACGAGGCTCGCCGCGGCCGAAGCGATCGCTTCCTTGGCCGGGTTGTTCTGCCGCAAGCGCTGCTCGAAGGCCGGCTCCTCGTCGTCGAAGGCCTGGGGGCTCGAGCTTTCCGGCGCGATGGCCCCGCCATGGGTGCGCACCAAGCGGCCCTCGGCTTCGAGATCGATGAGATCGCGGCGAATGGTCATTTCCGAAACCGCGAGCGCCGATGCGGCTTCCGCGACCGACACGAAGCCGGTCTTGCGGAGTTGCTCCAGTATATGAGCCTGGCGCAATTCGAGAGGAAGCCGGCGCGTGCCATCGGCACGGAGGGCTGGCGCAGAAACAGGGTTCAGCGTGTCCGTCGGCAGAGCCATATCATCGTCCTTACGGGACATAAGTGAACAAATTCACACGACTCGTTCGACGAGATAGCACAAATCGCCGTCTCGGCAAACACAATCTCACAGAATAAAGTGATTTACTGTCTCTGTATGTTACGATATGTGTTCTTTCGCACAGTACTGAACGAAGGCTCATGAGCACACTTCTCGGGACAGATCTCAAGGGCAAGACCGCCATCGTGACTGGCGGCGCCACCGGCATCGGCAAGGCCATCGCCATGGCGCTCGCGGCCCATGGCGTCAGGATCGTCATCGCCGATCTCAATGGCGAGGCGGCCAAGCAGGCGGCATTGAGCCTCGGCAAGGACGCCCAATCCTTCGCCCTCGATGTCAGCAAGCGCGCCGATGTCGAGAAGACCTTCGCCCAGATCGAAAAGGCTCTTGGCGCCTATGACATATTGATCGCCAATGCCGGCGTATCGACGATGAACCGCGCCATCGATCTCACCGACGAGGAATGGGATTTCAACTTCGCCGTCAACATCAAGGGCGTGTTTCTCACTAACCAGGCCGCGGTCCGCTATTTTCTGCGTGAGAAGAAGAAAGGCGTGATCGTCAACACGGCATCACTCGCCGCCAAGGTCGGCGCACCCTTGCTCGCGCATTATTCGGCCAGCAAATTCGCCGTCCTCGGCTGGACGCAGGCGCTGGCGCGTGAAGTGGCGGCTCAGGGTATCCGCGTGAATGCGGTCTGTCCGGGCTTCGTCAAAACCTCGATGCAGGAGCGCGAGGTCGCCTGGGAGGCGGAATTGCGCGGCCTGACACCCGACCAGGTGATCAAGGAATATGTCGCGCAGACGCCGCTCGGGCGGCTGGAAGAGCCGGAAGACATTGCCGGCCTCGCCGTCTTCCTGTGTTCCGACGCCGCCCGCTTCATGACCGGACAAGGCATCAATGTCACGGGCGGTGTCTATATGGGCTGACCCTCGTGAGGCTCAAGCCTCACAAGGTGAAGTGGAGCAACTCTGAGAGAACGAGGCCCGCGGCACCCCGCAGCGCGGCACGGTCCTCCAGGTCTCCCATGACGAGTTCGATATCGCCCCCAGGGCGCCAGGGCACGAGGTCGCGAACATGCTGAGCTGTGGCATCGAGCAGACGAGAACCGCCTCCGACCACATCGCCATGCAGAACGATGAAGTTTGGCGCCATCGTCTGTTGCAGATTTGCGATGCCGATCGCGACGTTGCGGGCATAGCGATCAAGGAGTTCCGCTGCTCCCGCGACGCCGCTCTCGGCCAATGTGACGAGGTCGCGCGATTCCATCTCCGGCGCTCCGAGGAGGCCGGCCTTTGCCGCCTCGCGGCGCAGCCAGCCCAGCGTGGCGATGGTTTCCCAGCAACCGCGACGACCGCAGCGGCAGATCGTGCCGTCCACTTGTACGAAAGTGTGGCCGAGCTCGCCACCGGCGCCGGCGTGTCCCCGATAGAGATGACCGTCGAGGAAGATGGCCCCGCCCAGCACCTCGCCCGTATAGATGACGGCGAAATTGCGCTTGCCGCGGCCGATGCCGAACCAGCGGTCTCCGACCAGCAGTGCCCGCGGATGGTGATCGACGCGTGTGGTCAGGCCGAAACGGCGCGTCAGCTCCGCCCCGAGCGGGAAACCGGCGAGCAGGGGAGCGAGATTCACCGCAACGATCGATCCCTTGTCGGTGTCGATCATGCCGCCGGCAGCGACACCGATGCCCAGCGGCGGGCGATGGGCGCGCGACAAGGTCTGGCTGATCGAATTGAAGATCGGTCGCGACAGCGCTTCGACCGTTTCGGCATCGGGCGGGAAGCCGACTTTCACTTCCGCCGTGATCGTGCCGTCGAGGGAAACCAGGCAACACTGCACGCTATCATGCATCAGCAGCACCGCGCAGATGGGCGCTGCGTCCTTGGCGAACCACATGGGCTTGGCCGGCTTGCCGCCGCTGCCTTTCGACGGCAGGGGATCGCCATCGACAAGCAGGCCCTGGTCGATCAGGGGCTGGATGATGCCGGTGATGGTGGCGCGGTTGACGCCGACATGGCGGGCAAGCTCGGCTCGGCTGGTGGGGCCCAGATCGAACAACACCTGGAGCACGCGGCCGCGATTGGCGAGGCCGATCGCAGAGGAGGAGATCAGGCCCCGCGCCCGACTCCTGGGCCTGACGGACTCATCCAGCAATTCGTTGACCGCTGCCGGGCGGCCCCTTTCGCTCCCCGACGAGGATCTTCCGTCGGTCACCATTGCCGTCGATCCTGCTCCTTCGATGGATTCGCCCAGCCTTTGCATTGGGGCGAATCGCACTTGGTCCCGGCGAGGCCTAGCACCACGAGGCTCGAACACCCAATCCCATGGCGGCCACCCTATAGCTTGACGATACAATAAGTTTGTGTGAGCATCAAACAAACTATTCTACACAAAAAAGAGACCGTATATCGCGTCATAACAACGGAGGAAATGACATGGCTACGACACCCAAAATCTCGCGCCGCAGCGTGCTGCACAGCGGTGCCGCTCTTGCCGGCGCCACCGCCCTCGGCCTCAAGTCAAGGCGCGCCGCGGCGCAAGACAAGACTCTGCGCGTGCTGCTCGCCGGTGATCCCTTCTATTACGCCATCGAGGGGCTCGCCGATCAGTTTCAGCAGGCGAGCGGCATCAAGTTGCAGATCGAGGCCATTTCACTCGAAGCGCTGCAGGCACGCCTCACCTCCTCCTTCATCAGCAACGAGCCCGATGCCGATGTCATCTCGGTCGACCAGATGTGGCTCGGCCAATATCTCGAGAGCAAATGGATCCTGCCGCTCAATGAATTCATCAAGGCGGACAAGGACAGCGCCATCAACGACTATGTGCCGCAAGCGCTCTATTCGATGAACACCTGGCGCGGCCAGGTCGGCACGCTGCCGGTCGCCACCTATGGCCAGACCGTTCTCTATTACAAAGACTATGTCGAGAATGCCGGCGTCAAGATTCCGACCGACGGCAGCTGGAGCTGGGCCGACTATCTCGGCATCGTCGAGAAATTGAACGGCAAGGAGTTCTCGGGCGCCAAGATGGCAGGCACCGTCGTCTCGGGCCAGCAGCCGGCACCCGTGGTGCACATGTTCACCCAGCTCGCCGCCAGCATGGGCACCCATTGGTTCAAGAGCTTTCCGACCGGCAAATGGGATTTCGAACCGACCATCGACACGCCGGAAACCGTCGAAGCGCTCAAGACCTTCCTCGCGCTCTATAAGAACTCGCCGCCGGAAGCGGTCGGCTACAACTGGTTCGATGCCGGCATGCGCTTCGCCAAGGGTGATATCGGCATCTTCTACTGGTGGACCCCTTACGCCTATCTGTGCAAGAAGGACGGCTATATGACGGGCAAGGATTCCGTCATCGCCGAGAAGATCGCCATCGCGCGATTGCCGACCGCGCCCGGCAAGAAGCAAGTGGTCAGCATCGGCGGGCACAGCCTCGGCATCGCCGGCAACAGCTCGAACCGCGACGCCGCCTGGCAGTTCATCAAATGGGCGACATCGGCGAAGACCCAGAAGGACATGGCCCTCTACAACAAGTTCGGCTACCAGTTCTCCGACTTCGCCAGGCCCTCGCTCTACAAGGATCCCGAACTCATCAAGATCTATCCGCATCTGCCGGGCCAGCTCGCCGATCTCGAGGAAGGTAACGGCAAGATCGTGCGCCCGCCCTGCCCGGTCTACACCACGCTCGAAGGCATCTACGGGCTCAATCTCAACAAGGTGCTGTCCGGCGAGCTGACGCCGGAGCAGGCGCTCAAGGAAACCTCGCTGTTCTTCCAGACGATCCTCAAGGGCAATTTCCTCATTCCCTATCAGCAGGAATCCTATGACGACACGCTCGACGCGACCAAGGCCCTGATGGCCTCGCTCGCTTAAGGGGCGAAGGGCGCGCGATCCCCCCGGTCCGCGCGCCCTTCTCATTTCGAGAAGCGTCCATGCCATCGCTCAGCGCCTTGCCGCATAGAACCCGACGTCTGCCTGCCTTCGTCCCCTGGCTGCTGATCAGCCCGTCGATCATCCTACTGGTGGCGCTGATCGCCTTTCCACTCGTCTTCGCGCTGAAAAGCAGCTTCTATTTCTGGAACCTGCAGATGAGCCCGACACCGATGGGCTTCATCGGCTGGGGCAACTACGAAATGGCGTTGTCGGGATCGTTCTTCCTCGGCGCCCTCTACAACACGCTCCTCATCACCATCGTCGGCACGGCGATCGAATTCGTTCTCGGTCTCGCCACCGCATTGTTCCTGGTGAACCGGCTGCCGGGGATGAATGTGACACGGGCGCTGCTCATCATGCCGACGACCATCGCCCCGATCGTGGTCGGCTTCCTGTTCCGCTACATGTATGATCCGGGTGGCGGCCTCATACCCTGGCTCCTCACATCGCTCGGTATTCCGCTGCCGGCCGAAGGACTGCTCGGTTCCGGCACCACGGCGCTGTGGGCGGTGCTCTTCGCCGATATCTGGCAATGGACGCCGTTCTTCGCCATCGTCCTCTATGCCGGTCTCTTGTCGATCCCGCCCGACATCATCGAGGCGGCGCGCATCGACAAGGCCTCGCCCGTCGCCATGCTGATGAAGATCAAGATCCCACTCATCAAGAAGACGGCGATGATCGTGATCATGCTGCGCTTCATGCAGCTCTTCAACACCTTCGATCTCGTCCTGGTGCTGACCAAGGGCGGGCCTGGCGCCTCGACCCGGACGTTGGGCTAC
>Ga0187894_10006949_pt1 | contig 10872 bp, 8 predicted proteins | sample GBC1701081metaG_FD_136650 | JGI IMG/M metagenome (GOLD analysis project Ga0187894, IMG submission 136650) | White microbial mat communities from a lava cave in the Kipuka Kanohina Cave System on the Island of Hawaii, USA - GBC170108-1 metaG ...
TTAGCGGGAGAGCAAATGCCATAGCAATTCGAGTCGCACGCGCTATTGACGGATGCGCATCATATGCAAATGCTGCCGAAGTACTTTCAATCTTGGCAATCCCCGCCATGTTATTGAAAATACCCCAGGCATCGAATAATGCAGCAGAAGCGTAACCCATCCCGTTTGCACGCGCGCCCATACGTGTAGAAGCACTTTGGCTAAAGGTTGGTACAATGATAAAAAATGTAAAGAATAGATACAGTAGTTTTCTCACCTAACATCTTTCAGTTTTACAAGATATGAAAACTAAAATTCTTTTTTGAGGTGAAAGAAAAACCCGCTCTGGTTTTGATTGGTGAAAGTGTATTCAAACCGAATAGCCACATCGTAAGCACTTACGAAATCAATTCCAAAACCCGCTCCGCTAATTATTTTGTTTGATAAGAGCGTGTTGAGTGAGTTATCAGAATAGGCAGGGTAATTATTTATATACCCGAAGTCAGTGAAGGCTTTAAGATAAATAGCTAACGGAAAATAATTGAATTGTGGAATGGGAGAATTCTCTATGCTCCATGATTTAGAGAAGATTCTCTTCTTAAAGGTGGTCTTATTTAAGAAAAATTGTGGTCCCTCAATAACGTATACCTCATAACCGCGTACCAGGATTCTGTTATACCCCATCGCGCCATAGTTGTAGTAGGGTAGTTTATCAGGCGTACTGGCATATAAAAAAGTAAGGTTTGAGAGAAAATAATTTTTCTTTAAGCTAAGAAAGCCGGCAAAACTTAAAGAGCCCTCGGTTTTATTAAGGTCGTCTTGCAGGCCTACACCACTTTTTTTGAAATTGAAGTATAGCTGGTACCCTTTCAAAGGATAAGTAATGACGTCCCTGTGATCGGAGATAAATTCATATGTAATAGCATCAAATTGCTGTTGTTTATTTTCATTGCCTAAATAATTCGGATTGAGTTGTATGAGTGTATCTGAAATACTCGTTTGACGGTACTCATACTTTAATCGATGCTGAATGTAAAAGTTATTGCGGTATGTGTACGTAATACCAATGCCTTTAGAATTTCGCAGGATACGTTCAGATTTGAAGAAATCAAGTTTATGATTAATGGTGCTGTCGGCTACGCTTTTTGCTTCGATGAAGTCCATGTCGAAGATGAGCCCTTGTTTTTGATTTTTATCGATGTAAGGAATTCGGTATTGAAATTCAAAACGCTTTTGAAACCCAAACTGAGCCGTGAGAATCAGCGTCTGATTTCTTCCCCAAACATTATACTGATACAGTTTTAAGCCATAATTAACCCGACTCAGGTCATGGTTGTAATTTTCCCACCACTCATTAAAATTCCTGTCGGAAAGTTGAAAAATAGGAACGGGAAATGTATACCACCGCTCCTCTACCTCAATAAGCAGATCAACACCTCCGTTACCCATATCCAGGGGCTTTATTGTGACCGTGTTGAAGAGTCGGAGATTGAATAATTTCCGCTGATCCTTTTCCAATACATAAGGGAGATCTGCGTCATTAATAATATCTCCTTTTTTTAAGGATAACTCACGAAGAATAATAGAGTTACGTGTCAGTTTGTTTCCAAGAATGATGATTCGGTTTACTTCCAGGTATCGTCCTACTGTGTCAGAATAGAATCCCTTATTGCGTGATGATCGTTTGACGGTATCTGCATACAGCGATGCATCATCGCCAACCAACGGCTGACCTGATGAGGCAACTGAAAATAAAACACCATAAATAAACGCCAGCATCCTAACTCACTTGAGACACGCACCCTTGTCGAGGGTTTATTCTATTGTTTAATTTCTTTGCGGTATGACCGGATTAGTATAAAAACACCAGCAAGCATGAGCGGAATACTAAGAAGCTGACCCATGTTCAACGGTAAGCTATTCTCAAAATCTACCTGGTTCACTTTCAAAAATTCATATGCAAAGCGAAGACTCCAAAGAATAATCATGAACGTTCCAAAAATTCTTCCCTTTGGCAAATTCTCTTTGTGCTTATTCCAAATCCAGAATAAAAAAGCAAATAGTAAAATACACGATATAGATTCATACAACTGTGCCGGATGGCGGGGTATAGCATAGGAGTTGATGATGGCGAAAAAATTATTTTTTTCGTCCTGACTTAATTTGTAGGCAACATAGCCGGTTTGACTGATGTGTTCGCCTATATAAGGGTTATATGACAAGTATGAGTTGATGCGAGTTTCCACATATTGGGCGTATTCATCGTATGTGTTGGTGTGTCCCGGCTGGAATTCAAGGAGCATTTTTACGGGTCTGTAACCTGCTTCATTGGAGGCCGAATCGATTTGTACGTAGCGGACATCCTTCACAGCGCCATCACTTTTTAATACTTCTGTTACGTTCCGTGTAAAAACAACCCCGTAGTCGGATTGTGTAGGCGTACCAATAATTTCGGAGTTCATTAAATTTCCAAAACGAATCAACGCTCCGGTTAGTGCAACCACAATGGCAATGCGATCAAGAGTCTGCAGATAGCTTTGTCCGGGTTTCTTCTTTCTTCCGTAAAGCCACAATGCAAAGAATATACCCAGGGCAGCCCCATGACTGGCCAAGCCGCCTTCCCATATTTTCAGGATGTCAATCGGGTTAGATAGGTACCGTTCGGGTTCATAAAAGAGTACATGCCCCAGGCGCGCTCCAATAACCGTAGCTATAACCATATAGATGGTAAGTGTATCCACGTCTTTTTCAGGCTTACCCTCTTTTTTGAAAATGTAGTATAGAATCTGCTGGCTGATCAGGAAGCCCAGCGCAAAAAGAAGACCGTACCAACGGAGCGTAAGTTTTGTGTCTAAAAAGGGGATGGGTATTGTAAAAATATCAGGGCTGGCATTCCAAACGATATAGCTAAGTAACTGCATAAACGGAGCGATCAAAATTTAAGGCCGCAATATAGTCTGTTCAATGTTTAAATTAAAAGTTTAGTGGTATTGGGGTAAAAATTTGTAATGAGCCAGGTTACATCGAGTCTAACGTGTTGAGTTCTTCCAGGAAACCAGAGGAAAGGATGGGGAATCTGCACCACGTGCGGGGGTCAACATTAAGTTCATCGAGGTGAAAGGAAGGGGCCAATCGCTCGCGCTTCCATTGATTAGCAGCCCATAGTTTAAAAAACTTTTTGATGTATACTTTTAACCGGCTTTGATCTTTATAACCGGGCATCATTGCATTAAAAACCTGTACCGGAGATTTTCGTTGTAGTATAGCGTATTGTTCAATCTCTCTGAGGATGGGATACGGCATTAAATCAGACTCATCTGTTTGATGGCGTTCAAGCGGCCTTAGCTCTGCAGTAGGTTGGAGAGAATTTACAGCATGAAGTCCTGTATAGCTGAGTTCTCTCTCGGCCCACTTCAACCATTGCAAAATCAATGTCTTATCAATTCCCGCAATGGGAGCGAGGCTCCCACTGGTATCACCATCCATCGTAGCATACCCAACATCTCCTTCACTTCGGTTTGAAGTGGTGATTAAAATCGCCTGCCTGATATTAGCCAGCATCCAAATAATGGGTGAACGGGCACGCGCTTGAATATTTTGTAAACTGATGTCGTCTGTCTCCCAACTTGTTTTTCGTTTCAGTGCGTGCTCAATTTTTAATGTGTAACTATCAACCTCATTCTGAATATTCCATTGATGAAACTCTGCTCCGATGGATTCGGTTAGCTGTTGTGCTGCCTGCAAAGTGGTATCGGAAGAATTATTGGTAGCCTGGTACGCACAAGTCAAAAGTTTATTTGTGGCTAGAGAAATATCTTCCTTCATTTCAGATGGATTCAATCCGATACTCCTGCAAAATGTTTTCCACCCAAGCTGAGCACTTGCGCGTTTTATCATTTCAGCCACCAGCACGGCACACATGGATGAATCGGCTCCACCACTTAATGAAAGCACAAATCCCTTTGCATTGCTTTTTCGCAAGTAATCGTAAAGTGCTAATGAAGTTGCCCGAGTCAATTCTTCATTCCTTTCTTTATTATCGGTTAGTGGCTGAGGCTTGTTGTTTGAGGGTTGAATGAAATCAAATTCGTACGTAAGAAGGTTATAGGATTTAAAGGAGAGTCGATTATTTTGTGCTAACAATTTACCTTCACTTGCCAGCAAAATATCGCCATCATAAATCATCCGGCCGGCTTCATTGCCTAACAGATTGACATAGAGGTAGGCACAATTGAATGTGACCGAGCTGTCCGTTACTAATTTTTCACGAACCATACTCTTACCTAATGCAAAGTGACTGGCACTGGAATTTAAAATTAGATTAACGCCTCGCTTATGAAGATTAAACCCGGGTCTATTCCTGATCCAGGCATCTTCACAGATTTCAAAACCGAAGGTTATACCCTGCACTTCGTAGATAAGGTCACCTACCTGAATTTTCTCGGAGTTCTTAGTTAATTCAATTATTTTCCCGGGTGCCCATTCTTCAAACCATCGGGTTTCATAGTGAACTCCGTCTTTCGCCAGGTTTTGTTTCAGGGTTATACCCAGAATTTTTTCATCTCCGATAACACAAACACCATTGTACGTGGTTGAATCGAAACGAATCGGAAGCCCCACACAAACAACAATGTTTTTGCAATGAACTTTAATTTTTTCAAGTTCTTCCCATGCTTTCTCGGAGAGCCAGTCGCTTAGAAACATGTCTTCACATCCATAGCCGGTAATGCATAACTCGGGGAGGCATAAAATTTTTACGTGCCGGTTGCGTGCCTCTTCAATAGCTGAAATAATATGTTGAGTATTGTGCGACCAGTCTAGCGGGGTTTGGTTAAGTGTTGCACCGGCTATTTTGATGTTAGAGGTTCGAAGTTCGAGCTTCGAGGTTCGGGGTTTTTGCTTAACCATAGTAGTTTATTATTCTAACATCGAGCATCTAACTTCCAACATCTAATTTCTGAAGGATGTTCAATTTCTCGCACGTTTTGAATGCAGCGTCCTGTTCTGCTTTTTTCTTGCTGTTACCATATCCGGTACCCACTGCTTCATTGCTAACAAATACCTGGGCTGTGAACTCTTTGTGAAGTTTCCCTTTCTGAACGCTTACAATTTCAAAACGAACTTCTTTGCCTTCGCGTTGGCTCCATTCAATCAATTTACTCTTATAGTTTGAATTCGAGTTGACCAATTCTTCCAAATTAAAATGTGGAGCAATCAGTTTGGTCACCACAAATTGCTTGCACTTTAAATATCCTCGATCGAGGTAAACAGCGCCCACAATAGCCTCAAGCGTATTCCCCAGTATGACTTGTTGCAGTTGTATATTTTTCTGATCGAATTGAACAATACTTCCTATTCCAATTTTGCGGGCTACTAAATTCAGCGACTCGCGGTTTACAATCCTCGATCGGATTTCTGTCAGAAAGCCCTCATCTTTATATGGAAATTTCTTAAACAAAAAATCTGCAACCGCAGCACCAAGTATAGCATCCCCTAAGTACTCCAGGCGTTCGTTGCTTTCTTTAAAGCCATTCCGATCTTCTTTTGCTATGGAGCTATGCCGGGTAGCTAATCGATACAATTCCAGGTTATTGGGAGTAAAACCGGCAATGGTTTGAATAGCCGAAACGATTTTCTTATCGGGGGTTTGAGGCTTCTTCTTTGGAAGTTTCAATAATTGCCACATGCATTTATTTCAATCCCGCTAAGTTAATACTTTATCTTGGACATAAGATATAAGTATTAAGACACAAGAAAGCAATTATCGCTTACCATAAACTGACAGCTGCTTACTACTTGATACTTAAGTCTGATTAAATTTTTTTGAGAAGGATAGAAGCATTGTGGCCGCCAAAGCCAAAGGTGTTGCTAAGGGCAACGTTCACCTCGCGCTTTTGCGCGTTGTTGAAAGTAAGGTTCAGTCTTGGATCAAGCCCTTCATCATCGGTAAAGTGATTGATGGTAGGAGGGATGATAGATTCCTGGATAGCCAGGATACACGCGATCGCTTCAATAGCTCCTGCCGCTCCCAGTAAATGGCCTGTCATCGATTTGGTAGAACTGATGTTCATCTTAAAGGCATGGTCACCAAATACTTTTTGAATGGCTTTTATTTCACCAAGATCACCCAATGGAGTTGATGTGCCATGTGTATTGATGTAGTCAACGGCCTCTGGTTTAATGCCCGCGTCTTCAAGAGCGTTTACCATTACGCGTGTAATACCCGCTCCTTCAGGATGTGGAGCGGTGATATGATACGCATCGGCAGACATACCGCCACCGATTACTTCACAATAGATTTTTGCTCCGCGTTTTTTAGCATGTTCGTATTCTTCCAGGATCAAAGCTCCGGCACCTTCGCCCAACACGAACCCGTCACGGTCTTTATCATAAGGCCTGGATGCAGTGGTTGGAGAATCATTTCTTTCAGATAGTGCCTTCATGGCATTGAATCCTCCAATTCCTGCTTCTACAACGGCTGCCTCTGATCCACCGGATACGATGATATCGGCTTTTCCTAAACGGAGGTATGTGAAGGCATCATAGATAGCATTGGTGGATGAAGCACAGGCAGACACGGTTGCAAAATTAGGTCCACGGAAACCGTACTTGATGGAGATATGCCCTGCACTCAGGTCAGGAATCATCTTCGGTATAAAAAATGGATTAAAGCGAGGTGTTCCGTCACCTTTTGCGTAGGACTTAACTTCTTCCTGAAAAGTAAATAACCCCCCGATGCCCGATCCCCAGATAACGCCTGCGCGGTCTGGGTCTACTTCTGTCAGCGGGAGGTTTGAATCTTTAATAGCCTCATCGGCTACTACCATTGCATACTGGGCAAACGGATCAAGCTTGCGTGCTTCTTTCCGGTCCATGAAGTTGCCGATTTCGAAGTTTTTCAACTCACAGGCAAACTTTGTTTTAAAAAGGTTAGCGTCAAACCTGGTAATTGGTGCGGCTCCGCTTACGCCCTTCTTCAAGCCCTCCCGGTATTCCTGGTAGGTATTGCCGATTGGGGTGAGTGCACCAAGCCCGGTAACTACTACACGCTTTAAAACCATGCTTCAGTAGGTCGATGAAAAAAAGAGAATATTGTAAGAGATTATTTCTTTACATTTTGCTCCAGGTACGAAATAGCCTGGCCAACAGTCGAGATGTTTTCAGCCTGATCGTCAGGAATAGAAAGGTTAAATTCCTTCTCAAACTCCATAATTAACTCTACGGTATCCAAAGAGTCAGCGCCAAGGTCATTAGTAAAGCTTGCTTCAGGAGTAACTTCAGATTCTTCCACACCGAGTTTGTCGATGATGATCTGTTTTACTTTTTGTGCGATTTCAGACATGTTTTTACAGTTTTAGTATTTAAAAATCACTGCAAAGAAAGATATTTCATGCAATATTGTCAAACCTTTTTTAATCTTGGTGTCACGAGCCGAAATCCTTGTAATTGGGGTTGGAAATGAAGAAAAGCAAACTCGTTATTGACTATGGATATGATTTTGAGTTGATCGGTATTCGGGCCGCTACCAAGGGGTACAAGTTGGCCTGGGAGATTAACAATAAACTGGGTATCCACCTCATCCGGCAGCCCGATCTCACCGTAGGCTTCAAAAAAGGTGAGGAGCGAAAATTTTCTTTTTATGCCCATGAAACCCGCCTCAATCGATTGAAATTATTCAAAAACAAACCCGTTGATGCCGACACGGGAAAGTATTTCCTGATCCCTGAATTTCATCACTTTGATTTTATAATTTTGATTCAAATGGATGATTCAAAACTGCGTGATGCCTACTTTCAGGAGCTCAAACAAATCCCCTCTATTGAGTTGACTACAAGTATACCGCTGGAAGGATTAAAGTCTAAATCAAATTTTATATTCTAACCTAGAACATTACCTACCTGTATGACTGAAAAAGTTTCTTACAATAAGACAAAAATTGTGGCTACAGTTGGCCCCGCTTCCAGTTCAAAAGAAATGCTTCGGGCATTGGTGAAAGAGGGGGTTGATGTATTCCGTTTGAATTTTTCACATGGCACACACAGCGATCACCAAAAGGTTATTGAAAACGTGCGGGAGATCAACAAGGAATTGGGAAGCACCATTGCTCTTTTACTTGATTTGCAAGGCCCTAAAATTCGAGTTCAGGAAATGCAACCGGGTGTTGAAATTGTGCCCGGTCAGGAATTAACCATTACTACGCGGGAAGTAGTTGGTAACAATGAGCTGGTCAGCACCTCGTACGAGCGTCTTCCTAAAGATGTTAAGGTTGGAGATATGGTGTTGATTGATGATGGAAAAATTGAACTGAAAGTGAAAGAGGTTCGGGATATTGATGTCATCTGCACAGTAATTTACGGGGGCCTGCTGAAATCAAGAAAGGGAATTAACCTTCCTCAAACAAAAGTAACAGCACCTTCCCTCACTGAAAAGGATATGCAAGACCTTGAGTTTGGATTAAAGCATCATGTGGATTGGATTGCACTGTCATTTGTTCGAAAAGCAACAGACATCGAGATTTTAAAAGATATTATTAATCGCAATAAATCGACCACGAGGATTGTAGCTAAAATTGAAAAGCCGGAAGCGCTCGAAAACATTGATGCCATCATTGAAGCAACCGATGCTGTGATGGTTGCCCGTGGTGATTTGGGAGTAGAAATTTGGATGGAAGAAGTTCCGATGGTCCAGAAAATGCTGGTGGAGAAATGCAACCTGGCCGCGAAACCCGTTATTGTAGCTACACAGATGATGGAGAGCATGATTGAAAACCCACGGCCAACCCGTGCAGAGACTAACGATGTAGCCAATGCCGTAATGGATGGCGCTGATGCTGTCATGCTTTCTGCAGAAACAGCAGCCGGTAAATACCCGATTGAGGTAGTACGAAGTATGGTACGCACCATCAGCTCTGTAGAGAAGAATAAAAAAATGTATTATCATTTTCACGAAGTGGACCCTACTTCACCGATCTACATTAATGATAGTCTGGTATTGTCGGCTTGCAAATTGGCGAAGGATGTTGGAGCAAAGGCCATCGTTGGGATGACAGCATCTGGCTACACAGCTTTTAAGGCATCCTCACACAGGCCGAACACGAGCATTTTTGTATTTACAGGGAATAAATCATTGCTCACTACCATTAATTTAGTGTGGGGTACCAGGGCTTATCACTATGAGAAAGTGAACTCAACAGATGAAACGATAGCTGATGTAGAGAACATTCTTAAAAAAGAAGGCCACGTAAAGAGTGGCGATATTTTCATTACGCTTGCCAGCATGCCGATACAGGAAAGGCAGCGGACCAATGCGTTGAAGATTAATGTGGTGAAGTAATTTGGAGGAGTTGAGAATTTAGTAGTTGAGGAGATGAGAATTTTTATTGGAATTGTAATAACAACTTCTCAACTCCTAGCTCCTCATCTCCTAATTTCTGGGTTCTACCAGAATAACTTCTTCACGCTCTACGATGACCGCTCCCGCAGGATCGCCCTTTCGTTTGCGCACATATTTTTTACTGGTGTAGGCTACAGGGCAGAGGGATTCTGTTTTTCTTTTTGAATTATAAGCCGCGAGTTGTGCAGCGCGTTCAATCACATCTTTAGGAAATTTCTTACCGGACTGATATTTGATAACAACATGTGAACCGGGAACGTCTTTGGCATGAAGCCATAGGTCGTCTTTGAAAGTATGCTTCAGCGTGAGTGTGTCGTTATGCTGTGCACTCTTCCCAATCCAGATTTTGAATCCGTTAAATTCAACTTCGTTATAGGGGAGCGGCTTTTCTTTTTTATCTGCTTCCTGCTTTAATCCTGAAGATTCGACAAAACTTCTAAGTTTTTTTAGGTCCTCAATCTTTTCAACTGTACTTAGTTTCTCCTGCAGCGCAGTAATTTCTTTTTGCTTAGACGTAATTCCTTCAGTAAGTTTCTGTATTTCAATTTGTTGATTCTTTGATTTCCTGTAAAAAACCTCCGCATTTTTCTGTGCAGAGAGTTCTTTCTTTAACTTTATTTCAATCGGTTTATTTTCCTGATAGAAATCAGGCAGCACAATTACTTCAATCCCGTGTTTAATTTTGTGAAGATTAGCCATCAATACATCTGCCCAGATTTTATAGTGATTATCTTTTTCAATCTCTTTCTTTTTCTGACTTGCTTTTACGAGGTAGTTTAAACTTCCGCGTAACCTGGTTGTTAGCCTGGTCAGTGCTTCTCTCTTCTCCTGCAAAAATGAAAAGGTTCGGGTGTATTGGAGAAAGAACTCATTGATGGCCTGATGAGGATCTTTGAATTGTTTTACAATATTTCCGTCTGGAAATAGAGAAAGGAGCAGGTTTGAATCTACCTCAATAATATAATAGGTAGGTTTTTTTAGATATGAGGTCAGGTCTTGAACCGCCTGCCATTTTTCTACTTGAGATTTTTCCTCAAAATTATTTCTGTTCAGGAAATTCCAAACCGCTTTTCCGAATGTAAAATATAGTTGTTGAAGATCGTTCACGTTGTTTTCAAAAGCCTCGTAACTCCAGTCAATCGTCCGGTGAAGTTTATCTAAGTTGATTGCTGCATCGGCTAATAAATGATTCCGGAAGAGGGTAACGGCCTTTTCATTTTCAAAAAGTACTGCGTTAGACCGGTTTCCATGCATTTTGAATAACAGCTTGAAGTTCCCTGAGAATTCGATTGCAAAACTTCTTTCGTTGGTGAACTGTATTATTTTTTCTACCCTTTGTCCAATGAGTGACTCAAACAAGTCAACACTGTTTTTCCGGGCGCGGCTGAAATCAACTGGAAACGATAAACAGCTGAACTCTGATTGCAAACTAGCCTTAATAAAGAAAGGCTGAGTGGTCGTCTCAAATCGGATTATCAACTCATCTCTACTTTGACTAAA